>Ga0207708_10000703_pt1 | contig 25326 bp, 39 predicted proteins | sample KBSK5101metaG_FD_184340 | JGI IMG/M metagenome (GOLD analysis project Ga0207708, IMG submission 184340) | Corn, switchgrass and miscanthus rhizosphere microbial communities from Kellogg Biological Station, Michigan, USA - KBS K5-10-1 metaG... | ecosystem: Host-associated > Plants > Roots >...
GATCCGTCCCGATGAGGCTTAAATGTTTGCCCTGGACCATAGCGGTAAAAGCGCCATCGCTCGTTAAATCCGACGAGACCATGACCGTCAATGACAGCTGGCAACGATGGTTCAGCACGGCGAAAGAAGTCCGTCGCTAACGACACGTCATCTACTATCACGCGTTCATTGTTCCGCACCTCTTCGATGACGACATCAGCAACCGTCCCTGGCTCGTAGCGAAGGCTCTCGCTGCGCTGGATCAGTGCTGCACATTCTTCGCCGGACAGAAAGCCATGGATTACTATCACCTTGTCTTGATCCAGAACTTCGGCCTTAGGACTCATGCCCCCGAGCTTCATGGGTCCACCAGAATGATGCCCGTATCTTTCATTAAGCGATCCAGTATTCGACGGAGTTGTTCATTGTCGGGATTCGCTTTCAGCAAATCGCAAATGCAGGAGATAGAATCATACCAAAGCCCTGACCTTGCCAGAGAAATTACTTCATTCTCATTGCAGCCCCAGGATTCGTAGAAGACCATGCAATCCTGGAACTCACACCTTTCAATCATTCCGCCAGCAAGGATATCTCCTGAGAGTGACCCGGAGCTTTGGATGATCGCTATGAACCACTTATATTGAACATTTGGTTCGAGCTGAACGTCATACTCCTTCAGGTTCACGCAATGACAGGTTCGTTGCTTTGCATTCAGAATGGAACTCGGCAGGAGCTCAGCTTCAAGAATCGATTTGACAGATTGATCATCCCGTAGGGTGAAGGTGATCCTCTCAGCAGTGGGAGGTCTCTTTGGCAGCATCCAACAAAGGGAAGGATACTTTTTTGCAGTGAGCCCAACGTGGTTCGGCACAAGGGGAATCAGATACGGCTCATCTGCTTGCGCCGAGAAAGAACCCATGACCAGCACACTCGCTATAAGGCCGGAGATGATTGTCTTCACCGGCTGACCTCCCAGGCTCTACTTTCATAAATGGCAAGCGGGATGCCACCCCCATTTCTTCTAGATGGCGAAGAAATTCAACCAGGTATGCGAGAGCAGGGCCTTTGGACAGCTGAATCGGAAGAGGTACTGGTGGAATCAAAATGATTCAGAGACGGAGAAACTCGGGGCTCGCAGGAACCGTTTCGCGGCGCGGGGCGGGCCCAGGCGGGAACTATCGGACACAGTGAGCGTTTTCGCTCTATGCGCACGGTGCGAAAGAGGACGGCTCTCGAAAGTCCATCGACGAGATGCCATGTCTCGGGTTTCGACCGTGTTAAATGCCCTTAGTTTCGGATATCTTTCGACCAATGCTGCAAATCGACCTGGACTAAAACTTGCGAGCACCTCCCCCTCAGTAGCCTCACTCAGTAACTATGCCTATGGAAAGGAGGGGCGTATGCAGTCGGAACTACCAATTGGCGATCGAATCCTCGAAGTGGTGAGAACCAATCCTGACTGTTCACTGGATGAGGTGGTGCAACAGTTGCCTGATCTTCTCTGGTCGGACGTGTTTACGGCAGTGGATCGTCTAAACCGGTTGGGTCGCTTACGGCTTATTCAGGATATCTCACTTCGAGCGACGAGCATACACCTTCCGTAACCAGTGACGGTGCCAAACCCAGCGCACGGCGACCCGACCAGACACCGAAGTCCTCTTATCTCCGGTTATGGACGAGAGATGCTGCATGCCAACGGCGTCACGCAGTCCCCCCTCCTCCTGAAACACTTTCCGTCAGTCACATTCATTGCAACCGTCACTTCGTTCCTTCACAGCCGGAAGGCATGAAGTCAATGGTGAGGAGACCTCAAAAAGATGACAGCTTCAATACGAATCGGAGGTGTCCATGAAAATGCTCATGATTGTGGCTCGCGACTCGATGGTGAAAGAGCTAGAAGAACTCTTGCACGCCAACGGCATCACTGCCTATTCCGTCATTCATAAAGTGGAAGGCAGGGGCCAGACGGGTATAGCTGGGACCTTTCACTATAATGTGTATACGGGCTCAACGCACTTCAATCTGATGATCCTGGCGGTGTTGGCGTCCGAGCAAGTGGACCGAGCCGTTAACGCGCTGAAAGCGTTCCATGACGCACGCAAGAAAATCCCAAATGCGGAACCGCTCGCTCTGAAGCTCTTTGCGTTTCCATGTGAAGAACTCCTCTAGGTGCCAGGCCTGTGAGCGATTGGATCGTTCTCAATTTAGCGAAGGAATTCGCTTAACCACTGCCGAAGGAGCATGTCAGGAGTTGACTGGACACTTAGTTACGGAGAACATCATGAATACACGTGGCTTTGCGTACGGATTCATTGTTGGAGCGGCTTTTGCTTTTTTCCTCTCCCCTTTTGTGCTGTCTGCGGCAAGTAAAGGCTCGTCTTCACCCAGCCTGGTCCCGGCTGAACGGGTAGCTGATTATGTGCACAGCGTGATCCAAGCGGAACGCAGTATCTATACGACCGAAGTTGTGGAAAGAATGAAGAGACAAGGGATTGTGACTGCTTCCGAGAATTGGAGAGACACAGGAAAACTTCCATTGCCGGTTCAATTCTTAATCGAAGCGAGCCGGCTTATGGTCGAAAACCCGAATGGGCTACGATTCCGGCTGATCAGCAATTGGGCAATCAACAAAGATAATATGCCGAGGACTGACTTTGAGGAAGCTGGTCTTTTGAAAATTGCCGTCTCTCCTGAGCGCCCTTATACAGGGGTGAAGAATGAACATGGCATTGAGTACTTTGAAGCTCTGTATCCTGACGTAGCGGTCTCCCAGAGTTGCGTCGGCTGTCATAATGCGCACCCTCGAAGCCCGAAGAAAAACTTCGCGCTAGGAGACGTAATGGGAGGCCTGGTATTGAGCATTCCGATCACCCGATAGCGAAACAATAAGCCGATGGAAATCAGGTCTTGCACTCAACAATCTCGCGGCAAGCGGCGGCCTCTCGTAGCATTCGTGGGAAAAGAAAAGGGGACAGGCTACTTTTCTGACAGCTTTGCGGACTCGAATTGTTCGAAAAGCGGACGGACTACGCCGCATTTGAGAACATTTTCTCTGAGAGGACCAGAAAACGTGTCAGGAACCATTCGCGGTGCGTGGCGGGCCAGCTTGTGCCGGTTCACCCCGTATTTCCTATGTCATAGCCTCTGAAAATATTCCGAGATCATTCATGAAGACTCTCCAATCGCTCGGGATAGGTAGTATCTTTCTTGCGGCCGCTGCTTGTGGCGGCATGGCGCAGCGAGAGCCGCTCACAACGGTTCCCTTGGTCGATCTCTCCCGCTATTCCGGGACCTGGTATGAGATTGCGCGGCTGCCCATGTGGTTTCAGCGGCACTGTGTGGATTCAAAGGCGATCTACACGAGTCGTCCCGACGGCACGGTCGGCGTGCACAACGAATGTGAGACCGATACCGGAGAACTTGACCAAGTGGACGGCGTTGCGACTGTAGTCGATCATAAGACGAATGCCCGGCTCACCGTGGTCTTCGACAATTTCTTCGCGCGACTCTTCGGTTCCTCACGTCAAGGCAACTACTGGATTCTCGATCTTGATCCGGACTATCGCGTTGCGGTAGTGGGCACGCCCGATCGCCGGTATCTCTGGATTCTGTCTCGTACGCCTCGCCTTGACGAGCCCACATACGAGCTTCTGGTCGCAAAGGCTCTAGGGCTTGGCTTTCCCGTGAGGGATCTCATCCGGCCCGGACGCTCTTTACCTCGATAATTGCAGCGAAAAAGAAAAGCTGACAGGCTGACACAAGAAAAGGGGTCGGGGTAGCTCGTCGCACCTCTCACCGCGATAGACCCCGCCTCGGTGTGCAAGAAAAAGTAGCCTGTCCCCTTTTAATCAGCGCGCAGCCTTGGAGCATTTCTCCTTTTCGATTGTTTTATGCGTTGCTCTCGTCTAGCTTAGAGTCTTGAGACTGAAGAATCGCTTTCACTTATTAGGTGCTTATGATCAAGCGACGGACAACTAAGACCAAGCGAGTGAAGCGGGCTACGAAACCCGCAGGGTCGAAGGCAAGAGTCAAACGGCCCACCCGCCGTCCCAACAAACAGTTCAAAGCGAAAAAGTCCACGGGACGACGCCCCCTTAAGGCACGAAAGTCCAAATCCGGCCCGTCAGACACAAGCTATCTGTCGTGGATTGAAATGACTGAGTCGCCCGAATGGGCGATTGCCAGCTAGTGGCCTTCGCCTCCCCGCCCCTTCCCGCTCCTCACCGCTCATCGCACCTCACACCGCGATAGACCCATCTACGGCCCACCGCCCCACATGTGCTGGCAATACGTGCTGCGTACCGTCGCTAATTTCATTCACTTATTCAAATACAGGAATGTGCGCCAGGCACACATGGTTTGTGGTGGAAGGCGAACGTATTGAACGCTGCATAACCACTCGTGAATGGTTGACGCAACTCTGTTTCGGTAATACCACACGGCGCTGCCATGCTCCTTTCCACATCCTTCACAGAAACGTTCTAGGTTCATGTGACTCCTTTCTCAACGGGCTTGAAGCGGACATGAAGTAGATGTCGAAGCTGAAGAGGAGAACGGGAGGGATAATCAAGAAGTGCTTTTTCAAGTGCACGGCACTCGGCGACGTCCCAAGAGTCTTCCAGTTGCGGCCGCATCAAAGATAGTTGTGCGTGCCCGACTTGGTTCAGGAGGGACGGCCAGCTTTCGGTGATGGAGGATTAGCGGATCGACCCACTCTCCGCAGACAATGCAATGCAGCGCGTGCAATGGTACCCCCACTTCCTCCAGAACATCCTGAAGCAGGACCCCACCACAGCGGCGGCACTTCTGCATAGAACTGCTTTTAGCATAACCGTGGGGTTCGCGCTAGCGGACGTGCCCATCAATGTGGTTAAAGTTTTGTTAATTTCTGACTTGAGGCATGCAGACAACAGAATAAGGCGGGAACCATTTCATGCGCGTGGCGGCCAAACTTGTGCGCTTTCGCAGAGTTGACATTGCCCTTTTGCTCCCATTGACTCTCTTCCATCGATAACAGTAACTTTTTCTGGTGGAAGGTTTGTCATGAACGCGGTGTTCCGCTCTGGCACAATGAATGATGCGATGGCCTGTGGCACAATCTGCTACGAGGCGTTCAAAGCGATCGCCCAACAACACAATTTCCCCCCCGACATTCCCTCTGCAGAGTTCGCCATTGGATTGCTGTCACGAGTGCTGTCACGGACTGACGTGTACTCTGTAGTCGCGGAGATTGATCATCGCGTGATCGGTAGCAACTTTCTGTGGGAGGGCGATACCATCGCAAGCATTGGACCAATTACCGTTATCCCTGACGCTCAAAACAGCTCCGTGGGACGCCAGTTGATGGAGCGTGTCCTAGAGCGAGCCCGCACGCGGCAGCACGTCGGCGTCCGCCTCGTCCAGTCGGCCTATCATAATCGCTCGCTTTCCCTGTACACCAAGCTTGGATTCCATGCCCGTGAACCGCTGACCGTCTTACAGGGGCCGCCACTGAAATTGCAGCAGCCCGGCTGTCACGTACGGCCCGCCACCAACGCTGATCTTGATGCGTGCAATGCACTCTGCTTGAGCATCCACGGACACGATCGGCAAGGAGAACTTGTGCACGCTCTCGCCGATGGAACGGCAACAGTCGTCGAGCACTTTGGCCAGATTACGGCCTATGCCACGAACATCGGATTCTTCTCGCATGCGATCGCACGAACGAATGAAGACCTCAAGGCGTTGATCGGTGCTGCACCTGAGTTCGCCGGCCCGGGTTTCTTGTTGCCGACGAGAAATGCGGAATTGTTGCGATGGTCTCTGACGCATGGTCTGCGGGTGATTCAGCCCATGACTCTCATGAGCCTAGGGCTTTATCAAAAGCCCGCTGGCGCATATCTCCCATCCGTGTTGTATTAAAAGCCTGAAAGAACCTGTACCGGAAGAGAAAAAGAGACAGGCTACTTTTCGAGGTGCATGAGGATTTAGCAGACGGTGTAAGGATTCGCGGCGTGTGGCGGACGGTTACCCTAGCCATTGCTTTTCGGCATTGCGGCAATGAAGGAATCGGCTTCTTGAATCGACGCGTTCAGATCCTTAATGAGTGAATTAATGTTCCCTTCCACGGAGACCAATTCGCCTTTTAATGACGCAATGGCTTGAGCGTTGAGGTTATGCTTCAAAAAAAGAACCTGGTCTTTGAACTTTGCCAATACCGGATCCATTTTAGCTTCCGCCCGTTTCATGGCTTTAATCAATTGCGCATACTGCGCGCGCGTCTGCGTCAACTGCTCTTGGCTCTTCTTACGCAAGGTGGAGCTGGAATACTCCTTAAGTTCGGCATTCCACTCCGTAAATAACGCTTCAGAGACGTCTTCCACGGACGCGACTCGTTTTCGAACCGAATTCGCTTTGTCTTCGCTCCGCTCGTATTCTTTATTCAGCGCCTCGTACTTCTCTTGCAATTCGCCGCCTTGGATATCCAAAGTCTTGGTGAAGCGGTCGAGAGCCGATTTGAATTGTTCTTTGGCTTCCTGTTGGGCGTCACGGGCTTTTTCTACATCGCGGACTAGTAAGTCGCGCTTGTGATAGCCAAACTGTTCCATCGTTTCATAGTAGGCTGTCTGGCAACTCAATCCGATAACCGCGAACAGGACAATCGCATATGTTTGGAGAAAGGAGCGTCTGCGGATCTGTGAAGGACAATCCCGAAGATGTGTCATGTATCCTGTGCTACGGTTTATAGTCATCGAGGGCACCGTATCACAACCCTAGAGGCCTTATAGCTAGCACTTTCCCTTAGACATCGATCTCGCAAGCTCTCCCTCAGTTTTGAACCATCTCGCAGCCTATTTGGCTACTTCTATCCATCTTTCTGTTTCAATAGATCCGTCGTAGAGCCATTTCGGCATTAATGGACCACATGTTGACAGCCATATGCCACAGTCCCACAATCACCGATCTGAGAAAGCCCAGATGATTGGGAGGTCTGCCATGAATGATGCGATTCGGAGTCGTATAGAGGCGCAAGGGTTTCTTGGGCTGGATGACCGGATGATTGGTCGCCTCAATTACTGGCTGCGTCTGTCGCCTGCGATTTGTATGATTTGGGCGGCGATTGGCACAGCGCTTGAGTCCTCTCCGGTGCTCTGGGCATTGGCTCCATTCGCCCTATTAGGGGTGTTGCTACCCGGCCATCCCTTCGATCTCCTTTACAGATTCGGCGTACAACCATTGACGAGCGGGCCACCTATTCCACCCAATCCACTTCCGCGAAGGTTTGCCTGCCTACTCGCTACGGTTATGATTGTGACAGCCGCATGGAGTTTTCAATCAGGACGGACGTTGTCCGGTCAGATCCTTGGCTGGGCACTGGTTACCGCAGCATTTGTGAACGTTAGCACTGGATTCTGTATTCCTTCGTTTCTCTATGGGCTTATTTTCGGAAAGCCCACAGCCTGCAACGTCAGATAGCGCTGGGGCTAGAGTGTTTTCATATTTCACTCCCTATATTTGGTTCGTGAGGACAACAAAATGGTCGAGATAGACCAGATCATATGACAAGAGGTACAATTTTCATGTGCTGTGATTCTTCGCGGCGCGTGACAGGCCGGCGCGCTTTCTGACCTACCCCATCGCTCCCCTATTGTTGTTTACACTGGTAAATGCGACTCTGATTTTGAAGACCCATCGAGGCGTACAACCGTTTTTGAATCTGGACCCAGGAGCATTCTCCAAAAGAGGGATGCAATCAACATGAGAATAATGATAGCGGGAATCGAGGCTAACGCCCATTTCACCATGAAAATGACCATAGACAAGAAAGGCATGTGAATGTCTGTCACAATGACATTGCGGCTGCTTCCTTCATCAGACATGGCTACACCTCCGCTGTGATGGTTGGGAATACCATCACACACTATAGAAGAAATGAGACGGTGACTGGAACCATTTCGCGGCGCGTGGCAAGTTATAGTGCCTCTGCCTTGGCGTAGAGCAGAGCCGGCGCTTCTGAGTAGTATAGAAAGAGAGCGGGACAGAGCCAGCCCTCTGCCTTGTTATCAGTCCACCGGTACCAGGTTCCCTCGTATTCTGCTCGCACCTTCTCCAACTCAACTTGATAGCCCGGAAACGGCGCGGAGGAAAATAACAGCCGGAACCCAGTCTCGGCGTTGGGAATATCCGCCACCATTACATCGATCATCTCGGGGATGCCGGACACGAACGGTTCTCGCGAGAGTCCTACCCGTGGATCGTCAAAGACCCAGGTGGAAGCATGCCGGTAAGGAACGATGACATGGATGGCATTCGCCAATGACATACCTCTCAGAGAAGTATGACTTTATGCGACAAGAAAACATAGCTGTGGAAAAGGTGCGCCCGGAACCATTTCGCGGCGCGTGGCGGGGTCGCGGCACTGCTGTCCTGTTTCTCGATAGAACCTGCCCGCGAGGAGACGTAGAATGCAGCGGTCGATATGGGAAGCCGACGAAGAAGCACGATTTCTCTGGTCGCCTTTTGCACAATCATTGCGGCACTGGGTGCAGCAACACACTCCTACCGCGCGGACATTCAGGAAGCTCGCCATCGCGTATCGCACGGCAGTCTGATGGCCCAAACAACGTGCGGGCCACTTGAATACGCCGTTGCCGGCAACGGTCCACCAGTGCTCGTTGTGCACGGCGCCGGCGGCGGCTTCGATCAAGGCCTGGAATTCGGTACGCCGCTGATTCAGAAGGGATTCCGCATTATCGCGATGTCGCGTTTCGGCTATCTGCGTACGCCGCTACCGGAGAATGCTTCAGCGGAAGCGCAGGCCGACGCGCATGCCTGTCTCTTGGACGCCCTCGGTATCGAACGCGTCGCGGTTGTCGGCGGCTCCGCCGGTGCGCCGTCTTCTGTGCAGTTTGCCCTCCGACATCCACGAAGGATCACGGCGCTCGTCTTGCTGGTCCCGGCTCTGTACGTGCCACGACCCGGCAATGCACCGCCGATACAGACGCCTCCTGGCATGCAGCTCGTCATGGAAACGGCGTTGAGGTCAGATTTCATGTTTTGGGCGATGACCAAGATGGCCCGCAACACAGCCGTTCGCATCATTTTGGCTACGCCTCCTAGTGTGGTGGAGGATGCTCCCACGGACGAGCAGGAACGCGTCCAGGTCGTCCTGAATCACATTTTGCCCATTTCGCAACGCCGAAACGGACTGCTGAACGAAGCTATCGTCATTCCTTCGCTCCAACGCTACGAGCTTGAGCGAATCAACGTACCGACCCTGGCGATCAGTTGTGCAGACGATTTGTTCGGAACCTACGATGCAGCTCGTTACACCGCTGATCAAATTGCAGGCGCACGATTCGTCGGCTTCCCCACCGGAGGTCACCTCTGGGTCGGACATCAAGAAAGGGTCACAGATGAGATTGCGGCATTCTTAAAACCAAATGAGGTGCCGTGAAGATGAGCTAACCCAGTCCTCTTTTAACCCCCTGTCCCCTTTCCCCCTTTAACCCCTCATTTTCAGGCGATCCACGCCTATGTTCAGCTCACAACTGACATCCGTCACTGGTTTCCACAACTGACTTGGTATATGTTCTGGGCCTGTGGTTCTGAACACGACTTCATCTTAGGGGAGACTTACGATGGACATCAGATTCCTGATCCTGTGGCTAGCGCTAGGGCTGCTCGCCGCCGGAGGCTGTTCGAAGGTGAAGGAGATGTACGAGGATAAGAGGTACGAGATCAAGGTACGCACGAATTTCGACGAGTCTACCGATTTCTCTTCGTTTCATACCTTTGCCCATTCGGGGATGACGGACAGAGGGCGAAAGATCGCGGCCACTGACAACAAATCGCCCTTGAGGATGAGGATCAAGGAAATCGTCAACAAACAACTCGTCGCCAAGGAACTTCGGCAAGTCGGCTTGGAAGACCGCCCAGACCTGCTGGTAGATTTATTGTTCGGCATGATGGATGCCGATAAGTATCAGGAAGCCACCTTGGTAGTGAATCTGGCTGACTCGTCGAAAAAGAAGCGGGTGTGGCAGGCCGTGATTACCGAAACGGTGGGAGAGAGCTTGGAGAAGAACTTTGAATCGGTCGACAAGGGAGTCGCCAAGGCATTCAAAGACTATCCCCGAGCCAAATAAAGGGTAAGGGTCATATTCCTACCTTAGTCGTGGGATAAGAAAATCAACCATTCGTTACTCTTAGGGGAAACTGAGGGCTACTTCAGCCAGCCAACTATATTCCTCAGGGCTTCAACCGAACAAGTTTCATGGCCATAGCTCGAAATCCGGTATCCGGTTTTATGGACGTCTGAAGATCAGTCGCCGGCGAGGCGTCGATCGTAGCTGAGACGAGGAGTTGATCCTTCTCCCCGACAATAACAACATTGGCATGGTCTTGGTGATGGCACTTGATCATGTACCAGACATCGATCGAGCCCGTCTCATCTTCGAGAGTAAAGGCCTGCCCACAAGTGGGTATGCCCAAGGCACCGCCGGTAATCATTCGAATATCAATCGCCTTTCCTTTGAACAGCACGACCCTACGGTTGTTGGCTTGCGGATTAGCGGTTATAGAGCCAATTGAAATCGGTTTATCAATGTCCGATGCTTGCGCGTTTATTGGGGCGGTGGACAGGATCAACAAGGCTACGAACAGCATAGATCGGATCAGCGTGTTGGAGCATCGTCGTTCCATAATAAATCCTAATTGGCGCCGCATTGATACCTCCCTGTCTTATAACCTGATGCTGTTCGGACTCCAAATAAAAGGGGAAAAGGCTACTTTTAGATATGCTTGAAGTCCTGAAGCACAAAAAAAGGGGACAGGCTACTTTGCGAAGTGCTTGCAGATCGAACAAACGGTGTCAGGCACCATTTCGCGGCGCGTGCCGGGCCAATGCTCGTTCACTGCATTGAGTAGGAAAACAGGTCGGAGTCTTTTCTTGATACGTTGGAAACTTACTGCGTCACCCTTTGATAGCCTTGTTCCTGATAATCGACGATACATCGCTCACGTTCTTTTGCGGCAGTCTGCGATGAATAGCTGCCATATGGCCCGCACTGGGCTATCTGCCCCGTTTGAGGATGACGAAGACGTACCGAGTCTGACTGGCACCCTATAACAGTCGTTATGAATCCAAGGAACATAACAAACGCGATATTGAAGTTCATCGGCACCTCTGTGTGGCATCTCTGTTCATTACAGTTGATGTATCCTTGAAGTTGATTTTAAGCGTTCATAGTCGCATGCACTGGTAGCACATTCCCTTGCTGCCGCGCCCCCTTCGCGGGCGTGGCGGGCCGGCTCGTCCTCGCCTCTCCGCCCCGTCACCGCACGACGGCAATAGTGCTGATTAGGTGACTCCTGACCACCCGGTTGTCGTGTTGGGGCTCCCGTCAAGCCGCTCGCTTATACACACGAACTGTTCCCCTACCGACATCCCGCTGACTGCCTTGAAGTTTTTCTTGGCCCACTGGTATCGCCGGCTCAATAGCTCCCTGTTTCGACAGGATCTCCGTAGCTTGATCCATTTGTTCATCGTTAATGCGAACGCTGATCACAGTTCCCCCCCGGCGCATGCCTTCTTCATAGAAGTTGCGGTCTTCTGCGAAGCCCAAAGAATCCTTTAGAGACTCCCACAGGCTTTGTTCTGATTCCCTTGAGGAGTCGGCGGTCGAACGATCATAAAGAACAATGTTCGGACTGGCGATATGAGCGCGAATGAGTTCGCCCTTTGCCCGTCGTGCCTTAGCACGATTGTCAAACAGACCAACAATGGTGTTCATTGGTTTCCTCCTCTAATAATTGCAGTATTTACGGTACCAGGTTGCCTGCGTGGTACCGTCCTTTACGAGAGCTGTCTTGGAGACTACGCCTGAGATTACTGGCTGGCTATCAGGGAAACCGCTAGAGGCGAACCGGAAATCATGATGACTGAAGAACCCGGACGAGGGAAACGCAAGTTGTTGTCATCCGCAGTGAAAAAGAAGAACGTGTCGGAGGTTCGGTTCAGTGGCCTAACAGACTTCTACCATCACTTCTTACTAGCGAGCTTTTTAAGAGCCGTACCTTTGTGCATGGCCAGGTGATCGGTCTTATCGCTTTTGATCAAATATTGCGGCTCTTCTCTTGAGGCACGGACCATATAGTTCTTGAACCGCATCGGCGACGTGACCTTTTTCTTGATTGTTCCACGGACGCGACCTGCTTCCGAGTTCCAACTCACATGATCCCCTACTTTGAACTGACGTTTCATTTGTCTTTATCAGCCTTCATATGCAGCGGGAATCTTGATAACTAGGGCCCTTTCTAGAGTTCGGGACAGCACAGCTCTCATCGACCACCCATAGGAGTGAACTGCATATCGTCAAACGTGTCCTTGATGGTCTGCCACACGGCCGCTTCTGATTCATGAATATGATCTGCAGCGGTTGCTGGATGCTGGGCTCCCTTCATCTCTCCCAATTGGCGATCCATATATTTCCAACGTCGCGCAATGCCGTTCGCGTCGTAAAGATACCGCACCGTATTTCCATCGATCCGCCACTCGCAGATTTCGCTCCCTCCACCCTGTGCGACGCAGCGATCCGGCGGGCCTTTCTCTATGATCCGAGTGTCTTTATATTGCCCGAGCCATTTGTCAAATTCCTCGGACAACGCCCGGCGCTCACGATCTTGTGTAGAGGCGCATCCCATGACGGCGGCGAGGATACCCGCTCCTATGATCAGCATAGAGAAGGGTCGATAAGAGGATAGCGAACGTGAGTGATCTATGCTCGATGACATAGGTCCTTCCTCGGCTGAACGAGTTCTTCAATACACAATCGGGTTATCAACAACCAACACGAACCCCGCCGCCATGACGATTGGTGTTCACCGTTTCCGCACGTTTTCTTTTCGGGAGAGTACCAGAAAAGGGGGTTGTAGCGCACGCTACTGTCTAGGAAGGCAACACATATAACGATATGAACGTGATGAGCTGGGCAATGAAAAACAACACGTGAGAATGCTCGGCGTCATACTGCTTGAAAATCTCATCCGCGAGCAAAAATGCGGCCCAGAGACTTAGGCCAGCAGTGAATGCAGCATTCACGGCTTCCGAGTCAAGAGATCCGGCCGCAGACGAGATGACGGCCCAGCCAAACAAGAATATCACTACCAGTTGAGAGCACAGAACACCGGCGAACAAGAGCCAAGGTAGCCATCGAGAGGCAGAATAGGTCTTCACCGCCTGTGTGACGCTTCGAAGGTTGCCAGACGCGAACGGCCACGATTTGGGTAAGATACGGAGATGCTCGAAGCATTCGCATAAGTTCGTGCAAAAGGCAATGATGTACCATGCGCCCCAAAACACAAGTAGGCCAAGTTTGAAGTAAAAGATGGTAGTCACCCAAGTGTTTAACTGTCTTTGCGACCTGAATGAAATACCAGCTTCAGGAGCGGTTAGACAACCGGGGTGCGAGGTAAGGTACGGGATCAAATCTTTCAGAAGCAGTAGAATACACTCCCTTTCACATTCTCAAAGGATGATTCAAGGAGGGTGCCATGCTGGACTGCGTGACGTGCAAGTGGATTAAGTGGAGTGCGAGCATCCCACTTGTCTTGCTCTTTAGTGCTGGTAGCTTCCTAGTCCTCGCCCAGATCGCTGTGGGTCAGGATAATGCACCCGCCGTTCTCCTCGATCTCTACCTGGCGACCTGGTCATATATTTTGGCTATCGCCGGTGGAGTACTTCTCACAGGATGGTGGCTGTGGCAATGGCTCCACATGCGGACTGCGCATGCGCTCCGGCCATGTTGAAGACGTAAGAAAAGCTGTCAGGAACCATTTCTCGGCGCGTGGCGGGCCGGATCTTATTGCCCGAATCCCTTTGAACGTATTCATTGGATAACGGCAGGACAGTGCCGCTGACTCTTCATCACCGGACACCGTCATTCGTTCTGAGATATTCTCTCAGGGCAAGCGCACCACCAGTTTCATGTCTATTGACTCGCACACGTCAAACGCTTAGGCTTTCAGCCCCACACCGGCTTTCACGAAAGGAGTGATCATGACGCGAAGAAACTTTGATTGGGTGCAGGGAGTAGGTTTGGGAGCGACGGTGTTCGCTATGTCTGCTCTGGTGATCACGGATGGCCTGCAATGGACGTCGGTACCGGCCTATGCCGCCGAGCGTCGTGAGGAACGGAGAGATGATCGGGGTGACCGGCGAGATGACCGAGGAGATGCGCGGGATACGCGGCAAGAGGGTCGTGATGCAGCCAGGGAAGCGAAGCAAGAATGCAAGAAAGCAGACGATAAAAGTAATAGGGAATGTCGGCAGGACAAGCGAGATGCCAAGGACGATGCACGGGACGCTGCCAGGGACATAAAGCGAGACTAATCAATAACTTGCTACTGGGATACTAAAGCCACACTCGAACATCATCTTGTCAGACGTAGCCTGTTCTGCTCCAACAAAAACGATTGGGGACAGGCTACTTCCGGCAAGGAACCATCTCTGCCTTCTTCTACCGAGCTATTGCGACTGGAATCCAGGAAGGAGCGGAGTTCTCAGGTGTCCCTCTTCTTTGGAAACGTTTACGTCAGGTCACCGACAATCCCACGAAACTCGTCCTCGGTAAAGGCCTTCACCGTCTGCGTCCGGAGACTGCCTTGGGCGCCAAGCCATAGCAGGTGTTTTGCAAGCGTCGCATCGTTGGGCACGTCGACAATGGCCAACATATCGTATGATCCCGTAGTAAGATAAAATGCTTTGATTTCCCCGCCCATCTCCTTCAGCTTCTTCTTTCCAACGTCGAGGCGTTTTGCTGATTCTTTGACGCTACGAATACCCTGATGTGTCCATTGGGACTGAATGATATAAGTCGGCATGTGGGACCCTCCTTTGAGTCATGTTGAAGTGAGGGGTGAGATTCGATCGTAGCAGGGCATCTAGCAAGAAACGGAAGAAGAACTCGAGTCAGGTCCTTTCTTGGCGCATGAGGGACGTTGATACCGGCATTCTCGCGTTCACTCAGACCGTAGGAATCTCGAGCACATACAATTCGCCCTTCATATGTTCATGCAGATCACAGTGAAAGGGCATGGTGCCAGGGCGCTCGGCGTTGATTCGTATGGTCAACGTTTTGCCTGCATTCACATAAAACCCTTCGATGCCCTTTCCGTATGTCACGATCTGTTCGTCTTCTCCGGAAACCAGGAGGCCGAAGAGACTTGGAGAAGCAAATCCGTGGCGGACATCATCATTGTTGCGCACGATGAGTTCGATAGTTTGTCCGATCTGAATGGGGACGGAACTTTCCAAAAAAAACTTCTTGTCTTTGATGACAATCTCGATTAGCTGCTGAGTCGATTGAGGAGCAGATGATACATCACCTGCACTCATGATCAGGCTGGCCAGCAACAAGATGATCACGCCTATATGAGCACAGTTTCGGTTCAGGTGAGTCACCATTTTGCACCTCACGAGCATTGTTCAAAAGAACTTGTTTGGCCTGACTGACAACATACGCCGATTGAGTTGGAAAATAAAACGGTCATGAACCCTTTCGCGACGCCTAGCAGGTCGGCTCGTTCCTCGCCCCTCCCCGACTTCTTACCGCTCATCGCACCACACCGCGATGGACCCCGCCCACGTGAAAACGTAGAATTCCTAGTTCTTTCTCATGGTCGGTATTCGGTACTCTGGCATCAGAATGTTGGACAACCGCGACATGAGTTGATTCCCGCGACGACGGGCATTCAGCTCAGAGAAGGCCACTGTGTTGGTGCACATCATCGCTGATTACGGAATGGGAGACCTGGCCTTTGCCGAGGTCGTGCAACGGATCAAGATCCATTTGCCCGACATGGAACCAGTATTGACGCCTGTGCCGGCCTTCTCCACCATCGCGGCCGGCTTTTGCATCGCACAGATCGGCCTGCATCCTTCGCCTCCGGGTACGCTCATCTATCACAATGTGGCCCCGCGGGAAGACAATCCCGCTGCCCGTGCGAAAAACGCCGGCGAACGTCTCGCTTACGCACGCCTGTCAACCGGCGTCCGCGTGATCGGGGTCAACGCAGGCCACGCCTTTTCCTTTATAAAGGATGTGGCCGAGAAGCTCCGCTGGGCAGCGTCTTCGGCCGAAGGAAGCCAGTTTCGATCACGAGATGTGTTTCCTCAAGCGGCTGCAGCCATTGCGCTAGGGCTGCCCGCCGCTTTGGGTGATGACCTCGATCCCGAAAGCATTCCTTCGCCTCCCGTCTCGGCGGTGGCATATGTAGACGGTTACGGCAACCTCAAGACGACCATTGCCTACGACTCGAATCGGGTTCGACCGGGCAAGCGGATCACCGTGCGGATCAACGAGCGTCAGCATGAGGCCACGGTCAGCGATGGGGCGTTCGCCGTGCCTCACGGCGACCTGGCATTCGCACCAGGCAGCAGCGGTTGGACGCTACGTGATGGAAGCACCGTGCGCTGGATAGAGCTCTTCCTCCGGGGCGGGAGCGCCTGGAATCTGTTCGACCGTCCGGCGCCAGGATCGTTCGTCGCCATCCACTAATGCGCCTATAGTCTTTTCAATATAATCGGCATTTCACAGTTGCCAAGGAATGGGAGAAACGGTGATTGCCATGCTTCATCGAAGCACCTATCATAGAGGCCGACCCTTCCAGCTGGGAGATCACGGATGCGCCCAATCGCATTCACTGCTGTCCTCATGAGCGGCATTCTGTTGTCCCACACAGTCCGGTCTTTCGCAGCGGACGAAGCTTGCACGCTGCTCACCCAAACGCAAGTCAGCGCGGCTCTGGAGGTGCCGGTCGACACCGGGACACCAATTGGCCGTCCCTCGGCGTGTCAATGGGCGGGCAAGGGCAGGTTTGCAACGCTGACCATCATGCAGACACTCGCTGGCAAGAGTCCCGTGGATCGCTTCAATGCCGGCAAGACCTCGACAATGCCTGGTATCACAACGGAAGCTGTCAGTGGCGTCGGCGACGAGGCATTCTACGTCTACTTCAGCGGCACGACACGTGCCGGCTTGGGTCTGGTCGTCAGGAAAGGCAGCTCCGCCTTCGAGATCCGCGTCTATGGATTCGAGCTCGACAGGGCGAAGTTGGTCGCGAAGACGCTCTGCCAGACCGTTGCTGGGAAAATCTGAGAACCAAGGTGTCAGGAATAGTTTCGCGGCGCGGACGAGCCAGGTCTCCTTGGCCCATCACCGCCCCTGACTCTGTGATCTATTGAACAGATCCCGCCAAACCGTTGAGTATATGCGTGAGGTCTTCGGGGTTGGAGTAGTGCTTCATCGCCTGGGTGACGTCATCAAGAAGCGGACCAGCCTCGGGGTTGAGATCTCGCAGCTTCTGTTCCAGATTGCCTGAGCTCAGCTCTTGCTGGATTTGCGTGTCGGTCAGCTTTCCCTCTTTCAGGTCTTGCTGAAGGATCACCCCCAGTTGCTGAATACTCTTCATCGTCTCAGGCGGCAGTTCACTCATGAGTTTGAGAATGGTGGCTTGGCTTGGTCCGCTCATTGGCATTTGCGCGAGGGCACTCTGTCCAAGGCACAAGAATGTGAGCACTATGAGCATGAGGCAGGTCTTCATGAGAACCTCCGTTACCGTGCGGGGTGATGACGTGAGCCCACACGGCTTTCAGAAGTCTCTCAACGACGGCTTTCGTTGTCATCTTATTCTCACTATTTACAACTTTCACAGAAAAGGGTATCAGGAACCATTTCGCAGGGCGTGGCGGGAAAGCGCTTTAGGTTAGAAGACGCGGATCAAACGAGAATCTTATACCGGCGTCCCACGAGATCTTTGAAAAGTCCGGATGAAGAGGGTTAAGAACATAATTCCATTCATGCTCGATGACTACAGATGGAACCTTGAGGACAGGACTTTTGGCGTGGTTGGCCCAATCACTACCCAGTTGCTGTAAACTTACGGGAATAATCGTATCTTTCCAATCGACTGGCAAGTGAGTGGGATCGATGGTTTCTATCTTAAGACTATCTGGAATTGTCGCTCTTACACTGACCAATGCGTCGGGAAGTAGGTCGGAATCAACATGGACGAGATATTCTAGAGCAGCAAGAGAGAGTGTACCCGAGGTGTAGACTACTGGCGTTCCAGGTTTATTCCACCTTCCTCCATAACGTCGCGCTCCCTCGCCGTCCGGGGTGGTGTGCTGCTTGAGCGTAAGCCGCCAAACAATCACTAGCCTATGACGCCGTGTTCGATCCGTCCCAGCATCGTCTCAACTACTTGAGTGCCAAGGTCAGTATCGAGGAGTTCTATTGGAGCAGTTCCCTGTAGGACTCTATGAGGTCTGGTGAGCCAGCTGGAAGCTTTTTCTTCAGTACCAAAAACATTACTGGCGTATGTCAAAATCCTGGCCAAGCGTGCCAGTCGATCCGATTCCTGTGCGGTTAGACGTTGCTCTGCCTTCCGCCGGGCCATCGTACGTTGTGGCACGCTAAGAATTTTGCTCATTCGAGGTAAATCGAGGTGAAATTTAGAGAGAACAAATTCGAGCGATCGATATGGGAAGCCTTTCTGGATGATCGCACGAACATCTTCAGTCGATTGAACCTGTCGCTTAAACACGGTGGCTCCGCCCAACGTTTTGAATAGCTCTTCAGCTTGAGGCATGGCTCCCCTTCATTGCCATATGGCTTAATAATAATGCCAAATGGCACCATTGTCAATATGAGATCATCCCTTCGATTTTCCTCGTGGGTGGCGGTGTTCTAAGGCAAGGACATTGACTCCAGTCCCTCAAAAGAAGTCCAATTGTCTGGCACTCGACGAGGGATGGTACGCATAAAAACGCTCATGATTGTCGCTCGGGACTCTATGCTAACTGAGTTGGAGGATCTTTTGCATAAGAACGGCATCAATGCTTATTCCGTAATTAACAAAGTGGAGGGCTCGGGTAAGACTGGTAAAGTGGGGGCCTTTCACCACAGTGTGTATACCGGCTCCACGCACTTCAATCTGATGATCCTTGCGGTGCTTCAGTCCGACCAAGTGGAGAAAGCGGTCGGCGCCCTGAAAGCGTTTCACACAGCCCGCAAGAAGCTAGCAAAAGAAGAACCTATCCCCCTGAAGCTATTTGCTTTTCCTTGTGAAGAACTCCTTTAGCGCTCACTCTACCCACCCAATAGATAGGCCAGCGACTTTGCTAAAGTGCTGCGAGAGATGTCGCTTGTTGAGAGCAGGCTTTGACAATGAATAAGCAGAAAAACACACCCATCAAGGAGCCGCGCCCCAAGCGCCCACCGGTCAAGGAACCGCCTTCCAAACAGGAGCCACCCGTCGACGAACCTCCGCCGTCGCCCGAACGCAAACGTCCGCCCATTGGCGATCCGCCACAGAAGAGGAGATCCTCGATCGTTTCACGGTGAAGGGGGCGTGGCGGGTCACAGTATCCGTCTGTGTGCGCTCGCTGACCAGGAATCTTTACTGCTCATAATTCTCAACGACCTGCGGCGGGCGAACTTGCGCGTCGTCCGGGTCGAGCCCGACATCACGAAGGGCACGTCGTTGGCGCAAAAGGTCCCAGCACTGATCCAGTTCAACTTGGACTTGCGCGAGCCGCTTACGATCGGCTTGGGGAAGTTTCCCTTGCTGGTACAATTGCTGTTCCTCAGCGACAAGGCGCTGAATATAATTGAGGACCGGCTGATCCCCGAGTTGATTCTCCACGAGAGTCTCCTCTCACGCGGATATGCCCGGAACAGGCACGATTTTATGTTACGCCCAACCGAAACTGGGGTCAACGGAACCTCTCAACGACATGGCGTTCACAGTGAACAGGAACACGGAAACATTTTTCGCGGCACGTGGCGGGCCGGCTCGTTCCTCGTCTCCTCCTCACCGTTGATCGCACCACACCGCTATAGACCCCGCCAGAGTGAATCGTATGCTGTTTAAGCTTTAGTTCTTGAATTCTCCACTCGTTTCCGCACACTACACCCAAGCAGTGCATTGGTGCTAGCAAGGAGGGTGGACTCTGACTGAGCCCGACGTGACGCTCACAGATTACGGTCTAACTGTCTTGTGTTCTTGGTTTGCTTGGAACTACCTGCAGAAGACCCACTCCCATCAACCTCGCGCACTATGGACGCTCTTCTTCGGATCCATCGCGGTGGCGTCCTTAACCGGTGGAACCGTGCATGGGTTCTTTTTGGATCAATCCACGTTTGGCTACCGCATCTTGTGGCCAACAACGCTCATAGCCATTGGTGTCACTGCAGCCACCGTATGGGTCCTCATAGGATTCTCGATTTCTAAGTCAATGGACAGTGTGAAGAAGTGGGCGTTCTTCGCTGTCATGATCTTTCTCATCTATTCCACCGTCGTGCTTTTCTATTCTCAGCGCTTCACCATCGTCATCTTGAATTACGTGCCCGCCATGGTGGCCTTACTCGTTGTGAACATTCGGGAGTACGTGCGAACCAGCTCAACCCCTTATCTTCTCGTCATTGGCGGAATATTGGTGATCTTGGTTGCCGCATGCATCCAACAAGCTGGCCTTGGAATTCACCCCAACTACTTTAATCATAATTCGACGTACCATCTGGTGCAGGCACTTGGCCTTTTGCTCTTGTTCAAAGGTGCGAAAGGTCTGCCTAGACTGGAAAGGATCGCCCAATGACAACAACACATCTTTTACTCATCGTTGTGTGGCTTTCGCTCTTCGGCTGCACTCACACTCCACTGATTTCGTCTGCCGGCACTGAAGACAACGGTGCTGAACTCAATGACATTCACTCTCAGCTGAATGCCACAAAGCACAGCGCCGTCCTCAACCCAACGTCTATTGAAGACATTCAAGTCGCGATTCGAGATGCGAAAGCCAAACGACAATTTATCAGTATCAGCGGCGGCAAGCATTCAATGGGTGGACAGCAATTTGGAACAGGAACACTTCATCTCAGCATGTCGTCTTTCAATCAGGTCATCAGCCTGGATGCAGGAACAGGTATTATTGAAGTTCAGTCTGGAATTCAATGGCCAGAATTGGTGGCCTGGCTTTCCAAGAACCAAGCTGGTCCAGGCAGAACATGGGGTATCAGGCAAAAACAGACCGGCGCAGACCGGCTCAGTATCGGAGGTGCTCTCTCGTCGAACATCCACGGGCGAGGATTGACCATGCGCCCCATGATCGATGATGTGGAATCATTCACGCTGATCGATGCCAATGGCGATCTCAAGACGTGCAGCCGCATAGAGAACAAAGAACTCTTTCGATTGGTAATCGGCGGCTATGGACTCTTTGGTGTGATTGGCACAGTGAAAGTGCGTCTTACTCCAGTAGAGGTCCTGGAGAGAGTGGTCCAATTGATTGAGGTACAAGATTTCATTCCCTTAATCACAACACGAATCCAAGAAGGATTTTTGTACGGAGATTTTCAATTCGCCATTGATCCCCAATCAGAGGATTTTATGAAACGCGGGATCTACTCCCTCTACAGGCCAGTTAATAGAAACGTTGAATCCGATGGCGAGCTGAGGGAAATGAAGGGAGACGATTGGTATCGCTTGCTGGGCTTGGCACACAAAGATAAGTCACGCGCATTTGACGTTTACTCACAATTTTATTTAACCACCAACGGCCAACTCTATCGTTCAGATACTCACCAAATGGGCGTGTATGTGGATGGCTATCATAGTGAGTTTGATAAGGGTGGGGTCAAAGCATCAGAGATGATCAGCGAAATTTATGTTCCCAGAGAACAGTTGAAGACCCTCTTTGATGAGCTTCGGGAAGACTTCAGAGCAAACGAGACGAACGTCGTGTATGGAACCGTCAGACTCATTGAAGAGGACACCGAAAGTTTCCTGACCTGGGCCAAACACAGCTATGCCGCGACAGTCTTCAATTTTCATGTTGAACATACGCCGGAGGGAATTGAGAAAGCCAAGGGTCAGTTCCAGCACATCATCGATCGCGCACTTCAACATGGCGGTAGTTACTTTCTGACGTACCACCGCTGGGCCCGAAAGGATCAAGTGCTGAGTGCCTATCCTCAAATGCCGGAATTCTTGCGACTCAAGAAGCGGTACGACCCAGAGGAGCGCTTCCAGAGTGATTGGTATCGCCACTATCGAGAGATGTTTAAGGACCAGTTGTGAGCGCTAGGACAACTGCGTTCCTACTTTGGACATTGTTGGGACTATTTTGCTGCCGTGTGGTGGGTCAACTTGTTGTTGTGTTGTACGCCCCATCGTTCTTGCCGCCGATGCACGAGTGGTATTCGGGACTGATGCCCTATCGATACCTCTTCCCAGCTCAAATTCTCATCATTGTCGTTTTCATGCACATTGCTTTGGACATGACGCGTGGAACTGGTTTCTGGACACTCCAGCAGCCAAGGCTTGGTCTTTGGCTTAGGACTTTTGGTGTCATCTATTTTGTGTCTATGGTGGTCCGATATGTCTTGCGAATGTCTTGGTATCCTGAAGAACGATGGCTTGGCGGCACAATTCCCATAATCTTCCATTGGGTGCTTGCAACCTATATTATTGTGCTTGGCAGCTATCATCTTCACGGTTCAAATGAGCTGGAGACGAGGAAATTCTGAAGCCCCGCCTGCAAACGTAGAATGGCCTTGTTTCTTCGACTTGGCACAAGGACACGGTCGGAAGTCTTACTATCATTCGGTGGCGTTAGGATAGCCATGAAGGTCAAACGAATTGTGGCCAATGTTCAAGCTAAGAACATTGGTGATGCAAAGCGTTTCTATGAAGACATTTTAGGGTTAGAAAACTTAATGGATCTCGGGTGGATCGCTACATATGGTTCCAATACGACATCAATTGTGCAGATGAGCTTCATGAAAGAGGGAGGCTCAGGAACGGCCGTTCCTGACATTTCGATAGAAGTCGATAATGTCGACGAAGCCTATAAGCGAATGACAGAGGGAAGGTTTAAAATCGAATACACCATCACTGATGAGCCTTGGGGGGTTCGTCGTTTTTTCGTCCGAGACCCATTTGGGAAACTCGTCAACATTCTTTCTCACACATAGACAGGACATTCTGCCTTCTTCAAAGGGGACATTCTAAATGTCGCAGCACGTGGCGGGGCCACTTACTCGGTGGAAGGTGGGTACAGATCGTATTTCGGAATCGCCGGATCCATTTGGTCCCACGGCTGCACATCGGAGACAAAGAAGTCCATTTGTGGACGAAACCAACTAGGGTCGTCGAGGCTTCCCACCGTCACTCCAACAATGCCAGTGTCTCGTTCATCTGACTCTCCACCGGTGAGCCGCGAGCCGCATTTGGAGCAAAAGCCACGCTTGTGTTTGCCGCCTGCCGTGCTCAGGGTGAAGTGGTACCGCAGTTGGCCTTTCGTCACACGAAATGCTGACGAAGGCACAACCAATCCCGGGACAAATCCACCGCCGGTCACTCGCTGGCAATCGCGGCAGTGGCACTTGAACATCATAATGGGTTCCGCCGAGCATTCGTAGCGAACCGCTCCGCATACGCACCCTCCAGTAAAAGGAATCTTCATCGGATAACGTTACCCCAGTTTCCTTGCCCAAAACCAGCAACAAGAAAGACCCAGGGAATCCTGAGGCTCGCACACTCTGCTCAGGAGAAGAACATCATCGGTCATCGCCTCTCATACCGCGATGGACCCCGCCCAGTGGAAAAGTCAGAATGTACTGTTTCTTCAAACGAGAAGTAAGATTGCTACGTCCATAGCAAACGGAGTAATCTTCCAACCCCACCCACCGGTGGCCGATTGAAACTGCACTATTCTCAAAGAAGGAAGAAAGCCAATGCCATTCTATCTGACCCGCTTCAGTTACACACCAGAAACGTGGGCGAAGCTCATCCACAATCCAGAGGACCGTCGAGCGGCAGCTCAGCAGTACATTGAATCGGTCGGCGGAAAGTTGCACGGTTTCTGGTATGCCTTCGGTGATCACGACGCATACAACCTGTGGGAAGCACCCGATAATGTCTCGATGGCAGCGACGGCGATCGCAATCACCGCAGGAGGAGCGCTGAGTTCCCTACATACAACCCCATTACTGACAGTCGAGGAGACAATCGCGGCTTTACAAAAGGCTTCCCTGATCAAATATCGGCCACCCGGTGACAAAAGGGAGAGATAAGAAAAGGGGATAGGCTGCTTTTCTAGGTGATTGGATGTTTCGCAAAAGGTGTCAGGAACCGTTTCGCGGCGCGTGCGTTGATCAGAGGCCCAACTGCGCTCTCCCTTATGCTGTTTCGCCCGGCGGCTGTACACTTTTGCTGCGAGAAGGCTTGATACTTTGGATGGCATCGATCGCCGCACCTTGAACCGCTCTGTTGATGATCTGCGTCACATCTCTGCCAGCAGGGGTCTCCAAGAATTCCGCATACGCCTTCAACTCTTCATCTGTGAGCGTTCGGTAGGTGAAGAGTCCTTGAAATATTCGTCCCTGTTCAAACATGCCCTTCATGTTTCCACGCATGGATGCCAGATACTCTTCTAGATTCTTTTTATTCTGCAAATTCTTGGTTCGGTACTCGACTTCGAGCGTGCGGGCGACGGCGGTTACGATGGCCTCCCAGGCCTCGGTCGCCATTTCGCTCCCTTGGGTAATCTCCTCAATGCGGCGCACGACCTGGACTCGCTCCGGAGCAGGACGCTCCAGCTGTAATTGCAAAAAGAAGGTCGCGAACTGGACGGACTTTTCGGCGGAACTGGCGTTTACTTCAATCGTGGTGATCTTTTTCCCTAAATCCGATCGCAGCCAACTCATCGTCGCAAGGGTCGTCTCGTGGGAGAGGCTCCCTCGGAGCCGCGACCGAATCTCTGAGTCGAAGAGCTCCGGCGTTAAGACCTCCGCGAAACTCTGGCGAATCTGGTGTCGAAGGCCTTTTGATACCGCGGAGCGTTGTCGCTCCAACCCCGCCAACAATTGATCGACCATGGTCATGTACTCGTTCGGCAGACGTGGAATTTGTTCCGTCAGCCCGGACAGCTGCATCAATTCCCCGACGGTCTGCTCATCTGACGCTGCAACGGCTAGCATGGGCGCACTCAGCCACAGCATGCCACTGATGGCTAGCAGTACGCAGAACGATCTTGGCAGTAATTGTTTGATGGTTCTCATTAGGTACCTCCGGCACTCTAGTCGTTTCCTGAGGATAGGAAAGAGAGCAGAATGAGAACAATTCCCCAAAAGGAGGTGCGGCAAGGAAGACCCGCCCGAGCCAACGTGGAAAAGTAGCATCTCGCGCTCTCGTGATATATGATCCGCACGTCGCTATAACAGACGTCAGCCGTGATCATTGTCGTGTTCGAAGGAAGGAATACGTTCCAATGAATCCAAACAAAGCCCTTTGGGAAAAAGGCGA
>Ga0207708_10000704_pt1 | contig 25287 bp, 20 predicted proteins | sample KBSK5101metaG_FD_184340 | JGI IMG/M metagenome (GOLD analysis project Ga0207708, IMG submission 184340) | Corn, switchgrass and miscanthus rhizosphere microbial communities from Kellogg Biological Station, Michigan, USA - KBS K5-10-1 metaG... | ecosystem: Host-associated > Plants > Roots >...
AACAGGACTACTGAGACACCGTGAAGGCCACCTGCTGCGTGGCGCGGTCGTCGCCCGCCGTCGCGTCGACGCGCACGATGTACGTGCCCGGGGCCAGGTTCAAGAGCGGCAGCACGATGCGTGCGCGCTGTGCATCGGTCGACACGATCGACACCGCCGTGAGCGATGTGCCGTCGCGACCGGTGAGACGCGCGCCAACCTCGGGAGCACCCGAGACCGACGCCCACGGGATGTCGATCACGAGCCGATCGGTGCGGCTGAACCGACGCGAAACAGTCGGTGTCGACTCGGCGCCAGAATCGAAACGACGGGCCTCCAGCACCGAGCGCGTCCGGTACACGCGCGGCGTTCCAAGCTCGATGCCGCCGTCGGCGTAGTCAGGCACGACCAGCCGATCGGTCCACCGGTCAACCTCGGTTCCGTCAGACGCTCGCATCGTCATCCTCACGGACACTGTGCCGGGCTCGAGCCGAAAGCGTGCGACTGACGTCGCGCTGGCGCCAGCGGCCGCGATCGTCTGGGGAGCGCCGAGCGAGGCACCGCTTCCCACCGATACCGGCTCGATCTCGAGCGCCGCCGCGCGATTCTCCCGTGCCTGCCCGAGGGCCTCCCATGCGAACTCGACGACCGTCCGATCGGTTGACGGGGCACTGCCGATCCACAGATCGATCGGGCGGCCTTTGTCGAGCGGCACGAGGGACGCGAGGGCGCTGCTGAGCGCCGGGTCCGATGCCGGTGCCGGCGCCGCGCTGAGATCTGCAGGCGGTGGTGCCCAGTACCCGCGGCGGGCGGTCACGTGCAGGCCGGGGGACGTGACGCGTACGTCGATGCGGTGGAACTTGCCGTCGGCGCGCTCGCGCGACGGCGTGTAGCCGATCAGGTAGTAAGCGCTGGCATCGGAGAAGACTTGCGTGATCCGGTCCCACGGTGTGTTGCTGTTGACGATGGCCCGCCCTCCGGTATCGAGTGAGAGGCGCGCGAGCGCCTCGGCACCACCAAACGGAGCCGACCCGAACGGACGAGGATCGAGGACGTGCACCGTGACGTTCCCGCGATTGGCTGCCCGAAGTACCGATTCCAGTTGCGGATAGACGAGACTCCCGGGCCTGCCGACCGGTGGACCCTCGCTGACGAAGATCACTGATTTGCGGCCCTCACGAAGACCGCCGAGATGGGTCACGAGCGCTTCCAGCGCCGAGAGCGTCACGCCTGCTCGAAGCTCCCACACGTTACGCTGACTGAGTTGCGCTTCCTCGAGCACGCTCCGCACCGGCAGAAGTTCGCCTCGCCGGCCTTTGAAAGTGCGGATGCGCTCGCGCAGCAGCCACTTGTCGCGCGTGAACGTCAAGCCTTCGAGCGTCGTCAACGGGTCCATCACGACGACGAGGTCGGTCGGCCGCAACGCGTCGACGAAGGATTCGAGCGCGCGCTTCAGCCGCTGCGCCACCTCCGGGTGCGAGTCGATGTGGTAGTCGTCGAGGAACAGCGCGAAGAGCCGGACGTCTTCCTTCTCCGCCTCGGCGACGCCGTGCAGGCGGTCTCGAACGGTCAGGTCGCGTCCGCTGCCGTCGGGTTCTCCGGTCAGCCGAATGAATTGTGCCGTCTCGACCTTCTGCGGAACACCATCCTCGGTGACACGGAAGCTCGAGGCGTCGAGAGTCTCGACCGCTTCGTCGTTGCGGCCCGTCACGGAGACGTCCACGCGTACGATGTTGACCCCCGCGCGAAACGTGGGCTGTTGGGACTCGGTGCCGGCCTCGCGCTGCTGCGCGCCTGGCGTGGCGAAAGCCAGTACGACCAACGCCAGGGCTAGACGAAAGGCCGGAGGCACCACTCAAGTATGGCGCCCCCGGGGCTCACGTCGACCAGGCGCACCGATCAGAGGTCGAGCCGGCCCGTGCTGGCGCCCAGCCGATCGATCTCCGCGCCCGCCAGGTTTGCCATCGCCAGCAGCAGATTCGCCGTTGGCGCATCCTTCGGCGCTTTGACGTGCCGGTTGCCTTGCAGCCGGCCGTGGGCGCGGCCCACCATTACCGCCGGCGGGTTGTTCCGATCGTGCTGGTTGCCGTTGCTCATGCCGCTGCCCCAATAGAGCAGCGAGTGGTCGAGCAGTGTGCCGTCACCGTCCGGCGTCGCCTTCAGCTTCTCGACGAACTCGGCGAGCTTGACGATGTGGTAGGTCCCGATCTTGGCGTACTTCGCCAGCTTTTCCGCGTCGTTCCCGTGATGCGAGACGCTGTGATGCGCCTCGGGGATGCCGATGTGCGCGTAGCTCTGCGTGCTCGCCTCGTGTGCCAGGAGGAACGTGAAGACGCGCGTGATGTCGCCCTGATAGGCCAGGTGCATCAGGTTGTAGGTCACGCTCAGGTGATCGTCGTACGCCTCCGGGAGCCCGATCGGCGCTTCGGGGTCGCCGGTGATCGTCCCGAGCCGGGTTTCCATGCGCGCCAGCTGCTGCTCGACCTGGCGGATGTTGCTCAGATACTCGTCGAGGATGGCCCGGTCCTTCGCGCCCAGGGTCCGCTGCAGCCGTGACGCCTCCTCGCTCACCGAGTCGAGCAGACTCTGCTTCTGCTTGAGCGCCTTCGCGCGCTGATCGGTCGACCCGGTCTCGCCGAACATGCGCTCGAAGGTGACCCGCGGGTTGATGCCGACCGGGAGCGGACTGGAGTCGTCACGCCAGGCGAGCGCATTGAAGAAGGTGCAGGGGAAGCCGTCGCACGCGCCGGCGGCCGTGCCCATGTCCTCGGTGCCGACCTCGAGCGATCGCAGCGGCGTGTCGCCGGCCACGTGATCGGCAATGAACTGATCCACCGTCTTCTTCGACTGGATCCGGCCGAACGCGTCGCCGCTGGCGTCGCGCGCCGCCACCGGCCCCGTGCCGTTCAAGAAGGCGGCGCTGGCACCCAGGTGCACGGACTCTCCCCACGGCGCCTTCATGCCGCTGACGGTGACGAGCGCGTCGCGATACGGCTCGAGCGGCTGCATCACCGGCTTGAACTCGAAGTTGCTGCCGACGTCGCTGGGATGCCACGTGTCGGGAAACACGCCGTTCGGCAGGTAGACGGCGCCGAAACGGAACGGCGCCGCGGCGGCCGTGCGGCGCTGGGCCGTGAGCGCCGGCACCATCGCGTCGAGGAACGGCAGCGCCACGGCGGCGCCGACGGCGCTCTGCAGGAACGTACGACGGGACAGGTGCTTCTTGGTGATGTACATGGCTACTGTGTCCTCGCAACCCGGCTCTCGGCCGGCTGGAGCGTCGCCCGCATTTGGAACGGCACGCTGTTGACGATACCCGTGATGATCGAGGTCAGCTGGTAACGACTTGGCGCGGCCTCGCGGACGATGCGCCGCACGACCGGCATGTCGGACGGCTCGAGACCGCGGCCGAGCGCATAGGTCAGCAGCCGTTGGGTCACCGTGGTGGCGAACGCCTCGGGCCGCTTGAGAATCGCCTCGCGCAGCGCCACGGGACCATCCACCTTCGTGCCGTCGGCCAGCACGCCCGCCGCGTCGATGGGCGCCCCGTCGGCGTCCGTGTCGCGCCACTGCCCGACCGGGTTGAAGTTCTCGAGCGCGAATCCTGGGGGATCGATGACCCGGTGGCACGACGCGCACACGGCGTTGCTGCGGTGCTGCTCCATCTGCTGCCGCACGGTGCGCCGGCCGGTCGCGGACTTGTTGCTCTCCTCGAGCGTGGGCACCGAAGGCAGCGGCGGCGGTGGCGGCGTGTCCAGGAACGTGGTCAGAATCAGCTTGCCGCGCTGCACTGGAGACGTTCGCGTCGCCACCGCGGTGAGCGACAACAGGCTCCCCTGGCCGAGCAGCCCGCGGCGGTTGGGGTCGGCCAGCTTCACCAGCCGGAAGCGCGAACCGTAGACGCCATCGATGCCGTAGTGCTTCGCCAGGCGTTCGTTGAGAAACGTGTAATCGGCGTTCAGCAGGTCGAGGGCGCTGCGGTTGCCGCGCAAGATATAGGCGAAGAACAGCTCGGTCTCGCGGCGGAACGCCTTGCGGATGTTGTCGTCGAAATCGGGGAACATCAGCAGGTCCGGCGTCACGCGTGATTCGAGGCTGCGCAGCTGCAGCCACTGTCCGGTGAAGTTGCTCACCAGCGCATCGGCGCGACGGTCGGCGATCATGCGCCGCACCTGCGCCTCGAGGACCGCCGGGTTGCGAAGCTGGCCGCTGGTGGCCAGCGTCATCAGCCGCTGATCGGGGATGCTGCTCCACAGGAAGAACGACAGCCTCGAGGCCAGCTCGGTGTCGCTGACGGGGTGCGGTGCGCCCGGGCGCAGGCCGGCCGGGTCGCGCTCGGTCCGATAGAGAAACGACGGGCTCGCCAGCACGCGCGCGACCCCCGCGCCGATGCCCTGGTCGAAACTGCCTCCGGCGTTGCGCGCCTGCCGGTAGAACGACAGCGGCGCGTCGATATCGGCCTGGGTCGGCGTCCGGCGATAGGCGCGACGCGTCAGGCTCGAGAGAATCCGCTGCGCGCACGCGGGCTCTTCAGAGGCCGACGCCGGACGGCACACGAACCAAGACCCCCGCGCGGCGGTCTCGTGGCTGACGCCGGTGACCTTGAACGGCCCGGTGACGCTCATGGTGCGCAGCCGCGGCAGGCCGCCGGCGAAATGCACTTCCTGGCTGTCGCGCTGCGAGACCTCCCACACATCCTGCCGAATGTACGAACGCTCGCGCCACGTGACCGCGATATCGTGTGGACCGGCGCTCAGCGTGACGCGCGCCTTGAGCCGCTCGTCGAGCTTCGCCACCATCGCGATCGGCTCCTTGACGCTCGCGTCGTGATCTTCGGGCCCTCCGATCTTCACCGTCTTGACGATGTCGTCGTCGACCATGAAGACCAGCTCGTTGGGCTGGTCCCAGCCCTCGACGCCCGCATAGCCGTTGAGCACCGTGCGGTTCAGCCGTGCCGACAGCTCGTATTCGCCGTCGGCGGGAAAGATGTGCCGGACCATCTTGCCGCCGCGCGTGCCCAGCGGCAGCCCCTCGACGTGACCGCTCTGCGTGACCTCGAGGCTGATGGCGAAATCGGTGGTGCCCGGGCGGATGGCGGGATCGCCGACCGCCAGCGCGCTGATGCGTTGCGCCGCGGTCACGTAGCGTTCCAGCAGCAATGGGGACGTGCGCAGCGAATCGGCGATGTTGTCGAAGCCAAAGTTGCCGCCGTCGCTCGGCAGCAGATCGGCCACGTCGACCTCCAGCCCCAGCAGGTCGCGAATCGCGTTGCCGTATTCCGTCCGGTTCAGGCGATGGAGCACGTACTCGCCGGGCTGGACCCGAGCGGCCCACGCGCGGTCCAGCGACCCAGTCAGCCACTTCGTGAACGCGACGTATTCGGTTTCGGCCGGGTGCGGCATGCCCTGGGGCGGCATCGCGCGGACGCTGAGTTTTCGCAGCACGCGCTCCCACGTTGCCGCGTGCGGCAGGAGGTCGGAGACGCTGACGGTCTCGAGGTTGACGGGATCGTTGCTCGGCTGCGCCGTGCGCGAGTTGTGACAGGAGACACAGTACTGATTCAGCCAGGCGCGATGCTTCTGCGCGTCGGCGGCGGCCGCGGACGTCGTCGCCGGCGCCGCCGGCGTCTGGGCGGCACCGGCCGTCACGGCGGCAATCCAGAGCGCGGCAATCGCGCCGGCCACTCTCATGGCTTGTCGACCCCCGTCAGCTCGCGAAGCGCGGCGATGACTTCCTCTCTGGTGTTCCGCGGCGGCTGATAAACGTCCTGATCCATTTGCGTGGCGTTGCCGGGGCCGGCCGGCGGCTTCTCGGCCAGCTGCAGCGGCGTGAGGTTGTCCTTGTTCACCGCATCGAGCTTGGCGCCGCCCGCGACCAGCGCGCGGATGATCGGAACCTGCCGCGCGGCGACGGCCTGGTGCAGCGGCGTGGAGCCATCCGGCGCTTTGGCGTTGGGATCGGCGCCGGCCGCCAGCAGTGTTTTGACGGCGGCGAGCGGTTCGCGATCCGCGGCCTCGCGGAACGGCGGTGGACCGGTCCGGTTGAAGCCCGGCCCGCCTCCGAAGGGGGCGCCCCGGCCGCCGACGAGCGTCACCATCAGCGGCGTCTTGCCGACGTTGGCGTTGGCGCCGCGCCCGTTGGCGCCGCCGCCCGTTCCGCTGTCCCCTTCCTTCTTCACCTCGCTCGGCGACCACTCGACCTTCGCGCCGTGCGCCAGCATCAACTTGATCACTTCGACGTCCGAGGCGATTGCCGCGCGGTAGAAGGGCGACGCGTTCACGTCATCGCCGCAGCACAACGACGCCGAATGCAGCTGGCCGATGAACGCCTGGTTGGGATCGGCGCCGCGGTCGAGCAGCACTTTGATCAGATCGAGCGCCGTGATCCCATTCTCGTGGTTGGCTCGCAGGCGCGATCCGTCGCGCGCCCGCATGTCGCTGGTGGCGTCGTGCATGTCGACGGCGAAGTAGAGCGAGCCGTCGTTGGCATTGGCACCGCGAGCGAGCAGCTCTTTCGCCAGGTCGAAACGATCGTTGACGATGGCGATGATCGTCGCGGTGGCGCCGTCGCCGTTGGCCGCCTTCACATCGGCGCCGCCCTGAATCAACGTCCGGGCGATCTCCTCGTGGCCATTGCGGACCGCAAACATCAGCGCGGTGAGGCCTCCGGTGGGATGGTCCGCGTGCTCCCGCTTCTTGATCGCGGTCACCCGGGCGCCGCGGTTCGGGTCGGCTCCGGCCGCGAGCAGGGCCGAGACGACATCGGCGTGCCCCTCGGCCGCGGCCCACATCAGGGCGGTCTGGTCCTGCAGCGTATCGGCGGCGTTCACGGCGGCGCCGGCCTCGAGGAGCAGCTTCACCGCGTCGAGGCGGCCGGCACGCGACGCCGCGATCAGCGGCGTCTCACCGTCCGGATGCGACAACGACACGCTGGCCCGTGCCTTGAGCAGGACATCGATCAGCGGGGCATCGCCGGTGCGGCTCGCCTGCAGCAACGGCGTGACCCCGAAACGGTTCGGCGTGTCGACCTTGGCCCCGGCCGCGATCAGGGCTCTGGCCATGTCCAGGTTGCTGTGGTGGGTGGCCCAGAGCAGGGCAGTGGAGCCGTCTCGTGCCGCGGCGTTCGCGTCGGCGCGCTGGGCCAGGAGCGATCGAACGGCCGCCAGGTCTCCGTCGCGCGCGGCGGCGACCAGCGGAGGCTCGCCGGCTGCCTGGCCGCGATTGCTGGCGCTCACGATCACCATCGCCAGCACGGCGGCGACGGCCAACCACCAGGAGACCCCTCGTTGCTGCATCGTGGCCTGCCTTTCGTGTGCCGGGTCAGCCGTGGACCCGGGCACGAGACCCGACCGGGCGAGTGACGTTGGCCGACAGGGTAGATCAGCGCCGCGCAGAAGTCATGAAAGTTGAAATCTGAATATCGACTATTTCGAATTCTTCGTGTGTGCGCTCGTGAGGGCCGGCCCCGATATATGCTGCGCCTTCTATGGTCACAGCCCGCCTGCTCAACGCCGGCATCGGCTTCTGTGTCGTCGCCGTACTCACGACATGTGTGTCGCGGACGGTCGCCACGGCGCAGGCGCCGAGCCAATCGCCGTCACGAACGGCGGCGCGTTTCATCGGCACCTGGGCACTCGTCAAGTACGAGTCGAACACGGCCGAGAATCGCGAAGGCCGCGGTGACAACCCCATCGGGCTGATCTACTACGACCGGACGGGGCACATGGCGGTGCAGATCGCTCCCGACCGCATGCGACGCCGGTTCAGCGGGCCCCCGTCCGGGCTCTTCTCCGGACCGCGCCCGACACCGGACGAAGCGCTCGACGCCGTCTCCGGCTACGCCGCCTATTTCGGCACCTACACCGTGGACGAACGCGCGCAGACGGTGACGCACAAGCGGATCGCCAATCTCAATCCCGGCGGGGTCGGCGACTTCGTGCGCCGCTACGAGTTCCCGAGCGAGGATCGATTGGTTCTGACGCCGCTCGAGCGCACGGACCTGCGCGCTGTGCGTCTGACCTGGGAGCGCCAGAAGTAGAGGAGGAGGAGGGCATGATGAAGAGGGTCGTATTGGTTGTGGCCCTGGCGCTGCCTCCGAGCGCGCTGTTCGCGCAGTGGCTCGACTTTCGCACCCCCGGCATTCCGCGGACCGCCGACGGCAGACCGGACCTGGCGGCTCCCGCGCCCCGCACGCCTGACGGCAAGCCGGATTTCTCGGGCACCTGGTCGCCGGAGACCAACCCCTATCGTTTCGATCTCATCGCGGATCCGCGGGATGAGAGCGTGTTTCGTCCGGCGGCGGAGGCGGTCTTTCTCGAACGGGTACGAAACTTCAGACGTGAGGATCCGGTCACGAACTGCCTGCCCGGAGGCCCCTCCGACATGTTGGGGAGCTCGTACCGGATCGTGCAGTCGCCGACGGTGATCGCGCTGCTGTATGAGAGTCAGACCGGACGCTACCGGCAGGTCTACATGGATGGCCGCAGGTTGCCGGTCGATCCGAACCCGACCTGGTTGGGCTATTCGGTGGGTCACTGGGACGGCGAGGCGCTGGTGGTGGAGTCGGCCGGCTTCAACGATCGCACGTGGCTCGATCGGGTTGGCCACCCGCATTCCGAAAAACTGCGCGTCACCGAGCGATTCCGGCGTGTGGACTTCGGACACATCCAGTACCAGATCACGTTCGACGACCCGGACACGCTCACCGCGCCCATCACCCGTTCGCTGACGGTCAACTACGCGGCGGACACGGACATGCTCGAGGCCGTGTGCAACGAGAACAACCGCGCTCCCGGCCATCTGGTTGGCACCGCCACCGCGCGTGTGCACGTGAGTCCACGCGTGCTCGCGCAATACGCCGGAACCTATGTCTACCGTGAAGGCGTGCGTGCCATTCCGACGTTCATGGGCGCGACGCAAACCGTAACGCTGATGAACGACCAGCTCTGGTTGAATGCGCTTCCGATGTTCCCCCAGTCGGAGACGAAGTTCGAGTCGTCGGGCGCGGTCGCCGAGTTCTTCCTGGACGCGACGGGAGCCGTGACTCGCATGGTGTTGAGTCAGACCGAGGGGGATGCCGTCTATTTACCGGCGCGCTGACGCAATCGACGCGTTCGCTCGTCACTTCTTCGACGTTACTCCTCGTGTGCGCATGCTGTGCCTTGCATCGCTCGTCATGGCCGTGGCCGGGAGCGCCTGCCACGGAGCGCCCGCGGACACCGGTCCCACGCCCACCACCACGGGCCGCATTGAAAGCCTCGACGTCGCCGCCGACCTGATCACGTATAACCAGGCGGTCAACGTCGGCCTCTCGATTCCCGTCGAGGGCGCCATCGAGCGGACACCCGGCATCATCACGCGGTGGGAGCTGCCGATTCCGGTGCATGTGGATCCCTCCATTCAAGGCAATTGCGTCCAGGACGCGATGGACTATTGGCGGTCGGCGACCGGCCTGTCGTATGTGCTCGTTGCCGCCGATGCGGAGCCTCGCATCACGGTCAGGGCCGCCGGCTCCGACGAGCTGAACGTGTCCGCAGGTTCGGGGCTCGTGTATCGCACCTACGCCAACAACCGCGCCCGCCTGGGCGTCGTGAAGATCCTGACGAGTAGTGCGGCGTGTACGGCGCCGTCGGCCCTCTTCCGCCACGAGCTCGGGCACGTGATCGGGATTTTCGGGCACCCACCGGGCGGCCTCATGAGCTCGCCGCTGATCGGGATCACGGCCAGCCAGCGCGAGATCGCCATGCTGACGCAGCTGTACCGGCTTCCGCACGGCGCACGGATCGCCCCTGATGGCGCCTGGACAGTGCAGTGAGATACGCTTCGCCGCATGAAACGCTGGTTCGGCGCGACGAGCGCCGCGTTCGTGCTGCTCATGGTCGGAACGGTCGTCGCCCAGCAGAAGGCGACGATCACCGGCGTCCCTGACATCCCGTTCACCTCCGTCGCGAACTTCCTCAAGCTTCCGGCGGGGGAGTACCTGGGCGAATCGGTCGCCGTCGCCACCGACTCGAAGGGGAACACCTACGTCTATCACCGCCGTGACACGACGCGGCTGTTCCAGTTCGACCGCAACGGCACCTTCGTCAAGGAGATCGGCAAGGGCTACTACGGCTTCGAGTTCGCGCACTCGGTCCGCGTCGACAAGGACGACAACATCTGGACCGTCGACGAAGGCACCAACCTCGTCACCAAGTTCAGCCCCGAGGGCAAGGTGTTGATGGTCGTGGGGCGCAGGCCGCCCGCCATCGATGGTCCGGTGGTGTTTCCCGCCGGCCCGAACAAGCCCGCGGAGAAATACATCCTCTGCCGGCCAACCGATGTCGGCTGGGACCCGCAGGGCAACATCTTCATCTCCGACGGCTACTGCAACAATCGCGTGGTCAAGTACGACAAGGCGGGCCGCTTTGTCGCGCAGGCCGGCAGCGAAAAGGCAGGCTCGGCGCTCGGTGAATTCAATCTGCCGCACGGACTGCAGGTGGACGAGCGGGGCAACGTCTGGGTGGCCGATCGCACCAACAATCGCTACCAGGTGCTCGACAACAATCTGAAGCCGATCAAGGAGATCACCAATCTCGGTACCGGCTGGACGCTGTGCATTTCGCCCGGTCCGCACCAATACGTCTTCCACTCCAACTCGAACCCGAACGGCAATCCTCCTGGTTCCTGGGAGGCCACCGGCGAAATCTACAAGACCGAGCTGGATGGAACGGTCGTCGGCAAGTTCGGCAAGCCTGGCAAGGTGCCGCCGGGATTTCAGGTCGTGCACATGCTGGACTGCCGCAATCCCAACGAGATCGTCCTCGGCGAGATCGAGTCGTGGCGCGTCCAGAAATACGTGCTGCGGACCGGTGCGTCGTCAGGAGAGCGTCGATGAGAGCTTTCACCTGGCTCGTGGCCGTCGCGTGCTGTGCGTCGATTCCGCTCGCGGCCCAGACCGCGCCGCCGGTCATGAACTTCGATTCCGCCGCCAACGTCCTCACGCTGCCGGAAGATGTCTATCTCGGCGAAGTCGGCGGCGTGGCGACCAATTCACGCGGCGACATCTTCGTCTACACGCGCACCGGTCATCCCACGCTGTCGATGGGCACGGCGCGGCCCTTTGCGCATGGGGGATCGCGGCTCTTCCAGTTCGACCGCTCCGGCAAGTTCACGCGCGAGATCGGCCAGGGCCTGTATGGCTTCCTGTTCGCCGCGCAGGTGCGCGTCGATCCGCAGGACAACGTGTGGGTCGTGGACGAGATGTCGGGCATGGTGATCGAGTTCGATCCGCAGGGGCGGGTCGCGCTGCTGCTCGGTCGCAAACCGGAATCGCTCAACAATCCGCCCCGCGCGGGCGGACCTGGCGGCGAGGGCGGCGGGGGTGGTCGCGGTCGGGCGGCAGGCGCGGGCGCCGATCAGGACGTGTTCAATCGTCCGACCGATGTGGCCTGGGACGCCCAGGGCAATATCTTCGTGGCCGATGGCCGCGGGAACGCACGCATTGCCAAGTTCACGAAAGACGGCGTGTTCGTCAAGTCGTGGGGACAGAAGGGCAGCGCGCCAGGTCAATTCGCCGACGTCGACAGCATCGTCGTGGACGCGCGCGGCAACGTCTACGCAGCCGACGCGGGCAACGGACGCATCCAGGTGTTCGGCAACGACGGCACCTACCAGCGCGAGATCGCCAACGTCGGCAACGCCCAGGCGATCTGCATCACGCCAGGGGCCAACCAGGTGATGTTCGTGTCGAACTCGAACCCGCCGAACGATCTCGACAAGGCCGGCGAGATTTACAAGTTGCGCCTCGACGGGACGATGGTCGGCAAATTCGGGCGCGCCGGCAAACTGCTCAAGGAGTTCGGGAGCGTCAGCGCCATCGACTGTCGCACTGAAACCACGCTGTACATCGGCGAGGTTGGCAACTTCCGGGTGCAGAAGCTGACGATACGCTGAGGTCATTCACACACGGGGGAGACGAACATGCGTTTCAACAGAATGACGATGATGAGTGTGGCCATCGCCGTGGCAGTCGGCTCCGCCGCGTTTGCGGGGGTTGCGCACGCGCAGGGCGCCAAGGCAACCATCAACGACCCCGTGGGCCCACTGCCTGATCCCACCCACATTCCCATCGTCCTGCCCAAGGACATCAAGTGGAACGGCCAGGAAGGCCGGCAACAGCAGGCCGTGCTCTTCGGCGATCCCAGCAAGCCGGGACTCTACGGCGTGGTCATCAAGTGGTATCCCGGCAACTTCTCGCAGCCGCATTTTCACGACCAGGAGCGATACGCGTATGTGATCTCAGGGACCTGGTGGGTTTCGACGAGCAACGTCTACGACGAGAAGACCACCTATCCCGTGCAGGCTGGCACTGTCGCCATCGACACCGCGAACACGGTGCATTGGGATGGCGCTCGCCTGGGCGAAAAGGAACCCGCGGTGCTGGTGCTGGTCGGCATGGGACCAGTCAGGACCGTCCAAGTGGACGAGAACGGCAAGCCGAAGGCGCCTCCGGCACGCTAGACGCGCCGAAGCTCACTCGGGCTTGCGTGCCCCGATCACGAGGCCCGCAACCGGGGTTCCAGCCTCCAGCCGCAGCTCGGCGTGGGCGATCTCGGCGCGCAGCCCCACGGCGGCGAGCGCGCGCTCGACATACGGCTGGGCGTGGCTGTAGCGTCCGTGCAATTCGAGGCGATGGTCCACGCCATCGTCGCCGGCGACCAGACGCTCGAGCGTGCACACGAACAGGCCGTTGGGGCGCAGCGCGTTCGCCGCGTAGCCGAAGACCTCGTCGAGTGCTCCGAAGTACACGAGGGTGTCGGCTGACACGATCAGGTCGAACGCTTCGACATGGTCGCGGAGGAACTCGCTCAGCTCCGCCTGTACCAGCGTGTGGTAGACAGCCTTCTCGCGGGCGTGCGCGAGCATGCCACCAGACAGGTCCACGCCTACCAGCCGCGCGGCATAGGGAGCTATCAACGGGCCGCACAATCCCGTCCCGCAGCCCGCATCCAGCACGTCGAGGCGCGCGCCGGGTTGGAGGCCGGCGTCCTGGACCATTGCGGCGATCAGTGCGGGCGCGCGGTACGACAGCTTCTGCAGCTTCGATTCGAAGCTGGCGGCAAACCCGTCAAAGGTGCGCTCGACGAAGCCATTCGACGCGCGCGGCGGCACGTCGCGGCCAGTGCACGCGGCACGCATGTGCAGCGCGATGGGATTGTCCGGCTCCTCAGCCAGCCAGTCGTCGAGAATTCGGGCAGCCGCGTTCACTTCGCCCAACGTGCAGTGGGCCAGCGCGAGCAGCCGGCGCGCCTCGGGATGATGCGGTCTGAGCGTAATCGCCTTGCAGAAGCAGGCCACCGCCTCTTCGGTGCGCCGCAGCCCGTTCAGCAGGATCCCGAGATTGTTGTAGGCGTCGGCGTGTCCGGGATCGAGCTCGATGGCCGTGCGGTACGACGCCTCGGCGTCGAGCGGCCTCCCGCTGGCTCGCAGCAGCACGCCCAGATTGCTGTGGGCGTTCGCGTGCCGTGGATCGAGCGCGATGGCGCGCTGATAGGCCGAAATCGCGGCGTCCAGCCGGCCGGTGGACTGCAGGACGATCCCGAGATTGTTGTAGCAGTCGGCACGATCGGGCGCGAGCGTGAGGCTCTGCTCGATGAACGCCACGGCGTCGTCGTGGTGCCCCCGGCGATGCGCGAGCACGCCGGCAAAATGCAGCGCGTCCACGTGCTGCGGCGCCGCGGCCAGCACCGCACGGTAGATGGCGTCGGCCTCGTCGAGGTGGTCGTCGCGCTGCAGCAGGTTGGCCAGGTCGACGGCTTCGTCGAGCGACAGCTCGCGCGTGGCCTCGTCCACGGCTAGAACGTCTTGTTCGCCTTCAAGTCGTACTTGAAGCGCACGCCCGCGTCGAGTGAGCCGTCGGCCTTCTGTGGCCGGTACTCCAGATCGACCTTGGCGAACGTCAGGTTCACGGTCTCGGCCGACGTCTGGCCGCCTTCGCCGCCGCCGCCGTGTGTAACGCCGGTGATGATGACGTCGTTCATCTTGATGATCAGGAATTCCTGCTGACCCTTGCCGGACTTGCGGTGCGTGATCGTCGCCTCCTTCAAGTGCATGCCCGTGGCACACGCCTGGAGCAGCAATGGAGAGGCTTTGTCGATGGTGTGAGTGATCGTCAGGTCCTTGAACGATGCTTTGCCCGCGGCGGCCCCGACGGGGCCTGGTGCGCCGGGAGCGTTCTGGCTGGTGACACCCCACGAGAACGACAGCACTTCGATTTCATCCTTGTGCTTGTCGTCGAACGACTCGCCTTTGATGTCGCCTAGCTTCGCGAAGATGTCTGCTGCCATCGGCTCTCCAATCGAACGGCCGCTCGTCGTGCGAGGGAATTGTAAGGCTTCGAGGCGGCCGGCACAGCTCATGGGTACGCCGACTCAACCGTGGCGCGCATGCATCACCATCGTCTCGGGAACGAGAGCCTTGCGCGATTCCCCGTCGGCCTCCTGATCGAACGCCTCCTTGATCGCCAGGCGGATCGCGGCCGCGGCCGCCTCGTGACGGCCGGGGCTGACGCGCGTGGTCGTCCGCACCGTCATCGTCAGCGGCCCGAACGCGGTGATGCCGTCGATGGTCGTCGCCTCCAGCACGTCGCGGTTCGCGGCCCGGGTCTGTTCACCCGCTTCACGCAGGATCCTGAAGACGCGAGGCAGATCCGCTCCGTAGGCGACTTCTACCGGAACCACCGCCATCGAGTACTCCTTGGAGTAGTTCACGACCTGTTTGATGTCTCCGTTGCGCACGATGTAGAGGCGACCATCCGCGTCTCGAATCTTGGTCGTGCGGAATTCGATCGCTTCGACGATGCCTTTGGCGCCGGCGGCTTCGATCGAATCTCCAACGAGGTAGGTATTCTCGAAGAGGACGAAGAATCCCGACACCACGTCGTTGATCAGCGACTGGGCGCCGAAGCCGATGACCAGACCGAGAACGCCGGCCCCGGCGAGGAACGGCATCGGGTTGAACCCGAGCGATGCCAGAATCGCCACTGCCGTCGCGAAATACACCCCGTAGGAAAACGTGCTTCGGGCCAGCGGCGCAATCGTCGCGCGGCGCCGGCGGGCCATCTCGTCGAGCCCGTCTTGTGGGAGGACGCGCCGGCCGATTTCGAGACGCCCGAGCTCGATCACCACGCGGCCGACGAAGAACAGCCCGATGGCTTGAATCAGACGGCCGCTCCAGAGCGCGACCTCGGGGACCCACCACACCTGTGACAGCGCGGTGACGCCAACCAGGATCCACAGCACATACTCGAGACAGGTGCGAAACACTGGGACCAACGGCCGCAGGTGGTCGTAATACCGCTGCCAGTCATGTGTCTGGACGAAACGGCGGCTCCATCCGTCCAGCGTGTCGACGATCACGACCGTCGAACGAATAGCGAGCAGGCCGATCGCGATCACGAGGTAAACCCGGACGAGCGTGAGGAGTGCGCCCACGACGACGTTCGGCACCGCGAAGAGCCGGCCCGCGAACACCGCCAGCAGCATCCAGCCGGTGTTGATGATGGCCCGTTGCAGACCGCCGACGAAGACGCCCAGGCTGAGATCGTTCTCGCGCACCTGGTCCCACCGGTTGACCGCCCGTTCGAGCGCGCCGAGGGCGCGTCGCACCAGCCGCATCGCGATCACGAAGGCGGTGCTCGTGGCCGCGAGCTTCATCGCCGCAGTTCCCAGAGCGAGCCACATCTCCGCGCGGATCGAACCGAGCTGGCTGAGCGTGTGGCGCCAGGGATCGACGCCGCGCGCGGCGAGCCAGCCGTTGTAACCCAGGATCGCCACGGCCAGCAGCGTCGACGTGATCAGCAGACCGGCGCGCAGCCGCGCCTGGAATGTGCGGGCCGACGCGGCGATCGATTCCCGTCCCGTCGCTTCGGCCCGCCCGACGGCGCGTGTCAGCACGGCACGGATCGCCGCGGCGATTCCGAAGACGAGGGCGAGCTCGAGGCCGATGACCAGAACCGCCGAGACAATCACCCGGACGCCGGGCACGGCAAAACCCTCCCTGCGTACACCATGCTGAGCTTCCCAGCCGACCGGGGAGTCCTGGCCTTCCCGCACACCGCCCGCCGTCACGACATGTCGTGAGCACGGTGTCTGGGATCGGGAGTTCTCCAGCCGGCATCGAGCGCGCTGCGCCCTTTTTCAATCGCGGGCGACAGGCGGGGCCGAACAACGTCGGCCGCGCACCCATAGCAGGAGCGAAATCGCTGCCAGCGTCGTTATATGCTGCGCCTTCTATGGATCAGTTGGCTCTGACACCGCTCGCACACCGCGCCTGCGGCCTCGCGGTCCTGGTGCTGTTGGCTGGATGTCAGAAGTCGTTGCCATCGGCGCCGTCGGAACTGACGACCGGCATCGTCGTCTTCGAACACGCGAACTTTCTCGGCGCATCCGCTCATATTGCGGCTGACATTTCGGATCTCAATAAGGTCAAGGGGCCATGCATCGGGGATGACGACACCGGCGGTGCCGGAGGCTCGAGTGTCATCTTCGTCTGGAACGATTGCATATCGTCCGTGCGAGTCGCCCCCGGATGGGTTGCCACGCTTTATAGAGACGATGGCTACTTTGACGACTCCATTACCGTCACGGAGGATGTGGCCAACCTGCAGCTGGCACCGCACGACTGCCCGCATGGCGGGTTGAACGATTGCATCACCTCGATCCGAGTCAAGAAACGGTAGAGTAGCGCCGTCCGGAGGCGAACCATCATGCGCACGCCGACGCTCGCCATTCTTTTCCTGGCTATCGCGTTCCCTGCCGCCGCCGACGACGGCCCTACGATGTACAAACAGCTGTGCGCCTCGTGTCACGACACCGGCGCCGGCCGCGCGCCGACCCGCGACGTGCTTCAGGCGATGACGCCCGAGCGGGTGCTGACGGCGATGGAGAGCGGGCCGATGCTGTCGATGGCCAGCGGCCGCACGGGCGTCGAGCGCCGCGCGATCGCCGAGTTCGTGACGGGAAAGGCGTTCTCGGCCGCGTTCAGCACGAAGCCTTCCCCGCAGGCGATGTGCCGCGCGGGCTCCGCCGAGTTCGCGAACCCACTGACGGGGCCGGCCTGGAACGGCTGGGGCGCGAACACCCAGAACACCCGATATCAGGATGCCAAGATGGCCGGCCTGGCTGCCGGCGACGTGCCGAAGCTCAAATTGAAATGGGCATTCGGATTCCCCGGCGAACTGAGCGCCGACGGGCAGCCATCGATCGCCGGCGGCCGCGTCTTCGTCGGCACGCAAAGCGGCACGGTGTACGCCCTGAGCGCCGCCACCGGCTGCGTCTACTGGACGTTCGCCGCGGAGGCCGCCGTCCGCGCCGCGATCACCATCGCGCGGCTCGAGTCCGGGGGGCGCTACGTGGCGTTCGTCGGCGATCGCGCCGCCAACATCTACGCCCTCGACGCGAACACCGGGGCGCTGATCTGGAAGAGCCACGTCGACGACCATCCGCTGGCCCGCGTCACCGCGTCGCCGACGTATCACAACGGCCGCCTGTATGTCGGCGTCGCCTCCGGCGAGGAGACCGCCGGCGCCGTCGCGGAGTACGAGTGCTGCACCTTCCGGGGCAGTCTCGTGGCCCTCGACGCCGCGAACGGTTCGCGCGTCTGGAAGACCTACACGATCGAGGAACCGCAGAAGCGCGCGAAGAACCGGATCGGGACGCAGCAGTGGGGCCCCTCGGGTGCGCCGATCTGGTCGAGCCCGGCGATCGACGCGCAGCGCAACGCGGTCTACGCCACGACCGGCAACAACTACAGCGGGCCGGCGACCGATCGCAGCGATGCGTTCGTGGCGTTCGACATGGCCTCCGGAAAAATCCTGTGGTCGCGCCAGGCGACCGCGTCGGACGACTGGAACACCGCCTGCCGCCTGACGGATCAGACCAACTGCACCAACAAGGACGCGCCGGACTTCGATTTCGCCTCGCCGCCGATCCTCGTCTCGCTGGCCAACGGCCGGCGCGCGATCGTCGCCGGTCAGAAGTCGGGCGTCGTGCACGCCCTCGATCCCGATCGCGGCGGCGAGGTCCTCTGGCAGGAGCGCGTGGGCAAGGGCGGCATCAACGGCGGCGTGCAGTGGGGTTCGGCCTCCGACGGCTCCAATGTCTACGTTGCGCTGTCAGACCTGGCGCGATTCCCGGTGCCCAACAGCCAGGCGACGATTCCCGATCCGGAAGCCGGCGGCGGCATGTTCGCCATGAATCTCGCGACGGGCAAGCGCGTGTGGGAGACTCCGGCGCCGCGCGCCTGCAAGAATCGCGATCGATGCAGCCCGGCGCAATCGGCCGCGGTGAGCATGATTCCGGGGGTGGTGTTCTCGGGCGCGATCGACGGCCACCTGCGCGCGTACTCCACAACCAACGGATCGATCGTCTGGGACGTCGATACGGCGCACACCTACCAGACCACCAACGGCGTGCCAGCACGAGGCGGATCGTTGAACGTGGCCGGTCCGGCGATCAGCGGCGGCATGGTCATCATCAACTCCGGCTACGTGCAGAACGGCATGCCGGGCAACGCGCTGCTGGCCTATACCGTCGACGGCAAGTAGGAATCAGACTGAAAGGGAATCGCCGCATCTGCCTTATGGAGTGTGTGGTTCATCGCTCCCGCGCTGCTTCTCTGCCTGCCAGGTCTGCTGGCGCCGCCGCAACACGTTCGCGTTGACGTCACCGTACAGGGCGTGCCCGAGCCGCCGGCACTGGTGGCCGCCGCGATCGCGGAGGCGGCTGACATCTGGGCCGCATACGACGTGGACATCCGGATGTCGGGCGCGAACGATGGTGCGCCCGATCGCGCCGTCAGCCTGGTGGTCACCCTCGCGCCGGTGAACCGGCGGAAGGAGACCGGAACGCTCGGCTCGATCGACTTCAGTGGCGGCACGCCCACGCCGGTGATCAAGCTGTATCCGGAAGCCGCCTCCGCGCTCATTGCCGCCGTGGCATCCAGCCGCCGCGAGAACACGTGGCCGGCGGCTCCCGCCGACCGCGTTCTGGCGCGAGTTCTGGGACGCGCTCTGGCGCACGAAGTCGGACACTTCCTTCTGCGCTCCAAGAGTCATTCGACAGCCGGGCTCATGAGGGCGGACCTGATCGGGTCCGACCTCATGGCTCCGGGTCATCGCGGCCTGGTGCTGTCGATGGACGAGGTGCGGCGGCTGCGCTCGAACCTTCTTGCGGCGAAGAGTTGAGTCGAGCGCCGGCTACACGGTCGTGATGCCGTCGATCGGGCTGATGTCTCCGACGAAGCGAAGCAGGTCGGCAAAGGTGAAGTCGCCCGGCGTCGCCGACGGCAACTCCGGCCTCCACGGCCGGCCCTTCACCGACAAGAACGACATGGGATCGCCTTGAACCAGTCCGACGAACACCTCGGAGACGATCGTGGCTCCGACCGGACCGAGCCGCGTGCCCTGGCCGCGCTGCTCGGCCTCCTTGAGGATGTAGTACCAGAGCGGCGTGTGGATGTGGAGACGGTGCGCCTTGGCGACCGCGCCGTCCGGCCCGGTCGCGATCTCGTCGGGCGTCAGCGGGTGGCGGATGCTCATCGCGCGGGCGACGTCCTGCCCGGACGGCAGGCCGAGCATCACCCCTCGTCTCAGGTTGCGGAACGGCAGGCTTCCGCCATCGCCTGGCAGCGTATGCAGGGTCGGGACGACGAACGGATCGATTCGGCGTGAGAGGTTCAAGGGCACGTCAGAAGGATTGGCCGCAGCCACCTGATGGAAGCGCCGCCAGTCGATGATCCAGTTGCTCGGCAGCACCTGCACCGGCGTCGGCGCCGTCGGCGGATTGGGCGCGAGGTCTCCGACGATCCCCCCCGACAGCCCGGTGAATCGGAACAACAGCGCCAGCGTCGCCGGCGCCAGACCACCGGCCGTGAAGATGCGGTTGTGGCTGTAGGTCTCGCGCACCATGCTGTGCCCGAGGCGATAGGCGGCAGCGGAGAACTCGACCGGCATGAACGGCCGCCGCTCGAAGCGGAAGAACCGGCGTCCGTCGTGGAGAAGCTTCGCGACGATCCCTCTTTCGGTGATCCGCTCGACCCAGTCGTGCAGCACCAGCCATTGATAGTGCCAGGTCGCAATCCGGCGCGCCTGCGCGAAGACGGCCTCGGCCGGAAGATTCGCCGCCAGCTGATCGCAGACCTTGTTGTGGAATTTGAGCAGCGCCACGTGCGTCTGCGCCACGATGAGATTCTCGTCGTTGCGATGATCGCCAGCCAACGCGAAGCCTTCGGGAGATCGCGGCAGGTCGTTGCGGTGGTCGCCGGTCACGCCGCCCGCCGCCACGTTGATGTTCTTGCCGACGAGCAGCTTCGGGCCCGGTGTCTTGCCATCGGCATCGCCGGGATTGCGGGCGAAGAGATTCCGGCTGCCGTCCGGGCCCAGCCCGTAGATCGAATCGAGATCGAGCGCCGGCGTGCGGAAGTTCTCGACGGCTGCGGGATCCGACTCCTTGTCGCCAAGGGCGGTCAGATCGAGGGTTATGTCGTGATCGACGAATTGACCGAGATAGGTGAAGCCCGCGGGAACGTCGGTGTTGTTTCCCTCGGCGCTGCCGGGGTCGATGTCCTTCATGGCGTTGGCGAGATCTCGCAGGGGTCCGTCGTCGACCGAGAGCGGCGCGAGCCTCGGGAACATTCGTCCGAACATGCCTGGAGACCGCGCGTCGAGTGATTCCCGTGTCGGGTGGCGGCCTGCGGTGCCGTGGCCGGGGCGAACACCCGCGGCGGGGCCGAGATCTAACAGCTGCGTCACAACCGTCCTCCTATGTGTTCTGAGCGATGAGGGGAGGCGAGTCCTCTCCCATAGGAAGAACCGGCGCGAAGTCTTTCACTGTCCAGGCACGTCATGAGCGCGTCGCGGATGCGACAGACGCGGATGCTGAGCGCATTCATGGTGATGCCGAGGCGCTTCGCCAGTTCGCGCCGCCGCTCGATTCGCTCCCGGCGCGCCTCGCGGTAGTACTCGATGATCAGCTCGCGCTGATCCGGCCGCAGCGATCGCAGGCAGCACTCGAGCCGCTCGAGCCGCTCTTCGCGGATCGCGAACCCTTCGTCATCTTCGACGACGGCGGCGACGGATGTCTGCAAGGCAGGCTGGACGCGTGGCTCGTCGAGGCCGACATGCCGGCGCTCGCGCCGGATATCCTCGAGCAGGACGAATCTCGCTATGACGTAGCAGTACCGTGCCGGCGGGTTGATGGCCACCGCGCCGGTGCGCTCGAGCGTTCGGCCGACGCGATTGAGCGTCTCGTCGGCCAGTTCATCCGCCGCCAGGCGATCCCGCCGATCGAAATACGCGACCAGCCGGCGTCGCATCTCGAGGTACTTCTCCCCATGCGAATCGATCCCGTCATCGAGCCATTCGAGCAATCGGAGAAATGCGGTTTGCGTAAGAGTCGGTGATTCTGGAAAAACGTCTTGAGTCGACAACAACACGCTGCGGTCTCTCCTTCGTGGGCCCTCACTGAAAAAGGCTGGCCAAGCCGGGGGAGGCTGTTGCGTGCGGAGAAGCACACGTCGTGTGCTCGTGCAAAAGCAGGACCCGCCTCCGCGATCGCGCGGCTCAGCTGGTCAGCGAGTTCGATGTGACGAATGGCGTGATGAAGAGCGAGATCGATGTGATGAAGACAGGCGACTGAAATGAATTCGCGCGGCGCGTCCTACCTGATTGGAAGTCGCGCGGCGCCTACTCGTAGCGCAGGGCGACGGTCGGATCGGTCTTCGCGGCGCGGCGCGCGGGCACGAACGCCGCCAATAGCGTCACCATCACGAGCACGGGCACGAGGATCAGCATGATGACCGGACGCAGTGTCGCCGTCGTCTCGACCATGGTGACCATCAGCCGCACGGTGACGATGCTCAGGAGCACGCCAGCCACGATGCCCACCCACGCCGGCGTGAGCCCCTGACGCAGCAGCATCCTGAGCACGCGGCCGTAGGTCGCGCCGATGGCGATCCGGATACCGATCTCGCGCGTCCGCCGGTTGACGGCGTACGACACCAGGCCGTACAGCCCCACGAGCGTGATCGTCAGGCCCATCAGGCCGATGGCGCCGACCAGCGTCATGATGACGTCGCCGAACCCGGTGGCCCGCGCACGATAGAACCCTTCGATCGTCTGGCCGTCGTATGCCGGCACGGCGGCATCGAGACCGCGGATGATGCGGCGCATCCCGCCCAGCGGCGCGGACGACGCCGCGGCGGTGTGCGCGAGCACCACCATGTCGCCTCGCGCATGCTGACGGAAACTCAGGTACAGCATGTCCTGCGGCTTTTCGCTCGGATAAAAGTACATCGTCGTCCGGACGACACCGACGACCTCTGCGATCGGCCCGCCGTTGTCGCGCAGCCTGACGTGCTGGCCCACCGCGCTCCGTCCCGGCCAGAAGTGCCGCGCCAGTTTGTCGTTGACGATGATGACCTCCGGCGCGTCGGACGTATCCGTGGCCTGGAAGGCCCGCCCCTCCACCACGCCGATCCCCATCGTCTCGAAATAGTCTTCGCTCACGACGTTGGCGAACAGGGTTTGGCCCTCGGCGGCACCCGCCGTCTTCGCGGCATCGAAGACGACCGGCATCAGCTCGAGCCCGAAGAGCGGCATCGCCGACGTAATGGCAGCCGACCTGACGCCGGGCAGCTGACGGGTGGCCGTCACGATCCGGTCGAAGAACTCCGTCGCGCGTGGGCCCTCGTAGCCAAGCTGCGCGGCGTCGACGCTGATCTTGGCCATGTTCGCCGTCCGGAAGCCCGGCCCGCGGCCGAACGTCTCCGCGAACGTCTGAAAGGTGAGGGCCGCGATCGCCAGCATCATCAGCGACAGCGCGACCTGCAGCGCCGTGAGGGTGCTCCGTCCGCCGGGCGTCCACCGCCGGCGCCTCGCGGCTTCCGTACCGCGCATCGAGTTCGACAGGTCGATGCGAGTGGTGCTCAACGCCGGACCCAGGCCGAACATCAGCGCGCTGAGGACCGCCACGGCGACGCTGAAGCCGAGCGCCCGGTTGTCCATGACGAAGGCGGGAGGGCCGATCAGGTCGGTTGGAAAGTCGATCCCGCGCAGCACCTGGATGCCCGCTTCGCCCACGGCAATGCCACCGAGTCCGCCGAGAATCGCCAGCAGCAGACTCTCGGTGAGGAGCTGGGTGACCAGGCGTCCACGCCCCGCGCCGACCGCGAGCCGCACGGCGAGTTCCCGCTGTCGCAGCGGCGCACGGCTGGTCAACAGGCCGGCGACGTTCGCGCACGCGACGCACAGCACGGCGACCGCCAGGATGTCGAGGATCAGGAGCACGCCGGCTTCGAGTTCTCCGCTGCTGACGCGCGCCTGGAACTCGGTCTGGACGATGATGTCCCTCTCCCGGTTGGTCTCGGGGTACGTCCGCGCCAGCTCGCCCGCGATGATGCGCATCTCCGCCCGTGCTTCATCGAGCGACACGTCTGGCCGCAGTCTGGCTTTCACCGTCGCCGACCGCAGGTTGCGATCGGTGCGCGGATCCCGTCCCGCGATGCGGAACACCTCGCGCTCCATCGCCAGCGGGACGAACGACTCGTCCGGGATATCGCGGGCGTACATCCCGGTGTAGGACTTGTCGGTGACGCCGACCACGGTGAACCAGTGGTTGCCGATCGAGACCTGCCGGCCTACGACGTTGGGGTCGCCGTTGAACAGGCGTTGCCAGAGCCCATAGCTCAAGACGGTGACGGCGTCGCGGCCGGGCACGCGATCTTCTTCGGGCGTAAAGCCACGCCCGAGAAGAAGAGGCACGCCGAGCTCGTCGAAGAAGTTGCCGCTGACGGCCGTCACGAGGCGCACGCGCTGCGACTCGGGCGTCAGCGCCACCGCGGATTTCTGCGTGTCGTACGCGACCCACGATCGCATCGTGCCGCTTCTTCGGCGAACGTCGTCGAAGTCCGCGTACGACATCTGCGTGTCGGCGAGCGGGCCAAGCGTGACCGCCATGCCGACGGTGAACAGCCCCTCGGCGTGGCGGATCGGCAGCGGTCGCAGCAGCAGGGCGTCGGTCGTGCTGAACATCGCCACGTTCGCTCCGGTGCCGAACGCGATCGACAGCACGGCGATGGCCGTGAATCCGGGGTGCTTGATCAGCAGCCGCGCACCGTGCCGCAGATCCTGCCAGACGTTGTCGAGGAAGCTCATCCGACGGTGAGGATAACGCGTCTGACGATTCCCGCACACCGCCGGCCGTCACGACATGTTGTGACACCGAGCCAGCGACGTCGGGCGAACGGCGCTGGCGTCTAGTCGCATTTTCCGCGGTTTCAGCGGCGAAACATCCACAGCGCACGGCCGTGGCACGCGCGGTGCAATCGTCTCGTCTCAGTGAGCCCGCCATGACACCGACCACTGTGAAACGCGCCGCGGTTGCAGCCATCATCACCATCTGTCTCGGCGCCGCCGCAACGGCACGCGCACAGACCGCCGAGCCGGAGTCCCGATGGAGCGCGGAGTTTGGCATGGGCTGGGACAACGGCATCACCGGCAACATCAACGCGAGCGGGGTCGGGGAGATCAACAACCAGGTGGTTGTCATCACCCGCAACACCTACAACGACGTCTACGGCGCCGGACTCCATCTGCGATTCGGTGGCGGCTACCTGTTCAAGCCCGACACCGAGGCGCGGGTCACCTTCACGTTCCAGTCGCTCGACGCCGACTTCATCGTCCCGATGGGCGACTACGGGGCGTCGAATCTGTACGGCCAGTACACGGACTATCAGACATTCGGCATCGACTTCGGCCTGCGGCGCTACGCGACTTTGAAGCCGAAGCTGCGCGCGTACGGCGAAGGCACGCTCGGCATTTCTTTCGTGGACAAGACCGACGTGACCCTGGTGGCACCGGGCGCCGGCCTGGTTACCGACGCCAACGACTTCTACGACCAGACCGCGGCGTTCACCTTCGGGGTCAACGTCGGCCTCGACGTCCAGTCCGGCAAGAAGATCGGGTATTTCGGGCAGCTGGGCCTGCGCTACGTCGGCGGCATGGCCGAGATCGACGACCTCGCCGGCACCGGGCTCGACAATATCAACGACAAGAGCGCGCGCTGGACGATGCCGTTCATCGTCGGCATCCACTATCGCTTCTAGCGCGGTTGTTCGATTACGCCTCCGCCGACGTTAGTATGTGTGCACCTTCAACCAGCGAGGCGGCACATGCGCGTCATTTCAGCGGTGGCGATGCTGCTCCTCAGCGCGGCCGCATCCGCACAGACCCCGGCAGCCGACGATCGCTTCTATCGCGCCATTCGTGAGG
>Ga0207708_10000705_pt1 | contig 25268 bp, 21 predicted proteins | sample KBSK5101metaG_FD_184340 | JGI IMG/M metagenome (GOLD analysis project Ga0207708, IMG submission 184340) | Corn, switchgrass and miscanthus rhizosphere microbial communities from Kellogg Biological Station, Michigan, USA - KBS K5-10-1 metaG... | ecosystem: Host-associated > Plants > Roots >...
TTGATGTTCGCCGCCTTGATGATCGGCCACCACTTCTCGATCTCGGCCTTGTGGAACGCGGCGAGTCCCTCCGGTGTCTGCTGCTCGCGCGCGGCGACGTCGAGCCCGAGCTCGGTGAACCGGGCTTTCACCGCCGGATCGGCGAGCGCTTGCATCATCGCGCCATTGAGCATGGCGATGACGTCCTTCGGTGTGGCCCTGGGTGCAAAGAAGCCGAACCATCCCGCCATGTGCCATCCCGGCACGCCGCCCTCGTCTGACGTCGGGATGTCGGGAATCGACGGCGAGCGTTGCGGCGACAGGTTTGCGATCGCCTTGATCGTCCCACCCCGCACCTGGGGCAGCGCCGCCGCGCTTTGCACCACCATGAGGTCGACCTGGCCCGACACCAGGTCGGTCATGGCCGGACCGGCGCCGCGATACGGGATGAACGTAACCTTCGTGTCGGTGAGCTGCTGCAGCAGAATTCCGCTCACCTGTGCCGCGGCGAGCTGATTGACAAACCTGGCTTCGCCGGGACGTGCTTTCATCCAGGCAATCAACTCCCGCAGATCGTTCGCCGGCAGGGTTTTCCTGGCGACCAAAAGCTGCGGATTGACCGAGATCAGTCCGATCGGCTCGAAATCCTTCTGCAGATCGTAGTTCAAATTAAAGACGATGCTGCCGACATGCGTGTCCCACTGGCCGATGTCGATGGTGTAGCCGTCGGGAGCCGCGCGTGCGACGCGGCCGACGGCGATGCTGCCGCCGGCGCCGCCGACATTCTCGATGATGAGCGGCTGACCGAGCAGCGGCTTCATCTTTTCGGCGATGATGCGGGCGGCCACGTCGGTCGAACCGCCGGGTGGGAACGGCACGACCAGCGTGATCTGCCGCGACGGATAGGTTTGCGCCCCTGCCGACCGGATGAGCTCCGGGAGCGCGACAACTCCGGCTGCTACATGCAGGAACCGACGGCGGGGAAGCGTCATGGAGTCCTCCTGGCATCATCGCGGAACGCGGCGCGCGGACGCTCGAAACAAGACTGTTGCCGACGGCACGAGCGCGGAAGGAGGAAACTGGCCTCGGCGCGTTCCGCAAGCAGCTCTCGGATCAGTGTACACCACCAATCCGTCTACGCAGTAGGAAGGATGCAGCCCGCCATCGAACCCAGCAGCATCCGCAAGCCAGGTCTCTGCCGAGCGGATCTTGAAGATCGCCTTGAGCGGCGCTACTCCGGCTTGATATTGGCCGTGCGGATGACCTTGCCCCACTTCGCCGTTTCATCGGCGATGAGCCTGCCAAAATCGGCAGGGGAGCCGGGCAGCATGCTTCCTCCCAGGTCGGCAAATCGCGCCTTCAACCCGGGATCCGCGAGACCCTCATTGACGGCGATATTGAGCCTGTCGACGATCTCCGAGGGCGTGTGGCTCGGCATGCCGAGCCCGAACCAGTTGCTCAATTCGTAGCCGGGCACGAAATCGCTCATGACCGGCGTGTCCGCAAGCAGGGCCGAGCGCGGCGCCGACGTCACGGCCAGCGGGCGCAGCCTGTCCGCCCTGATATGCTCGATCGTGGACGTGATCGCGTCGAACATCACCTGGACCTGACCGCCAAAGAGATCGGTCAGCGCCGGTCCGGAACTGCGGTATGGCACGTGCGCCATATCGATCCCGGTCATGATCTTGAACAACTCCCCGGCGATATGGTTGGACGCTCCTATTCCCGACGACGCGAAATTGAGCTTGCCCGGGTTGGCCTTGGCGTAGCTGATGAATTCCGGCACCGACCCGGCCGGAAATGCCGGGGCAACGACCATCACATTGGATACGCGCATGATCCCGGCGACCGGAGCGATATCGCGCATGAAATTGAAATGGAGCCTCTCGTAGAGCGTGGCGTTGACCGCGTGCGGCAACGACACCACCAACACGGTATGACCGTCGGGTGCCGCATTGACCACCGCCTCGGTGCCGATGTTGGTTGCCGCACCCGGCCGGTTCTCGATCACGAATGGTTGGCCAAGCCGCTCCGACAGCCATCGTCCCAGCACGCGGGCAATGATGTCGTTCGGGCCGGCGGCAGCGAAAGGAACGACGATCCGGACCGGCCGCGACGGATAGGTCTCTGCGCGCGCAATGCGCGCGACGGCCGGCAGCACGGCCGCACCCGCGGCCAGACGCAGGAACCTGCGACGAAGAAGTTTCATGGCGCCCCCTTGTGTCTTCGTCATCTCGCGCGAGTGCGAGCGGCGGCCGGTGGATACCGGGACCATGGCGGGGACATGTAGCGGCAGAAGCGACGGCAAGCTCGGAGGGGACGTGGAGTCTTCCTGAAGATTTTCTGGAGATTCGTCGAAAACAGGCCTCACGCCGAGATGGAAGCGAATCCGCAATCTGAATTTTATCTTGCCGTCGACCACGAAGGGACGATCAAAGGATCACTCCGGCAGGCCGGCCTTGCGCAGGGCATCCGCATACTTGGCGAAATCTTCCGGCCGCCGGAACCAACCGATACGGCCCTCGAGATTGGACACGCGCATCTCGGGGTCGAGTTCGAGCGCGCGCGCGATGGCTTTGCGCGCCTCCTCCAACCGGCCGGCGAGCGCATTGCTGGCCGCCGCGATGCGCAAGGTCGCGAGTATGTTCGGCCGTTCCCAGAACGCTTTTTCGGCCCATGCCGTGGCCTCGGCGTAGCGGCCGGCGAAGAAATGGGCAAATGCGGTCACGCCCTGCATGGTGAACATGAAAGGATCGAACGGGCTCAGGCGCATCGCGCGATGGAGATGCGTGATCGCCACTTCCGGCTCGCCGCCGCGAAAAGCCCTCACCGTTCCGCTGGCGTACCATCCAACGGCCAGATTCGGATTGAGAACGAGCGCCCGATCGATCAGCGCGATGGCTCCTTCGAGATCGCCGGCGACGTAACCGAGGGCAAGCCCGCCGAAAGCGAGCGCGACCGCATCGTCCTTACCGAGCTCCGCCGTCCGTCGCGCCAGCCGTGAGGCTTCGGCGATCTCGTGCTCGCGAGCGGTCGTCCAGCCGTTGATCTTGCGCACCACGTAGCAGAACGCCGCCGCACCACAAGGCGAGGCGAAATCCGGATCAAGTTCGCTTGCCCTTGCGAATAGTTCCAGCGCCTCGCTGGTGGCGTCCCGCGTCATACGGTGAGTGCTTGCCATCCCGCGCAAGAAGTAGTCGTAGGCGTCGAGGCTCTCGGTCGGCTTGCGCTTGGCGCGTTCGATCTCGGCCTGCTCCAGCTTCGGTGCGATCGCCCCGACCACGCTCGCCGCCACCTGATCCTGCAGATCGAAGATGTCCTCGAGACCGCCGTCGAAGTGATCGGCCCACAGATGCGCACCCGTCGACGCGTCGATGAGTTGCGCCGTGATGCGCACCCGCTGCGCGGCCTTGCGGATGCCGCCTTCCACCACGTAGCGCACGCCCAGTTCGCGGCCGACCTGCTTGACGTCCGCCGTGCGTCCTTTGTACGCGAAGCTCGAATCGCGCGCGATCACGAACAGCCAGCGCATATGACACAGTGCGGCGATGATGTCCTCGACGATGCCGTCCGCGAAATATTCCTGTTGCGGGTCGTCGCTCATGTTCTGGAAGGGCAGCACGGCGATCGACGGCTTGTCCGGAAGCGCGGGACCGGGCGAACCGCCAGCAACGCCGATGAGGCGGTAGCCCCGGCCCGGCACGGTAACCAAGTAGCTTTGCCCACTCTTCTCCTCGTCGAGTGCTTTCCTGAGTGCGGAAACCTGGACCTGGAGGTTGTTCTCCTCGACCACCTGCCCCGGCCAGACCCGTGCCAGCAGTTCGTCCTTGGTGATGACATTTCCCCTGGCCGCGGCGAGCACAAAGAGGACGTCGAGAGCCCGACTGCCGAGCCGCACCGGGATTCCGTCGCGCGACAGTTGACGCCGCCCGAGGTCGAACCGAAAACGGCCGAATGTTACCTCTTCGCCGCTCATCGCGCGCCACCGGTCATGGCCGCAAATTCAGAACATTTCAGCTCCTGAACCAAAGACCTTAAGCGGCTCTCTCGTTACGGTCCAGAACCGTACCGCTGCGTCTCTCGGGTCGCAGAGTTCATTCCGCCAAGACGCGAGCGGTCATCCTCCAGCGATGAGGAGCCTCACGTGAGATTCGCCGCGGAGCAGCTCCCGACCGCCCCGAGCGCATGGCGGAGCTCCAGTTCCGCCGGCGCACGCATCCCCGCCGACCACCGTCCGCTGCTGCCGCACTGGTGCTACACCACCGTGCTCGCCGTTGGACTTGTTGCTGTTTTCATGAGTCCTGCCGGCCGGGGCGTCGAGGACATCGCTCAGCTCGAGCGGCTCGCACCCAAAATCGAGCGTGCGCAAACCCTTTCCCCGGAAGCGAGGGAAACCATCGATCGGTTGATCGCCCGACAAAACCTAGCAGGTGGCCGGGACGATCCCTCTTATCAAATGCGGCGCAAGGCCGCGATCGAACGCGTCACAAGCGCCATGCAGGCGAAGGAAAGCATCGCCGTCGTGAGCGACGTCGCGGCGCGATAACAAGGGGTGAATCCACAGCACCCTTGGTCCGACGAAGGCCGCGCCCAACCAAAGCCGCGTCGCTCAACATGAAGGAGTGATCACATGCGGACGATCATGGCATTCGGGTTTACCGCCTTGCTCGCGCTCCTCGCAATCGGTGTGTGGTCCGGTGCGACGACCCACTCCGTCGATCGCGCCGAGGCCTCCGCCGCGTCGAGCAGGCTGATCAACCCGCACGAGTTGATGAGCAACTCGACGAATCTGGTGCATCAGCAATACGACGCGCATTGACCTCGCGTCCCGAAGCTGCCGGGCCGAGCCTCATGATCGCACGGGTGCTCCGAACAGCGGCCTCCGATCGCACTGCTTCGGCAGATTCTGATCCACGATGGCAGCGGGAAATTCCGCAACAGTCTATCAACAATTAAAGGGCTTTTTGGAAGTTGACCATGATAGGTACGACACCAGATTTGCATGACTCGCTCATCCAGAAGCCGAGTCATCAAGCACTCCTTTTTTACCGCTCGGGAGCAATTGCCTTCGCATTGTTCTCGGCAAAATCCGGCGGCACGTCGAACATACCCTTCTGCAGGTCATACCGGCAGTGCCAGCCGCGAACCGACCGAAACTGACCGTGACGGCTGTTGGGTGACACCTCACCCGTCAGGGAGATGACGAGATAACGGCTGTCGGGCCAGTCCTGACCCAGCGAGCGATAGTTGTCGTCGGTTCCCTTCACCAGACTCGCTTCGATATGGAAATCGGCTTCCTGATCTTTCGGGACTCGGGACGGTGCTTGAAGTAGGCCCATGCCAGATCGCTGAGCGGCTTCGCGGTGGCGGCCACGAATCCCTGCGGATCCAGATGGTACAGATACAAGCTGGCCTATCCCGCGCCGGTCTTTTGCATGCGCACGAGCCATCGGGAATCGCTGGTGAACCTGAAGCCCGCTGCGTAGTCGGGTTGCTCCGGCTTGAGCAGGGTCAGCTTGTCCTGACGGCGCGCCCTTGCGAGGATGCGAACCGTTTCCGTCGTGCCGTCGAGGGCGCCGACGGCTCGTGTGACCGCAGCGCGAGCAGCCTACGCTGGCTTAAGCTTCATCTGCTCCAGCACCGCGCGGCCGAAGAATCCGTAGGGGCTGGCCAGCGTCTCATTGACCTCGAAGTGATTGTAGCCCGGCGCCACGACGACCCGCACCGGCTTGCCGGCGGCCTGCAAGGCCGCCGCGAAGTCGCGCGACTGCCGCTGGAATTCCGGCGTCTCCAGCGTGCCGTAGACCAGGGTCACCGGACAGTTGATGTTGTCGAGATGGCGCTGCGCGCTGAGCGCCTGCTCCATCTCGTCGGTGAATTTCACATACTCCCCGCGCTTGGAGAGCCGCACCGGCTTGAGATCGAACATGCCGGAGCAGCAGACCACGCCCTTCACCGCATCGCGCGGCAGGCCGAAGTCCTTGCTCCAGTCGGTGGCGAGGACCACGCCCGCGAGATGACCGCCGGAGGAGTGGCCGGAGACGTAGACGCGGTTCGGATCGCCGCCGAAGCTCGCCGCGTTCTTGCAGATCCAGGCGACGGCACTGCGCACCTGCCGCGCCATCGGCATGAGGTCGCCGTTGGTCTCGATGACATTGTTGAAGTCGAGGACGGCGAAATGCGCTCCGGCGTCCACGAACATCTCGGCGGGCGTGGCATAGTCCTTGGCGAGGCCCGCGCGCCAGGCGCCGCCGTGGATGAACACCTGGACCGGCGCGTTCGGCGTCTTGGCGGCGTAGAGATCGAGCCCTTCGATCGGTGTCGAGCCGTAAGCCAGCCGCTTGGGGGCGCCAATACGCGCGCGCACCGCCTCGCTGTTGGTCACGTAGCGGCCGGTGATCTGGCGCTGGTTCGGCGCATAGACGCTCTGGTCGTAGGCGTCGTCGAGCTCCTTCTGGTCCAGGTCGAGCCAGACCAGCGGCCCCTTCACGCGCGCCGGCGGAGCCGACTGCGCGAGCGCCGCGTTTCCCGCCATCACTGCCGCGCCTGCGAGCAGGGTTCGTCGTGTCAGGTGCCACATCGTGTTCTTCTCCCGAGAATCAAATGACCAAAGGCGATCGATGAAGGTCCGATGCCCGCCGACAGCATGAGCGCCGCCGACGAAGCGGGAATTCGCCACGTCCCGGCGTGGCAGCTCTGTCATCAAGCTACCGTAGTCCCGCACTGACACGGAAGGGGGCATGATCGCTTGGGCGAGTCCGAGGGCGAAATTGAAGGCGTTGGGCGAAGGCGCGCGCCTGGCCGCAAGGGAGTTATGGGCCGGCTCCCGCTGATGCATAAATCGCAAGTCCGCGAACCGATTTTGCGATAGGATCATTTAGAGCTCTCGTGCAAGCGACGCGGTAGAATATCGTGAGGTTTAACATGAGCATGCGATCGTCGACCGCTACCGTACTCATCGCCGCTGCCGCCGTGCTCGGCCTTGCCGCCGGCGCCAACGCGCAGAGCGCCGCCGAAACCGCGCGCCAGTTTGCGCCGAGCGGCAAGCTCCGCGTCGGCGTGCTGATGCTGTCGTATTTCGCGGTCGAGCAGAACGGGCAGATCGAGGGCTGGAGTCCCGACATCGGCATCGAGCTCGCGCGCCGGCTCGGCGTGCCGCACGAACTGGTGCCGATCCGCAATCCGGCGGACATGATCGACGCATTCAAGGGCGGCAAGATCGACGTGACATTCATCGGCATCACCAAGGATCGCGCCGCGGCCTTCGATTTCGGGCCGGTGATGATCGGGCTGCGGACGACGTTCCTGGTGCCCGCGTCGTCGACCATCAAGAGCATCCCCGAAATCGATCAGGCCGGCGTGCGCATCGTCGTGCCGGCGAGAAGCGCCCAGGGCGAGCACCTGGAGAAGATCATCAAGAATGCGACCATGCTCCGGGTCCCGGTCGAGACCACGAAGCCTGCGACCGATCTTATCGCCTCGGGCCAGGCCGATGCGTTCAGCCACGTCGTCCCGATGCTGGCCAACGCGCAGACCGCATTGCCGGGATCGCGCATTCTGCCCGGCAGCTATTACGATGTGCCGATCGCCATCGGCTATCCGAAGGGCTCGCCGACGGCGGTGGTCGAACACGCCAAGGCCTTTGTCGCCGATATGAAGGCTTCGGGCTTCGCGCAGAAGGCGATCGAGCGCATGGGTAAGAAAGCCGACGGCGTGGTCGTTGCGCAGTAGCCGGGCATGACGAATGTCGCTGGCGCCACGGCGCCGGCCGCGTCCGGCAGCAGCCATCCGGCTGAGCGTTCACCGGTCGAGCCGGCACCGGCCCGTTCTCACCCCTTTTGCCGGGCCTTGATCTCGTTGAATTTGGACTGCGCTCGTTCGAACTTGTCGTTGAAGAGCCACATCGCATCGAGAATTTCGCGGAAGGTCGCAGACGTTCTCGCCCTGTCGGCTTGCCCGAAGGTGAAGATGCTGTTGTTACGCAGGTATCCCATGATCGTCGGGTCGGACACTCTGTAATTGGCGAAGCTGCCCGAATTGAGCGCGGATCTGGTCGGGCTCGGAACGATCTGGATGAGCTCGAAAAGCTTCATCTGATCAATCGGATTTGGCAACGCCTTCACGATCGCAGGTATCCGCGGGAAAAGGTCCGCGTGTGCGTTCATCAGGGCGTCTCGCACGGCCGTCCAGTGATTGAAGCGATGATCCAGATTGCCGATCCGCGCCTCTTCCTTGTCGTCGCGAGCGCTCAGCGCGGGATCGAGGGCCGCGATCGTGCTCTTGATCGATGCCCATTTTCTTTGACCGTTTTGATCCTCGGATACACCGGTCTGCAGACTTCCCTTGTACGTGTTCGAGCGCGCATTCCCCATGTTCTGATTGCCGTTTGTCTCGGCAAAGAACAGGCCCAGGCTGATACGACCTGCCGCTTCGGCGTGGGAGGCATCCAGACCCTTGGCGCGTGCAATAACGGCTCCCAGGTCGACGACGTCATTGAACGGCGTGTCCGATTTCTGCGCATTGGCGGGTGGCGCCTGCATGATGCTGAACAGATTGGTATACTCGTCGATCAGCGGCTCGTTGTCGGCATCGAAATACGCGGGAGGAATTCCAAACTTGTTGCGCCTTCCGATCCTGGACGGAAGCGCGTCGGTGAGGTCCTTGTACGTGCTGATCATGCTGTTGCGCGCAAGATAGAGCGCTTGTCCCGGCAGGTTCGGGAGCTGTTGATTCGAATTGATCTGCGCGCGCCGCTGGCTCAGGACCGACTTAAATTGCCTTACCGCATTGTTGTATGCATCGAGCGCATCTGACTGCGACTTCGTGAGTGCGGCCGGCTGACCCGCTGCGCGGGAGATGAAACCGAGATGGCCGATGTCGGCCGAGACGAGCGCAGCGACCGTGCCGGCTGTCCTGTCGATGGCGTCGGAAACGGGCGGCGAGGCCAAGAGTCCGAGCGCAAGAGCCACACGCGTCGTCGCAAGCGCGCCAGGCGTGACTGCATCGATGATGCGCGCGACGGCGCCAGCACCAGCGGCAGCAAGGATCGATGGCAACGAGATGCTTCGAACGTTACCGGCGGTATGACTTGTCATTCCCATGACGGTCGACAGGCCTCAGTTAGACGACGGGCGCGACTGGCGCAGCCGACCTTTTCGGAAAGATTCTGAGCGGGATCAAGCCCAGCGATATCCCGCCCGGCCGCGCGGAATGAAATTCTCCTCATCCCTGCCGCGCTCGGCATCGAAGGAGTGGGGAACGGGCTGCGAATGCCGGCGGCAGCGGACCGCCGGGCCCTCCCCCTTCACGATCTTGTCGAACGGCATCCCAATCGGCGGGAGCGCAATGAGCGGCAGCCAGCAGGCTGCCGCTGCAAATCTCCGGCCGGCGCGAGACCCGATCAGACCAGCCGCGGCACCAGCCGCAGAGCGTTCCCGCGCTCGACCTTGTTGAGGTCCTCGCCGCTGAACACGGTCGCAACGCCCTTGGTGTGCTCGGCGCCGGTCCGATAAGGAAAGTCGGTGCCATAGACGATCTGCGAGACCGGGACGAGCTTGGCGAGCGCTGCAAGCGTTCCCACCATCGAAACCTGCGCCGTATCGTAATAGAAGCGGTTGAGCTGGCCCTGCACATCCTCGCGCGTGAACTTGCCCTTGTAGGGCGGCGTGTTCACCATCTGCACCAGAAAACGCTCGGCGAACGACGTCAGCGCGCCGCCGCCGTGCGAGAAGATCCAATTGATGTTCGGATACTTCTGCGCGGTGCCGCTGAAGATCAGATCGGCGATGCTGCGCGTCGAGTCGGTTCCCCATTCGATGGCGGACGGGGGCACAGTCTGCATCAGATTCACGCAGCAATTGGCGTCGGTCGGATGGGTATAGACGGTGGCGTTGCGGCGGTTGAGCTCCTGCCAGACCGGATCGAGGAACGGGTGGCCGAGCCACTTGTCGCCGTAATTCGTCAGCATGCCGATGCCGTCGACGTTGAGCGTGTCGAAGGCGTAGCTGATCTCCTTCAGCGACTCGTCGACATGCGGAAGCGGCAGTGTCGCGAAGATGCCGAACCGGCCAGGATGATCGGCCATCATCTTCTTACTGTACTCGTTCGAGTCGCGCGCGATCTTGACCGCGACCGGCTTGCCGAGCGGAACGACCTGCGGCGCGGTCGGCGAAAGCAGGGACGTGGCGATCCCGCCCTTGTCCATGTCCTCCAGCGATTTTTGAATCGACCAGGTCGCCAGCGGCGGATTGGTGCGCCCGATGACGTCCATCGCGCTGAGCCAGACCGGGGGCGCGACATGATGATGCACGTCGATGCGGTGCGGCTTGGCTTGCGCAAAGGCCCTGGGCCCGAGGCCCACGCCGGCAAGGGTGAGCGCCGCGCCCCCGGCCAGCAGCTCGCGGCGATTCACGCCGGTGGCGGCGAAGGGCTCGGCGCAACAGTTGCATCCGAATAAGCGGTGTCGTGCCGTTTTTAGCATCATGTTCCTCCCTTGAACGTTCGTCAGATTAATCCGACTGGCGTGACTATTCGCGTTTTTCCCAGTTCCAGCAAGACGGAGGGGCGAGGTGGTGGCTCGGATGCACCAGCCCGGCGGCCAGGTCACACGCCGAACGTGAAGCGGGTGCCGACGTTGGTCGTCACCAGCTGGCGCGGCATGCGTCGGCGCATGGTGTCGATAAAGTCTGCGCCGGAGCAGTGCATGGGGATGACGACGTCAGGTTCGAGCGCTTCGAGCTCGGTCACCGTCTGGTCGATGTAGTCCTGCGGCGCGGTGACGAGATGAAATCCGCCGATGACCGCATGGAGCTTCGAGACGCCCGACACCGCCATCGCCTGCTTGATGGTATTGATCAGCCCGACGTGACCGCACGAGCTGATGACGACCAGCCCGCGGCCCTGCACGACATAGCAGGTGGCATGCTCGTCCGGATGCGTGTCCTTGAGGAGCTTGCCGCGACGCTCGGTCTCGGTGAAATGATCGTACTCGTAAACCATCGAGCCGCCGCTCACCTGCTCGAACGAACTGCGTTCGATGTAGCCGGTCGTAAACGCCTGGGAGAGATCATGCGGCTCGTGACAGCATACGGGCGTCACATGCTGGGCGGTGAGCATTCGGCGATCGACCGAACCCCACGAGATCGGGTCCTTGGGATCGCCGAGGAACTTTTCCCGGAAGCCTTCTTCGCCGCCATTGTAGAAGCACAGGTCGCTGCGCATGCGCGCGCGATGCTGCATCAGGAAGCCGATCAGGCCGCCGAAATGGTCGCGGTGGGCGTGGCTGAGGATCAGGCCGTCGATCTTGGCGGGGTCGATGTCGAGCAGATCGGCATTGCGCAGAACGATCTCCGGCGTATAGCCGAAATCCAGCATGTACTGTGCTTTGGAGCCGGCGCGGTGGGACTCGAGGTGCAATGACAGGCCCCATTCGCAGGCGAGCGACGTCATTTGACGGCCCGGCACTTGGCCGACATGTTCGATGGCCGTGAACGGATGCGTCATCTTCGGCAGGAAGCGCTCGTAGCGCGAGTCGACGACCACGCGGACGAAGAGTTGGTCGACCGTGGGCGCCGCGAAGGGTTTCCGGGCGGCAGGACTTTGGTTCAAAACTCGATCTCCCGCACACGGAGAGCGCCCGGTTTTCCCGCCCGGCTGGTGCGGTTCAAGTCGCGGCTGTGGTACGATACGAGAAAGGTCGGATGGTGCAAGCAATGATTATGCGTTGGGTTGTCCTTGTATCGCTGGCGGTCTGTGGGACCGTATCGGTATCGGCGGGGCAAGCGCAGGACGCCGAAAAGTCCTTCTACGCCGGCAAGACCGTGCGGATGATCGTGGGCTCCGGCCCGGCCGGAGGCTACGACATCTTCTCGCGGCTGATCGCGCCCTACCTCGCCAAAACGCTGGGGGCGACGGTTATCGTCGAGAACCAGCCTGGCGCCGGCGGACTCATTGCGCTCAATCGCCTGTACGTTGCGCCGCCGGACGGTTTGCAAATCTCCCTCGCCAACGGCACCAGCGCGGCCTTCGCGCAACTGACGGGAGATCAGGCCGCACGCTTCGACCTTGCGAAGTTCACCTACCTGTCGACCGTGGGCGCGCCGCCCGGGCTCTGGCTTGTGGGACCGGATTCTCCCATCAGGGAGGTCGAGCAGGCGATCAATACCCGGATGAAGTGGCGATGGGCCTCCTCGGGAGCAACGTCCGGGCTCGGCATCGGAGCCGCCTTCACCTGCGAAGCCCTCAAGCTCGATTGCCATGTCGTGCAAGGATACAAGGGCAGCGCCGACGCCGGGCTCGCGGTCACGCGCGGTGAGATGGACGCGCTCTATGTGCCGGAATCGTCCGCTAATAATTTCGTCAAAGCCAAACAGAATTGGGCGCTGGCGACGATTTCGCGCACCAAGTCGCGCTTCTTCCCGGACCGTCCGACCATTTTCGAGGCGGCCAGGATGGATCCCGACCAGACCTGGGTGATGGATTTCCTTGCCAATGTCGAAAAGCTCGGCCGCATCCTGATGGCGCCGCCCGGAATTCCGCCGGCACGGCTTGCCTACCTGCAGGATGCGGTGAAGCAGACGTTGCACGACCCGCAGCTCATCGCCGACGGCGAGAAAGCGGAGCGGATCATCGAATACCTCGATCCCGTCAGCACGCACCAGAATGCGGTCGCTGCCGTTGGCAGCGTCACGCCCGAACAGAAAGCACGCGTACTGAAAATTCTGGCGAGCGGGAAATAAACCTTCAGCCAGAGATTCCGTACGCGGAGCGGTGCGACATGCCTAAAGCGAGAACCATTGTTTTCCTCCTGGCGGCGGCAACAAGCGTTGCCACCCATAGCGACGGCGCCGGGGCCGAGAGCCGGCCTTGCCGTACCATGGAGTACGAGCGCGGCGCCTACACCGTCTGCGAGGTCGACCTGCGTAAGCACACGGTCAGGCTCTATTGGAAGCGGCCAGACGGAAATCCCTATGCATATCTTTCCGCGCTGCCGCACACTCTGGAAGGCGAGGCCGGCAAGCTGCTGTTCGCCACCAACGCCGGCATGTTCGATCCGGCCCTCAAGCCCGTTGGACTCTACGTGGAACAGGGACGGGAGCTCGTGCACGTCAGCACCAAGCCCGGCTATGGCAATTTTCACATGAAGCCGAACGGGGTCTTCTACGTAACCGGCGATGGTGCAGCCGTCGCGGAGACGCGGGCATTCCTCAAGCAAAGACCCCGGACGGCGCTCGCAACGCAGTCCGGGCCGATGCTGGTGATCGACGGGCGCCTGCATCCGCGGTTCGATCGGGACAGCACGTCGCTCAAAGCGCGCAATGGTGTGGGCGTTCGCGCGGATGGCAAAGTGACGTTCGCTATTTCTCAGGGCGAGGTGTCGTTCGACGCCTTTGCACGCCTATTCCGCGACGGGCTGAATTGCCCCAATGCTCTGTTTCTCGATGGCGGAAGCGCCTCGAGTCTGTACGCGCCATCGCTCAATCGCCATGGCAACATCCTGTCACTTGGCCCGATGCTGGCCGTGTTCGAGAGAACCGGAAGCGCAAACCGACAATAACAATCGCCGCACGCGAACGGCCCGATGACGGTATCGCAAGTCTGGCCGCAGCGAGAATTGCAGTTTGGTGCGGCGACTTCGCATGAACGCCGCCGGTAGCCAAAGTCAGCCGACCCGCGACCGGTCCAGTATCCCTGATTCCTACGCACGCTTTTCGTCGGAGCGGTGAAGCGTGCCGCCGTTCGCCGTCCGACGTTTTTTCACCGGCTCGACCATTGCCGGCTGCCGGGCGGGTGTGAACAGGCCTTTGAACCGTCGCGGCTCGGAACGAAGATACTGATGGGGCACGCGAACCTGGGCGCCAAGTTCCGCGGCGGCGTGCCATGGCCAGCGCGGATCGAAGAGGATCGCGCGCGCGAGTGCGATCATGTCGGCATCGCCGGTCGCGACGATCGCCTCGGCCTGATCGAAGCCGCTGATCAGCCCGACGGCAATCACCGGGATATGCACGACGGACTTGACCGCACGGGCCAGCGGCACCTGATAGCTCGGACCCACCGGGATCTGCTGCGCGGGATGCAGGCCGCCGCTCGAGACGTGAATCGCGGCGCAGCCGCGGGCCTCCAGCCTCTCGGCGAAGGCGATGGTCTGCTCGATGTCCCAGCCGCCTTTAACCCAGTCCGTGCCCGATACCCGCATGGTCACCGCCCGGTCAGCAGGAAAGGCAGCGCGTACGGCGTCGAATAGCTCCAGCGGGAACCGCATCCGGTTCTCCAATGAGCCGCCGTACTCGTCATCGCGCCGGTTGGAGAGCGGCGACAGGAACTGGTGGATGAGATAACCGTGGGCGCCATGCAACTGGACCGCGTCGATCCCTATTCGGGCGGCGCGGACAGCGGATGCCGCGAAAGCATCCCGCACCCGCCGGAGCCCGTCCCGATCCAACGCGACCGGAGCAACGTCGCCGTCGGCAAATGGCACCGCCGAGGGCGCCACCGTCCGCCAGCCGTGCGTATCGCCCGGAGCGATCTGCGCACCCCCGTCCCACGGCACCTCGGTCGAGGCCTTGCGGCCGGCATGGGCCAGCTGGAGCGCGATCGGGATGTCGGACCAGCGTCGAATGCTGTCGAGCGTCCGGCCGATGGCGGCTTCAGTCTCGTCGTTCCACAGCCCGACATCCGCCCAGGTGATGCGGCCCTCCGGAAGAACCGCGGTGGCTTCGATCGTCAGCAGCGCCGCTCCCGAGAGCGCAAGATGGCCGAGGTGGATCAGATGCCAGTCGGTCATGCATCCGTCCTCAGCGGAGTATTGGCACATGGGCGCGATCACGATCCGGTTGCACAGATCAAGATTGCCGACGCGGAGCGGCTGGAAGAGGGCGGACTGCGCCATGATGATCGCTCCTTGCGCGGCGCGGAGAAGCGCGCGACCAGCGGGGTTTAGCCCGCCCTATCTGCGGGTTTTTCCGCCCCACCCAACCGAAACCTGCCGTCGAGCCGGAAAGTTCCAATATCGCCTTTGGAACACCGCCGGGGAACAATCGCGGCACCGGGGCGGAAAGGCATCGCGGCTGCCTGCGATTCCGCCATGATTCAGCCAAAGCTTTTTGCGACCTTGTATTTAAGCGGGGCCAGGGACGGGGGCTCAATTGTTTCCAACACGCCAGCTTACCGCTGTTGCGACAGCATCGCTGCTGATCGCAGGGGCATTTGTCGTCTGCCTTTTCTCGGCAGCGGATTCTCAGGCTCAAAGTCCAGCCAGCAACTGCGAGGAGGCACCCGAGGTCGCGGTCCTACCCTCGCCGGTGGCGCCCTGGAAGGGCGCGCCGTTGCGCGTCATCGTCGCCGCCGAGAAGCCGCTCGACGGCGAGTTTTCGCTGATCGCGCCGGACGGCAGCGTCGCGGCCAAGTCGCGTGAGCGGCACGGCGGGCCGCCGTATTTCTGGTTCGCGGAGGTCGCATCGCCGGCCGCGGGGACGTGGCATGCCAAGCTCGCGCGCGACGGCGGGCCGGCGGATTGCGCCGCGATCACCCACGAGATAGCGGTACGCGCCGTCGAGCCGCCGAAACCGCGCTCGACCGATGGGAGCCTCTGGCCCCTGCGCAATACCTGGAACCGCGAGACGGAAAATCTGTACTCGGCATGGATCGAGAAGCTGTTCGACGCGCCGCTCGATGCGGCGCCCTCGTGGCCGGCGCTGCATGAAGTGCTGCGCGACCGGTCGCGCAATGTCCTGTTCAACCATCTGGGTCTGCGCGAAGACCAGATGGGGCTCATCATTCGCCCAGACTGCGCCGACCTCCCGTATTTCCTGCGCGCCTATTTCGCGTTCAAGATGGGGCTGCCGTTCGGTTACGCGAAGTGCACGCGCGGCGGCGCCGGCGAGGGGCCGAAGTGCTACGAGTGGTGGAACATTCAGAACCTCGAGGAGCCTCGCGCCCCTCCGCCCTCCCCGCCTGAACAGATCGCCGCGCCGCTCCGTCCCCTGCTGGACATGTTTGGCCGCCCGGTCGCGCAGCCGCCGGTCCCGATTGCGGCAAAGCCGCAGCCGCCCGCGCCCAGGATGCTGAGCTTGGCGGCGGCCAAGCAGATGGGGCTCGCGCCGGCGTTCGGCACATACCTGCGTCAGACCGTTGCGGACGGCGTCCATTCCGGATCCGGCCGCACCGCGACGAACGACGACAACACCGATTATTATCCCGTGCCCCTGAACGAGGAGACGCTGCGGCCCGGGACCGTGTACGCCGATCCGTATGGTCACCTTCTGGTGCTGGTGCGGCGCGTGCCGCAGTCCGGCGGCGCGGCCGGCGTCTTCCTCGCCGTCGACGGGCAGCCCGACGGGACGGTCGCGCGCAAGCGTTTCTGGCGCGGCAATTTCCTGTTCGCGCAGGATCCCGCGCTCGGGGGCCCCGGGTTCAAGCGCTTCCGGCCGATCGTGCGCGAGACGAACGGCGCGCTGCGACGGTTGACCAACGCCGAAATCGCGAAAAATCCGCAGTACAGCGATTTCTCGCTCGACCAGGCGCGGCTCGGGATCGAAGACTTCTACGATCGCATGGATGACGTGATGTCGCCGGCGCCGCTCGATCCTTTGGGCGCGATGAAAGAGGTGATCACGGCGCTCGACGAGCAGGTGAAGACGCGCGTGACGTCGGTCGAAAACGGGCGGAAGTTCCAGACCAGCGGGCGCGGCGAGGCAGAGATGCCGGACGGCGCGTCGATCTTCGAGACGACCGGGGCATGGGAAGATTTCGCGACGCCGTCGCGCGACCTGCGCCTGCTGATCGCGATGGACGTGGTGCGCACCTTCCCGGATCGCGTCGCGCGGCGGCCCGAGCGCTACGCGATGCCGGCGGGGAAGAGCGTCGCGGACGTGAAGGCCGAATTGGAGAGCGTGCTCGCCTCTGAGCTGGCGGCGCGCAAGTTCTCGTATACCCGTAGCGATGGCTCCGCCTGGACGCTCGCGCTCAAGGACGTGATCGACCGTGCGGCAGCTCTGGAGATGGCGTACAATCTGAACGACTGCGTCGAGCTGCGGTGGGGCGCGGCGGACAAGAGCGACGAGGCATCGACGTGCAAGCGGCGTGCCTCGGCGGCGCAACGTGCGAAGATGACCGACTACCGCACCTGGTTCCACGAGCGGCGCCGTCCACCGCGCGCTTAGTACGCGCTTCCAATCCGATCTCAACGAATTGGATCGTTATTGCCGGGTTTGACCCGGCAATCCATCCTCTTGTGAGGAACATTGCGAATGAGCCGCCAGCGGCGGCGGGGACAGATCGATTGGGAAAGCGCTATTCCGCTTTGACGCCGGCCGCGCGGATCACCGTCGCCCATTTCTCGGTATAGTCGACGATGAACCTGCCGAAATCGGCGGGCGATCCTGCAAATATCTCCGCGCCCAGATCGGTGAAGCGGGACTTGTATTTCGGCTCGGCCAGCCCGGCATTGATCGCACTATTGAGCTTGTCGATGATGTCCGCCGGCGTGTTCTTCGGGGCGCCGATGCCCTGCCAGCCGACACCCTCGTAGCCGGGCACGAACTCCCCGACTGGCGGAAGGTCCGGCAACAGTTGCGTCCGCGCTGCACTCGTCACCGCCAATGCACGCACCGTACCCGCCTTGATCTGTTCAATCCAGGTCACGACGGAGCCGAACATGACCTGGATTCGCCCCGCGATGAGCTCCGGTATCGCGGGGGCATCGCCGCGATAATGCACTGTGACCATATCAAGGCCGGTCATCGCCTTGAACAGCTCACCGTAAAGATGCGGTGAGCTCCCAGGACCGGCCGACCCCATGTTGATCTTGCCCGGGTTGGCCTTCGCATAGGCGATGAATTTCGGAACGGTTTTCGCCGGAAACGAGGGATTGACGATCATCGCATTGTAGGTCTTCACCGTGCTCGCAACCGGCGCGATATCACGGATGAAGTCGAACTTGAGATTCTGATAGATCGTCGCGTTCCAGCCGTTCGAGGTGGAGGCTTCGAGCAGCGTATAGCCGTCGGGACTAGCTCGCACGACCGCTTCGGTAGCGAGGTTGCTGCCGGCGCCGGGGCGGTTTTCGATAATGAATTGCTGGCCGAGCCGCTCGGCGAGCATTTGACCCGTGAGCCGTGCGACAATGTCGTTGACGCCACCGGCGGCATAACCGACGAGCAGAAGCGCCGGCCGTGACGGATAGGTCTGCGCGCTCGCGAGGCGGCCGAGTGCCGGCAGTGCGGGCACGCCCACTGCCAATTGCAGAAATCGACGGCGGGGAAGTTTCATGGATGTCTCCCGGAGTCGTCGGCGCGATGCGCACGAGCGACGCTCAAATTGTGAACGATAAAGCCAACGATCGAGAATCCGGCCTGTCCCGCGCAGCCGGTTGCAAGACTACACCGACGGCGGCGCGCTTTCTATCGTTCGCCGCGCGGCTTGCGGCCGGCGTTGCAACCAGAGCGAACATTGCGTGGAGGTCGGCGGTCTGTTGAGATCGACGCGGGCGCACGTTTGCCCGATAAAAAAGCCAGGAGCGTCCTCGCCCATGCCTCGCCTTGTCATTGTCAACATCGATTATCTGGTCACGGTCGATCCGAGCCGCCGCATCATCCGTGACGGCGCGCTCGTCATCCAGGATGGCCGCATTGTCGCGGTCGGCAAAAGCAGTGAATTTCCGTCCAACCCGGGCGACGACGTCATCGACGGACGCGGCAAGCTCGCATTGCCCGGCGTGTTCGATACCCACGTTCACAATTCCCAGCAGCTCGGGCGCAGCTGCGGCGATGAAGCCTATTCGGGGCCGGAGCGCCTGTTCCGCCGCCTATGGCCGGTCGAGGCGCACATGGACAAAGGCGATGCGCTTTGCGCGGCGCGGCTTGCCCAGCTCGAGATGATCCGTGCCGGCACCACGTGCTTTGCCGATCCGGGCAGCTACTTCAGCGCCGAGACGGCGCAGGCCGTCAAGGAAAGCGGCATGCGCGGGATGATCGCCCGCACGGTGTTCGACATGGGTCAAACCACGATGGGCGATCTTCCGAAGGGCTTCTTCGAACCGACCGACGAGGCGCTCGTTCGCGCCGACGAAATGGTCGCCGAGTTCGAGGGCGCACTGGACGGCCGCCTGAAGGCCTGGTTCTCGATCCGCGTGCCGGTCGCGATGTCGGACGACCTGCTGCGCCGGCTGGGCAAGCTTGCCGAGAAGCGCGGGGTCGGCATCATCGGCCACGCCTGTGAGAATCGCGACGAGACCGTCGCCTCCCATTTGAAGTACGGCATGGGCGATATCGCCCGGCTCGAGAAACTGGGGCTGCTCGGGCCGAACATGCTGCTGCTTCATATGGGCTGGGTGGACGCAAAAGAGCTGCACATGCTGCAGAAGCGGGATGTGAAGATTTCGCTGGCGCCGAGCGCGTCGATGCATCAGGCCATGGGCAACATCAGCCACGGCAAGACGCCGGAGATGCTGGAACTCGGCCTGTCCCTGTCGCTCGGATCGGACTCGGCAATGTCGAGCAACTATCTGGACGCGATCCGGCAAGCGTTCCTGATCGTGGGTGGCTTGCATGAAGCTCGTCTCGATCCCAAGGTGCTTCGCCCCGAGACGGCGGTCGAGATGCTGACCATTAACGGCGCCCGGTGCATGCAGTGGGACCGGGATCTCGGCTCGCTCGAAGTCGGCAAGAAAGCCGACGTCACGCTGCTCGACATCATGCGGCCCGAATGGCAACCAGTTCACAATCCGATTGCAAACCTCGTCTATTGCGCCCACGGCGGATGCGCCGACACCGTCATCGTTGATGGCAGGATTCTCATGCGCGGCGGCAAGGTGCTCACGCTCAACGAACACGATCTGTACGAGGAAGCGCAGGATCGGGCGACCTCGCTGATCCGGCGCACCGGTCTCGAACAAGCCGTAGCCTCGATATGGCCGATGCATTAGGGCTTGGATCACTCCGGTTTGAGGCCCGCAAACCTCACCACCTTGCCCCACTTCTCGGTTTCCGCGGCGATGAGACTCCCGAAGTCGGCGGGCGAGCCCGCTAGAATCGCGCCGCCGAATTCGGCAAGCCGCGCCTTGATCGTCGGATCGGCCAGCGCGGCGTTGGTTTCCCCGTTGAGCCTGTCGACGATGCCGGCGGCCGTGCCCTTGGGCGCGCCGAGCCCATACCACGCGCTCGCCTCATAGCCCGGCACGAACTCGCCGATGGTCGCGACATCCGGAAGCTCGTCCGAGCGTGTGGCCGTGGTCACCGCGAGCGCGCGCAGCTTACCCGCCTTGATGTATTCGACCGCGGGAAGGTTGCTGAACATCACCTGCACCTGGCCCGCAATGAGATCGCTCATCGCGGGCGCGCCGCCGCGATAGGGAACGTGCAGCATGTCGACGCCGGTCATGAGCTTGAACAGCTCGCCAGCCAAGCGCGGCGAGCTTCCGCTGCCCGCCGACGCCATGTTGATCTTGCCCGGATTGGCTCTGGCATACGCGATGAATTCGGGCACGGTCCTGGCCGGAAACGAGGGATGGACCAGCATGACCAGATGCGTGCGCGCAATCCCGGCGACCGGCGCGATGTCCCGGATCAGATCGTAGTCGAGCTTGAAGAGCGTCGTATTGACCGCGTGGGATGTGCCGACCTGGAGCAGCGTGTAGCCGTCGGGCGGCGCCCGCACGACCGCTTCGGTGCCGATATTGCCGGCGCCCCCCGGCCGGTTGTCGATGATGACGGGCTGGCCGAGACGCTCCGAGAGCCACTGGCCGATCAGACGCACGAGGATGTCACCGGTGCCGCCGGCCGAGAACCCAACCACGATGCGAATCGGCCGCGCCGGATAGGTCTGCGCCCTTGCAATGAGCGAAACGGCCGGAAGCGCGGCAGCACCCGCTGCCAGATGCAGAAATCGCCTGCGGATAAGTCTTATGGCATCCCTCCCTGACCCCGGAGGCGCTCCGCGAATGGTCCGGACATCGAGTGCACAGCCCAGCGGGTTTGACCGAAACCCGCCTTGGAATGGAGCCGAGGTGCGCGCCTGCCCCCCGCGAGGAGGCGCGCGCTGGCGCACGTCCCACCCACGCTTGAGAGCTAGAGCTACTGCACCAACGCTCCCAAGGGCGCCCGTTCAATGATCTCGATGCGGGTGCCCCAGGGATCCGTGATGTACGTGACGGTGTTGCCGGTCGTGGGACTCTTGCGAACGGGCTCATCGAGAGTGATGCCTTCCGCCTCGATCTTCTTCACCACGGCCTGGTGGTCCCTCACATCGAAACCGATGTGGTCGAGCACGCGCCCGCGGGTCGGCGCCTGTTTCGTGTCGGCCTTGGCAAACCGGAGCTGACCGCCCGGAACGTCGACGACCGGCGCGTTGTTGCGGGTACCGGCCTTGCCGCCGAAGGTCTTCGCGTACCAGGCCTGAGCTTTGGGAATCTCGGCTTCGGGCAGGAAGAAGTGAACATGTTCATGCCGGATCGGCATCGATTGCGTCTTATCCTCCAGGATTTCGATGCGCACGCCGTCCGGCGTCTCGACGAACGCCTGGTCCAGCCGGTTGTTGTTGCCCGGCAGCACCGGCACGCCCGCGGCCTTCCACTGAGCGACCCGCTCCTGGACATTGTCGACGATGAAGCCGACGTGGTTCACCACCGAACCTTGGGTGCCGCCGTCTCCTTTCTCGGTCCCCAGGTTCAGGTTGATATAGATGCCGGGGAACATCATCAGCGGGTTTCCGCCGGGCATGAACAGCTTGCCGCCCATGCCGAGGAAGAGCTTCTTGTTCGCTTCCACGTCCTTCGAGATGATGTGCCAGTGACCCATGGTCACGCCGATCTCGTTGTACGGGGCCGGTTGCGCGGCCACCGTGCCTATGGTCAGGGTCGACGTGAACAACAGCGCTGCCAACACGGCCGTCTTCATGGATGCCTCCCTGTTGAGCTGGATTCGCCTGTTAACCGGCGATGCCACGTGAACGCTATCAGCAGGCGGGAATTCGCGAAAGACAGTCCGGCGGAATGGAGCGCTCGACCTTTTGCCCCCCCTCCCCCTAGGCACGAACGCCGCGCACCATTAAGAATTGCGGCAGACACGAGGCTGCGGAGCGCGATGAGTCGCATGTTCGCAAGAAGAAGGTGACGCCGCGCGTGATTCGTCTCGTCCGTCCGGTCGGAACATTGTTTTTTCTGCTGGCTTGGCTCACGCCCTGGCGTCCGGCGTTTCGCGCCCGGGCCAAGCAATCGAAATTGTCCTTCTTCGTGAATCGACGCGACATCATCGGGCGTCACATTGCCAAATATGGCGCCCACGAGCCGCTGTTGACCGAGTGGATATCCGATCACCTGGCTACATCGCCACGGGGCATCTTCGTCGATGTCGGCGCCAATCTCGGCTGGTATGCGGTTCATGCTGCCAAGCACGATGCCGTAGAGACCGTGGTCGCCTTCGAGCCTGACCAATTCAACGCATCGCTGCTTGGTCGCAATCTCTCGCTCAATGGCATCGACAACGTCATTGTCAGGACCTGCGCCGTCGGCGCACGACGCGGCTCCGTCCGTTTGCACCAATACAAGGGATCCAATCGCGGCCGCCATTCCGTCCTGGCCGATTACGGGCACGGGTCGCAAATGGTGCCGATTACCGACCTGGATACGGAACTCGAGACTCTCGGTCTGGCCGACCGGCCGATCCTGATCATGAAAATCGACGTGGAGGGTTATGAGCCGGAGGTGGTAGCGGGCGCAAAACAGGCGCTGGCACGTGCCGGAGTGGTGGTCGTCGAACACTCGCCGGGTTTAAGCCAAGCCGGCGGCTTGTCGTATGAGGGCATGCTGGACCAGCTGTATGCCTCCGGTTTGACTCCCTATCGTCTTGGAGTGGACGAGTGGACCAAAGAGAGCCCAGTCGGTCGCCGGCCTTTCGAGGGCCAGATGGATGTGATCTGGATCAGGACTGGCGCGGAGACATCGTTGTCGCCTGGCAATAGAGCGAAATTAACGCGGCTGACCGACAAGGCCGCGCTCCTACAGCTCGCCGAGATCTGGAAGCACCTGCAGGACAAGGCCGCGGCGCAATCCCAAAAACCTGATTGAGCGCAGTGAACGACACGCGCCTTCGTCGAGCTGAAATCATCTCATCGGCGCAGACAGACAGCCTCGCCGAAACGGGGCCGCGTAGCAAAGATTTCCCTACTGCGCCTTGGGCCCACGCTGTCCGGTGGTTTCTTCCGGAGTCGGCGGGCGAACGCCGGTGGCGGGAGCGGGAGCCGCAGTGACGGCGGGGTCATTTGCAGGTGCGGACGAGCCGGTGAACGGGCCGTGCAGGTAGTACGCGACGGCGAGCACAACGGCGACGGCCACGATGGCGAGCGACCAGCTCCGGGCGGCGTTGCGCTGGCGGACATACCGGTCGCGCGTTGGGTCAAGACTTGAGGGATCACCATGGGGGTCTGACATCTCTGACTCCTGTGAGGACTGTTCACTGGCGAAACGTCCGCTCCGCAGGACTTGTTCCTATGCGCGGGGAAGCGAGGGATATCGCGATGGCGCGGAGCGGGCCCCGATGTGTCCGCGCGGAAGCGATGTCGTTCGTGGGCCGGGACATGCGGGCATCGGCGGAATTGCCAAGCGCGCGGCGAAAGACCATATTCGCCCGCAGCATCGAGCCATGACGGAGGCCGCCCATGGACATTCAGGGTCTCGGATATGTCGGCGTTCGCGCCAAATCGCTCGAGGACTGGACGAGCTTCGGCACCCGGTTTCTCGGCATGCAGCTCACCGATCGGAGCGCTAAGAGCCTGGCGCTGCGGATGGATGACCGCAAGCAGCGCGTGGTGGTGAGCGAGGACGGCGGCGAGGGCGTCGGCTTCTACGGCTGGGAGGTGGCGGACGCGGCCACCTTGCAGGATCTCGGCGCACGGCTGGAGAAGGCCGGGGTGCAGGTCGCGCGCGGCTCGCGCGCGCTCGCCGACGAGCGCCGCGTCAAGGACCTCATCGTGCTCGCCGACCCGCTCGGCAACCGCCTCGAGATCTTCCATGGCGCCGAGACCGCCACCGACGCCTTCAAGCCCGGCCGCTCGATCTCGGGCTTCCGCACCGGGCCGCTCGGCATGGGTCACGCGGTGCTGCACGTGAAGGACATCAACGACGCCGTGCCGTTCTATCGCGACGTGCTCGGTTTCAAGCTTTCGGATTACATGCTGCGGCCGTTCAACGCCTATTTCTTCCACGCCAATCCGCGCCACCATTCCATCGCCTTCATCGAAACCGGCCGCAATGCCACCCACCATCTGATGGTGGAGCTGTTCAGCCTCGATGACGTCGGGCAGTGCTACGACCTGGCGCTGGGCGAGCAGGACCGTATCGGCGTCACGCTCGGCCGCCACATCAACGACGAGGTCACCTCGTTCTACTCGAACTCGCCGTCGGGGTTCATGGTCGAGTACGGCTGGGGCGGGCGCGTCATCGAGGTCGACAGCTGGCAGACCGAAGAGGTCACCTTCGGTCCCAGCATGTGGGGCCACGACCGGCTGTGGATGACACCGGAGAAACGCGTCGAAGCGCGCGCGATCCGCGTCGAGGCCGCCGCCAGCGGGTTGCGCAAGCCGGTGAACGTGCTCGAGGGCAACTACAAGCTCGCGCCCGGCGTCTGCCCGTGGTGGGACGGCGTGTTGCGGGGCGAAGCCGCGGAGTGATGCCGCCGGCATGACCGCGGCTGCGCGCGCCGCACAGTCGTCGCGCATTGGCCGAGCCACACCTGCCGCTGGCAGCGCCGCGGTTGTGAAGTGCGGTCCCGTTGCATAGCTTGAGGGGCATGGCCGACTGCTGCTGCGCTCCGCCGCCGTTCAATCCGGACCCCCACCGGGGCAACGTCGCCTATCGCCGCGTGCTCTGGGCGGTGCTGGCGATCAACGCGGTCATGTTCCTGATCGAGATCGCGGCAGGCCTGGCGGCCGGCTCCGCGTCGCTGCAAGCCGACGCGCTGGATTTTCTCGGAGACAGCGCGAACTACGCCATCAGCCTCCTAGTCGTCGGCATGGCGTTGCGCTATCGCGCGAGTGCGGCGCTGGCGAAGGGCGCGACGATGGGCGCCTTCGGGCTGTGGGTGATCGCAACGGTCATCTGGCACGCGCTGCACGGGACATTGCCAAGCGCCTTCACCATGGGCGCGGTTGGCATCACGGCGCTCGTCGCCAACGCCGCGTCGTTCGCACTGCTTTGGGCTTTCCGCGAAGGCGATGCCAACATGCGGTCGGCCTGGATTTGCACGCGGAACGACGTGGTCGGCAACCTGGCGGTGCTGCTGGCGGCTGCCGGCGTGTTC
>Ga0207708_10000706_pt1 | contig 25251 bp, 25 predicted proteins | sample KBSK5101metaG_FD_184340 | JGI IMG/M metagenome (GOLD analysis project Ga0207708, IMG submission 184340) | Corn, switchgrass and miscanthus rhizosphere microbial communities from Kellogg Biological Station, Michigan, USA - KBS K5-10-1 metaG... | ecosystem: Host-associated > Plants > Roots >...
CTCAATCGGGAGCGCGCCAGAGGCCTGCACCTGCATGTAGTGGTTCGTGAAGTAGGGCGCCGGCAGCACCACCTCGTCCCCCGCGTTCACCAACGTCGCCAGTACCGTCGCGAACGCGTGATTGGCCCCTGCCGTGATTACCAGGTCGTCGAATTGGCACACGACGCCGTATTCACCGAGGCGTTCCGCGAGCAGCCGGCGTAGCGAGGGCCGGCCTGGATCGGTCGAGTAGGCGTGGACGTTGGGCGCCAGCAGTGCCTCTTTCGCGGAGCGCAGCGCCGACTCGGGCGGCGGAAAGAACGGCAGCGCCTGTCCGAGCGAGATCACGCGATGGCCCTCGTTCCGCAGTTCGCCGGCGCGCACGTTGAGCGGGTCGAATGGCGGCAGAACGATGTCGAGCACGCGCGGCGGCAGGCGCACGCCGAACGATACCATCGCGGCCAATCGTCCAGCGGCCGCTCGGGTATACTCGCGGGAGACATGCGTCTTCAGGTGTTCAAACCGGGCCCGGTCATGTGGGCCCTTTGTGCGTGTCTCCTCCTGTTGCCGCCCGCCGCCGTGGCGGGGGAACGGTCGCTGGCGTCGGACAAGACGCCGATGCTGCTGGCGCACCCGTCGCTGCAGCTGATCGCCGCCGTCGATCTCGTTGGCCAGGACCGCAAGCCGGAAGAGGATCTTTCGGCTGGCGATTTCGGCCAGCCCGCGCTGGTGCGCACGTCGCTTCAGGCTTTACCTGACGGCGCGTCGAGTGCGTGCGTTCTGCAGCTCGAAACCACGACGTGCCCGGCGTCTCCCGCGTCCCGCCCCTTCTCCCCTCGACCTCCTCCCGTCTAGCCCCCGCACTCGTCCTGTCCGTCGCCCGGTTCTGTTGCCAGCCGACCGCGCGCTGCGCGTCGCGAGAACCGGCGTGGGCATTCATCGACGTGTGAGAGACGACCGCCCCTGGTGCTCGGCGCTGGGACGACGTGTCGTGCGGTGGCGTGTATGCGAATCGTGCTCGCGGATCTCAAGGGTGGTGACGGCTTCGTCAGCAAGGACACCGTTGTTGGAGGCTACGGGTCGCGGCTGAAGCCGTTCTCGAAGGTAACGCGCGTGATGGCGCATCTGAAGAGCGGATTTCACGATCTGCCAAGCGTCCATCTGGCGTACGCGGCGGCGCTGGCCCACAAGGCGGGTCACGAAGTGATCGGCTCGGCCGGCGAACTGGTGGACGGCGATGCGGCGATCGTCCTGTCGTCGCTCGTGGACTATCGCCGTGAAACGGCGTGGGCGCGGACGATGCGCCAGCGCGGCGTGCGCGTGGGCTTCATCGGCCTGGCGGCGCAGCAGCTGCCGCACCTGTTTGCCGACGCCGCGGACTTCATCGTCAACGGCGAACCGGAGGCGGCACTGCAGCGCTTCTTCGGCGGCGAGATGTTGAGCGGCATGCCGCTCAGCCTGCAGATCGACGATCTCGACTCGTTGCCGTTCCCTCGCTGGGAGCCGCTGGTGCCGTCACGGAGGCGCGTCCGCGTCCCGTTCGCCGGCCGCCCGTACGGCGGTTCGCTGCCGGTGCTCGCGTCGAGAAGCTGCCCCGAGTTCTGCACCTACTGCCCGCATCGGATCCAGGCGGGCTACCGGACCCGGTCTGTGGCCAACATCCTCGACGAGCTCTCGTACCTCGCGGACTCGCGCGGATCCCTGCACATCGTGTTTCGCGATCCGCTCTTCTCGCAGGATCGTGACCGCGCGCTCGAGCTGTGCGACGGCATCCGGTCCCGGCAGCTCACACACACGTTCGAGTGCGAGACCCGTCTCGACCGGTTGGACACCGAGCTGCTGCGCGTGATGCAGGCGGCGGGCCTGCGCGCCATGAGCTTCGGCGTCGAATCGGTGGCGCCCGCGACGCTCAAGAAGGTGGGCCGGCGCCCGATTCCCGAGCCGCATCAGCGCGAGGTGCTGCGCAGCTGCCGCGAGCTGGGCATCGTCACGGCGGCGTTCTACGTCATCGGCTTTGCCGAAGATTCGTGGGAATCCATCGGCGCGACCATCGACTATGCCATCGATCTCGGATCGACGGTGGCGCAGTTCAAGATTCTGACGCCGTATCCAGGCACGCCGCTCTTCAAGCGGATGCAGGCGACCATCACCGAAAAGGATTGGGAGCGGTTCGACGGCTTCACGCCGACGTTCACCCATCCCTCGCTCACGCATGCGGAGCTGCGGTTCCTGCTGGGCAACGCCTACACCCGGTACTACATGCGTCCGTCGTTCCTCACCAACTACCTGCGCATCAGCGCGCCGCGCGTTCGCACCTTCGCGCAATCGCTGGATGCGCGCGTCCGCCGCCGGCACGACCGCGAAGTGGCGCTGATGGAACGGTCGCTCTCGTGCTGAACGCGCTGCCGTACTGCGGCGTCGCCCTGGCCGCCATCGTCGAGGGCGAGCTGACGTACGTCGCCGCCGCGGCCCTGGTGGCCGAGGGGCGCCTGCACCCGCTGGGCGTCCTGGTTGCCGGGGCGTTCGGCGCGGCCGTTGGCGATCAGGCTTACTTCTACCTGTTTCGCGGGCGCCTGCCGCAATGGCTGGCGCGCTACCCGTCGTTGCAGCGGAAGACGGCCCCTCTCGTCGAGCGGGTCCGGCGTCACGCGAAGCTCATGGTGCTGCTGATCCGCTTTGCTCCCGGACTGCGGATCGCGCTGGCGGCCGCGTGTGCCGCAGCGGATGTGCCGCCGCGGACGATGTCCGTGCTCAATCTGCTCTCGGCGTTCGTCTGGGCGGCCGCATTGCTGATCCTGGTCGGCTGGCTGGGGCCGGCGTATCTCGCGCAGTTCGGCCTGGCCGGCTGGCGCGGCGCGCTGGCCGTCGGACTGACGCTGCTCGTGCTCTTCCGGGTCCTGGGGTCGTACGAACGTCGCGCCATCGAGCGCATGGAGTAGGAATCGACATGGCTGCTATCGGTAGATTCGGCACCCGCGTCCCTCCCCGGCTGCAGGAGATCATTCAGGACTGCCGCGCGCGCGGGCAGCTGGTGCAGGGGCCGCATATCGAGGCCTTCGAGAACGCATTCGCCCGCATGCTCGGGTCGGGACACGTCCGCACGTGCTCCACCGAGTACGGGAGGATGGCGCTGTATTTCATCCTCAAGGCTCTGGACCTTCCCGCCGGAAGCGAGGTCGTCGTCCCGGCGTTGACCTTCTGGGTGGTTCCCGAGATTGTGCGTGTCGCCGGCCTGACGCCGGTGTTCGCGGACATCGATCCGGCCACGTTCACGCTCAGCCCCGACGCCTTCGAGCGTGCGCTCACGCCGCGGACGAGCGCCGTGATCCCGACCCACCTGTACGGCCTGCCGTGCGACATGGATCCGATTCTCGCCATCGCGCGGGCCGCGAACGTCAAGGTGATCGAGGACTGCGCGCATTCGCTGGGCGCGACCTACAAAGGGCTGATGGTGGGGACGCTCGGCGACGCGAGCTTCTTCAGCTTTCAGGCGTTCAAGCCGTTGAATACCTACGGCGGCGGCCTCGCGTGGGTGCGCGACGCCGGCGTGGCCCGGCGCGTGGGCGAATTCGCCGACGCCGAACAGTGGCCCACGGAGAAGCGGGTGGAAGACATCCTGTGGTCCGGGAAGTGGCAGCACACGTTCATCCGCCCCAAGGTGTTCACCTACTCGCTGTTTCCGCTCTGGTGGGCCGCGTCGTGGACCGGCGCCAAGCCGGAGGAGCGACTGTGGGAACAGGTCCGGCCGCTCGATCCGTTGCCCGCCCACTACCGCGGACGGTTCACCAACGTGCAGGCCGCGATGGGGCTGGCAGGCCTCGCGCACCTTCCCCAGTTCATCGCGCGCACGCGCCATCATGCCCGCATGCTCGACGACATGCTGGGCGGCGTCGACGGCGTCGTCATCCCGCACGTGCCATCCGATCGATCGCACGTGTACTACCAGTACTGTCCGTACGTGCCCGAGAGCGAACGGATCGTCAAGCGGTGCATCCGGCGCGGTGTCGATGTGGCGCCGATGCACGTGGACGTCTGCACCCGGATGGAGCTGTTCGGATGGCAGGGGCCGCCGGCGCCGGGCGCGGCCCGTGCGTCGACGGCGGTCCAGTTGCCGATGTATGAGTCGCTGCAGGACCGCGAGGTCGAGCGGGTGGGACGCCTGGTCCGGGATCAGGTGGAGAGACTGCGGGCCGGCGCGCCGCGCGCCGCGGTCAGAAGCCGCTCGGCCTGATCCAGAAGCTCTCACGCCAGGTGCCGCCTGGCGGAATGGACTGCAGCTCTTTGTAGAGCCCTTTCGGCGCCATGTTGAGGCCGTTGGTCATGGCGGCCATCGGCTCGAAGCAGATGAAGTTGCGGTCCGGCCCGCCGGGCATCGGCTTCGGCGCCCACACGACCGCCACCTGGTAGTTCGGTCCGAACTCCACGTCGAGCCGCTGCGTCTTGCCGCGCAGCGTCATCGTGGCGCGCCCGCGCGCGTCGCGCACGAGGTCGCTGAAGTCGTCGTCGAGGTCGAAGTCGCGCAGCGAGGCGGCCGACGGATTGGGAAAGAGCCGGTCGATCGGCTCGGTCTCGCCGGTCGGGACCTTGTTCGGCTGCAGTTTCCAGTGCGTGCGCGCACCCACGGAAATCGTCCAGTCGTCGCGGCGCGAATCAGTGAGCTGGAAGTACGGATGGAAGCCGATCGACACCGGCATCGGCTCGGCGCTCAGGTTGACGATCGATGTAGCGACCTCGAGCACGCCTTCGCGAAGGCGGTAGGTCATCTCGATGGTGTGCGCGAACGGCCATTGCTTCATCCACGCCGGCTGCTTGTAGAACTCCAGACGGCTCGTCACCCAGGCGGATTCCCGATCGGTGCCCGTCGCCGTCACCTGCCAGCGATCCGTCGTGGTGAGGAATCCGTGAATGGGAATCGCGCCCCGCACGTTGCCGAGCGCCATGTCGAACGGATAGCGGGTGCCGTTGGCGTAGAACGCCTGCTCGTCGAGCCGGTTGATCCAGGGACCCATGAACGGGATCCCGGTGGCGTTGGGGCTGGCCTTGAACGCGTCAAGCGAGGGGTGCGGCCACCGCAGAACGTCGTGCCCTTTCACCGTCATCCGGTAGGCGATGTTGCCCAGCGACGGCATGACCCAGACCTCGGTCTGCGTCCGCGCGTCGGCCAGCGTGACGACATCGCCGTCGCGCTGCATCGAATACGGTTGACCGAACGTCGGCCGGGCGACAAAAGCCAGGACCACCGCGAACAACAGGTGTTTCATGAGGCGCGCGCGTATTGTAGATTTCCCTCCATGAAAACCGCAGCTCTTTCAGGCCTCGACCGTCGCGCGTTCCTGACTGCCGCCGCCGGCCTCGCCGTGGCCGCGCGTGCCGGGGCGCAGGCGCCCCCGACGCCCGTGTCTCCGGTGCCGACGCCGCGCGACTGGACCAACCAGACGCCGACGGCGTATCCGGACCCGGATATCGTGGCGCTCGATCGACGGTTCCAGCGCTACGTGGTGTTCAACAACGTGATCAAACGGTTGCACATCGGCACCGGCTGGGCCGAGGGGCCGGCGTGGAGTGGCGTGGGGAAGTATCTGGTGTGGAGCGACATCCCCGCCAACGCGCAGATGCGGTGGATCGAGGACGACGGGCGCGTCACCACCTTCCGCAACAACTCCGGCTACAGCAACGGCAACACCTTCGACTACGAAGGGCGGCAGATCAGCTGTGAACACGGCAACCGCCGCGTCGCGCGCTACGAATCGAACGGCACGGTGACGGTAATCGCGGAGAAGTTCCAGGGCAAGCGGCTCAACTCGCCGAACGACGTCGTGGTGCATCCCGACGGCGGCGTGTGGTTCACCGATCCGTCCTACGGCATCCGCGGCAACTACGAAGGGTTCAAGGGCGAGTCCGAGACCAAGGAAGCCGTGTATCGCGCCGACCCGAAAACGGGCGCGCTGGAGAAGGTCACCGACGCGCTCGATCAGCCGAACGGCCTCTGCTTCTCGCCCGACTACAAGAAGCTCTACATCGCCGACACCGGCATGGGGCGCGAGATCAAGGTGTTCGACGTGGACGGCAAGGCGCTGCGCAACGGCAAGCGCCACGCGCAGCTGTCCATTCCAGGGAGCGGTGCGCCGACCGCCGCCGACGGCATGCGCTGCGACGCGGACGGCAACATCTGGGCCGGCGCGCGTCCCGGCGTGCTCGTGATTGCGCCGGACGGCGCCACCATCGGCATGATCCGCATGCCGGAGACGTGCGCCAACGTGTGCTTTGGCGGTGCCCGCCGCAACCGGCTGTTCATGACCGCCAGCCAGTCGCTGTACGCTGTCTACGTGGACACGACTGGCGCTCATATTGCGTAGCCCCTGCTTCCTCATCGCGGCCGCGGTGCTGTGGATCGCGTTGCCCATCGGGGCGGCCTCCGCGGGCCAGCTGTTCGTTCCCACCGGACGCAGCACGCTTCGCGCCTTGCCAGGCGTCGAAGTGCTGGTCGAGACCATTCCGGCAGCGCTGCAAAGCGCCGGCCTCACGCAGGCCTCGGTGCGAAGGGACGTCGCGCAAGTACTGCAGACGGGCAGCGTGGTGGTGTTCCCGACGCAGGCGGCCAATCCCAGCGCCGCGAAGGCGTATCTCGACGTGCGCATGACGCTGCTCGCGTTGCCGGATGGCAGCTTCGCCGTCGCCGTGCAGATGCACCTCCGGCAGACGGTGACGTCGCTCGTGGCGGAGTCGAAGATCGTCAACGCCGCCACGTGGGAGACCGGGAGGCTGGTCAGCGTCGCGGCGTCCGATCTGTCGCAGGTGCGCGGTGAGATTCGAGAGATGGCCGAGGAGTTTCTCGCCGACTGGAAGGCGGTGCATTGATGGAGAGCCGTGGTCGCGCCTTCGCCGCCGGTGTCGTCGTCCTCGCGGCGTTCGTCGGGGCGTCGTGGCCGGCGATGGTGGCGCAGGAACGCGTGGTCGTGCTGCGGGCGGCGCGGATGTTCGACGGGCAGGACATCCGGACGCCCGGCGTGGTGGTGGTCGCGGGCTCGCGGATTCGCGCCGCTGGCCCGGCCGCGACAGTGCCTGCCGGCGCGCAGGTGATCGATCTCGGCGACGCCACGCTGTCGCCCGGCTTCATCGACGCGCACACGCATCTGACCGGGATGTTCGTCGTCGACTACAAGCAGGCCATCATCGACGGCCTCCGGCAGACCATCCCGGAGCAGACGCTGCGGGCCACTGAGAACCTGCGAAAGACCGTGATGGCCGGCGTGACGACGGCGCGCGATGTGGGCAGCAGTGACTTCATGGACGTCGGGCTGCGCAACGCCTCGGCCGAGGGGATCGTCCCCGGCCCGCGGATGCTGGTGTCGGTGCATGCTCTCAGTGCGACCGGCGGCCACTGCGACGACCAGAACGGCATGCGCGCGGGCCTCTTCGGCCCCGAGAACAGCATCGAGAAAGGCGTCATCAACAGCCCCGAGGAAGGGCGCCGTGCGGTGCGCTACAACATCAAGTACGGCGCGGACGTGATCAAGGTATGCGCCACCGGCGGCGTGCTCTCGCTGACCGACCCGCCCGATGTGGCGCAGCTCACGCAGGAGGAGCTGAACGCCATCGTCGACGAAGCGCACACGCTGCGGAAGAAGACCGCCGCGCACGCGCACGGCGCTGAGGGCGCCAAACGCGCCATCCGGGCTGGCATCGACTCCATCGAGCACGGCGCCTTTCTCGACGACGAAGCGATCGACATGATGAAGGCGCGCGGCACCTTCTACATTCCGACGCTCATGGCCGTCGAGGGGGGCAAGCTCGTGCTCGACCAGGGCGGCTACGCGCCGCTCGTCGCCGACAAGATGCGGGCCGCGATTGCGTCGATCAACAACGTGGTGAAGAAGGCGATCGCCAAGGGCGTGAAGATCGGCATGGGTACCGATGCCGGCGTCTATCCGCATGGCCGGAACACCGAGGAGTTCCACCTGCTCGTCGACCTGGGGATGTCACCGCTCGACGCACTGCGCGCGGGGACGACCGTCGATGCCGAGCTCCTGGGGATGAAAGGTCAGATCGGCACGCTGGCCGAAGGGGCGTTTGCCGACGTCATCGCGTTTCCGGGCGATCCGCGCCAGAACATCAGAACCGTCGAGCGTGTGTTCTTCGTGATGAAGGAGGGCACCGTCCTTCGCCAGGATCGACCGGCGAAGTAGACAGTCGTAGGGCGGGGCTTCAGCCCCGCCGACCTTCAGAGCCCCACCAGATCGGTCATTCCGAGCGCGGGCGCTGGATAGCAACGGCCGGCGAGCAGGTTGTCGAAGAAGACGTGTCGCGGCGACGGAAGCGCGTCACGCTCGAACCAGCCCAACTCCACGATCTCATCGACGTCATGGATGGTGGCGGCTCCCGATGGCGCATCGGCGCGCATCCATATCGTGATGTAGTGCCGGTCCGTCTCGGAGATCAGGTCGTTCGTCACCGCGAGGAAGCGAACGTTCGAGACATGCAGGCCGGTCTCTTCGAGCGTCTCACGGATGGCACACCCTTCCGGCGTCTCGCCGAAGTCCAGATGCCCGCCCGGGCTCGACCAGTAGCCCCTCCGGCCTTTCACCAACAACAGTTGCGTGCCACGGGTGACGACGCAGCCAACTCCGACGCGTGGAACCTTGGCAATGTCGACGGTCATTGTCATAGCGGCCCCAGTATATGGGGCCGGTTTGAAGACCCGCGGCCACGTGTTTCCGGCACGGGCCGCCTGAAGGCGGCCCCTACGTCCTTCCACCCCTCACGTCATTGACACCGGTTTCCGCGCGGCACAAGATCCAGCCGCGTACCCTGTCGTTCTACGGAGGCATCGAATGGGCAGACCAGGTCGTCGGCATGCGCTCGTGCTTGGACTCGTCGTGGGAGTGGCAACGTGGTCGCTCACCGGCGTGGGGCAGACCGGGGCGAAGAATAACGAGTGGCCTGCGTATCGCGGCGACCAGGCCAGCACGGCCTACTCGCCGGCGGACCTGATCACCAAAGACAACGTGAAGAACCTCCAGGTGGCGTGGACCTGGAAGTTCGACAACTACGGTGGCGCCGCCTCCGAGACGCTCAACACCGAAACGACGCCGCTGATGGTGAACGGCGTCCTCTACTTCACCGCCGGCGCGCGCCGCACGGTGGTGGCCGCCAAGGCCGACACCGGCGAGACGCTGTGGACGTGGCGGCCCGACGAGGGCGCGCGCTTCGATCAGGCGCCGCGCAAGGTGCACCGCGGCGTCGCCTACTGGACGGACGGCCGCGACGCGGGCCGCATCGTGGTGGTGACGCCCGGCTTCCAGCTGGTGGCGCTCGATGCGAAGACCGGCCAGCCGGTGCCCGGCTTCGGCAAGGCGGGCATGGTCGATCTGTTCACGCAGCTCGACAACGACACCAAGCTCGATCCCATCGGCAAAATCGGCAACAGCTCGCCGCCGGTGATCTCGAACGACGTCATCGTCGTCGGCCCGGCGCTCACGCCCGGTGGCCGCGTCAACATCGCCAACGTCAAGGCCGACATCATGGGCTTCGACGTCCGCACCGGGAAGAAGCTGTGGACGTTCCACACGATTCCGCGCGACGGCGAGCCCGGCGCGGAAACGTGGCTCGGCGACTCGCGGCAGTACACCGGCAACGCCGGCATCTGGGGACCGTTCTCGGCCGACCCGCAGCTTGGCTACGTGTATCTAAGCGTCGAGTCCGCGACCAACGACGTCTACGGCGGCCACCGTCCCGGCAACAACCTCTACTCGGACTCGATCGTCTGCCTCGACATCAAGACCGGCAAGATGATCTGGTACCAGCAGCTGGTGCATCACGACATCTGGGATTACGACATGCCGCCGGCAGGGATCCTCATCGACCTCACCGTCGACGGGAAGCCCGTGAAGGCGATCGTGCAGCTCACCAAGCAGGCGTTTGCTTACGTGTTCGATCGCACGAACGGCAAGCCGGTGTGGCCGTGGAACGAGAAGCCGGTCATCCAGACCAAAGTCCCGAAGGAGTGGACCTCGCCCACGCAGCCGTTCCCCTCGAAGCCGCCAGCGTTCGACCTGCACGGGATCACGGAGAACGATCTGATCGACTTCACGCCGGCGCTACGTGCCGAGGCCGTGAAGGCGGTGCAGAGCTACACACTCGGCCCGATCTTCACGCCGCCGACGCTGGTGTCGCCCACCAACAAGGGCACGATCCAGGTGCCGGGTCTCGGTGGCGGCGCCAACTGGCCCGGTGGCGCGTCGGATCCAGAAACCGGCTTCGTCTACGTCGGATCGACGACGACGCCCGGCGTCGTCGGGCTCGAGCCGAACACCGACCATGCGCGCTCTCGCGTCGATACCGACTACACGATGAGCGGCACGCTGCCGACGATTCAGGGACTGCGCCTGCTCAAGCCGCCGTACGGCCGCATCACCGCCTACAACATGAACAAGGGCGAGATCGCCTGGATGATTCCGAACGGCGACACGCCGCAGGCGGTGAAGGACAACCCCGCCCTCAAGGGCGTGAACATTCCCAAGACGGGCAACGCGTCGCAGGCCGGGCTGCTCGTGACCAAGACGCTGCTGTTCGCGGGCGAGGGCTCCGGTGGTGGAGCGGTGTTCCACGCGTACGACAAGGCGACCGGCGCGGATGTCTGGCAGACCGCGATTCCGGGACCGCAGACGAGCCTGCCGATGACGTACGTCTACCAGGGCCGGCAGTATGTGATCGTCGGCGTGCGCGGCTCCGCGCAGGGTGCGGGTTACGGCGCGCAGCTCATGGCGTTTGCTTTGCCGCGCCCGGCGCCGGCGGGCGGCGCGCCGGCGGGACGCGGACGCGGCGCGGGGGCGGCGGAGAACTGACCTTGCGCTTCATCACCGCAGCGGTCGTCGTGCTTCTCGCGACGACCGCGTCGGCGCAGCAGCACGAGACGGCCGCCGACATCGAAGACGGCGGCCGCGTATTCCGATCGTCGTGCGCCAACTGCCACGGGCAGGACGGCGATCAGGTGGCGGGCGTCGATCTGGGGCGGGGGCAGTTCAAGCGCGCGCAGAGCGACGCGGATCTGATCGGCATCATCCAGAAGGGCATCCCGAGCACCGGCATGCCCGCCACGAACTTCAGCAACGAGCAGGCCGCGCGTGTGGTGGCCTACCTGCGCTCGGTGGCGGCATCGCGGCGCGGCGGCGCCGTGACGGGCGATGCGGCGCGCGGCAAGGCGCTGTTCGACGGCAAGGGCAGCTGCGCCGCCTGTCATCGTGTCGGGATGGCCGGTTCGCGCGTGGGCCCGGATCTGAGCACGATCGGCCTGCAGCGACGCGCGATGGAACTCGAGCAGTCGCTCCTCGATCCCGAGGCCGACGTCCAGGTGAGCAACCGCACCTATCGCGTGGTGGCCAAAGACGGCACCGCCACCACCGGCCGGCTGCTCAACATCGACAGCTTCACCGTCCAGATGCTCGATTCAAAGGAGCAGCTCCGCTCGTTCATGAAGTCGGACCTGCGCGATTTCGGCTTCGCGCCCTCGCCGATGCCGTCGTTCAAGGCGCGGCTGAACGCCCAGGAGATTGCCGACGTCGTCAGCTACCTCGTCACCCTCAAGGACAGGACCGCCCAATGACGGCGCGCGTACTCGCTCTCGTCGTGCTCCTCGCCGCGTCGCTGCAGGCGCAGGTGACCTTCGACCGCATCCTGCACCCCGAGAAGGAGCCGCAGAACTGGCTCAGTTATTCGGGGAGCCTCTTCAATCAGCGCTTCAGTCCGCTGACGCAGATCACCACGGTCAGCGCCAAGAACCTCGAGCTGCAGTGGATCTGGCAAGCGAAGTCGCTCGAGAAGTACGAAGCCACCTCGATCGTCGTGGACGGCGTGCTCTACACGGTGCAGGCGCCCAATGACGTGGTGGCGCTCGATGCGGTGACCGGCCGCCCCTACTGGACCTTCACCTACGAGAACCTGCCGGAGGCCCGCGTCTGTTGCGGGCGCGTAAACCGCGGCGTCGCGGTGCTGGGCGACATGGTCTACATGGGCACGCTCGACGCCCATCTGCTGGCGCTCGACGCGAAGACCGGCCGGCTGCTGTGGAAGACCCAGGTGGCCAAGACCGGGGAGCGCTACGCCATCACGCACGCGCCCACGATCGTGAAGGACAAGGTGATCGTCGGCACGGCGGGCGGCGACTTCGGCGCGCGCGGGATCGTCGCGGCGTTCGACGCGAAAACGGGGAAGGAGGTGTGGCGCATCCACACCATCCCCGGTCCCGGCGAGCCCGGGAACGAGACCTGGTCGGGCGAGTCGTGGAAGACCGGCGGCGCCGGCGTGTGGAACAGCGGCGCCTACGATCCCGAGACGAACCTGGTGTTCTTCGGCACCGGCAACCCCGCGCCGGACTGGGACGGCCGGCAGCGGCTCGGCGACAACCTGTATAGCGACAGCGTGCTGGCGCTCGACGCCGACACCGGCGCGCTGAAATGGCACTACCAGTTCACGCCGCACGACGAGGTGGACTACGACTCCACGCAGGTGCCCGTGCTCGCCGACATCAACTGGCGCGGCCGTCCACGCAAGGTGATGCTCTGGGCCAACCGCAACGGCCTGTCCTACGTGCTCGATCGCGTCACCGGCGAGTTCCTGCTCGGGAAGCCGTTCGTGAAAGTGAACTGGATGGACGGCTTCGATCCCAAGGGACGGCCGCAGCGCGTGCCCGGGAAGGTACCGACCAAGGAAGGCTCGATGGTGATGCCGACGGTGCTCGGCGCCACCAACTGGGCCCCGCCGTCGTACAGCCCGCGGACGAATCTCTTCTACGTCGGCGCCTGGGAGAACACCGGCACCGTGCTCACCGAGGGGCTGAGCCCGCGCGCGGTTGGACGCAACCCGATGGGGCAGTCGACTCTGACGGCCAACCTGAACAAGCAGGAAGACGGCTATGGCGTGATCCGCGCCCTGGACCCGCAGACGCTCGAGAAGAAGTGGGACTTCCCGATGAACGACATCACGTGGGGCGGCGTGCTCACCACCGCCGGCGACGTGCTGTTCAGCGGCGGGAAAGAGGGCTACTTCTTCGCGCTCGACGCACGCACCGGTGCGCTACTCTGGAAGGTGGCGCTCGGCGGCCAGATCAACAGTGGTCCCATGAGCTATTCGGTCAACGGCCGGCAGTACGTCACGGTGGCTGCCGGCACCGGTCTCTTCACTTTCGCGTTGAGGCAATGACCATGACGTCACGACTCCTCGGCTCCGCGCTGATCGTCGCAGCTCTCGTCGCCACCACCGGTGCAGCCTCGTATTCGCCCCCGCGCATGCCCGACGGCCACCCGGACATGCAGGGCTACTGGACCAACGCCACATACACGCCGCTCGAGCGCCCGGCGGAATTTGGCAACAAGGAGTTCCTGACCAGGGAAGAAGCCGAGGCGTATGCGAAGCGCCGCAACGACCAGCTCCTGGCGCAGCCGAAGGACAACATCCACTACGACGACGCGATCTGGCAGGGCGAGAACTACAAGAAGGGGCTGAGCAGCCTGCGCACCTCCCTCATCTACGATCCGCCGGACGGCAAGATCCCGCAGATGACCGCCGAGGGGCAGAAGCGCGCCGACGCCCGTGCCGCAGCCCGCAAGCTGATGGGACCGGCCGACAACGCGCAGATGCGCACGCTCGGCGAGCGCTGCATCATGTGGCCGCACGAAGGGCCGCCGATGCTGCCGGCGGGGTACTTTCCGAACCTGCAGATCGTCCAGGGGCAAGGCACGTTCGTGGTGATGCAGGAGATCATTCACAACGCACGCGTGATCGCCTACGACGGACGCCCGCGCCTCGGCAAGGCGATTCAGCAGTACCGCGGCGACTCACGCGGCCGGTGGGAGGGCGACACGCTGGTGGTCGAGACCACCAACTTCAACGAGGCGACGCAGTTCCGCGGCTCGTCGGCCGCGATGAAGGTCACCGAGCGCTTCACCATGCTGGATCGCGACACCATCCAGTACCGCTTCACGGTGGAGGATCCCACTACGTGGGCGCGGTCCTGGTCGGCGGAGATCCCGCTGAACCGCACCGAGGATCCGATCTACGAATACGCCTGCCACGAAGGCAATTACGGGCTGCCCAACATCCTGCGCGCGCAGCGCGTCGCAGACGCGGCGGCGAAGAAGTAGGGGCCACCTTCAGGTGGCCCGTCACAGGCCCGACCAGGCGGACCTGAAGGTCCGCCTCTACGTATTCAGCATGCGATAAGCTCCATCGCATGCCCAGAGTCATAGCTCTCGCGCTGCTCATCGCTGTCGGAGTTCGTCCGGCGTCCGCGCAGCTGTCGCCGTCGGCCGAGTGGGCCGCGCACGCGGCCAACCTGTATCAGGTCGCCGCCAACGTCACGTATCTCACGGCGAACAACTACGAGTCGAAGCTCGATGTCTATTCGCGCCGCGGCGCCACCGCGCCGCAGCCGACGGTGGTCTACTTCCACGGCGGCTTCTGGGCGGCGGGCTCGAAGGAAGGCTCCTTGATGTCGCTCATCCCGTGGATGGAGATGGGCTGGAACGTGGTGAACGTCGAATACCGGCTGGCGCGCGTGGCGCCGGCGCCGGCCGCGGTGGAGGACGGGCTCTGTGCGCTGCGCTTCCTGGCCGCGCAGGCCAAGACCTACAACATCGACGTCAACCGCCTGGTGGTGACCGGCGAGTCGGCGGGTGGCCACCTGACGCTGACGAGCGCGATGATTCCCGAGAGCTCGGGGCTGGCCCGTCAGTGCGCCGGCACCACGCCGGTGCCGAAGGTGGCCGCGGCCATCAACTGGTTCGGCATCACCGACGTGGCCGACGTCATCGACGGCCCCAACGCCGCGAACCTCGCGGTCACCTGGCTCGGGAGCCTGCCGAACAAGGACGAGATTGCGAAGCGCGTGTCGCCGCTCACCTACGTACGCCCCGGGCTGCCGCCGATCCTGACGATCCACGGCGACAAGGATCAACTCGTCCCGTACAACCATGCGACGAGGCTGCATGAGGCGCTCACCAAGGCGGGCGTGCCGAACCAGCTGGTCACGATCCGGAACGGCCGTCACGGCAACTTCACACCTGACGAGCGGACGCAGATCTTTGCGACGATCCGCGAGTTCTTGAAGAAGCAGGGGCTCGGCGAGAATCCGTAGCGCCGGGCGGTTTCGGCCGCGCAACCGCTTTCCACCGGCGTCCGTCCTATGGGCGCACGACGAAACACGGAGGAGAGCATGGACGGCTGGATCGTCATTCTCGTGATTGGGGCGCTTCTGCTCGCCTGGGGCTACGGCGAGTCGATTACGTCCTCGCACAAGGTCGCCGAACGCGTCCGCGAGATGCTCCACAAGGAGCGACTGGCGGCCCTGGACAAGGGCCTGCCGGCGCCCGATGGCAGCTTCGATGAAGCGCTGCTCGCGTACCTGTCGTCCGGCGGCGAGGACGCGCTCGACGTTCGCGCTGCCCGGCGACGCGCCTACGGTTGGGCCGTGCTCCTCATCCTGGCCGGAATCGGCTGGTTCATGGCGACAATCATCATCAGCTCCGGAGGGCCAATCGGGTGGCTACAGGACACGTTCAGCTTCGCTATCATGCCCATCTTGCTGGGCGTAGGCATTGTCATCCACACGCTGATCACGCGACGGTGAGCGCGATCCGCGACGAGGACGCCATCCTCGTCGCCGAGTTCACCCGGTCGCGGCGTGTGGAGGACTTCGAGCGGCTGGTCGAGCGCCATCAGCAGATGGTCTTCCGCGTTGCCGTGTCGGTCCTCGGCCCCAACAGCGAGCGCGATGCCGAAGACGTGGCGCAAGACGTCTTCCTGCAGGTGTTCCGCCGCATCGGCGACTTCCAGGGGCGCAGCAGGTTTTCGAGCTGGCTGTACCGCATCGCCTACAATCGTGCGCTGGATCGACGACGCGTCATTCGGGCGAAGCCCGACTCCGCGCCGATCGACACCGAACGCCCGGCGCCTGCATCCGGGCGCGACATCCTGCGATCTGACGCCATCGCCGACTGCCTGACGCGGTTGCCCGATGCACACCGTGCCGCGATCCATCTCCACTACTGGCTCGGCCACACGATGGAGGAGATCGCGCAGACGCTCGGCATCCAATCGGGAACGGCGAAATCCTGGCTGTTCCGCGCCCGGCATCTGCTCGCCCGCTGCTTGGCGTTGAAAGGAGTGCATTCGTGATTCACGACCATCTCGTCCGACACTTCGAGGGCACACGAGCGCCGTCGCTCTCGCCCGAGTTCGCGATGAACCTCCGCCGGCGGCTGCGCGCTGAGCGCCAACCGCGCACGGCACCCGTCATCCTGCGGTGGGCGCCGCGCGTCTACTGGCTCCTCGTGGCTGCGGGGCTCGTTCGCTATTGGCGTCCGGCGATGCTGACGCCGGCACAGATGCTCGTGCTCGCGATCGTCGGCGCGGCGGTGTTGTTGACGCTGCGATCGGCCGTTCGGCCAGGACCGCTGCCGCGCATCCTCCGCGAGACTCTGTGGCGCTGATAACCGCTAGGATCCGGTAGGGACATGGCCGTCGACGACATCAAGAACTTCCTGCAGGTCTCCGACCGGCTGGGCACGGCCGGACAACCGTCGGAGGCACAGCTCGGCGAGGTGGCCGGCGCCGGCTTCGAGGTGGTGGTGAATCTCGGCCTGCTCGATCCTCGCTACTGTCTGGCCGACGAAGCGGGCAGCGTGGCAGCCCTGGGTCTCGCGTACCACCACATCCCGGTCGACTTCAACGCGCCACAGCCCGACGACCTGCGCCGCTTCTTCGACGCGATGGACGCAGCGAAAGACCAGAAGGTGTTCGTCCACTGCGCCGCCAACTATCGAGTCTCGACCTTTGTAGCGCTCTACGGCGAGTCGAGGCTTGGCTGGTCGCCGGAAGAGGGGGACGCCCATATCCGGCGGATCTGGGAGCCGAACGAGACATGGACTCGGTTCATCGCCGAGGCGCGAGCGCGTCTGGCGTGAAATCGGTCTGCGTCTTCACCGGGTCGAGCGCGGGCGTCAGGCCCGAGTATCGCGAGGCCGCTCGCGATCTGGGACGCCTGCTGGCGGAACGCGGTATCGGCCTCGTGTACGGCGGCGCGCGGGTGGGCTTGATGGGCGCCGTCGCTGACGCGGCCCTCGAAGCAGGCGGCTCGGTGATCGGCGTGATCCCGGAAGCGCTGGTGGCGAGGGAGATCGCACACACGGGGCTGACGGAGCTGCGCGTCGTCAGCTCGATGCACGAGCGCAAGGCGCTGATGGCCGACCTGTCTGACGCCTTCGTCGCGCTGCCGGGCGGCTGGGGCACGCTCGAGGAGTTCTTCGAGGTGCTCACGTGGACGCTGCTCGGATTCCACTCCAAGCCGTGCGCCTTGCTCAACGTCGGCGGCTACTTCGACGGGCTGCTCGCGTTCGTGGAGCACGCCGCGGACGAGGGTTTCGTGCGCCAGAAACCTCGCGAGCTGGTGCTCGTGGCCGACGAGCCGGTCGCGCTCCTGGAGCGTCTGGCGCTGGCGTCACACCGTGGCGGAGTTCAGGAGCTCGGCCACACGTGAGGTGAGTGCTTCAGGCGAGTACGGCTTCGGCAGGAATGCCACCGAACCGCGAGGCACGCCCTTGCGGGCGGTCACGTCGTCGGGGTAGCCCGAGGTGAAGAGCACGCCCGCCGTGGGATAGGCGCGGACGAAGTGTTCAGCCAGCTCGCGGCCGTTCATGCCCCGCAGCACGACGTCGGTGAGCAGCAGGTCGATCGGCTGAGACTCCCCGAAGAGCCGCATGGCCTCGTCGCCCGACGAGGCCTCCATCACCTGATAGCCGGAGGAGCGCAGCACCTCGGTGGCGAACCCGCGCACCTCGTCCTGATCCTCCACCACCAGAATGCGGCGGGCGCTGGCCGATGTCGGGGTGGGTGATGCGCCGGGCGCCGCCGCCGGCGCGGCCTCTGGCTGCTGGTGCGACTGCGGCAGATAGATTCGGAACCGCGAGCCCTCGCCAGGCTCGCTCCACACGTCGATCGCCCCCTGGCGCTGGCGCACGATGCCGTAGACGGTGGACAGGCCGAGGCCGGTGCCGGCTTCGCCTTTGGTCGAGTAGAACGGCTCGAAGATGTGCTGCCGTGTCTCGGCGCTCATCCCGCAGCCGGTATCGCTCACGGTCAGCACGACGTAGTCGCCTGGCGCCAGCTCGGGGGGGTGGTCTCCGGAACCGCTCACGATGATGTTGTCGGTGGCGATATCGACGCGGCCGCCCGCCGGCATCGCGTCGCGGGCGTTGACCACGAGGTTCATGAGCACCTGGTTCGTCTGGCTGACGTCGCCCTCGGTGGGCGCCAGCTGCGCCGCCGGTGAGACCACCAGCTGCACGTCCTCCCCGGCCAGCCGCCGCAGCAGCGGCTCGGCGTCATGGATGACGGTGTTCAGATCGAGCGGGACCACGTCGATGATCTGCCGGCGGCTGAACGTCAGCAGCTGGTTCGTCAGCTCCGCGGCGCGGCGGCCCGCCTTGTTGATCTGTTCGATCTCTTCGCGCGTGTCCTGAGAGAGCGGGCCCATCAGCAGGATCTGGCTGTAGCCGTTGATTACCGTGAGCAGGTTGTTGAAGTCGTGGGCCACCCCGCCGGCCACGCGGCCGATCGACTCGAGCCGCCGCGACTGCTGCAGCTGCGACTCGAGTTGCAGACGCGCGTGCTCGGCCTGGCGCTGCTGCTCGATCGAGTGTGCCAGGCGCACGTTGAGGCGCTGCGACCGCACGAAGGCCAGCATCAGCACCGAGAGAAAGGCGAACATGGCGATCAGGACCTTGCCGGCGTGCTGGCGGATGGCCTCGGTGAACGTGAGGCGGCCGAACGACTCGTACGGGCCCACCCGCAAGTCCTGCATCAACTGCTGCACCGGCGTGTAGCTGAGGGGTGCCGTGAAGCCGGAGACACCCACCACCCTCGCGGCCGGGCTCCCGGCGTCGATGGCGAGGAGGGCGACGGCGACGCGCGTCACCACGCTCTCGTCGAGATCGCTCACCGCCGCGAACCCGGCCTCCGGGTAGAGGGGCGTGCTGATGGTGATCGGATACCGCGCCTCACGTCCTTGCGGGCTGTTCAGCACCCGGAAGCCAGCCGGGCACGACTCGCGCAGGTCGTTGAAGCGGTTGGCCGGCAGCACGCCGATGTCCGCTTCGCCCGCACAGACCTTGGCTGCCACTTCCTGGTAGGAGAAGTCGAACTGCAGGCTGCCGAAATCGGTCTCCGTGAGCCCGTGCCGGCGCCACTCGCGCATCGGCGCCAGCCAGCCGCCGAGCGCCAGCCGCGACAAGGCCAGCACGCGCTTCCCGCGCGCGTCCTCCAGCAGCTGGAGATCCGGGCGGGTGCTCTTGACGAACACCGCGCCGGCCAGGAACGGGGACACGCGGTCGCCGGCGAGCTGCGTGACGGTGGCAATCGGCCGCACGCGGTGTCGCGTGGTCAGGGTGACGAGCGCGACCGGCGAGGCGACGACGAAATCGAGCCGCCCCTTGTCCACCGCGTCCACCATCTGTTCGATGCTGTCGAGCGGCACCACCTCGACACGGCGGCCGTCGAGAAAGGTGGAGAGGTAGTCGGTGAGCGGTGCGAAGTTCGGCGGCGGCACGCCGAACTGGGCGGTGACGTTGCCGATCCGCAGCGGACGTTCCTGCGCGGCCGCAACCGCGGGCAGAAGGCTCAGGCAGAGGACGGCGGCCGCGCACCGCGACAGCATCGATGCGCCCAGTCTACGCCTAACTCAGCCGCACGTCAGCGTGTCGATGTTTGTGGTGCCACGCAGGACCAGTTCGAGGCGTCCTTGGTGTTCCCCGAGCCCTTGTACTTCGCGACCTGTGGGTAGGCGCAGATCGGGCGCGACAGGCTCGAACGCGGGTTGAATCCCATCATCTGCGTAGGCGTCACGCTCTTCTCGCGCCACGCTTCCATCGTGCCGATGCTGTCGAAGGTATCGGGGCCGTCGCCGCCGCGGCAGTGCGCCATGCCAGGCACCATGAAGAGGCGCACGAAGTCGCCCTGGTTGCCCTTCATCTTGTTGAGGACGTTCTCGTAGTAGAGCACCGTGTTCTCGGGCGTGATGGTCGTGTCGCCCCACCCGGCGTAGAGCAGGAGCTTGCCGCCGTGCGCCTTGAACTTCGACAGGTCCGGATCGACCGCGTCCACGAAGCCAATCTTGCTGTTGATGATCGGCATGTCGCGATCGAGGTCGAATTTGTTCCAGTCGTAGTTGGCGTCCTGGAAGGCCCAGATGCGTACGGTGTCGAAGCCGCCGCCCGGCTGTCCGCCCGGCTGCACGCCGCGCAGCGCCGGCAGCGGGTTGCCGAGCGCCTGACCCGAGAAGATCAGCTCGCCCTTGCTGTTCTTGGTGCCGCCGTAAAACGCTTCGACGGTCTTGAGCTGCGGTGCCGTGAGGCAGCTGTCGCTGTCGGCGCCCTTGCAGGCCAGCTTCGAGAAGTCGAACGTGCAGGCGCGCGGGTTGTTGAGGAAGCCTTCTTTCATCGTGTCGCAGGCGTCCATCACGGCCTTGGTGACCATGGCGGCCTTGGCCGGCGGGATGTTCGCCTCCGGATGGCGCGACATCTCGATGCTGCGGGAGACGCCCGCGGTGTGCATCTGGATGTGCCGGTTGGCGAGCGCACCCGCGATGATGCCGTCGTAGTCCTCGGGATCGTGCTGCGCCGCCATGGCTGCCTGGCGGCCGCCGGTGGAGCACCCCTTGAAATACGAGAATTGCGGCGGCCGGCTGTAGTAGCGGTCGATGATCTTCTTCGACGTCGCCGTCATCTCGTGCACGGCGCGATACGCGAAGTCGACGATCTTCTCGGGGTGGCCGAGCGCGAACATCCCACCGGGGCCTTCGGTGGCCTCGTCGTGCCCGGTGTCGCCGCCGGCGGTGGCGTAGCCAAGGCGCAGGGCGGTCTGCATTTCGCCGAAGCCCTGAATCGATCCGCCAAAGCCGCCATTGCCCACCGCCATGTAGCGGCCGTTCCAGGTCTCCGTCGGCAGCCACAGTTCCGCGTTGATCTTCGAGTCGGCCGTCGGCTTGAGCACCAGCTTCACGCGGCAGTGTGCGGGCAACGGCGCAGGTGCACCGGGCGCCCCACCCGCGCGTCCCGCGCCTCCCGCGCGTGGCGCGGGTGCTGCGGCAGGTGCGGCGCCGGGCGGCACGAAGGGCCCCGCCGGCATCGCCTGCGCGGTGACGGCGACCTGCGGCGTCGACATCGACTGGAGCGATTCGCACGACGTCGCCGGCGTGGCGACGGCGGCGGCAGCGGCGAGGACGAGACTCAGCATGGAGGTCTCCGTTACTGACGATTGAAGCGATGTACGCGGCCGTACTGATTGAATTCCGAGACGAACAGGTCGCCCTGGGCGTTGAGCGCCACGCCATGCGGTGAGAGCAGCAGGCCGGGACGCCACGACTCCGGTTTGGCCTGGTTGCTGCCAACGCCCTCGCCGCTGTTCTCGCCGATGCGCTCGACGACCTTGCCCGCCTTGTCGAGGATGGTCACGCGGCCGCGCAGCTCGCCCACGACGACGTTGTCGCCGTTCAACGTGATAGCCGCCGGCAGCAGCAGATCCGAGGCGACCACGCCGAGGAACTCGCCGCTCAGCGACATGTGGACCACGCGATTGTTCGCACGGTCCACCGCGATGATGCGCGCCGGCTGGAAGCGCGTATCGATCGCGAGCTTGTGCAGCGTGTTGAAGTTGTAGGGCGTCTTCTTGCCGCCGAACGACGTCAGGTACTTGCCGGTCTTGTCGAAGCGGTGGATGAAGTCGCTGGCGTAGCCGTCGGCCACGTAGATGTCGCCGTTGGGCGCCACGTCGAGCCCGGTGAGCAGCAGCTGCAGCTCGTTGCTGCGCGCGTTGCGCACCTTGAACTCGTCGGGAATCGCCGACGAGCCGATCGTCATCAGGATGGTGCCATCGAGCTTCATCTTCACGACGGTCTGGCCGCGCAGCGTGGCGCCGTAGAGGAACTCGCCCTCGGGCTGCTGCTTGATCACGAAGCCGTGAAAGTCGCTGGGCGCGCCGTTGACGTTGCGAATGAACGTCCCGTCCGGGGCGTAGACCTGCAGCCCCGCGGCCGGGTCCTGCACGCTCACGAACACCTCGCCCTTCGCGCTCACCGCGATGTCGCCGTGCATGTTGCCGAGCTGCGGCCGGCCCGCCGGCAGCTTGAGCCAGTCGGATACGGTGGAGTAGCCGGCAGCGGCGGCCGTTGTGACGGCGCAGACCACGGCCGTGCAGATGAAGGACGCGCGGATGAGGCGGGGTGTGGGCATGCCGCCGCGAATTATGTTCGTTTCGTATAGGTGTTTCAATGGAGGCGGAGAGGGCAGAGAAGGCAGAGAGGGCGGAGAAGGTAAAGGGCAAAGGCGGAAGACCCGTAGTTAGGACCGGAGGCAGGCATGGAGCGAGTTGCGGTCCTGAAACAGATTCTTGCGGCGTTCGTCCTGATGACGGCGACGGCGCCGTTCGTTGCGGCACAGAGCCCGGCGGCCACGGCGACGGGAAACATCGACGGCAAGACGATCGCGGTGCGTTACTCGGCGCCGTCGGTGCGCGGACGCCAGATCTTCGGCGCCGGCGGCCTGCTGTCGCGCGACCCCACGTATCCGGCCTGGCGCGCCGGTGCCAATTCGGCGACCACCTTGACCACCGATGCCGACCTGATGGTGGGCACGCTGGTGGTGCCGAAGGGCACCTACACGATCTACGCGTGGGTGCAGAACCCGGACGCGTGGGATCTCATCATCAACAGGCAGACCGGGCAGTGGGGGCTCTCGTACGACCCCAAGCAGGATCTCGGGCGCGTGAAGATGACGATGAGCAAGCCGCCCACGCTCGTCGAGACGCTGAAGTATTCGATTGCCGACAAGGGAGCGGGGAAGGGCGAGCTGCGTCTGGAGTGGGAGCACCGCGTGGCGACGGTGCCGATCACAGTAAAGTAGAGGGCTTGCCGAGCCTGAACCTGAACGAGCGCGCGTGGGCGCTCGTGGATGACGCCGTCGCGCACGCCGATCTGCTGCGCGTGGGCGTGCACACGCTGAACTGCGGCGCCCGCGTGCTCGACGCGGGTGTGAACGTCCCCGGCGGCTTGGCCGCCGGCCTTCTGCTCGCCGAGCTCTGCATGGGCGGCGTGGGCCACGCCGAGCTGACGCCGCTCACCATCGCCGGGGGATCGTGGCCCGGCCTGCAGGTCTGGACCGACCATCCCGCCGAGTGCTGCATGGCGTCGCAGTACGCCGGCTGGGCCATCACTCCCGAGGGCTACTTTGCGATGGGGTCGGGCCCGCTGCGCGCCAAGGCGCGGGTCGAGAAGGAGCTGTACGAGCGCCTCGGCTACGCCGAGGATGGGTCGTACGGCGTTCTCGTACTCGAAACGCGCACGCTGCCGACCGACGATGTGGCGGAGTGGGTGGCCAAGAAGGCGGGCGTCAGGACGGCCGGGCTCACCTTTGCCGTGGCGCCGACGGCGAGCCTGGCGGGCGGCGTGCAGGTGGTGGCGCGCGTCATCGAGACCGGCCTCCACAAGATGGAAACGCTCGGGTTCGACGTCCGGCGCGTGGTGAGCGCGTCGGGCACCGCCCCGCTTCCGCCGACCGCGAAGAACGATCTGCGCGCGATCGGCCGCACCAACGACTGCGTACTCTACGGTGGCCAGGCACGCTTCGTCGTGGATGCGGGCGACACCGAGCTGGCGGAGCTGGTCGAACGCATGCCCGCGTCGGCGTCGCCGGACTACGGCACGCCCTTCTACGACATCTTCAAGCGCTACGACAACGATTTCTACAAGATCGATCCGCTGCTCTTCAGCCCCGGCGAGGTGTGGCTGATGAGCGCGACCAGCGGGCGCACCTTTCACGCGGGCGCGCTCAACCCCGAGGTGCTGCGCACGTCGCTGTACGAGCTTGAGCCCTGAGCCGTGAGCCTTTCCGTCTCCATCCTGTCGGTCCGTTCGGGCTGGCACACCGACGAGCTCCTGCGTGCGCTCGCGGAGCGCGGTCACGTCGGCGTCGTGGTGCCCTACGAGGGGCTGGTGGCCCGCCTCGGTCTACGTACGGACGGCGGGTTAAGAAGCGAGGGCGTGCCGCTGTTCGAGGCGGACGCAGTGCTGGCGCGCATCATCCCCAGCGGCTCGCTGGAGCAGATCATCTACCGCGTGGACGCGCTCCACTGGCTCGAAGAACGCGGTGTGCCGGTGGTCAACTCGCCGCGCGCCATCGAGCGGGCCGTGGACAAGTTCTACACCAGCGCGCTGCTGCAGGAAGCCGGGCTGCCCACCGTCGAGACCGTGGTGTGCGAACGTGCCGCCGACGCCATGGCCGCGGTGCGCGAGTTTGGCGACGCCGTGATCAAGCCGATCTTCGGCTCGATGGGGCACGGCATCGTGCGCGTCAGCGACCCCGACGTGGCGTTCCGCGTCGTGAAGACGCTCGAGACCACGCGCACGGTGTTCTACGTGCAGCGCGCCATCGATCACGGCGGTCGCGACTACCGCCTGTTCGTGATTGGCGGCCGCGTGCTGGCGGCCATCGAGCGCCGTGCGGCCGAGGGCGACTGGCGGTCCAACGTGGCTCGCGGCGCCACGGCAGAGGCCTTCGACGCCCCATCGGAGTGGCAGCAGATGGCGGTGCGCGCGGCCGCGGCCATCGGTGCCGATTACGCTGGTGTGGATCTCCTGCCGGCGCGTGACGGGCGCGTCTACGTGCTCGAGGTCAACGGCATCCCCGGCTGGGAGGGGCTGCAGCGCGCCACCGGTCTCGACGTGGCGGGCGCCATCGTGGACCACGTGGTGGCGCGCGTACAGACAGGCGCGCGGGCGGCGTCGAATCGGGCATGAGTGCCGGCGACTACGGCCTCGGCCTGCCCTCCACCCCGACGCCAGGCGAGATTGCGGCGGCGGTGCAGCTCGCCTGCCTGCTCGAAGCGCACGCGCCCAAGCCGGGTAACGTGTCGCCTGGCCGCGATTTCGCCGACGTCGGCTACGGCGACTTCGTGGCCAGCGCCGCCGCGATCGGTGCGCCGTTTTCGCGCGTCGCGGACGTGGCGCTGGGCGCGCTGGTGCGCGAGGCGGTCGAGGCCACGTCGAAGTGGACGCGGTCGAATACCAACCTCGGGATCCTGCTGCTGCTGGCGCCGCTCGCCAAAGCAGGGCTCGGCCCCAACGATCTGCGCAGCAACCTCGTCGGCGTACTCGATACCACCACCGTGGACGATGCGCGCGAGGTGTACGCGGCGATCCGCCTCGCCAACCCCGGTGGACTCGGCCGCGCC
>Ga0207708_10000708_pt1 | contig 25214 bp, 30 predicted proteins | sample KBSK5101metaG_FD_184340 | JGI IMG/M metagenome (GOLD analysis project Ga0207708, IMG submission 184340) | Corn, switchgrass and miscanthus rhizosphere microbial communities from Kellogg Biological Station, Michigan, USA - KBS K5-10-1 metaG... | ecosystem: Host-associated > Plants > Roots >...
GAACAACGGGCTCCATCGATCGACGATCTTCCCGTTCGGCGCGATCAGGAACAGCCACGGCTCGGTGAGGGTGCCGTTGCGCAGGAGCCACTGCTTCGCGGCCGTGTTGACCTGGTTCTTGGGTTCGTTCTTGTAGATCTCGACGTGGATGTACGCGGCGTCGGCCGGCCCCGCCTTGTCGATCTGCTCGAGGGCGTCGGTCGAGGGCCCGCAGAATTGGCTCTGGCAGTACACCGGGGTCGAGAACAGCGCGAGGATCGGCCGGTGCGCGGCGAGCGCCCCGGAGATCGTGTCCTGATGGAGCTCGGGGTCCGGGATCTTGGCTCCGCCCTGCGCCCGGGAGTCGATCGACACGGGGTTCACGTTCGTGTCGGCCATCGTGAGGTTGGTGGTGTCCAGCGCCTTCTGACCGGGAGCGGGGAGCGCCGGTGCGTCCGAGACGCCGAACTGCGTCGTCAGGGTCTGCGGCTGGTCGCCGGACGTGAACGACAGGGAGGCGATCCACACGCCGGCGGAAGGGAAGGTCACGTGCTCGAGCTGGTACACGCCCCGGCCCTTGGACGGGGATGTCAGCGTCGGGCTGGACGCGACGGCGGTCCCGGGCGCGGGGACGTAGTGGGCGGTTCCTTGGATCGGCGAACCGCAGTCGGCCGGAGCGAGGGACAAGGGGATCGAGCCGCCGGTCAGGAGTTGGATGCCGTCGGCCGTCTGACTGAACACGCCGATCTGCACGCGCTGCGGTGCGCCCGCGTAGAGGTCGCCGCTCCCCATCTCCAAGGAGAACGATGACGTCGTGCTTGGGGAGGGGATCGTGGAGCAGTCCGTGGTCCCGGCCGACGTCGTGGTGGTGTCGTTCGTGCATGCGGCGGCCGCGACGAACGCGAGAGCCACCGCGAACACAGCCAGACGACGCATCGAGCCATGTTCTCGTATGGAACGACCCTGCGTCCCGGAACCTCAGATGGCGCCTTCGAACCGCAACAACGTGGCGCGTCGGTCCTCCGAGCCCCCGTAGGACCCGAGCCCCGGTCCCGACGGCACGACCCGGTGGCACGGGACGAAGAGCTCGATCGGGCTGCGGGCCAAGGCCGAGCCGGCCGCCCGAGCCGCGCCGGGGCGTCCCGCCTCGGCGGCGATGTCCCCATAGGTCCGGAGCTCGCCGTACGGGATCGTCCGGGTCACCTCGAGCACGGCGCGGGCGAACGGGGTCCCCACCAGGCGGAGGTCGGCCGGCGTGCGCATCCGCGCACGCCGGCCGCCGAAGTAGGCCTCGAGGTCGCGGGTGGCGGCGCGGAGCGCCGCCGCCCGCGACACTACCCCGAGCCGCCGGGTGAGCTCGTCGACGAGCTCGCCCGGATCCCCGCCGGTGGTGGCGACGACACCGTCGGGCGACACCACGACGGTGAACGGCCCGAACGGCGTCGGGACCGTCGCGTGGCGAAGGGTCAGATCGGCGGCCATGGGAACGGCCGGACGCCCGGCTCCGGCTCGGGGAACCGTCCGTCGGCGAGCAGCCGGTCGATCCGATCGGCGGTCGCGGCCACCTCGTCCGGCGCGAGCAAGGCGCCGAGCGTCGACGCGATCTGGCCGCCACCCACGAGCCCGTCATGGACGCGCCGGAGGTCGTCGACGGCGTCGGCCGGCAGCGGCTCGTCGACGAAGGTCCAGATCACCGTCCGGAGCTTGGGTTCGACCGCGAAGCACACCCCGTGGTCGATCACCCAGATCTCGCCGTCTTCATCGAGCAGGCAGTGGCCGCCCTTGCGGTCGGCGTTGTTCACCGCGAGGTCGAACATGGCGATCCGGCGGAACGTGTCGGCGTGCTCGACCTCCAGCGTGAAGAAATGTTCCGCGGGATCGAAGGTGATGAACCGCTGGACCGACCCCGGACCGAACGGGCCGTCGCGGAGCACGGTCGGTGGCACGCGCGGCCAGCCGAGCGCGCGTGCGACCTCGAACGCGGCGACCTCCCTGCGGTGCAGCGTGCCGTCGGGGAAGTCCCACAGCGGCGCTTCGCCGCGCATCGGCTTATAGACCGCCAGGACGGTGTCGTCCGTCGCGACACACCGCACCAGGAGCGCGGCGTTCGACGACTCGGGGAGCGCCCCGAGCACCTCGATCTCGCCGGTGGCGAGCGGGGCGGGGACGCTCAGGTCCGCGGCGCTCGATGCCCGTTCGTGGCCGGGCACACGTGCCCCTCGGGGTCCATCGGGTTGCCGCAGAACTGGCACCGCGGCCGGCCCCGGGCGACGACGGTCGTGCCGTGCCGCGCCAGCGCCAGCATCTGCTCCCGGCTGGCCCACAGCGTGATCGACTCCGGCTCTTCGGGCAGCACGGATCGCTGATCGTCCTCGTCGTCGACCTCCGGCACGAACTCGTCGATCTCGAGCAGGAACCGGTCCTGTTCGTCGTCGAAGCCGATCGACAGCCTGCCGACGCGCCATCGCGGATCGACGGGTTCCTCGAGCGAGAGCTCCTCGGGCTCGACGTCGTCGGGGATCGGGACCTCGGTCGCGAGCTCGAGCACCGAGCGTGCGAGCAGCTCGACCTGTTCCTTCTCGACGATCACCGTGACGAGCTGCTCGCCGGCCCGCGCCTGCAGATAGAAGGTGCGCATCCCGGGCTCGCCGATCGCGTCGGCGGTGATGCGGTCGACCGAGCCGAGGTCCATCGGCCTATCCTCGCACCTTCGCGCTCCGGCGCCGGTCCCCGGTCTTCGACGCCTCCCAGGGCGCGGTGTGCTCGGCCCGGAACCGGTCCAGTCCGCCGGTGTCGTTCACGAGCAGCACGTGGGGACGATCGGCGCCGAGGAGCACGACCGACACCGCCGCGGTGTCGATCACGATCCGTTGGAAGTCGTCCAGCGGGGTCGCCAGGTAGTGGGCGAGCGCGATCCGGGCGATGTCGCCGTGGGTGGCGACCACGATCGACCCCTTGCGGTGGCGGGCGGCCAGGCGGTCGATCGCGGTCACGACGCGGGCCTGGGCGTCCATGAACGCTTCACCGCCGGGGAACACGAAGTCGCTCGGGGTCTGCTGGACGGTGCGCCAGGCCTTCGTGCGGCGGAGCTGCGCGAGCGTGCGGCCGGTCCACGCGCCCGCCTCCATCTCCAGGAAGGCGTCGTCGGTGCGCACCGCGAGCCGGCGCGCGGCCGCGAGCGGTTCGACGGTCTGCACGCAGCGTTCCAGCGGACTCGAGTAGATCGCCGTCAGACGGATGCCTTCGAACCGTCCGACGAGCGCCTGCGCCTGCGCCGTCCCGCGCGCGTCGAGGTCGATGCCCGGCGTACGCCCGTAGAGCAGGCGTCCCGTCTGCCCGGTCAATCCGTGCCGCACGAGGAACACGAGGCCCATCGGTCCAGCCTACGGAGCCGCCGGCGCGGTCGGCAGACGGACCTCGAAGACCGTGCCCTGCCCGAGCTCGCTCTCGACGGTCACCTCGCCGCCGTGGTTCTCGGTCACGTGCCGCACGATCGACAGACCGAGCCCGGTGCCCCCGGTCTCGCGGGAGCGTGCCCGGTCGACCCGGTAGAAGCGCTCGAAGATCCGTGGGAGCTCGCGTTGCGGGATGCCGATCCCCGTATCGGCGACCCGCACGACGACGACCCCCGGCTCCGCTCGCACCGAGACGTCGACCGAGCCGCCGTCGCCCGTGTACCGCACGGCGTTGTCGATCAGGTTGCGCACCATCAACGACAGATCGCGCGACGATCCGCGTACGGCGGGCACCGATGCGGCGTCGATCGCGATCGAGACGCCACGGTGGGCCGCCGCGTCGCCCATCCGCTCCACCTCGTCGGCCGCGAGCGTATCGAGGCGGACCTGGTCGTCCATCTCGCTGCCGGACTCGAGCCGCGACAGGTCCAGCAGGTCGGCGACGATCCGAGACATGCGAACCGCCTCGCGCTCGAGCTGCTCGGTGAATCGCCTCGCGGCGGGCGGATCGTCGATCGCGCCGTCGCGGAGCGTCTCGGCCGCGGCACGGATCGACGCGACCGGCGTCTTGAGCTCGTGTGAGGCGTTCGCCACGAAGTCGCGACGGGCACCGGTCAGGCGGCGCGCCTGGGTGACGTCTCGGATGACGAGGAGTGTCGCGCCGTCCGCTCCCACCGGGAGGGCGGTCGCGCGGAGCCACCGGCTGGGGGTTCCAAGCTCCACCTCCGTCCGAGAGACGGTGCCCGAGCTCTTCGCCGTCTCGACGGCGCGCTGCAGTCCGAGCGGGTGCAGCGCGGTCGCTCGGTCGGGGGCACCACCCAAGAGCTCGGAGAACGCGGGGTTGGCGTAGACGCGGGTCCCGGAGGGGTCGAGCAGGAGAACCCCCTCCTCCATGGCTCCGAGGATCCTGTCCTGCGCGCGGTCGCGTCGAGCGGACTCTCGCTCCACTTCCCGGCGTCCCGCGGTCGCCTGATCGACGCGTCCCTGCGCGTCGGCGACCCGTCGCCGCACCCTCCGGCGGTCGAGGACCCAAACGACGAGAGCGCCGACGAGGACGCCGAGCACCAGCAGACCCGCGCCCTCCCCCATCGGGCGCGAGTGTACGGGCCTCGTGGGGGTCGGCGGCCTCGGCGTTCACCTGCCGTTCCGATAGCGGCGGTTCTCGCCCGCTCGTTCACCGAGCGTTCACGTGGTCGCCGGTGTGCGGTCATTTGGCCTGCCTAGGTTCCCATCCGAAGCTTCAACGAGGAGGGGATGGCGGCATGAAGATCCACCGGTTCGCACGACCTGCGGTGATCGCGGCGGCGGCCGTCACGCTCGTGGCGGCGGCGTGCAGCAACACCTCGAGCACGAGCAGCAGCAGTGGCTCCACGAGCGGAGGCTTCCAGGGCACGGCCCTGAACGGCGCGGGCTCGACCTTCGCCCAGCCTCTGTACCAGTTGTGGTCTCAGTCCTTCCTCCAGAAGGAGCCGGACGCCCAGATCAACTACCAGCCGATCGGGTCCGGAGGCGGGATCGAGCAGTTCACCGCCGAGACCGTGGACTTCGGGGCGACGGACGTGCCGCTGCAGAGCGATGAGATCGGGAACCTCCCGAACCAGAACTACATCGAGTTCCCCACCGCGCTCGGCGCGGTCGTCTTCGCGTACAACGTCCAGGGCGTCGACACCCCGCTGAAGCTCGACGGGACGACGATCTCCGACATCTTCCTCGGCAACGTCACCAAGTGGAACGACGCCGAGATCACCAGCCAGAACCCGGGCGTGAACCTCCCGGACGAGTCGATCCAGGTGGTCCACCGATCCGATGAGTCGGGCACCACGGCCGTGTGGACGGGGTGGCTCTCGGCCGAGAGTCCGGAGTGGGCCTCCAAGGTCGGCGCGGACAAGGCCGTGCAATGGCCCGTCGGTACCGGCGCGAGCGGCAACGACGGGGTTGCGTCGGGCATCTCGCAGACCGACGGCGGCGCGGGGTACCTCTCCTACGACTTCGCGGTGACGGCGGACCTCGGGGTTGCGGACATCAAGGCGCCCGACGGCGACTACGTCGCGCCGTCGATCGACTCGATCAGCAAGGCGGGCGGGGGCCTCACGTTCCCGATCAAGAGCGACACGACGATCATCAACTCCTCGACCAAGGGCGCCTACCCAGTGGCGAGCACGACCTACGTGCTGATCTACACCGACCAGACAGACCAGTCGATCGCACAGACCCTCGTGGACTTCTGGACGTGGTCCCTCACCGACGGGCAGAGCCAGACGGAGCAGATCAACTACGCCCCGCTGCCGAGCGATTTCGCGAAGGACGCGTTGAAGGAAGTCGCGAAGATCAACGTGAACGGCACACCCGTCACGCCGACGAGCCCGACGGGGTAGCGAGCGCAGATGGCAACGATCGGCGTTCCCCCGCATGCCGACGCACCTGCGGCGCTGCTGACGCGGCGCCGCAGGTTCGGAGACCGAGCTTTCCGCTGGACGACCCTGGTGGTCAGCGTGGGGCTGGTCGTGATGCTCGCGCTCCTGCTGTGGGTGCTCGCCGATGGGGGCTGGCGGGCGATCCGGGAGTTCGGGCTCCATTTCGTCATCGGGCGGGATTGGAACCCGGTCGCGGGACGTGAGACGTACGGCGCGTTGCCGTTCATCTTCGGCACCGCGGTCACGTCGCTGATCGCCATGGTGCTCGCGATGCCGATCGGCGTTGGCGTGGCGCTGTTCCTGAACGAGTCCGGAGCGGGGTGGATCAAGAATCCACTCGCCGTTCTCGTCGACCTGCTCGCCGCGATCCCGAGCGTCGTCTACGGGCTGTGGGGCCTGTTCGTCCTCGTGCCCTTGTTCGACCACACCGTGGAGCCGTGGCTCTCGGCTTCGGTCGGCAAGGTTCCCGTTGTGGGCGGGCTGTTCCGCTACCAGGGCCCCGGCGGCGACATGTTCACCGCTGGCGTGATCCTCGCGATCATGATCCTCCCGATCGTGACCGCGGTCACGCGCGAGGTCGTGAGCGTCGTGTCGACCGACACGCGCGAGGCCGCGATGGCGCTCGGCGCGACGCGCTACGAGACGATCCGGCTCGGCGTGCTGCCGACCGCGCGACCAGGGATCGTGGGCGCCGGGATGCTCGGGCTCGGCCGTGCGCTCGGCGAGACGATCGCGGTCGCGCTGGTCATCGGGAACAGCACGAACATCAGTGCCTCGCTGTTCAAGTCGGGCTACACGATCCCGGCGGTCATCGCGAACGAGTTCCGCGAGGCGACGAGCGCGGGTGTGCATCGATCCGCGCTCCTGTTCCTCGCGCTGCTGTTGGTCCTGATCGCGCTCGGGATGGCGAGCGTCTCCCGGCTGCTCGTGCGCCGCACGGCGCGGATGATGGGTGACGACGTGGCCGCCCAAGAAGAGGCCGCCGCGAGCACCTTGGGGCTCGCGTGAGCGCGACCGTCTCGACCTTCGAGATGCCCCGGACCATCTCGTCGCAACGGCGGACGAAGGACCGGCTCTTCTCGATCGCGCTGTGGACGAGCGTCGTGATCGCGCTCATCCCCCTCCTGTTGATCGTGTATCGCGTGGTGCGCCTCGGCGTCGCCGCGATCTCCGTGAACCTGTTCGCGCACACCGCGCTCCCCGCGAGCTTGCCGGGCGGCGGATTGAAGCAAGCGTTCCTCGGGACCGCGATGATCGTCGGCCTCGCGATCGCCTTCTCGGTCCCGCTCGGCGTCTTGACCGGCATCTATCTCGCGGAGTACGGCTCGGGACGGATCGCCGCGGTGGTGCGATTCACGGCCGAGATCCTGTTATCGATCCCGTCGATCGTGGCCGGCGCCTTCATCTGGGCGCTCGTGGTCGTTGCGCTCGGGAACTTCTCCGCGCTCGCGGCAGGGATCGCGCTGACCGTCCTCATGTGGCCGATCATGGCGCGCGCGACCGAAGAGGTGCTTCGGCTGGTGCCCACAGAGCTCCGCGAGGGCGGCCTCGCGCTGGGGTATCCCCGGTGGCGCGTGATCATGCGCATCGTCCTGCCGACCGCCGGCGCCGGGGTCTTCACCGCGATCATGCTGGCGGTGGCGCGCGGACTCGGCGAGACCGCTCCGGTCCTGCTCACGGCGCTCGGCAACGACTTCGTCAGCACGAACCCGTTGAAGCCCACCGACGCTGTTCCACTGCGTGTGTATAACTACGCTCAGTCCGCATATCCCGCATGGCGCGCCCTCGCGTGGGGAGGCGCGTTGATGCTCCTCGTGGGGGTGTTGGTCCTATCGGTGACCGCTCGGATGCTCTCGATCCGGCAACAACGACGGATGAGGTGAGGGAGATCGACGTCTCCAGTCTCAGCGCGTGGTTCGGATCCAAACAGGTCCTGCGCGACATCAACCTGGGGATCGAGCGAGGATCGGCGACCGCGATCATCGGTCCCTCGGGGTGCGGCAAGTCGACCCTGATCCGATGCTTGAACCGGATGCACGAAGAGGTCCGGGGCGCCCGCGTGGAGGGCAAGGTTCTGTTCGACGGTGAAGATATCTATGATCCGCGCGTCGACCCGGTCGTGATCCGACGGCGGATCGGGATGGTCTTCCAGAAGCCGAACCCCTTCCCGACGATGAGCATCATGGAGAACGCGGTTGCCGGACTGAAGCTCCTCGGTCGGCTGCCGAAGGCCGACCTCGAGGAGCGAGGCGAGCGGGCGCTCCGCGCCGCCGGCCTGTGGGAAGAGGTGAAGGACCGACTCGGCGATCCGGGTGGCCGGCTCTCCGGCGGCCAGCAACAGCGCTTGTGTATCGCGCGGGCGCTCGCCGTCGAACCGGACGTTCTGCTGATGGACGAGCCGGCCTCGGCGCTCGACCCAGCGTCGACGCTGCGGATCGAGGAGCTGGTCACCGAGCTCAAGGATCGCTACACCGTCGTCATCGTGACCCACAACATGCAGCAGGCGGCGCGCGTCGCCGACTGGACGCTCTTCATGCTCTACGGCGAGGTCGTGGAATTCGGCCCGACCAACAAGATCTTCACTACCCCGGAGGATCAACGTACCGAGGACTACGTGACGGGGAGGTTCGGCTGATGCCCGATACTCGCCGCGGCTTCCACGACGAGCTCGGGGCCCTGCAACGCGAGATCCTCGAGATGGGGGAACAGGCGGGCAACGCCGTGCAGCACGCGGTCCACGCCGTCGTGTTCCGCAACTCCGAGGAGGCACAAGGGGTCATCGACGGCGACGACGCGATCGATGCGCGGTACCTCGACATCGATCAGCGGACGCTCGAGACGCTCGCCCTCCAGACGCCGGTTGCCGCCGATCTGCGCCTTGTGTCGGCCATCATCCACGTGAACCTGCACCTCGAGCGGACCGGGGACCAGGCCGTGAACATCGCGAAGCTGCACCTCTTGACGGAGGACCTACCCGGCAGCGACGCGATGCGCGAGCAGATCCGCGAGATGGGTGACCTCGTGGTCGGGATGCTCCGCAGCGCCATGGAGGCGTTCGATCGTCGCGATCTCGAGCTCAGCCTCCGGCTGCCGAAGATGGACGACCCCGTCGATCGGTTGAACCGTGCGAGCCATCTCGAGGCACTCAAGCTCGCCGACGATCCGTCGGCGCTCGACTGGGGCCTCCACATGAACCTCGTGTCGCGTGCGCTCGAGCGGGTGGGCGACCAGGCGGTCGACATCGCCGAGCAGGTCGGGTTCTTGATCACAGGGGAGTTCCGGGAATTCACGGACGCCTCCCATGAGGTCGAGCTCCCGTGAGCCAGGTGGCCGGCCGGATCCTATTGGTCGAGGATGAGGAGGCGCTCGCCGAGTCGATCCGATACTCGCTCGATCGTGAGGGCTACTCCGTCACGGTCGCGTCGGACGGCCGCCGCGCGATCGAGCGGTTCCATGACGCGGACCCGGAGCTCGTGATCCTGGATCTCATGCTTCCGGAGCTCTCCGGTCTCGACGTCGTGCGGATGATCCGGCAGGAATCGACCGTGCCGATCATCATCGTCACGGCCAAGGATTCCGAAGCCGACAAGGTGACCGGGCTCGAGCTCGGCGCCGACGACTACGTCACCAAGCCGTTCTCGGTCCGCGAACTGGTCTCCCGTGTCCGCGCCCACCTCCGACGAGCGCGGCTCGCACAGCCCGCTGGTCCAGACGGCGTCCTCGTCGGCGGTCCGGTCCAGATGGACGTCGACCGCCACGAGGTGCTCGTCGGTGGCGCCTCGGTGTCCTTCCCGCCGAAGGAGTTCGAGTTGCTGGAGACGTTCCTGCGGGCGCCCGGACGACTGCTCACACGCGAGCTCTTGATCCAGCGGATCTGGGGGGACGACTACGTCGGCGACACGAAGACCCTCGACGTCCACGTGAAGCGGGTTCGGCAGAAGATCGAGCGGGACCCGCACGACCCCGAGCATCTCCTCACGGTGCGCGGGCTCGGCTACAAGTTCGTCGGTTGAGGGCCTTTCGGCCGCTGCCGACATCCCTCGGCGTCTGTATCCTCGCCCGGACCATCCGAGAGAGGGCGCCGCAGTGCCATTCCAGGTCATCCCGCGCGAGCTGGTCTTCTACGACCTGCTGGAGGCGGCCGCCCGGAACGTCGTCGAGGCCACGGGGGAGCTCGTCGCCCTCGTCGACGAGGTGCCATCCGTCACCATCCGTGCGGAGCAGATCCGCGACCTCGAGCATCGCGGCGACGACCTGACCCACGAGATCATCTCGACGCTCAACCAAACCTTCGTGGTGCCCCTGGATCGCCACGACATCCTTCGGCTCGCGTCGGCGCTCGACGACATCATCGACTACCAAGAGGGCGTCGCCGAGCTCATGGAGCTGCTGCCGATCAAGGAGGTCTTCCCCGGGTTCCAGACGTTGGTCGGCGTGCTGGCGCGTGCGTGCGGCGCGGTGCTTCGCGCGATCACTGACCTCCAGTACATCGACGCGTTGCCGCCGGACATCGCGGCGATCAAGCGGGAGGAGCGTGAGGGCGACTTCGTGTACCGGCGTGCGATCGCGGAGCTCTACCGCGAGGACTTCCGAGCGCTCGAGGTCTTGATGTGGAAGGACCTCCTCCATCAGGTTGAATCGGCGATCGATCGTTGCGAAGACGTCGCCAACCAGATCGAGTCCGTGGTGGCGAAGTTCCGATGACGGTCGCCGTTCTCCTCATCATCGGGGTCGCCCTGCTCTTCGACTACATCAACGGGTTCCACGATGCTGCGAACTCGATCGCGACGGTCGTGTCGACCCGCGTGCTCACGCCGAAACAGGCCGTCGCGTGGGCGGCGTTCTTCAACTTCGCGGCGTTCATCTTCTTCGGGACGAAGGTTGCGGAGACGATCTCGCAGGTCGCGAGGCCGGGGACGTTCACCAACGCCAGCATCGTGGCCGCCTTGATCGGCGCGATCGGGTTGGATCTGATCACGTGGTGGACGGGCCTGCCGACCTCCTCATCCCACGCGCTCGTGGGCGGCCTCGCCGGCGCGGCGGTCGCATCGGTGGGGTGGAGCTCACTCAACTACGCTGAGTACCAGAAGATCATCGTGTTCATCGTGATCGCGCCCGTGATGGGCTTCCTGCTGGCGTTCACGTTCATGGCGATCGTGCTGTGGGCGTTCCACCGGTACCGCAAAGTGGACAAGCTCAACCGCGGGTTCCGGCACGGCCAGCTCTTCTCTGCCGCCGCGTTCTCGCTCGGCCACGGGGGCAACGATGCGCAGAAGACGATGGGCGTGATCTTGACCGTGCTGATCGCGAACGGGATCGTGTCGCAGAACGCGCCGGTGCCGCTGTGGGTGGTCTTCTCGGCGCACCTCGCGATCGGCCTCGGCACGCTGTTCGGTGGCTGGCGGATCGTGCACACGATGGGGTCCAAGATCACGAAGCTGCAGCCCGTGGGCGGCATGGCCTCCGAGACGTCCGCGGCGATCTCGTTGGGCCTCGCGACCTTCGGTGGCGTCCCCGTGTCGACCACACACACGATCAGCGGCGCGATCGTCGGGGTCGGCACGACCCAGCGGCTCAGCGCCGTTCGGTGGGGCGTGGCGAGCCGGGTGATGTGGGCATGGGTGCTCACGATCCCCGGAGCGTTCATCCTCGCCTACGTCGTCTACATCCCGCTGAAGGGACTCACATGAGGGCGCTGTCGCGCCGGACGTGGTTCTTCCTCGTGATCGCGGTCGCGATGCTGCTCCTCTACGAGCCCACCCCGGAGACGTTCCGATGGGTCAACCTCGCGCTCGCCGGCCTGGCGTTGTTCTGGTTCGTGCTGTTCACCATCGAGGATGTCGGGCGCGCGCGCCGGGTGCGGCACCGGGTGCGAGGAGGTTCTCGATGAAGCTCAAGATCTCGAACCGGTCCGACGCGTTCTTCGGGTTGTTCTCTGCGGGCGCAGAGAACATGCGGATCGCCGCGGAGCTCCTCTCCGACCTCGTGTCGGACTTCACCGACGTCGAGATCAAGGCGCGGCGCCTCCAGGAGCGTGAGCACGAGGGAGACGAGATCACCCATCAGGTGATCCAGACGCTGAACACGACGTTCATCACCCCGATGGACCGCGAGGACATCTATCAGCTCGCGACCGCGCTCGACGACGTCGTCGATGCGATCGAGGCTGCGGGCGATCTGTTCGTGTTGCACGGGATCGAGGAGCCGCGGCCGTTCATGATCCAACAGGCCGACGTGCTGGTGCGCGCGGCCACGCAGACCGAGGCGGCCGTGAAGGTGCTGGATCGACTGGACCGAGCGGTTCTCGAGCCGTACTGGATCGAGATCAACTCACTCGAGAACGAAGGCGATCGGGTTTACCGCCGCTCGATCGCCGATATGTTCGGAGGCGATCACCGCGCCATGGACGTCCTGCGATGGAAAGAGGTGTCCGAGACCCTCGAGGAAGCCCTCGATGGGCTCGAGAACGTCGCCAACATCGTCGAGGCCGTCGTCCTGAAGCACGCGTGACCGCTCCGTGACGTTCGGTTCGGCGGGGTTATAGGTTCCGACCCAGCCGATGGATCCCCAGCCGGACGCACGCCCATGAGCGGCCGCCACACACCGCCGCTCCCGCTTCCCGAAGCGACGGAGCGATCGTTCGCGCCCTCCGTCGAGGCGCTCCGCGCCCTGCAACGGACCGACGCCCCCGATCCGGCAGCGGTCCATCACGCACGCACGTCGGTCCGGCGTCTCCGCTCCAACGTTCGCCTCCTGAACGGCCATGTCGAACCGCTGGCGTCGTTGCGGGTCGAACTGGGGTGGATCGGCGAGTGCCTCGGCACGGTCCGAGACATCGACGTGCTGGCCACCCGGGTCACGGCCGCGACCGACGGGCTGCCGGAGCCGCTGCGGCTCGGTGCGACCGCCACGCTCGGGGTCCTCACCGAGGAACGCGGGACCGCCGACGAGCATCTGCGCTCGGCGGTCGCTTCGGCACGGTTCCGCGATCTGGTGGACGAGCTCGATCTGCTCGTGAAGGAGGCGACCTCGTCCTCCGCGACGCTCGAGGCTCGCGAGGTCGTCAAGCCCCGGTGGCGCGCGATGCGTGCGGCGGTGCGGGATCTCGATGACCCACCGTCGGACGAGCAGCTCCACGACTTCCGGATCGAGGCGAAGCGCGCGCGCTACGCGGCCGAGCTCTTCGGCCCGGTCGCCGGGGCGCGTGGGAACCGCTTCGTCCGCCGGGCGACACGCTTGCAGGATGCGCTCGGCGCTCAGCACGACGCGGTACGCGCATGCGCGTGGTTCCTCGGCCACGGCGGCGAGGACACGGGGCTCGCGCGGACCTGCGGCTGGCTCGCGGCCGAGGCGGCGGCTGAGCGCGACGACCTCCGCGAAGCGTGGCGCCCGGCATGGCGTTCGCTTCGCGATCCGAAGGCGCGGTTCTGGTGAGCACCGCGGCGGCCGAGGCCGAGCCGATCCGGTGCGCGGTGCTCGACCTCGGCAGTACCTCGTTCCAGCTCCTCGTCACCGACGCCGAAGCGGACGGGACGCTCACGCACGTCTTGCGTGACCGGGTGATCTTGAACCTCGGCGCCGATGTCGCCGCGACCGGCCGCGTGCCGGAGGAGATGCTCGATCGTGCCATCGAGATCGTGTCCCGTTTCCGGGACGTCGCGGAACGATCCGGCGCGCAGCGGCTGCTCCCGGTGGCCACGGCCGCCTTCCGCGACGCGGCGAACCTCCCGTGGATCTCCAAGGCGCTCCGCGGCGCCCTCGGGGTGCCGATCGAGGTGCTCGCGGGAGATGTGGAGGCGCGGTGCACCGTGACCGGGATCCGAGCGAGCGTGGCCCTGCCGCCGGGTCCATGGCTCGCCTTCGACCTGGGCGGCGGGAGCCTCGAGATCGCGTTGGTCGACGACGGCCGGATCGTGTGGACCGACTCGTTCCCGCTCGGCGCCGCGCGCCTGTGGAGCACGATGGTCGCAGGCGATCCGATGACTCGGTCCGAGCGGAAGGAGCTGAAGGCGCTCGTGTCCGAGCTGTTGACGCCGGCCGTCGAGGCCAGCGGCGCCCCGCCCGACCTGCCGTGTGTGATCGCGGGGGGCACGGCCGGCGCGCTCTGCCGTCTGCTCGCCGCCCGTCGGTGGTCCGACCCGCCGACCTCTCTCAACCAGTTCACGGTGACGGCTTCGGCCATGGGTGATGTCGCCCGGACGCTGTCCGCGTCGACCTCGGAGGAGCGCTTGGCCATGCCGGGCATCGACGAGCGGCGTGCCGACCTGCTGCCCACGGGCGGGGTGGTGCTGACGGCCGCGCTCGCGGCCTTCGGCGCGACCGCCGCGACCCACAGCGAGTGGGGGCTGCGGGAAGGGGTCGTCTTGCGGGCGCTCGGCGCACCCATCCCGAGCGATCCCGGTGCCCTCCGCCACGCCGCCGTCGACCGCCTCGCGAGCCGGTGGCATCTGGACGGGCGTCACTCGGCAACCGTTCGCCGCCACGCCGAGACGCTGTTCGACGAGACGCGGTCGATCCACGATCTGGGATCGGTGGAGCGTGAGCTGCTGGGCGCCGCCGCTCGCCTGCACGACGTCGGCACCCGCATCTCGGTCGACAAGCATCACAAACACGGCGCCTACATCGTGGAGCACGCCGGGTTGCGAGGGTTCTCACCCGATGAGGTGGCGCTGCTCGCCTGCCTGGTGCGCTTCCAACGTGGGTCGCCGCCACGCCCGAGCTACCCGCCGTACGAGGGGTTGCTCCCCTCCGAGCGCGAGGCGTGCCGCACCCTCGTCGGTCTGTTGCGGGTCGCACACGCGCTGGCGCGCGGCGGCGCCGACGATGTCACGTCGATCCGCGTGGACGCGTCCGGGAAGGAGCTCCTCGTGCAGATCGAAGGAGGGAACCCCGTCCACGCCGTGACCGACGCGAACGAACAGGCGGCCTTGCTCGCGCGGACGCTCGGCTCGCCCGTGCGGTTCGCGTTCGCCGAGGCCGGCGCGGCGTCCTAGCCCCTCTCGAACCCCTTGGGGGGTCGCGAACCTCGGCGGACCCTGGGGTACGCTCGCCTCCGATGATCACGGTCCGGGTGTTCCGTAACGGCGTCGCCGACGAGGGGACGATCGAGCCGACGGCGATCGCTGACTGCCTCGCGGATGACGATCATGCCTTCGTGTGGTTCGACGCCCCGGAGCCGTCCCAGCAAGACATCGACGCGCTCGCGAAGGCGTTCGGCCTGCATCCGCTCACCCTCGAGGACATCGGGCACCGCCGGCAGCGCCCTCGGGTCGAGCTGTTCGAGCACTACGGGTTCATCACCCTGCGGCCGCTCACCCTGCGTGAGAACGACCTGATCGAGCACGAGATGCACGCCGTCGTCGGGAAGAAGTTCCTCGGGACGCTGCGCTACGGGCCAGACCCGTACCCGGTCGACGAGGTGGTCAAGCGGTGGGAGCGCCAGCCCGAGCTGCTCGCGAGCGATCCGGGCGGGTTCTCCGTGTACGTCCTGTTCGACGAGGTCGTGGACGGGTACCTGACGATCGTCGAGCACCTGGAGGACCGGGCCGACGATCTGGAGGACCTCGTGTTCGCCGACGATCCGACCGTGGACGGCCCACAGGTCCAGGAACAGCTCTTCCTCGTGAAGCGCGAGGTGGTGAAGCTGCGCAGGTTCTCCTCGCCGGTGCGCCAGGGTCTCGACCTGTTGCAGGAGCAACCGGCGCTCGTTGGCTCGGATCTGCTGCCGTACTTCCGCGACGTCACCGAGCATGCGATCCGCGTGTCCGAGCTCGCCGACAACATCCGCGATGTGCTCACGTCACTGCTGGAGCTCCGGGTCGCGCAGGTCGCGAACCACCTGAACGTGGTCATGCGCAAGCTCACTGCGTGGGCTGGCATCGTGCTCGTCCCGACGCTGATCGCGGGCATCTACGGGATGAACTTCCAGAACATGCCCGAGCTCGGGTGGCGGTTCGGGTACGCAGGGGCGTTGCTCGTGATGGGTGGCTCGGCGCTCGCGCTCTACGTCATGTTCAAGAAGAAGGGATGGCTGTAGGGATGTGCCGCGCGGTCACGGTGCTGTGCGTGGCGCCGGACCGAGAGCAGCTCGTGGCGCTCAAACGGGCGGTGGTCGCCGCCGAGTGGGAGCTCACCGCGGGCGCGACCGACCTGCGCGGCGCGTTGGATCAGATCGACGTGGAGCGGCCGCACGCGATGGTCGTCGTCGGGCCGTTCGAGGAACTCGTGGCGATGGTCGCCGAGCGCTTCCCGGGGATGTCGATCGTCGCCGATCACCCGATGCCGGGCGCGACGGCGGTCGCGGAGATGTCGGACGCCCGGGAGGCGCTGCGGCTGCAACGCCGCCCGGGCGGTCCGGTGGGGTAGGCGGGATCAGCCGCCCCAGGGCTGCCACCCGTAGCGCCGCACCATCCGCATCGTCACGAAGATGTTGGCTCGGGCGTTGTAGGCAGACCAATCTCGGAACCCGTACTCACGGGCTCGGGTCGGCCAGTACCGGCACAGGTGCTGGTAGATGCCTTTCGCACAGCTCCAGTTGTTGTAGGCACGCGGGTGGAAGCGGGACTCGCGGAAGGCGATCGAGACCGCCTTGTCGACGCTCACACCGAAGTGATGCGCCGCGCAGCGGATCAGTCCCTTCACGTGCCGGGTGTCCTTGCGCCAGTTGATCGCACAGACCTTGGCGGGGATCTTGGTCAGGCTCCCCGACGCCGCCATGCTCTGCGACGCGGGGAACACGGTCATGATCGCGGTCACGATCAGCGTCGCGATGAGTACGCGACGGAGCCGGATCGCTGTCGTCATACGGTTCACCCCCACGGCGGACGGAGCCGGCTGCTGCGTCCCGAGGCCTCGTCGCGGCGAACGGTTCGCCGTGGCGGGGTCTCTTCCGCGGTCGGTCGCGGGTGGTCCATCACCTCCTGGTGCGTTGTCCAACGTGTGACCGAACCGCCCGATCGGAGCCGCCCCGGCCACCCAGCACGGCACGCAGACGTGCGCCACCCACCCTGGGAAGGCGGGAAGGCACGAGACGTGCCGGGAAGGGGGGTCGGACGGGGAGGCGTCCGTCGGAAGGTGGACCCACCCTACCGAGGGCCTCTGACATACGGCAATCGACGTATGACCTCAGGTCACTTCGGCGGGTGCGACCATGAGTGCGTGTCGGGAACCGGTGGTCGCGTGCTGCTCGCGGCGCCGCGCGGCTACTGCGCGGGCGTCGAACGAGCCGTGGAAGCGGTTGAGCGCGCGCTCGCCAAACACGGCGCGCCCGTCTACGTCCGCAAGCAGATCGTCCACAACCTGCACGTCGTCCGCGACCTGGAAGCCGACGGCGCGATCTTCGTCGACGACGTCGACGAGGTGCCGGAGGGCGCGGTGACGGTTCTGTCGGCGCACGGTTCGCCGCCCCGCGTGTTCGACGAGGCGCAGGCGCGCGGCCTCGACCTGATCGACGCGACGTGTCCCTTGGTCACCAAGGTGCACGTCGAGGCTCGGCGCTTCGCCGACACGGAGCGGACGATCGTGCTGATCGGGCACGCCGGCCACGAGGAGGTCGAGGGCACGAGCGGCCAGGCACCCGAGCGGACCGTCCTGGTCCAAGACCTCGACGACGCCCGGTCGGTCGAGCTGCCTGACGGGCCGCTGGCGTACCTCACCCAGACGACGCTGTCGGTGGACGAAACCGGCGAGATCGTCCGCGTCCTGCAGGAGCGCTACCCCCATCTCGAGGGGCCGCCGCGAGAGGACATCTGCTACGCCACCCAGAACCGCCAGGACGCCGTGAAGGAGCTCGTTCCGCGCGTGGATGTCCTGCTCGTGATCGGCTCGAAGAACTCGTCGAACTCGAACCGGCTGGCCGAGGTCGCGCGCGAGCGTGGGAAGCCCGGCTACCTCATCGACGACGAGACCGAGGTCGACGAGGCGTGGCTCGACGGCGCGTCCGTCGTCGGCCTCACGAGCGGGGCGAGCGCGCCGGAGCACCTGATCGCGCGGATGCTCGAGTGGCTCGCCGCGCGAGGCTTCGATGAGGTGGAACAGGTGTCCGTCGCCGAGGAAGGCGTTCGGTTCAGTCTCCCGGCAGGCGTTCGCCCGGCGCCCGCCTGATCCGGCAGCGCGCTACTCGTCGTCGCGTTCGGGCTGCTCGCCGCAGAGCTCGATCAGCTCGTCCTCGCCTTCGTCGGGACCGACCGAGATCAGGCGATCGCCCGCGAGCAACCGGAAGACGCCGCGAGGCCGGTAGGCCCACCGGGCGCCGCGCTGGATCGCGAGCACGAACATCCCGGTCTCGGTCTCGAAGCGGAGTTCCCGCAGCGACTTCCCGTCGGCGGGCGAACCCGGTTGCACGATCGTCTCGGCGCTCGTCTCCTCGGTCTCCTCCAGCGCCATCTGCACGACCGGGTGCAGCAGCTCGCCCTGCTCCACGTACCAGGTCATGTCGCGTGCGGCGTCGCAGATCGACTCGGAGGCCGAGCCCAGCCGGATCAGCCCGCGGAGCTCGTCGACGTTGCGCGCCTCGGGCGCCGCGCGGAGCACCCAGCTCTCGAGCTCGTCCTCGAGCTGGTCCGACCGGCCCTCGAGCACGCCGACCTCGGCGGCGAGCGCCCGGTTGTTGAACAGGATCGACGAGTAGGCGAGGCCCACGGCAGCTTCGCTCAGGTCTTTCATCTCCACGAGGATGTCGACCGCGCGATCGAGCTCGGACAACGCCGGCGCATCGCTCTCGGGCATCTCGGGCACCTCGGGGGCGCCGGCGAGCTTCCGAACGAGGTTGACGCCCTCCTCCGGGCCCCGGATCAGCAACACGTCGCCGGGATCGATGGTGTCGTTCGGCCCGGGGTCGAACTCCCAGCGCAGATCCGAGCGGATCGCGATCACCCACATGCCGGTCTCGGTGGGCAGCGAGAGCTCGGCGAGGGTCTGACCGGACGCGGGCGCCTCGTCGCGCACCCGCACGCGCGCGGTCATCTCGTCCGCGTGGCGCAGGTCCGGACGAAGGGTGTCGGGGATGCCGAGGCGTGCCGCGACGACGCGCGCCACGTCGGACGCGGCGGCACAGATCCGCTGGATGGCATCCGCGATCCACAACACGCCCGCCATGCCTTCGGCGTCCTCGGGGCTCCGCGCGGCGAGCATCGCCACGGTGCGGAGGCGCCGGAGCAGATCGCCCGAGCGGCCGTCGAGCCGGATCACCTCGTCGGCGATCTTGTCGTCGTTGAAGAACACAGCCGCGTAGGCCAGATCCACCATCAGCTCCGAGGCGTCCTTCAGCTCGACGAGGAGGTCTTTGACGGTATGTGGAGGTTGGTCACCCATGCGGCAGCACTCCTGATGATGTCATGACGAGGAGGACCACCGCCACGCCGGCGAGGTCCATGACGCTGGTGATGATCGGCACGCCCTGATTGTCGGGGTCCAGGCCGAACCGGTACGTGACGACGGCCAGGTAATACCCGGCGACGATCGTGATCGGGGTCACCACGACGCCTGCCAACAGCGTCGCTCCGATGAGCGCGCCGGGCGAGGGCATGTGCTGGAGGTGGCTGATCGACCCGAGCCCCCACGCCACGACCCCGATCAGCAGGAACACCATCGTCGCGAGCGCCGCGACGATCGTCGCGTCGATGATCGCCGGCACCTCCGGCCGACCACGGGGCGTGATCACACCCAGCTGCATCTTGGAGGTGATCCTGGACGAGAAGATGCCCCCCAACGCGCCCGCTTGCGACACGAAGGGTGGGATGACCATCAACACGACGGGGACGCTGAGCAGCTCATCGACCCTGGCCTGCTGCAGGTCGCCCGCGAAGACGTCGAGGATCGGCGTCAGCATGATCGTCGCCGTCATCTCCCACACGATCCTGCGCACCACCGGGTCGCGGGTCCGGTAGCCGGCGACCAGGCAGGCGACCGTCACCAACAGGCACAGGAACGCGATCGCGCTCGTGACGCCGCCGTGACCGAGCAGGAGCGTGGCCAGGAGTATCCCCGGGATGCTCGTCATGTCGCCGAGCGCCGTCACCATCGGCGTGGACACCGAGTCGAGGTCCCAACCGAGCCGCGTCGAGGTGGCCGCGAGCGACACGGTGATCAACAGGATGATCGCCGAGCCGATCGCGCCGCCCACCGTCGCGACGACGAGCAGCTCGCTGAGCGAGATCGACGGTTGTCCGCTGATCGCGGAGATCGCCCGGGCCAGCACCGCGAGCCACAGGGCCGAGGAGAACGTGGTGAGGACGGCGACCTCGACGTTGCGACGGAGCACGCCCCGAGGCCGCAGGTCGATCGTGAGCAGCCCGGCCGCGTCGGCGGTCCCGAGCCGAGCGCCGATCGCCCCGAAGATCGTTCCGCGCATGCCCGTCGCGGCCGGGATGAGCGGCAGGAGGCCCGGGAACTCGCTGAGGGGGCCGGTGAGATGCGAGAGGGTCAGGCCGGCGACGAAGCCGGCGGCCGTGCTGAGGACGAGCGCGACCAGGCCCTGGCGGATGGTCCGCGTCTCGGACCGCCAGTAGCCGAAGAGCCGCTGGGTGCGGCGTGCGAGGGCGCGGCGAGGCGCCATCGGCACTCCTTCATGCGTCGTCCTCCGTTCGTGTGCCCGTCAGTGGGGCGCGGCAGGGCCTCGGGCAGTATGGACGCGCACCCGGTGCAGGGCAACCCCTCGCAGGACTTAGCCGACCCAGTCTTGCGTGACGACCAGCCAGAAGGCGAGGCCCGCCTCCGGCCCGTACCGCGTGAACCGTTTCACGATCTGGGCGTCGGTCGGCTGGCGGCGAGCGTTCGTGACCCGCGCGTACTTCGGTCGGGTCCATGAATCGAGGATCAGCTTGGAGTTGCGGCCCATCGTCATCATCACGTGGGCCGCGGCGTAGGGACCGATCCCGGGCAGCGACAGCAGTTGCCGTTCGACCTCTTCGTCTGGGATCTCGTCGCGTGAGGCGGCGCCGAGCGCCTCGAGGTCGATCGTACCGGTCGCCTGCAGCTCGGCGAGCTCCAGGAACCGGGGGGCGCGGTAGCCGCTGCGGACGATGTCCCGGTAGAACCGTTCGTCCTGGTCGGCCATCGCCTCGGCCGTGGGGAACGCGTTGCGGAGCGGATCGCGCTCGCTCGAGGGGCGATCGCCGAGGTTCGTGACGAGCGCGTTCACCATCGTCACCGTGAGTCCCCACGAGCAGTTGGTCGTGCAGAGGGTCTTCACGACGTCTTCGAAGACCGTGGGGGAGCGGAGCATGCGTCCGGCGCCGGTCGAGGCCCACGACAGCTGCGGATCGTCCGCGGCGATCGCGTAGAACGCCGAGAGATCCTGATCGAGATGGAGCACACGAGCGACGGTGACCATGATCGCGTCCCGGGCAGCGCCGGCCGGAGGCGCTCCCGCAACATCGATCCGCGCGTGTCCTCGGCGGCCGGCGCGAACCGTGACACGGCGCGGTTTCCCCCGTGGCACCCGCATCGTCAGCGAGAGCGTGCGGTCCGTTTCGTCCAGGCTCGTCGGCGCGAGCTCGTGGAACCCGTGCGACACGAGCGTGCGCCACAGGTCGACGGGCTCGCCGCGGGGTCCCCGCAGGCGCAGCTCGAGCCGGTCGGCGCTCACGCCTTGGCGCGTTCCCGCTCGCGGTAGGCGCGGACCTTCGCGCGGTTGCCGCACTCCGCCATCACGCACCACTTGCCGGAGCGGTTCTTCGAGCGGTCGTAGAACACGGAGCGGCACGTCGGATCGCCGCACTCCTTGAACCGGGACCAGGAGCCGTCGAGTTCGGCGAGGAACGCGATCGCGATGATCTGCCCGATCGCGCCGCGCACGCCGTCGGCGCGGGGGACGAGCCCCTCGGCGCCGAACCGGGGTGCGAGGCCGACGTCGGCTGCCGCTGCGTCGAGCGTCGCGATCGTCGCCGGGTCGGGCGCCGCGCCCATGTTCTCGAGGACGCGGGCCCGAAGGGCTTCGAGGACGTCGGCGGCCCAGGCGAGGTCCTCGTCGGATGCGTCGGCGGCTGGATCGAGCAGACCGTGCTCCCGGAGCCACCAGGCGATCGTCGCCCTGGTGGGGGGGAGCGAGTCCTCCGTGACGGGCACGTGGTCGTGCAGCGACATGAATCCACGCACCATCTCGAGGTCACCGGGCGCGGGCGGTGTGTTGTCGAACTCGGTGTTCGGCTGCGGGTCGCGGACGTCCTCCATGTCGGGAGGATACGCGCCGAAACCGGAAAATGCCACTTGACCGGTTACGCACAAACCGATAAGGTGTGCGTAACCGGTTACAGAGTATCTGACGGTTACGGCCGAGACGGAGGGAGGACCGACATGCACCCGATCCTGTCCATGGAGTTCATCCGGGCGTTCGAGCACGATATGCAAGAGCGGGTCGGCACGCCTCGCGTTCCGGCCGCGGCGAGCCGCAAGCGCTGGTTCCGGCGGACCCGATGAAGTGGCGTTCTCTACGGGGTCGGTTCCGGGCGGCGCTCGCGGCGCCGGTTCCTGGGGTCGAACGGCCGCGCGACGCCTCGCAGCGCGAGCGTGACCGATGGCTCCTCCAAGGGCCGCGGTGGCACTGACCGGCGCTAGCATCGAGGAGTGCTGACCTTCACCGACCGAGCCACCGACGCGCTGACGACGTTCCACGCGGCGGCTGCCCGGTGGGATCCGTCGGCGCGGCTGCGGCTCGTGCGTCATGGCGCCGAGCTCCGGCCCGAGTTCGCCGACGACGCACCCGACGGCGACATCGAGGTCACGGTCGGCACGATCACCGTCTGGGTGCCCGCCGGCGTGGAGGGTCGCGTCGACGCCGGCGAGCACAACGTCCTCACCGTTTCGGCGGGGTAACGGGGAGGCTGATGATGGACACCCGAGCGATCTCCCGCGCACTCACCGAGCGGCTCGACAGCCTCGACGCCGAGCTCGCCGAGCTGACCGCGGTGCCGCGTGATCCGGTCACGGCGGTGTCGTTCGGCAAACGGATCGGCGACGGCACGACCGAGGCGATCGACCGGATGACGAAGGTCGGCACCGCCGAGCAGCTCGCGGTGATGCGCACCGATGTGGTGCGTGCGCTCGCCAAGATCGATGAAGGCACCTACGGGTTGTGCGACCGGTGTGGGGCGTTGATCCCCGAGGAGCGGCTCGAAGCTCGTCCGTGGTCGGTGCTCTGCGTGTCGTGCGCCGCTCGCCGCGCGTCGTAACCGGATGTGGCGCCGCCTGTCGTACGCGCTCGCGTACCGGACCGGACGGACGCCGTGGGACACGGGCGTCACACCGCCCGAGCTGGTTGATCTCATCCAGGGGGCGGATGCGCTCACGTCCGGCAGCGCGCTCGACATGGGATGCGGCACCGGCACGAACGTGGCGTACCTGGCAGATCGCGGCTGGACGGCAACGGGCGTCGAAGCCGATCGCCGGGCGGTTGCGGCGGCCGAGCGGCGTGTGCTGACGTCGCCCGGCGCCACGGTGTTGCGTGGCGACGTGACGCGGCTCGACGCGCTCGCGGTCGACGGACCGTTCGACCTCGTGCTCGACATCGGGTGCTTCCATTCGATCGCGCCGGGGCGACGTGATGCGTACGCGCATGGCGTTGCGACCCGGACCACGCCGGGAGCCACGCTGTTCGTGTTCGCCTTCGCGCGGCGGCCCGGGCTCGTTCCCATCGGCGTCACGCCGCGCGAGATGCGCGACCGCTTCGCGCCGTGGTTCGAGCCGGTCGGACGGATCGCGGGTACGCAGCCGCCCGGCGCGGCGTGGTACCGGCTGCGGCGGGTCGGCTAGGAGACCGGTTCCGTCCGCGTGCGATAGGCGGGGAGCTCGGGGTATACGCGGGCGACCACGAAGGCGCCCACGATCGTCAAGAGTCCACCGGTGATCACGCTCACGGTCGCGCCGAACGCAGCGGCGACGAGTCCTGACTCGATGTCACCGAGCTTCGGCCCGCCCGTGACGACGACGAAGAACACCGACGACAGGCGACCTCGGAGCCGGTCGGGCACGGTCACCTGCAGGATCGTCGAACGGAAGATCGCGCTGACGACGTCCGCGGCGCCCGCGACCGCGAGGCACACCAACGCCGGCACGAGATGCGTGCCCGACAACCCGAACCCGGTGATGGCCGCGCCCCACGCCACCACGGCCCAGACGATCGCATCGCCCTGACGGTGCAGGCCCGTGACGGACCCCGACGCCAACGTCATCAGCAGCGCCCCGGCCGCCGGTGCCGCGAACAGGAGCCCGACCACCTCGGGCCCCCGGTGCAGCTGCTGTGCGGCGATCACCGGATACAGGGCTTGCGGGCTGCCGAAGATCATGGCGACGAGGTCGATCACGAACGTCGATTGCAGCAACCGGTGGTTCCGGAGGTACTGCAGACCCTCGGCGACGGCCTTCAGTCCGCGTTCGACGATCTCCTCGCCGAGCGGGATCGGGGCGAGCAAGAGCGCGACGACGAAGGAGAAGACGTACGACGCGAGGTCGACGCCGTACGCCCACGCGACGCCCGACACCGCGATCACCACCCCGGCCAACGCCGGGCCGACGATCGAGCCGACCTGCCAGCCCGCCTGGTTCAGCGCCGACGCGGCGGGGATCTCCTCTTCGGACAGGAGCCGAGGGATGGCGGCCTGCCGCGCGGGTCCGTGGATCGCAGCGAGGAACCACGTCCCGAGGTTCGCCGCGTGCAGCAGCCACAGGGGTGGATGTCCCGACAGCGCGCCGAAGAACAGGATCGCCGCGACGACGATCGATGCGAGCTGCGTCCAGATGAGCGTGGTGCGGCGGTCGTAGCGGTCGATGAACGCCGAGCCGACGAACACGCCGGCGAGGCTGCCGACGAGCCCCGAGAGGCCGAGGAGCCCGACCGCGGCCGCCGAGCCGGTGAGGGCGTAGACCTGGACGTAGAGCCCGACCCGCGAGAATTGCGAACCCATCGCCGAGACGACGGCCCCCAGCCACAGGAGCCGGAACTGTCCCGACCGCAGCGGCCGGACGTCGATCGCGAACCGTCGGAGCCACCGCATCGCGGCAGCCTACCGACGCCGGCGGAACGAACCGCGTCTACGCGAGCGCGGTCGCGATCGCGTCCTCGAGCACGTCGAGCCCGTCGGCGAGCAACGCCTCGTCGATGTTGATCGGAGGCAGGAGCCGGACGACGTTGCCGTAGGTTCCCGCCGTGATCACGACCACGCCCTGCGCGAGGGCAGCCGACGTGATGGCCCCCATCCGGGCGGCGTCCAACGGCTCCTTCGTCGCCGGGTCGGCGACCAACTCGATCGCGCACATCGACCCGCGCCCACGCACCTCGCCGATCTGTGGGAACCGCTCCTGCATCGAGCGGAAGCGCGCCATGATCGTCTCGCCGGTGCGGACCGACCGGTCCAGCAGCTGCTCGCGCTCG
>Ga0207708_10000718_pt1 | contig 24932 bp, 26 predicted proteins | sample KBSK5101metaG_FD_184340 | JGI IMG/M metagenome (GOLD analysis project Ga0207708, IMG submission 184340) | Corn, switchgrass and miscanthus rhizosphere microbial communities from Kellogg Biological Station, Michigan, USA - KBS K5-10-1 metaG... | ecosystem: Host-associated > Plants > Roots >...
CGGGGTCCCGGTGCCGCACCTCGGTGAGATGCGGCGCCTCTTCGAGGGCATCCCGCTGACCGACATGAACACCTCGATGACGATCAACGCCACCGCGATGTGGCTGCTCGCCCTCTACCAGGTCGCGGCGGAGGAGCAGCACGGACTGAGCGTCGACTCTCCCGACACCGAGCGCGCCGAGGTCGCCGCCCGGCTCGCCGGCACGACGCAGAACGACATCATCAAGGAGTACCTCTCCCGCGGGACCTACGTCTTCCCGCCCGAGCACTCCCTGCGCCTGATCGGCGACGTGATCGCCTACACGGTGCACGAGATCCCGCAGTGGAACCCGATCAACATCTGCAGCTACCACCTGCAGGAGGCCGGCGCGACGCCGCAGCAGGAGCTGGCGTACGCGCTGTGCACGGCCATCGCCGTCCTCGACACCGTGCGGGCCTCCGGGCAGGTGAGCGAGGAGGACTTCGGCACGGTCGTCGGCCGGATCTCCTTCTTCGTCAACGCCGGCGTGCGGTTCGTCGAGGAGACCTGCAAGATGCGCGCCTTCGTGCAGCTGTGGGACGAGCTGACCCTGCAGCGCTACGGCGTCACCGACCCCGCGCTGCGGCGCTTCCGCTACGGCGTGCAGGTCAACTCGCTCGGGCTCACCGAGGCCCAGCCCGAGAACAACGTGCAGCGCATCGTGCTCGAGGCGCTTGCGGTCACGCTCGGCCGCAGCGCGCGCGCCCGCGCCATCCAGCTCCCGGCCTGGAACGAGGCCCTGGGGTTGCCGCGGCCCTGGGACCAGCAGTGGTCGCTGCGCATCCAGCAGGTGCTCGCGTACGAGACCGACGTGCTCGAGTACCCGGACATCTTCGAGGGCTCCAAGGTCATGGACGGGCTCGTGGCCGAGCTGATCGAGGGCGCCCGGGCCGAGATGGCCGTGGTCGAGGAGCACGGCGGCGCCGTCGAGGCGGTGCCTTACATGAAGGCGGCGCTGGTCGACTCCCACCGCGAGCGCGTGCGCCGCATCGAGGAGGGCGAGCTGGTCGTCGTCGGCATCAACAAGTACACGGAGACCGCGCCCTCCCCGCTGACGGCGGACGCCGAGGGCGGGATCCTCGTCGTCGACCCCGAGGTCGAGGCCGAGCAGGTCGGCGATCTGCGCGGGTGGCGCGAGGCCCGCGACCAGCGGGCGGTCGACGCGGCGCTCGCCGAGCTCGCGCGCGTGGCCCGCGCCGAGCACGAGAACATCATGCCGCCGACCATCGCCGCGGCCCGCGCCGGCGCGACCACGGGCGAGTGGGCGCAGGCGCTGCGCGACGTGTTCGGCTCCTACCGCGCCCCCACCGGCGTGGGCGAGGCGATGGCGGCGGGCGAGGACGACCGGCTCGAGGAGTTGCGCGACGAGGTCGACCGCGTCTCCGAGGCGCTCGGGCGGCGGCTGAAGATCCTCGTCGGCAAGCCGGGCCTGGACGGGCACTCCAACGGCGCCGAGCAGATCGCCGTGCGCGCCCGCGACGCCGGCATGGACGTCGTCTACGAGGGCATCCGCCTCACGCCGTCGCAGATCGCCGCCTCGGCCTTGCAGGAGGGCGTCCACGTGGTCGGGCTGTCGATCCTCTCGGGCTCGCACCGCTCGCTCATCCCCGAGGTCCTGCGCGCGCTGCGCGAGGAGGGCGCCGACGTGCCCGTCGTCGTCGGCGGGATCATCCCCGAGGCCGACGTGGCGCCGCTGCGCGAGGCCGGTGTCGCCGCCGTCTACACCCCGAAGGACTTCGACCTCAACCGCATCATCCGCGACATCGTCGAGCTCGTCGCGGAGCGCAACGGCGTCGCGGCGGCGTCGGCGTAGTGGCGCGGGCGGCCGCGGCGCTCGCCGTCGCGCTGGCGCTGCTCGCGGCGGCGCCGGGCCTGGCCGCCGCGGCCTCGAACGCGTACATCACCGTCGGGGACGAGAACGCGGCCGGCGTCGCCCAGCTCGGGCTGGCCGACGACGGCGCGCTGTCGGCGTTGTCGCCGCTCCTGGTCGGGCCGCCCAACGGCCTCGCCGGGGTCGCCCTGACCCCGAACGGGCGCACGGCCTACGTCGCGCTGAACTCGACCAACCCGGGCTCGGGCCCGACCGAGCTCGGCACCACCGTCCTCCAGTTCGGCGTCGACCGGGGCGCCGGGACGCTCAGCCCGCTCTCGCCGCCCAGCGCGCCCTCGGCCCACGGGCCGGGCAGCGTGGCGGTCAGCCCCGACGGGCGCAGCGTGTACGCGGTCAGCGCCCACGACGACGTGGTCTCGCAGTACGACGTCGACCCGCAGTCGGGGGCGATGACGCCGAAGGCGCCGGCCTCGGTGCCCACCGGCGTCAACCCGGCCGATTTCGCGCTGACCCCCGACGGGCAAAGCGCCTACGTGACGAACTTCGGCGACGACACGATCTCGCAGTACGACGTCGACCCCGCCAATGGGGCGCTGACGGCCAAGCCGGGGCCGCCACCCGACGCGCCCGGAGAGCCCCTGGGCATGGCCGTCACCCCGGACGGACGGAGCGCCTACGCGGCCGCCCAAGCCGGCGTCCTCCAGTACGACATCGACCCCTCCACCGGCGCGCTGACCCCGAAGGCGGACCCGCTCGTCTCGACGGCGATCCCCTCCTTCGTCGTCATCAGCCCCAACGGGCGCAGCGCCTACGTGGATGAGCCGAACACGAACAACCTGCTCCAGTACGACGTCGGGCCGAACGGGCTGACGCCGAAGTCGCCGCCCTCGGTCAGCGTCAGCAACGAGCGGTTCCCGGTCCTCAACGACGTCGGCGTCACCCCGGACGGCCGGCACGTGTTGGTGCTCGCCGGCGCCCTGGCCACCGAGTTCGGTTTCGACGCCGACGCCGGCGGGGCCCTGACCCCTGGCGCCCAGCCGACCTTCGCCCTGCCCGCGTCCGCGCACCGCGTCGCCGTCGCCCCGGATGCGCCGCAGGCGACCTTCATCGCCACCACCTCGGGCCTGACCGCCGGCTTCGATGCCGGCGGCTCCACGGACCCCGGTGGCACCATCGCCCGCTACGACTGGGACTTCGGCGACGGCGCCAGCGCGCGCGACGCCGGCCCCACGCCGTCGCACACCTACGGCGCCGCGGGCACCTACGCCGTCAGCTTGACGCTGACCAGCAGCACAGGCTGCACGGCGGGGTCCTCGGTCTACGTGACCCGGATGGCGGCGTGCTCGGGCGCCGGCGCGCGCACGCGCCAGAGCGTGACCGTGAGCGCGCCGGCCGCGGGCGGCGGCGGTGCTACGACGCCAACGACGAACACGGGAGCAACCACGACCACGCCGCCTGGGCCGGTCGCCGTGGCCGTGCCGGGGCGCGCCCGCACATCGATCCTCAGCCGCTCGGCCGTCGTCACCGGGACGCCACCGCACGCGCGCACCCAGATCGTGCTGCGGTGCGGCGCAGCGAGCAGCATCGCGTGCCGCGGGCGCGTGCGCCTGTCGCTCGCCAGCGGCGCGGCCGCGCGGAGCGGCGCGGCGCAGCCTGCCGCGCTCCTCACTGCCGGCCGCGGCCGCTTCGCCTCGCGCGCTGGGCGCCGGGTGCGGGTGACCGTGCGCATCGGGGCACGGGCCTTCCGCGTGCTGCGGGCGCGCGGGCGCGCTGGCGCGCTGGTCACCGTGGCCACGCGCCAGCAGGGTCGCCGCAGCGCGGTGACGCGGCGCACGATCGCGCTGCGCTTCGACGGCGGGCGGGGCTGATGCCCGCGGCCGCCGAGCTCGGCCGCCGCCTGCGCGAGCGCGACGTCAGCGCCGCGCCCGCCGTCCTCAACCTGGTCGAGCGGCGCTCGCCCGCGGGGCGCGAGGACGTCGCCGCGCTGCTGCACGAGGTCTCCCCCGCCGTGCTCGGCGGCGAGGCGCCGGGCTACGTGGTCGGCGTGACCGGGCCGCCCGGCGCCGGCAAGTCGTCGCTGCTGGGCGAGCTCGTCGCCGCGTGGCGGCGGGCCGGGCGCACCGTGGCCGTGCTCGCCGTCGACCCCACCTCGCGCCGATCGGGCGGCGCGCTGCTCGGCGACCGCGCCCGCATCCCCTCCGAGCCGGGCGACCGTGGCGTGTTCATCCGCTCCACCGCCGCAGGCGAACGGCTGGGCGGGCTCGCGCCCGCGACCCGCGCGGCCGCGCAGGCGCTGGCTGCGGCCTTTGACGTCGTGGTGATCGAGACCGTCGGCGTGGGCCAGTCCGAGACCGAGGTGGCCGACGTCGCCGACACCGTCGTCGTCGTGGTCCAGCCCGGCTCGGGCGACGTGCTCCAGTTCCTCAAGGCGGGGATCATGGAGATCCCCGACCTGCTCGTGGTGACCAAGGCCGACCTCGGCGTGGTCGCGCAGCGGGCACGCCGCGACCTCCTGGCCGCCGTGCGCGCGCTCGGCTCCGAGGCCGAGGTCGTGATGGTCTCCTCGGTCGCGCCGGCGCAGGGGTTCGACGAGCTCGTCGCCGCGCTCGCGCGCCGGCGCGAGCAGCTCGATCTTCCGTCCCGGCGCACGCACGCCCGCCGGCGCGCCGCACTGGCCGACTTCGTGGCCGAGCACGGCGACCGCGGCCTGCGGGCGCTGGGCGGCCGCCGCGCGGCCGAGAAGTGGCTGGACGAGCAGGAGCCCGGGCTCGACGTGCCCGCGCTGGAGCGCCGCCTCGAGCAGCGGGCTCTGGAGGCCTTGTGAGGAACCGCGGCAGCTGGCCCGTCGACCTGGCCATCATGCTCGGCGCCGCCGCGCTGGCCACGGCGATCGCCGCGCTGGCCGGCTCGCCCAACCTGGGCACCGCGCTGACCTTCGGACAGCTCGCCTTCGCCCTGGCGCTCCTGTTCGTGCTGCTGAAGCGCTGAGCGGCTCAGCGGCGCATGCGCTCGAGCTGCTCGGGCGTGTCGACGTCGTCCTGCTCGGCGTCCATCTCCACCTCGGTGACCGCGTGCTGGACCAGCAGGTCGCGCGCGCCCTGATCGCCGCGCAGGCGCAGCAGGTCCCCGAACAGCGCATGTTCGAGCACGACCGGATGACCGGGCTTGCCGCCGTAACGCGCCCGCACCGCCGGGTGCTCCCCGCGCGCGGCCAGCACGCGGTCGATCGCGCCCGGCACCGGGTGCGGCTGGTCGCCCAGCAGCACCACGATCGCCTCGGCGTCCCGGGACGCCTGCACGCCGGCGCGCAGCGACGCGGCCTGGCCCTCGTTCCAGCCCGGGGCGAGCGTGACCTCGGCGCGGCCGAGGTCGACGGCGGCGCGGATGCGCTCGGCCTCGTGGCCGAGCACGAGCACCACGCGGTCCAGCGCCGGCTCGGCGTTGGCGGCGTCGAGCGCGTGCTGCAGCAGCGGGCGGCCGTCGAGGTCGGCGAGCTGCTTGGTCCCGCCGAACCGGCGCCCGGCACCGGCCGCGAGGACGATCCCGACGATCAGGTGCGCACCTCGTGGATGCGCCCGCCCGAGGCCGAGAGCATCCCGCCGGCGCGACCGTGGCGGGCGGCCACGACCTCGGCCATGATCGACAGCGCCGTCTCTTCGGCGCTCAGGCCGCCGAGGTCGAGGCCGACCGGCGCCAGCATCTTCGACCCCGGCGGCCGGGGGGCCGAGCGCTTGACCCCGACCACGGTGGCCACGGCGACGTCCTCGCCGGCCGCCGTCCATTCCTGCAGGCGCTCCACGATGTCGTTCATGAGGCGTCCAGTCCTCCTTCGAGCAGGTCGGCCAGCTCCTCCAGGGAGGCCAGGGAGTTGCCGGCGAGGAAGTGGTCGGCGTGCGGAAGGGCGGCGCTCATCCCACGGGTCAGCGGCTCGTAGCCCTCCTGCGCCTTGAGCGGGTTCAGCCAGATCACGCGGTGCGCGCAGCGGCGCAGGCGCTCCATCTCGGCGCCCAGCAGCTCGGGCTCGCCCCGGTCCCAGCCGTCCGAGAGCACGACGACGACGGCGCCGCGGCCCACGCGCCGGCCGTGCTCGCGGTTCAGCGTGCCCAGCGACTCGCCGATGCGGGTGCCGCCGGAGAAGTCCTGCACCGCCTCGACGGCGCGGCGCAGGGCGACGTCGGCGTCGCGCCCGCGCAGCTCGCGCGTGATCCGCGTCAGCCGAGTGCCGAACGCGAAGGCCTCCACCCGCCGGCGCGCGGCCACGCACGCCTGTAGGTACGTGAGCAGCATGCGCGCGTAGGGCTCCATCGAGCCCGACACGTCGCACACGAGCACGACCGGGCGCTGGCGCAGCGTGGCGCGGCGCCAGCGCCGCTCGACGGGCTCGCCGCCGTAGCGCAGCGACGCACGGATGGTGGCGCGCAGGTCCTCGCGGTCGCCGCGCCGGCGTGCCGGCTTGGCCCGCCGGCTCAGCCGCTTGGGGCCGCGGCGGGCCAGGCGCTGGAGCACGTGCTGGGCCTGGGCGAGCTCGGGGTCGCTCAGGCCGGCGAAGTCCTTGCTGCGCAGCAGCTCGACCGGCGACCACGCCGCGGGCACGGGCTTGGTCTCGGCCGGCTCGGCCCCGGGCGCCGGCCGCGCGCCGGGGTCGCCGATGCGGGGCAGCGCGGCCTTGGCCTCCGGCGGGATCAGGTCGAGGGCGTCGTGCCAGCCACGCCCGAAGACCTCGTCGAAGGCCTCGGCGAACACGGGCAGGTCGTCGGCGCGCGAGCACATGGCCACGCGCAGGGCATAGAAGGACTGCGCGCGCGACGACGCGTCGATCGCGGAGAGGGCGCGGTGGCCGGCCAGCAGCTCGTCCAGCCCGACCCGCACGCCGTCGGCGCGCAGGCGCTCGGCCAGCGTCGAGAGGCGCTCGGTGACGACGGCAGCCTCAGACACCGCCGAGCACGCCGTCGGCGCGCACCCGCTCGATGTCCTCGCGCACCTTCAGCGCGGCGCCGACCGAGGCGTCGAGCGAGCCGTCCTCGCCGCCCAGCGCGAGCAGGGCCTGGGCCCACGCGATGGTCTCCCCCACGCCGGGCACCTTGTAGAGGTCGCGGTCGCGCAGCAAGGCGACGGCGTCGCACACGCGCCCGGCAATCGCCTCGGGCACGCCGGGCAGCCGCGCGGCGACGATCTCGGCCTCGCGCTCGCGCGTCGGGTAGTCGATCCAGTGGTAGAGGCAGCGGCGCTTGAGCGCGTCGTGCAGCTCGCGCGTGCGGTTGGACGTGATGACGACCAGCGGCCGGCCCCGGGCGCGAACGGTGCCGAGCTCGGGAATCGTCACCTGGAAGTCGGAGAGGAGCTCGAGCAGGAAGGCCTCGAACTCGTCGTCGGCGCGGTCGACCTCGTCGATGAGCAGGACCACCGGCCCCTCGTGCTCGAGCGCCTCGAGCAGCGGACGCCGGATCAGGAACGGGGCCGCGAAGAGCTCGCCCACCTCGGCCCCGCCCTCGGCCGCGCGCAGGGCCAGCAGCTGGCGGGCGTAGTCCCAGTCGTAGAGGGCGTGGTGGACATCGATGCCCTCGTAGCACTGCAGGCGGATCAGGCGGGAGCCGGTGGTGGCGGCCAGCGCCTTGGCCACCTCGGTCTTGCCCACGCCGGCTTCGCCCTCGAGCAGCAGCGGCTGCTCCAGCGTCGCGGCCAAGTACACGGCGATCGACAGCGCCTCGTCGGCGAGGTACTGCTCCTCGGCCAGCGCGCCGGTGACCGCCGCGACGGAGGCGAAGCGGGCGTCAGGGATGCTTGACTCCCTCGCGCAGCATTGTCAGCGCCTTACCCACCCGCCGCGCGCGCGTCTCCTCGCGCTTGGCCTCGGCGATCCACTGCGCGTACTCCTTGCGGTGGGTGAAGGACAGACCTTCGTAGGCCCCGCGGGCGGTGTCGTCGCCCGCCAGCGCGGCCGTCAGGGCCGGGGGGACATCGACCTCGCGCGGCTCGTCGTCGCGTTCGATCGTGACCTCCACGGCGTCGCCGGCCGCCAGCCCGGCAGCGTCGCGCGCGTCCCTGCGCAGGCCCAGGTAGGTCCTCCCTGAATAGACGGCGAGGCGGCTGCGGTAGTCCACCCCGTTGATGGTGCAGCGCACCGGGGCCCGCGCGGAGCCGAACGCCGCCTTGGCGTCGAACGGCACCTCGACCCAGTGGCCGCCTCCGCGGCCGGACTCCTCCAGGGTGGCGGTGAACCTCAGGCCGCTGCGGCCTCCAGCGCGCGTGCGGTGAGGACCTGGGCCAGGTGGCGTTTGTAGTCGCCGGACGCGTTCAGGTCGCTCGGCGGGTTGGTGCCCTCCGCCGCCTGCTGCGCCGCGGCCACGATGCTGGTGCCGTCGAGGCCGCCGCCGCGGAGCGCCTGCTCGGTGGCGGTGGCGCGCAGCGGCGTCGAGCCCATGTTGGTCAAGCCCACGCGAACATCCTCGCAGGAGCCGTCGGCCGCCTTGCGCACGAGCGCGCACACCCCGACCATGGCCCAGTCCTCGATGCGCCGGTTGAACTTCTGGTAGCCGTAGCCCCAGCCGTCGTCCAGCGGCAGCGAGACCGAGGTCATCACTTCTCCGGGCTCCAGCGCCGTCGTGAGGTAGTCCTGGAACAGGTCGGCGGCGGCGATCTCGCGCGTGCCGCCCGAGCCCTGCACGGTGACCGAGCCCTCGGCCGCCAGCAGCACCGCCGGCATGTCCGAGGCGGGGTCGCCGTGGGCCAGGGAGCCGCCGATCGTGCCGCGGTTGCGCACCTGCTGGTCGGCGATCGACCGAGCCGCGACCGCAGCGAGGCCGAGTTCGGGCCGGTTCTGGAGGTCGGCATGGCGCGTCATCGCGCCGATCTTCCAGCCCCCGTTGCTCTGCTCGGCGCCGCGCAGGCCGTCCACGCGGCGCAGGTCGACCAGCAGGGTCGGGAACGCCAGGCGGAGCTTCATCAGCGGGATCAGCGAGTGCCCGCCGGCCAGCAGCTTGGCGTCCTCGCCGCCTTCTTCGAGCTGGCGGATCGCCTCCGCGAGCGAGTCCGGTGCGACGTACTCGAATGCGGGAGGGATCATGCCTGCGCCTCCTGGATCGCCTGCCACACCCGCATCGGTGTGAGCGGCATGTTGATGAAGTCGACGCCGAGCGGCTTGAGGGCGTCGATGACGGCGTTGGTGACCGCGGGCGACGCGGCGATCGTGCCCGCCTCCCCGATCCCCTTGACCCCGAGCGAGTTGACCGGCGACGGCGTCACCGTGCGGTCGGTCTCGTAGGACGGGACCTCGGCCGCCGTGGGCAGGGCGTAGTCCGTGAACGTGCTGGTCAGGAGCTGCCCCGCCTCGTCGTAGGCGACCTGCTCGTACAGGGCCTGACCGATGGCGTGGGTGATCGCGCCGTGGACCTGGCCGTCGATGAGCATCGGGTTGATCGCCGGGCCGCAGTCGTCCACGGCCACGTAGCGCACGACCTTGACCTTCCCCGTCGCGACGTCGACGTCGACGACGCACGCGTGCGCGCCGAACGGCCACACGAAGTTCTCGGGGTCGTAGAAGGAGACCTCCTCCAGCCCCGGCTCCATGCCCTCGGGCAGGTCCTGGGGGATGTAGGCCGCGGCAGCCACCTCGGCCACGGTCATCGCGTTGTCGGGCGAGCCGCGGACCTGGTACTTGCCGTCGGCGAGCTCGATGTCCTCGGGCGCGGCCTCGAGCAGGTGGGCGACGATCTTCTTGGACTTGTCGGCCACCTTGTTGGCCGCCCGCGCCGCCGACTCGCCGCCGACGGCGAGCGTGCGCGACCCGTAGGTGCCCATGCCGTACGGGCCCTTGTCGGTGTCGGAGTGCACGATCTCGACCTGCTCGGGCGGGATGCCGATGCGGTCGGCCACGACCTGGGCGAAGCCGGTCTCGTGCCCCTGGCCGTGCGGCGAGCTGCCGGTGAAGACGGTCGCCGAGCCGGACGGGTGCACGCGCACGACCGCGGACTCCCAGTACCCGGCCTGGAGCCCGACGCCCTGCGGCCCGACCACCCGCGAAGGCGCGAGGCCGCAGATCTCCATGTAGGTGGAGAACCCGACGCCGCGGTACGTGCCCTGGGAGCGGAGCTCCTCCTGCTCGCGCCGGAAGGCGTCGAGGTCGAAGTTCTCGAGCAGCCTGTCCAGCGCCCCGTCGTAGTCGCCGGAGTCGTAGATGACGCCGATCGCCACCTCGGCCGGGAAGTCCTCCTTGGGGATGAAGTTCTTCCGCCGGACCGCGAGCGAGTCCATGCCGATCTCGGCGGCGGCCTGGTCGATCATCATCTCGATCAGGTGGGTGGCCTCGGGGCGCCCGGCGCCGCGGATCGCATCGGTGGGGAACTTGTTCGTGAACGCCCCGACGATGTCGGTCTGGACCGCGGGGATCTTGTAACAGCCGCTCATCACGAACGCGGTGAAGGCCGGGATGAACGGCGTGAGGATCGTGTGGTAGCCGCCCATGTCGGCGACGACCTTGCAGTGAATGGCGGTGATCGACCCGTCGTTCTTGATCCCCACGCGCACGTAGTCGATCTGGTCGCGTCCGTGGTGCGTCGCGGCCATGTCGTCCGTGCGCGTGGCCGTCCACTTCACCGACCGGCCGAGCCTGCGCGCGCACCAGGCCACGAGCGTCTCCTCGGCGTACATCTGCAGCTTCGAGCCGAAGCCGCCGCCGACGTCGGGGGCGATCACGCGGATGCGCTCCTCGGAGATGCCGAGCTGGCCGGCCAGCAGCGAGCGCACGAGGAACGGGATCTGCGTGGTCGTGGTCAGCGTCAGGGCATCGCCGCGCCACTCGGCGACCATCGAGCGCGGCTCGATCGCCGCGCCCGCGGTGCGGTGGTTGACGATACGGCGCTCGACGATCTTGTCCGCCGCGGCGAACCCGGCGTCGAGGTCGCCGCCGCCCAGCGACCACTGGAAGGACTCGTTCGTCCCGAAGTTCTCGTGGATGATCGGGGCGCCGTCCTCGAGCGCCTTCTCCGGGTCGGTGACGACCGGAAGCGGGTCGTACTCGACCATGACCTCCTCGGCGGCGTCGACCACCGCGTACTTGTCCTCGCTGAGGACGACCGCAACCGGGTCGCCGACGTGGCAGACCTTGCCGCGGGCCAGCGGCCAATGGTCGGGCGTGCGCATCTCCACGCCGGGAGGGGCCCAGGCCATCGGCAGCGGGGACTCGAGATCGGAGAGGTCCTCGCCGGTGAACACCGCGACCACGTCGTCGCGGGCCGCCGCCGCCGAGGTGTCGATGCTCTTGATCGTCGCGTGCGCCTCGGGCGAGCGGACGATCGCCGCGTACAGCGTCCCGTGCGGCGTGAGGTCGTCGACGTAGTTGCCCTCGCCCGTGATCATGCGCGGGTCTTCCTTGCGCCGCATGGAGCGGCCGACGTAGCCGTTGCCGCCGGGCTTCTCGGTCGTCGCGCTCATGCCCCCATACCCCCGATCGTGACGTCGGTCCTGCCGGCCGGATGCGGGACCGGGATCTTGTGGCCCTCCGGGTGCTTGGCCGCCTCGAGCACCGCCTGCACGATGTTGTGGTAGCCGGTGCAGCGGCAGAGGTTGCCCTCGAGCGAGGTGCGGATCTCCTCCTCGGTCGGGTTGGGGTTGCGGGCGAGCAGCTCGCTGCAGGCCATGATCATGCCCGGGGTGCAGTAGCCGCACTGCAGGCCGTGCTTGTTCCAGAAGGCCTCCTGCATCGGGTGCAGCTCGCCATCCTCCTTGGCCATCCCCTCGATCGTCGTCACGTGGGCGCCGTCGGCCTGGACGGCCAGCACGGTGCAGCTCTTGACCGCCTCGCCATCGAAATGGACGGTGCACGCGCCGCAGTTGGACGTGTCGCAACCGACGTGGGTGCCCGTCAGGCCCAACCGGTCGCGGAGGAGGTGGACCAGAAGCAGCCGCGGCTCGACGTCCAGGTCGTGGGGTTCGCCATTGACCGTGACGCGTACGGGAACGCCCATCTGATCCTCCAAGGGTTGGGGGGACGCGAGTGTCCTGCAACCTAGCTCCCGACGGTTGCCCGCGCAACCGCCTCAGCGCAGCGTGAACGGGGCCCGCGCGACCACGTGCCCGTTGCCGCGCCCCGGCCCGAGCAGCAGCAGCTCGTAGCGCCCCGGGGGCAGATGCGCGAGCCCGGGGATGCGCGCGACGCCCTCGCGCACACGCATCACGCCGCCCGTCACCACGTGCCGGTGGCGGCGCAGGGCGAAGCGCCCGTGGCCCGCCGAGGTGCGGTCTGAGAGCGTCATGGCGCAGGCGTGGCGGCGGCAGCCGACCCGGGCCCGCAGCGGCATGATGGGTCGCGGCAGGGCCAGGAGCGTGAACGCGCTCGAGGCGGTGGCGGTGCTGCCGTCGTGGCGCGCGAGCGTCCACGTCGCCGTGTAGGGCCCGGGTGGGAGCGCGGGCACGTCGGCTTGGGCGTCGAGGCCGTCGGCGCCGTGCACGGCGGTGGTGGTGAAGATCGGCACCGGGCCGCCGCCGGGGTAGAGCGCGAGCGTCACCTTCTCGGCGTCGTCGCCGTTGAGCCCGGCGAAGGCGGTGAACGGCCCCGGCCCGACAAACGCGCCCGTCGGCGGCACGAGGTCGACGATCGCGGTCGGGCCCGTGGGGGCCGCGTCGGACTTGATGAGGCTGCCGTTCCGCACCGGCCCGCTGCCCACGTTCACGAAGCCGGGCGGCGCTGGGCTTCCGGGCGCCGGGCACCGAGCCGGAGGCGCGGGCAGCGTCCCGGCGTAGACGACGGTTCCGCTGCCGCCGTACTGCACCGAGACCAGCCAGCCATGGCCGGCGTTGCTGCCCGCGTCGATCCGGTAGCCGAGCACGGCGGCGTGCGGTGCCAGCGTGGCGCACGTCGCCACCGCGTGCAACGTGTACGCCCCGGACACCGAAAGCCACCCGCGCGGCTGCTGCCCGTCCGCGGTCACGACGAAGTTGTGGAAGCTCGCGCCCTCGAGCTGCCCCGAGCCCTGGAGAGAGACCGTTTGCGCGGACGCCGGAGCGGCCCCGACCAGCGCAAGGAGGAGGACGAAGGGCAGGACCGCTCGGCGCCGCATGTCCACCCAGAACGGTTGGCGGGCCGGTGGGTTGCGTCGTTTCCGCTCCCCGTATGCTCCCGCCTCGATGGCGGTCGGCTGCTTCGTGTCCTCCGGGCGCTCGCTCGACGCGGCAGTACGGCGCGTGCGCCTCGCCGAGGAGCTCGGCTACGAGGCGTGCTACGTCACCCACATCGCCGGGCGCGAATCGCTGACGCTGCTGACCATCTACGCCTCGGCCACCGAGCGCCTCCGCATCGGCACCGGCGTGGTGCCGATCTATACGCGCACCCCGGCGACCATGGCCCAGACGGCGGCGACCATCAATGAGTTCTCGCACGGGCGCCTACGGCTTGGGCTCGGGGTCTCGCACCGCCCCGTGGTCGAGGGCTGGCACGGGCAGTCGATCGACTCGCCGGCCGGGGAGATGCGCGAGTACGTCGCGATCGTACGCGCGATCCTGCGCGGGGAGGACCCGCCCGCGGGTACCAAGTGGTCGACCGGCTTCCGCCTGGCCGGCGTCGACCTCGCCCCCGACATGCCGATCTACATCGCCGCGCTCTCGCCGCTCATGCTGCGGCTCGCGGGCGAGATCGCCGACGGCGTGCTGCTGTGGCTGTGCGTGCCCGACTACATCCGCACCGTGGTGGTGCCCGAGGTGACCAAGGGCCGCGAGAAGGCCGGCAAGGGGCTCGAGGGCTTCGACATCGTTCCCGCCGTCCCGGCCGCCGCCACCGACGACGTCCGGGCCGCCCACGAGGTCCTGCGCGGCGACCTGATCCCCTACTTCGCGCTGCCGTTCTACCGCGCCATGCTCGAGCGCTCGGGCTTCGGCACCGAGCTGGCCGAGTACGACGGCGCCGCCGGCGACCCCGACGCGATGAAGCGGGCGATGTCGAACGAGTTCCTGCACGCGCTGGCCGCCGTGGGCCCGCCGTCCGACGTGCGCGACGGCGTGCGCGGCTACCTCGAGGCGGGCGCGAGGTCGCCGTGCGTGAGCCCGATCGCGCGGACGGACTTCGACGCCACGCTGCGCGCAGCCGCCCCGAACGCCTGAGCACCGACGCAGTCCTACGGCGTGTCGACCGGCTTGGGCGGCGCCGGCGGCTGCGGGCCGGCCAGCGCGGCCACCCGCCAGGAGCCGCCCTCACGCACGAGCTGCACGACGTCGGTGGAGGCCTTCTGGTGAGCGGCGCCGCTGTAGACCTGGGCCAGAGCGCGGTTGCCGGTGACCTTGATCGTCGCGACCTGCAGGCGCGGCTGGTGCACCTTGCCCAGCCCCAGGCGCAGCGCCGTCTCGCACGGCAGGCCGGCGCCGGCGACGCGCTGCACGAGCGTGCGGGCCAGGACCTGGTTGCACATCGTGGCGTAGTCGTGGGCGGCCGTGGCCTGCTCGAGCTTGAGCAGCGTGCCGCGCACCGCGGCGCGATCCTGCGCGGGGCTCGGCCCCTTGGGCCTGTCGCTGCCGCCGCCGCACGTGGTCACGCCCAGCGCAAGGGCCAGCACGGCGGCCGTCGCAGCGGGTCCCCTACCGACTCGCATTCCGAGAAGGCTACGCTTGGGGCATGGAGCGTGCGCCACTTCAGGACGGCCACGGCCGGCGGATCGCCGACCTGCGCTTGTCGGTCACCGACCGCTGCAACTTCCGCTGCCAGTACTGCATGCCCGCCGAGGGGCTGCCGTGGCTCGAGCGCCAGGAGATCCTCTCGTTCGAGGAGATCGAGCGCCTGATCGCGCTGCTGGCCGACATGGGCGTGACCGACCTGCGACTGACCGGCGGCGAGCCGCTCGTGCGCCGCGACTTCCCCTCCCTGGCCGCATCGCTGTGCGCGATCGACGCGCTGCACGAGGTGTCGGTGACCACCAACGGCTACCTGCTCGAGCGCGACGCCGAGGCGCTCGTCGGCGCCGGGATCGACCGCTTCAACGTCTCCATCGACTCGCTGCAGCGCGACCGCTTCTTCGAGATGACCCGCCGCGACGCCCTGCCCCGGGTGCTGGCCGGGCTGGAGACCCTCGCCCAGTACCCGGAGGCGCACCCGATCAAGGTCAACGCGGTGGCCATGCGCGGCTTCACCGAGGACGAGGTGCTGCCGTTCGCGCGCTTTGCCCGCGAACGCCCCTTCGAGGTGCGCTTCATCGAGTTCATGCCGCTGGACGCCGACCGCAACTGGGACCGCGACCGCGTGCTCACCGGCGCGGAGATCCGCGACCAGATCGCGGCGGTGTGGCCGCTCGAGCCCGAGCCGCGCGAGCCCAGCGCCACCGCCCGGGTGTACCGGTTCGCCGACGGCCACGGCCGCATCGGGTTCATCAACCCGGTCTCGGAGCCGTTCTGCGGCGACTGCAACCGCATCCGCCTGACCGCCGACGGCCGGCTGCGGACCTGCCTGTTCTCGATCGACGAGACCGACCTGCGCGCCCCGCTGCGCGCGGGCGCGACCGACGACGACCTCGAGGAGATCGTCCGCGACGCGGTGTGGCGCAAGGAGCTCAAGCACCACGTCAACGATCCGGGCTTCGTGCAGCCCAAGCGCTCGATGTCGCAGATCGGCGGCTAGGCCCTACTAGGCAGGCCGGCGAGCGGGTGGCGGGGGCTCGTCGGGCTCGGGCCACAGCGCCACGGGTGGGCTGCCGGGCACGCGCAGGCTGTCGCCGTTGCGCGCGCCCGGCACGCGGTCGAGGCCTTGGCCGCGACCGCGACCTCGTCCAGCGCGCCGGTCATGGCCTCGAGCACGTAGGCGAGCAGCGGCCGCCGGGCCACCTCGACGGTGGCCTTCCCCTCGCCCCCGAGCCGGCTGTCCTGGCCGCCCGCGAGCACCACGCCGACCGGAGCGCTCAGCGCGGACGCTGCCCGTAGTCGCCGAACGGGGCGTCGCGCTCGGCCACGGCCGCGGCGACGGACTCCTGCGCGCGGCGCGAGAAGGCCACGCCCTCAGGGGTGTGGCGCGCGTCGCCGTCGAGCAGGGTGCCGATGAGCTGGGTCACGCGCAGGCCCATCTGCTCGTAGGCCTGGTTGACCAGCAACTTCATCATGTGCAGCTGGTTGCGGGGCAGCAGGGCGACCCGCTGGGCCAGGGCCAGCGCCGCCGCGTCGAGCTCGTCGGCGGGCACGGCCTCGGAGGCCAGGCCCCACTCCGCCGCCTTGCGCCCGGTCAGGGCGTCGCCGGTCAGCAGCAGGCGCTTGGCCCGTTCGAGCCCGAGCCGGTAGACCCACATCGAGGTCGTGGGCGAGCCCCACACGCGCGCGGGCGGGTAGCCGATGTAGGCGTCCTCCGCGCACACGATGAGGTCGCTGCACAGGGCGAAGTCGGTGCCGCCGCCGACGCAGAAGCCGTGCACCTGGGCGATCACGGGCTTGGGCGACTCCCACAGGCGCATGTACGCGCGGACGAAGCGCGACATGGTCTGGTAGTCGCGGATCGGGTCCCACGGCGCGTCGGCCTCGGCGTCGAGCATGACCTCGCTGCCCCAGTCGATGTCGTAGCCCGCGCAGAAGACGCGGCCGGCCCCGCGCAGGCGGATCGCGTGGACCGCGTCGTCGGCCTGGGCGCGGTCCAGAGCGGCGTCCAGATCGGCGATCAGGGCCGGCACGATGGCGTTGAGCCGGTCCGGGCGATGCAGCGTGAGGGTGGCCACACGCCCCTCGACGGCATAGAGGACCGTTTCAGGCATGGCCGGGCATCCTAGAATCCCCGGTATGGAGGGCTCCACCGAGCAGGGCCAGGGCACGGTCCGGTCCTGGCTGCGCTGCTACCGCTGCTGGTCGACGAACCTCGAGGTGCAGGTGCACTACGAGGGCGTTCATCGCATCGACCCCGCCACCGGCGAGCGCGCCGAGGTGGTGGACGAGCTCCAGGAGGCGGTCGTCCAGTGCCTGGACTGCATGCACGACCAGCCCCACCTGGGGTTCCACAACGGACGGGTGGAGCCGATCGAAGACCGCTGGGAGCGCATGATCGCCGGCACGCCGTGGGTGGCCTCGTGCACGGTCGAGGTCGACGCCGACGACGTCGAGACCTGCTCCGGCCCCGAGGCGGGCGACGCGCTCAGCTACGCGGCCTTCGGCGAGCACGGCACGCGCGAGTTCTTCACCCACGTCCGCTTCCACAAGCACGAGGGCGAGGAGACGATCATCGTCCACCTGCTGGTCGAGCTCTACGCGCGCTCGGCCGAGGAGGCCACCGAGGTGCTGGAGGAGGCCGCGCGCGGCGGCCTGACCATCACGTCGCTTGCGGAAGAGTCCCGGCCTCCCGCCGCCACCGGCGACGACCTCCACTAGGCCATTCTCGCCGCCCCTGGCGGCGTCCTCGGGGTTCGCCGTGCCTAGCACGGCTTCACCGACTGCGTCCTTGCCAGGGACGCCGAGCTATGGCCTAGCCGTAGTAATCGCGGAGGCCGTCGAGGAGGCCGCCGTGGAGCGGCGAGGCCTCGATCGCCTTGAAGTACGCCGCGTCGGCGGCCAGCGAGTCCAGCGGCGGGACCTTCCCGGCCGCGGGCGGCGGGGCCGCCGCGAGCAGGTCGGGCTCGTCCCACGGCTTGTCGGGGAGCAGGCGCACGGGCTCCTCGCCGCCGTGCACCGCAGCGGTCATGCGCATGCGGGCGCCCTGCGGGTCCTCCCGGGCGTCCTCGAGCGCGCCGACGACCTGCTTCCAGGTCATGTCCGCGTCGGGCACGTCGGGGTAGACGAGCACGATCGCGCGGTCGCGGCCGGCCACGCGGATGGGCTCGGCGTGGGTGGCGCCCCCGCTGCGCAGGAGCGAGGTCAGGCCGTAGAACGGCTCGCCGTTGACGGCCACGAAGCGCACGTCGGCCTCGGTGGCGGCGACGAGGTTCCGGTAGGGGTCGGGGTCCTGCTCCGTCACCACGGTGACGTCGCCGTGCAGGCCCGGGCGCAGGCGCCCGATGCGGTCCGACCAGCCCAGCGCGTCGGCGGGATTGCAGGTCGCCATCGCGCAGATGTCCTGCGCGCTGAGCGCGCCGTCGAGCTGCGTAGCGCTCCACAGGTCGGCCACCTTGAGCTCGCCCAGCAGGCTCTTCGAGCCCGACGGCGACCAGTCCGCGCCCAGGCAGACGGTCAGGCCGGCGGCGCGAGCCGCCAGCACGTCGGTGGTGTCGCGGTACAGCCACAGATTCGAGAACGGCGACCAGATCACGCTGCCGCCGTTGGGCTTCCACTCGCCGTACTGGGGCTCGTCCAGTGCCGTGCAGTGGATCGCGCCGAGGTGGGGCCCGAGGCAGTCGTGCGTGCGCAGGTCCTCGAACTCGCGCACGAGCTTGGGATCGGTGCCCTCGGACAGGTGGTAGATGAAGGCCTGGCCGTCCTGCAGGTGCTTGCGCGCCCCCGCGAAGTCGTCCGCGGTCGCGAGCGTCCGCACGGACTGGAACACGGTGCGCTTCTTCGTGCGGAAGGTCTCGACCTCGACGTTGCGCACGAGCCAGCCCTCGTAGGGATGCGCGGTCTTGGCCGAGCCCTGAATCGCGGTCACGCCGCCGACCACGGCCTTGGTCTCCACGTACTTGAGCAACGCCTTGCCCGCGAGCGTGCCGAGCGTGGCGACCGGGTCGTGGATGTCGCCCTTGTAGCTGGGATCGCGGGGCCACTGCGCGCGGCTCGTGTACGGCTCGGTCCGCCCGGGCGGCGACCACAGGGACAGGCAGTTGTAGGCGATGTGGTTGTGGAGGTCGATCAGGCCCGGGTACACGACCCCGCCGGACGTGACGCGGTGGGCGTGCTCGAACCCGGCTGGCGGGGCGTCCCCGCGGTCCTGCACGGCGTCGATCAGCCCGTCGTCGCCGACGTAGACCGCGCCGTCGTCCAAGACCGGGCGCTGCGCGTCAAACGTCACCACCCTGCCCGTCACCACGAGGCTCATGCGCCAATCAAATCAGCTTGAGCGGACCTGCAAGACTCGGTTCTCGATGCCGCAGTCCTTCGATCCCGGCTACGTCGACGCGCCCTTCGCCGCGCTCGCGGCGGAGTTCCCCGGCGCCGACGTCTACCCGGCCTCGGACTTCCGGCTCGAGTGGGGGCCGATCTTCCACCGCGGCCGGCTGGACGGCTCGGCGCGCGTGCTCGTCCTCGGCCAGGACCCCGGCGCGCACGAGTCCTCGGTACGGCGGATCCTCGTCGGCGAGGCGGGCCAGCGGGTCCAGGGCTTCCTGCACAAGCTCGGGATCGAGCGCAGCTACGTGATGGTCAACACCTTCCTCTACAGCGTCTTCGGTCAGGCCGGCGGCGAGAAGCACGCCACCGACCCGGACATCGCCGCCTACCGCCACCGCTGGCTCGACGCGCTCCTGCACGAGACCGACGTCGAGGCCGTCGTCGCGTTCGGGCACCTGGCCGACACCGCCTTTCAGGCGTGGCGCAAGACCGACACCGGCGCGGCCTTCGCCGGCGCCTACGAGCACCTCACCCATCCCACCCAGCCCGACGCCTCGTCCCACGATCCCGTCAAGCAGGCGGCCGCGATGAAGACGCTGCTCGCGCAGTACAGCGCCGCGCTCCCACGCCTGCACGCCGCGATCGCCCACCCGGACGTGCAGGTCGACCCGGTTCCCTACGGCGACGCGCTCAGCGACGCCGACCACGGCGAGATCCCCGCGGCCGACCTGCCGGCGGGGATCCCGAGCTGGATGCGCTCGCTGGAGGAGTGGGCCAAGCGCGACGGCCCCGACGCCGAGACCAAGCGCGCCACGCTGGTCGTCCGGGTGCCGGACGACCTGCGCCCCTGGCACTAGCCGTTGCCGTTGCCGTTGCCGTTCCCGTTGCGGCTCGCGATGACCGAGTCGATGAGCCCGTAGCCGCGGCCCTCCTCGGGGGTCATGAAGCGGTCGCGCTCCATGTCGGCGTGGATGGTCTCCACGTCGCGGCCGGTGTGGCGGGCGTAGAGCTGCTCGAGCTGCGCACGGATGGCCAGCGTCTCGCGGGCGTGGATCTCGATGTCGGTCGACTGGCCCTGGAACCCGCCTGTGGGCTGGTGGATCAACAGCCGTGAGTTGGGCAAGGCCGAGCGCCGCCCCGGCTCGCCGCCGGCGAGGATCAGCGCCCCCATCGACATCGCGATGCCGACGCAGATCGTGCGCACCGGCGGCCCGATGAACTGCATGGCGTCGTAGATGGCCAGGCCGGAGTAGACCTCGCCCCCGGGGCAGTTGATGTAGAGCGAGATCTCCTGGTCGGGCTCGGCCGACTCGAGGTGGATGAGCTGGGAGACGACGAGGTTCGCCACCTCGTCGTTGATGGGGCTGCCCAGGAACACGACGCGGTCCTTGAGCAGCCGCGAGTAGATGTCGAAGGACCGCTCGGCGCGACCGTCCTGCTCGATGACCATGGGGACGAGGGGCATGGGACCTCCTGGCTCCAATTCGCAACTGAATGGTTGCGCATGAGCATAGCGGTATAGTGCAACCCATGAGTTGCGTCACCCGAGAGCTGCTGCTGGAGGACCTGGACTCCGACCAGGCCTGGGACGCCGTGGTCGACATGGAGAACTGGCTGGCCGAGGAGGCCGAGCTCGAGCTCGAGCCCGGCGCCGAGGGCCGCTTCCGCCTCGACGACGGGTCCGAGCGCCACGCCAAGGTCGAGGCGGTCGACCCCGGCCGCACCCTGTCGTGGTGGTGGTGGAGCGACGAGGCCGACGACCGCGGCACCCACGTCGAGGTGCGCCTGGTCGAGGCCGTCTCCGGCACCCGCGTGGTCGTCGTCGAGTCCGGCTTCGCCGTGGGTCCGGTCGCGTTTGCGGCCAGCACCCTCCTGCATCGCACGCCGATCCGCGCTTAGGGATGCACGACCCCGGGCCCGTCTTCGCGGCCCTGGCCGACCCCACGCGCCGCGCGATCCTCGAGCGCGTCGCCGCCACCGGCGACGCCACCCCGACCGCGCTCGCCGCCGATCTCCCGGTCACCCGCCAGGCCGTCGCCAAGCACCTCGCGTCACTCGAGCAGGCCGGCCTGGTCAGCGGTCGGCGCGTGGGCCGCGAGCACCGCTACGCGCCCAGCGCCGCCCCGCTGGCCGAGGCGGCGCAGTGGATGGCCCGGGTGGGCGGCGAGTGGGACGAGCGCCTGGCGCGGCTGGGCCGCGCCGCCGCGCGTCGGGCCGGCTAACCGGCCTCGTCGAGCCGCTGCTCGAGCGCCGCGAGCTGCGCGGTCAGCTCGTCGGGGAGGTCCTCGCCGAACTTGGCGTAGTACTCGTGGACCTGCGGCAGCTGCTCCCGCCACTCGTCGGGGTCGATCGCGAACAGCTCCTCCAGGTCCGCGGCCGCGATGTCGAGGCCCTCGACGTCGAGCGCCCCCTCGGCGGGCACGAGCCCGATCGGGGTCTCGGTGGCCTCGGCCTTGCCCGCGCAGCGCTGCACGATCCAGGCGAGTACACGGGAATTTTCCCCGAAGCCGGGCCACAGGAAGCGGCCCTCGTCGTCCTTGCGGAACCAGTTGACGTAGAAGATCTTCGGCAGCTGGGCGCCCTCGCGGCGGCCGATCCTCAGCCAGTGCGCGAAGTACTCGGCCATGTTGTAGCCGCAGAACGGCAGCATGGCCATGGGGTCGAACCGCAGCTTGCCCACGGCGCCGGCGGCCGCGGCGGTGGTCTCCGAGGACATGATCGAGCCCAGGAACACGCCGTGCTCCCAGTCGAAGGCCTCGTGCACGAGCGGGATGACGGTCGAGCGGCGCCCGCCGAACAGCATCGCGTCGATCGGCACGCCGGCCGGGTCCTCCCACTCCGGGGCCATCGACGGGGCCTGGTCGGCCGGGACGGTGAAGCGCGCGTTCGGGTGCGCGGCGGGCTTGTCGGCCGTCTCCGGCGACCAGTCGTTGCCGTGCCAGTCGATCAGGTGCGCCGGCGGCTCCTCGGTCAGGCGTTCCCACCACACGTCCCCCGAGTCGGTCCGAGCGCAGTTGGTGAAGATCGCGTTGGCCCTGATCGAGGCGACCGCGTTGGGGTTGGTCTTCTCCGACGTCCCCGGCGCGACGCCGAAGAAGCCCGCTTCGGGGTTGATGGCGTACAGCCGGCCGTCCGAGCCGAACTTCATCCAGGCGATGTCGTCGCCGATGGTCTCGACCTTCCAGCCCGGGATGGTCGGGATGAGCATGGCCAGGTTGGTCTTGCCGCACGCGCTCGGGAACGCCCCCGTCACGTACTTGACGTCGCCGTCGCGCGAGGTGAGCTTGAGGATGAGCATGTGCTCGGCCATCCAGCCCTCGTCGCGGGCCATGACCGACGCGATGCGCAGCGCGAAGCACTTCTTGCCCAGGAGCGCGTTGCCGCCGTAGCCGGAGCCGTAGCTCCAGATCTCGCGCGTCTCGGGGAAGTGGACGATGTACTTGTTGTCGGCGTCGCAGGGCCAGGTCACGTCCTCCTGGCCCTCGGCGAGCGGGTAGCCGACCGAGTGCAGGCAGGGCACGAAGTCGCCGTCGTCGCCCAGCACGTCCAGCGCCCCCTGGCCCATGCGGGTCATGATCCGCATGTTCACCGCCACGTAGGGCGAGTCGGTCAGCTCGACGCCGATGTGGGCGATGGGCGAGCCCAGCGGGCCCATCGAGAACGGGACGACGTACATCGTGCGGCCCTGCATGCAGCCGCGGAACAGGTCGGTCAGCGCCTCGCGCATCTCCGCCGGGTCGCGCCAGTTGTTGGTCGGGCCGGCGTCGTGCTCGTCCTCGGAGCAGATGAAGGTCCGGTCCTCGACCCGGGCCACGTCGCCGGGGTCGGACAGGGCGAGGTAGGAGTTCGGGCGCTTCGCCTCTGAGAGTTTCTGGAAGGTGCCGGCGTCGACGAGGTCCTGCGCGAGACGGTCGTATTCCTCCGCCGAGCCGTCGCACCAATGGACGGCGTCGGGCTGCGTGAGTGCTGCCACCTCCTCGACCCAGTCCAGAAGCTTCTTGTTCTTGGTCGGGACGGCGGTGCTGACGTCGGCCATCGGTTGAGGCAGTGCTCCTTACGGTCGGCGACGAGGGGCGGGAAGGGTATCGCCCCTATTCGACGTTGCCCTCACTGGTGGCCGGTGCGCCGGGGGTCTTCCGCGGGACCAATACCACGCGCTTGAACTCCGCCACCAGGGTGCCGTCCTGCTTGTAGACCCGGGTGTGGACCTTGACCGTGCCGCGGTCGGGCTTGGAGCGCGACTCGCGCACCTCGAGCACCTCGGACTCCACGAACAGGGTGTCCCCGTGGAACACCGGAGCGGGGTGGCTGAGCTCCTCCGTGGCCAGGTTCGCGATCGCCTTGCCGGAGACGTCGGAGACCGACATGCCGAGCGCCAGCGAGTACACGAGCGGGCCCACGACGACGTTCCGGCCCTGCTGGGACTCGTTCGCGTAGACGTCGTTGATGTGCAGCGGGTGGTGATTCATGGTGATGAGGCAGAACAGGTGGTCGTCGGCCTCGGTCACGGTCTTGGCAGGCCAGTGCTTGTAGATGTCGCCGACCGAGAACTCCTCCAGGTAGCGGCCGTAGGGGTGAGCGCCGCTGGCCTCGCGAGCGCTCTGCTCGGTGTCCAGTTGCTTGGTCTCCGTGGTCATGGCGCTGGATTGTGGCAGCCAGTCCTATCCTCGCCCGCCAGTGCGCCAGCGCCTCGATCGGCTCGCCCTCGTCGCCACCGGCCGGCTCTCGCCGGCGGCCCAGGACCGCGCGATGGGCGCCCTGAGGCCGCTCATCTGGCGCGGCGACCGAGTCGAATGTCCCTGCTGCGGCGGGCGCTTCGAGCGCTTCCTGCCCTACTGGAACCGGGACTTCTGCCGCTGCCCCCGCTGCGACTCCCACGAGCGCCACCGCGCGCTGTGGCTGTACCTGCGCGACCGCGCCGACCTCGCCGGCACGCTGCTGCACCTGGCCCCGGAGGCGGCCATCGCCCGCCACCTGCGCGACCGGCCCGGGGTGGACTACGTCTCCGCCGACCTCGACTCGCCCCTGGCCATGCTGCACTTCGACATCCAGGACATCCCCTTCCGCGACGGCACCTTCGACGCCGTGCTCTGCGGGCACGTGCTGACCGAGGTCCCCGACGACCGCAAGGCGATGCGCGAGATGGCCCGCGTGCTGCGCCCCGGCGGCTGGGCCATCGTCATGGCGGCCGTGGAGCCCGGCCGAGCGCAGACCTACGAGGACCCGGCCATCACCGACCCCGAGGCGCGCCGCGCCGCCTTCCTCGAGCCGAACAACGTCCGCGTCTACGGCGCCGACCTCGCCGACCGGCTGCGCGAGGCCGGCTTCGCCGTCGAGGTCATCCCCTACCCCCGCCAGCTCGGCGACGACGCCATACGCCGCTATGGCCTGCTGCCGGCGGACGAGATCTACGTGTGCCGGCGCGCCTGAGCGGCGCGAACCCCGTTTGTAGAGTTGCCGGCGCATGAGAAACCCACGCGACTTCGCCAAGCCCCTCGCCGTTGGTGCGCCCGATCCGCCACTCGAGATCCCGGTCACGCCGGCGCGGATGATCCACTTCTTCGACCCCTCCAACGCGAAGATCGTCGGCAAGCTGCCCGACCTGGCCACGAAGGCCGATGTCCTCCTCGGCAACCTCGAGGACGCCATCGCGGTGGAGAACAAGGAGGCGGCGCGGGCCGGCCTCGTGCGCGTGGGCAAGGAGATGGACCTCGGCAGCGCGGCGCTGTGGACCCGCGTCAACGCGCTCGAGTCGCCCTGGGCGCTCGACGACATCACGACGCTGGTGTCCCAGATCGGCGACCGCCTCGAGGTGATCATGGTCCCCAAGGTCGAGGGCCCGTGGGACATCCACTACGTCGACCGCCTGCTGGCCCAGCTCGAGGCCGCGGCGGGGCTGAAGCGGCCGATCCTCGTCCACGCCATCCTCGAGACCTCGGTCGGCGTGGTGAACCTGGAGGAGATCGCCACCGCCTCGCCGCGGATGCAGGGCATGAGCTTCGGCCCCGCCGACCTGGCCGCGTCGCGGCGCATGAAGACCACGCGCGTGGGCGGCGGCCACCCCGGCTACCGCACCATCGAGGATCCCGACCCCGAGAATCCCGAGGCGCCGCGCCACTCCTACATGCAGGACCCGTGGCACTACTCGATCGCCCGCATGGTC
>Ga0207708_10000722_pt1 | contig 24877 bp, 18 predicted proteins | sample KBSK5101metaG_FD_184340 | JGI IMG/M metagenome (GOLD analysis project Ga0207708, IMG submission 184340) | Corn, switchgrass and miscanthus rhizosphere microbial communities from Kellogg Biological Station, Michigan, USA - KBS K5-10-1 metaG... | ecosystem: Host-associated > Plants > Roots >...
CGGCTGCGGCCCCGTCGGCCTCGGCGTGATCCTCATGCTCAAGGCCAAGGGCGTGCGCACGGTCGTGGCCAGCGACTACTCCCCCGGCCGCCGTGCTCTGGCGCAGGCCTGCGGCGCCGACGTCGTCGTGGATCCGGCCAACGAGTCGCCCTACGAGGGCCCGACGGCCGCGAAGCACGTCAACGACCTGCCTGCCGCACTCGAGCTGGCGGTGAGCACGCGCGAGAAGCTCGAGCGCCTGCCGGTCGACTGGTGGCACGTCTGGCGCCTGGGCGAGGCGCTCGGGGCGGGCCCGAAACGCCCCGTCGTCTTCGAGTGCGTCGGCGTCCCCGGCGTGATCGACAGCATCATCGACGGCGCGCCGCTGTTCTCGCGCGTCGTGGTCGCCGGCGTGTGCGTCGGCCCCGACCGCATCACGCCGGCCATGGCGATCAACAAGGAGATCGACCTGCGGTTCGTGTTCGGCTACACGCCGCTGGAGTTCCGCGACACGCTGCACATGCTGGCCGAGGGCAAGGTCGACCCGTCGCCGCTGATCACCGGCACCGTCGGGCTGGACGGCGTGGCCGAGGCGTTCACCGACCTCGGCGACCCCGACCGACACGCGAAGATCCTCATCGATCCGCAGCGGGTCTAGCAGGCCGACCATCGGTTCCCCGCCTTCCCCCCACTGAACGTTGGTGTGTAACAGACGGCGCGCGAGCGTGTCGCGATCATCCCTCGGGAAGGATTCCGCGCTCCCCGGGGTCTGCCTCTTTAACGCCGCTTGAACCAAACCACCGCCCCCGCCCGTACCCCACGCCCGACATGCGCCTGCGCCACCGCCATCCGAACAAGGTCAGCGACAACGTCGCCGTCGTGCGCGGGTTCATGTCCGACGAGGTCGAGCTCGTCTCCGCCTTCGCCGACGATGACCGCGCGCAGATGATCGTCTCCGCGCTGGCCGCCATCGCCCACCCCGACTTCGCGCTCGTCGACCGCGACTCGCTCGAGAACGCCGGGCGCCCGATCCCGCTCGACGGCTACGTCGCCGCCTGGCGTCACTTCCTCGAGTGCTGGGAGCGTCTGCACCTCGTCGTCGAGGACATGGTCGAGCACCGCAACCACGTCGTGGTCATCGCCCGGATCAGCGGCGAGAGCAAGGTCGCCGGCATCCTGCTCGAGGACCGCCGCGCCGCCGTGTGGACGTTCAAGCGCGGCCGCGTGCTGCGCATCGAGCAGTTCACCACCCCCGCGGAGGCGTTCGAGGCCGCCGGCCTGCCGGCCGAGGCCGATCCCGCGCCGGAGCCGTTCGTGCCGTCGCTGTGGCTCGCGATGGCCGAGAACGCCAGCGCTTAGCCGGGCAGCATCTCCGCCAGCCGCGCCGCCGCCCGAGCGGCCCCGTCGGTCTCCACGTCGCGGTAGTCGACCCGGCGGCCGATCTCGTCGGCGATGGCCGCCGCGATCACGCCGGGCGTGGCCGTCGCGATGTCCATCCGCCGCCCGGCCCGGTAGCGGTCGAGGCGATGGGGCACGTGGAAGGTCTGCTCGAAGTGGTGGCGCAGGGGGAAGTACAGGAAGGGGCGCTTGGCCGCCGTGAGCTCCATCGCCGTGGTCAGGCCGCCCTGGACGATGGCCAGGTCGCAGGCCGCGAGGTGGCGGTAGAGCTGGTGGACGTAGGCGCGGACCTCGAGGCCGTCGACCTGCGGCAGGCGCTCGGGATCGATGCGCGGCCCGGCGACCACGATCATGCGCAGGTCGGGCACGCGCTCGCGCGCCTCCGGGAACGCGTCGATGACCCGGCGCAGCAGGTACTCGCCCACGCCGGCGCCGCCCACGGTCACGATGCACACGCGCTCGTCGTCGCCGTAGCCGAGCTGCGCCCGCAGCGCCGACCGGTCACCCAGCGTCGCCGGATCGAAGCCGCTCACGTAGCCGACGAAGTCGAAGTTGTCGGCGGTCCAGTCGCGGATCAGCGGCAGCTCGGGGCCGAGCCGGTCGCGCACGACGTCGTCGGCGTTGCCCACGAACAGGGCGCGGTCGCGGACCTGTGGATGGCGCGCGATGTGCTCGACCATCTCGGCGTTGTAGTCGGCGGTCAGCGCCGCCTCGCGGGCCGCGCCGTCGGGCATGGGCAGCCAGCCGACGAAGTCGGTCAGCCAGGCGTAGTGCGCGCGCTTCTCGCCCGGGTGCTCGTGCAGGTAGTAGTCGATCTCCCAACCCTCGTCGGCGATCCAGAGGTCGTAGCGGTCCTCGCGTACGACGTCGTGGAAGACCATGAAGTTGGCCACGAGGATCTCGTCCATCCGGCGCAGGGCCTGGAAGCAGTGGAGGTCGTGCTCGGCCGACTCGGACTCGATGTGCCGCGACTCGTTGGCCAGGTGGTGGCTGGCCGGGTGGATGCGCTCGCCCTCCTGCTCGAGCAGCGCGGTCACCGGGTGCTGGGCCAGCCAGTCGACCTGCAGGTCCGGCACCCGTGCACGCAACGCGCGCGCGATGGCGAGATCGCGCGCCGCGTGCCCGAGCCCGATCGGCGACGAGACGTACAGCGCCCGCGGCCGGCCGTCCGCCCGGTGGACGGTGGGATCGCGCGGCCGGCCGCCCACCCGCTCGCCCAGCCGCCGCAGCGCGACGTTGACGGGCACCGGCTTGCGCGTGTTGGGGACGTGGCTTCCCTCCGGCACCGTCACCAGCTCACCGCCGGTCGCGCGCGCCAGCGCCACGGCGTCGGCGTGGGGCGTGGTCGCATCGTCGGGGGCGGAGATGACGAGCACCGGGCAGCGGACCCGCCGCGCCAGCGCGCGCTGGTCGCGCCGCGTCGCGGGCGCGGCGAGGTCGGTGCCGACGCTGGCGATCATGGACTCCGCATCGGTCTCGAGCGCCCACCCGATCGCGTCCTCGATCTGCTTGGTCGAGTGCGGCGTGGTGAAGTTGCGCTCGCGCGCCCACCAGTCGGCGAAGGCGCCGAAGTCCTCGCGCCAGCGCACGCCGTTGAAGCGCATCCACCCGACCGCCGGCAGGCGCCGGGTCAGCAGCGCCTCGGTCACCCTCGGGTGCGCCATCACCCGCCAGCGCAGGCCGCGCACCGCGCTGACCGGGAACCACGGCGACACGAAGGCCGCCGCCAGCACGCGCTCGGGGTGGTCGGCGGCCAGCAGCAGCCCCCGCTGTGCCCCGAGCGACAGCGAGACGACGACCGCCCGCTCGGTCGCGGTCGCGTCGAGCACGGCGAGCGCGTCGCCGGCGAACGCGGCCTCGGCGTACTCGCGCCGACGCCGCGGCCGATCGGACCGGCCGTTGCCGCGCGGGTCGAACGCCACCACGCGGAAGTGCCGGGCGAGGTACGGGATCTGGGCCTTCCAGACGCGCGAGTGGTAGATCGACCACGGCGGGACCAGCAGCAGCGTCGGGTCGCCGTCGCCGTAGCGCTCCCAGAAGACCCGCACCCCGTCGCGCTCCACGAAGCCCTCCTCGTCGGGATAGCGGGCGCGCGACTGCTCGCGCGTGGGTGCGGGGGCCGCGACGGTCGCGATGGTCGCCGGAGTGTCCCCGCTGCTCAGGCGCCTGTCGAATCGGCCGGCGCCGTGTAGTGCACGTTGACCCGGCGCACGCGCCGCTCCTCGTCGAGCTCCATCACCTCGATGGCCTCGCGCCCGCCGACCGAGCGGTAGTGCAGGGCGACCGAGTCCACCCCGGGCACGACGGCGATGGGCTCGAAGCGCAGGTCGGGGTAGTTCGACAGCGCCCGCACGAAGTACCGGCGCAGGGCGTCGCGCCCGTGCACGACGCCGTCGGCGGCGAACGCGTGCATGGTCACGAAGGGCGACGTGAAGACGACGTCATCGCGGTAGTGGGCGAGGATGCGGTCCACGTCGTGGTCGTTCCACGCCGCGATCCAATCCTCGGCGAACGTGGTGACCGCGTCGGGCGGAGGCATCCAAGCGGCTTCCAGTGGAGTCATGTGTGCAATCCTGTCGAGTAGTGGACTGCCCGTCGAGAGCCAATTTGGAGCGAATGGACTGATCCATGGCAACGCCGGAGCAGCTCATCGCGGCGCTCGGCGACTGGCGGGCCGGGCGCGGCCCCTTGTTCGCCCGCCTGGCCGACGCTCTCGCCCGCGCGAGCGAGCGCGCCGCGTTGGCCGCGGGCGCCACCCTGCCCGCCGAGCGCGTGCTCGCAGCCGAGCTCGGCGTGAGCCGAACGACGGTCGTCGCGGCATACCGGGAGCTACGCGAGCGTGGCCTCGCCGCCACCCGCCACGGCAGCGGCACGGCGCTGCGCAACGCGGTCGCCGGACCGGCCGGCGCCTCGTCGCCCGCGCTCGCCGGGCTGCTCGCCCGCACGGACGCCACCGCCCCGGTCATCGACCTCTCGGTGGGCGCCCCCGAGCTCGACGGCGTTGTCGAAGGCCTGGGGCTCGACGGCGCCGACCTGGCGCGCCACGCCCCCGGGCACGGCTACCAGCCGCAGGGCTGGGCCGAGCTGCGCGCACTGGTCGCGGAGATGCTCGCGCGTCGCGGCGCGCCCACCACCCCCGAGGAGGTCCTCATCACCGTCGGGGCGCAGGAGGCGATCAGCCTCGCCGTGGCCCTCGTCGCCGCGGACGGGCGCCGCATCGCCGTCGAAGCGCCGGGTTATCCCGGCGCGCTGGACGCGATCGCCCGCGCCGGGGGCTCGCCGGTGGCCGTCGGGCGCGACGGCGCCGGCCTGCGCGTGGACACCCTCAAGCCCCTGCTCGAGCGCCAGCACGTCCACGCCCTCTACGTGGCCCCCGCGTGCAACAACCCGACCGGCGGCCGCACGGCGTCGCACCGGCGCGAACAGCTCGCCGCGCTGGCGGCCGAGCACGAGCTGACGCTCGTCGAGGACACCGTGCTCGCCGACCTGCGCTACGACGGCGATCCGGGCGCGCCGCTGTGGGCGCTCGCCCCCGAGCGCGTGCTCGCCGCCGGTTCGCTGAGCAAGGTCGCCTGGGGTGCCCTGCGCGTCGGCTGGCTGCGCGCGCCTCGCCCCGTGGTCCTCCGCCTGGCTCGGGTCAAGGGCGCGCTCAACCTCGGCGTCGGCGCGCTGGACCAGCTCGCCGCCCTCGCGCTGCTGCAGGACTACGAGCGACTGGCAACGCAGCGGCGCGCGCAGGCACACGAGCACATGCAGGCCCTCGCCGCCGCCCTGCAGCGCGAGATCCCCGACTGGGACGTCCGGCCGTCCGAGGGCGGCTGGTCGCTGTGGATCGCCCTGCCCACCGGCAGCGGTGCCGCCTTCGCCCAGACCGCCCTGCGCCACGGGGTGGCGATCACCCCCGGCGGCGGCGTGAGCCCGGACGGGGCCTTCCCCGAGTGCGTGCGCGTCTGTTACGGGCCGGGGCCGCCGGTGCTCGAGGAGGCCGCACGCCGGCTGGCGCGGGCGTGGGCCGCCTTCGTCGACCGCCCGGCGCGCCCGGGCGTGATCGAGGTCACCTCCACGCCGTGACCGACGCGGCGGTCGCGGAGGCGGCCCGGCGAGAGGCTTCCCCCATCGATCAAGCGCCGCCGCGGGAAGGCGGCCTACTGGGGAGAGAAGCCCATGTTCCGCAAGTCCGTCGCCGCCGCCCTCGCCGTGCTCAGCCTCGGCGCCATCGGCGTGTCGACCGCCTCGGCCGATGCCGGCCCCGGCACCTGCAAGTACGCCGACAACTCCGCGCTGACCACCAGCGGCAACCGCATCGCCAACTCGATGCTGTGCATCACCAACAACGAGCGCCGCGCCGCCGGCCTCGCGCCGCTGACCAACAACACCAAGCTGACCAACGCCGCCGTCGCGCATTCGCGGGACATGGCGCAGCGCAACTACGACACGCACAACACGCCCGAGGGCGGCACGCCCGACCAGCGCCTGACGCAGGCCGGGTACGTGTTCAGCTGGTGGGGCGAGAACATCGCCAACGGCTACAAGACCCCCCGTCAGGTCATGGCCGCGTGGATGGCGTCGCCCGGCCACCGCGCCAACATCCTGAACCCGAACTTCAAGGAGATCGGGATCGGCCTGTGGTACACGAGCAGCAAGGTCGTGCGCTACACGCAGGACTTCGGCCAGTCGCCGAACGGCCAGGAGGGCACGGTCACCGGCCTCGAGCCGCAGTTCCAGAAGTAGGCCCGAGCCCAACGGTTGGTGGACACCGAGCGGCGGCGGCGCGCACAGCGCCGCCGCCGTTTCGTCGTCGTTCGACGTTCGCTTCAGTCAAGCCGGGTAGCCGTACGGAGGACGCGCGACCCGCTGACGCTGGCAGCCGTCGAGCGGCCTGGATTAGGGACTTCCCTCGCGAGATCGCGGGAATCCCTCCTGCACGTCCGCCGCCGTTCTCGTTACGATGTAGTGGGTCATTCGTCGTACGAATGACTTGCATCACTCTCCCTCCTCCAAGGGAGGCTAGGCGCGCCGGGTACCAGCGTCAGCCCGGCGCGCCGCGCCTCCCGCCTGCTGGACTGTGCGGCCGATGACCTCCGTATGCGTGTTCATGGGCAGCCGGTCCGGCGTGTCCGCGGCCTACATGGCCGCCGTCGAAGAGCTCGGGCGCGAGCTCGGCCGCCGCGGCCTGGGCGCCGTCTACGGCGGTGGGCGCACCGGCCTCATGGGCGCCTTCGCGGACGCGGCGCTGGAGGCCGGCGCCGAGGTGGTCGGCGTCATCCCGCAGGGCATGGTCGAGCGCGAGATCGCCCACACCGGGGTCACCGAGCTCGTGGTCGTCGACACGCTGCACGAGCGCAAGGCCGCGATGGCCGCGCGCGCCGACGCCTTCGTCGGCGCCGCCGGCGGCATCGGCACCCTGGACGAGCTCATCGAGGCGCTCAGCTGGGCCCAGCTCGGCCTGCACGACAAGCCGTGCGGGCTGCTGGACACCGACGGCTACTTCGCGGCGCTGCGCGCGTGGTTCGACCACGCGGTCGACGAGGGCTTCTTCCCCGCCGCCGACCGCGACCGGCTGGTCGTGGACGCCTCGCCCGCCGGCCTGCTCGACCGGCTGGGCGCCGGTCAGGCGCCGGTCAGCTCGTAGGCGTCGCGGCGCTCACGCCGCGGCACCACGATGGCCAAGAAGCGCGCGCCCGAGCGGCCCGCGGTCATCCCGTGCTCGATCCCCGGCGGCACCACCGACCACGCGCCCGGGTGCAGCACCTTGACCTCGCCGTCGACGGTGAACTCGGCCTCGCCCGCCTCCAGCACGGTGATCTGCTCCTGGGGGTGGTGGTGCAGCGGGAACACCGCGCCGGGCTCGAACTCGTAGCGCGTGACCGTGGCCCGTGACGTGTCGAACGCGGTGCGGCGCACGCCGGGGTAGGGCTCGTCGACCGCGATGGCGTCGAAGTTGCCGAACTCGGGCTTTGTGTTGACGCGCGTCATGCGTCGATGAAGGCCACGACGCGGCACGGCGAGGCCTCCCCTCCGTCGATGGGAATCGGGAACGCCCCGATCTGGCAGCGGCGGTTGAGCACTTGGTCGAGCTCGCCGCCGATGTTCTCGACGTGGCAGACGCCCGCGCGGAACGGGACCTTGTGCATGACGAAGATGTCGTCGATCGGGAACACGTCCTCGATCGTCGACCCGGTCTGCCGCTCGTAGTGCCGCGCAGCGTCGGCGCGCTTGTAGCGGATGCTCGTGTTCATCGGGTGATCGCCCGACGCGCAGTCGAACCCGGTCCAGGCGAACTGCATCTCGGCCACCCACTCGGCGAACTCGCGGTCGCCGCCCGGGTGGCGCAGGAAGTAGCGCTCCTCGTCCTCCTCGGGCGACCCGTTGAAGTAGCGGTGGTAGCCCGTGTGGTAGATGAGGATGTCGCCCTTGCGCACCTCCATCTTGTCGGTGATGTGGTGGGGCTTGAGCACCGACCAGTCCTCGACCACGTCGGAGACGTCGACGATCACGCCCTCACGGCAGAGCCGATCGATCGGGATCGAGCCCACGTCGGCGCCGCCGGAGATGATGTGCATCTCGCTGTCGAAGTGCGTGCCCGCGTGCAGCGGCGTCTCCAGCAGCTGGGAGACGATGCCGTTGGTCGCGAAGCGCTGGAAGTAGGAGAGCTTCGGCGACGGATAGTCCACCCAGCCCGGCGTGTGGATCGAGAACGGGTGGGTGAGGTCGACGGGCCGCATCACTGCATCCTTTCGGCGGCCAGCCGGACGGCCGCGACGATGTTCTGGTAGCCCGTGCAGCGGCACAGGTTGCCGGCCAACGCCTCGCGGATCTCGCGGTCGTCGAAGTCGCGCGCCTCGCCCAGCAGTGGCTCGAGCGACATGAGGAAGCCCGGCGTGCAAAAGCCGCACTGCAGGCCGTGGGTCTCGTGGAAGGCCTGCTGCAGCGGGTGCAGCGTGCCGTCCTCCTCGGCCAAGCTCTCGACCGTCGTGAGCGAGTGGCCCTCGGCCTGGACCGCCAGGGTCAGGCAGGAGCGCACCGGCTGGCCGTCCATCTGCACGGTGCAGGCGCCGCAGACGCCGTGCTCGCAGCCGACGTGGGTGCCCGTCAGCCCCGCCTCGTGGCGGATGAAGTCCGAAAGGAGCAGGCGCGGCTCGATGTCCCGCTCGTAGGTCTTGCCATTGATCTCTATCGAGACCTTGCGACTGGTCATGCCGCTCTCCTCTCGTGTGCGAGGTCGACGACGCGCTCGGGCGTCAGGGGAAGCACGGTCGCCTCGGCGCCCAGGGCGTCCGAGACCGCGTTGGCGATCACCGCTCCGGCTGCCGCGGTGCCGCCCTCGCCGGCGCCCTTGACGCCGAGCGGGTTGAGCGGCGTGGGCGCGTCCTCGGTGATGAGGACCCGCACCTCCGGCATCTCGCCGGCCGTGGGCAGGAGATAGTCCATGAACGAGCCGCTGACGAGCTGGCCGCTGGCGTCGTAGGCGAGCTCCTCGAGCACGGCTCCGCCGAGGCCTTGCGCGAGACCGCCGACGATCTGGCCGTGGACGAGCTGTGGGTTGACGGCGCGGCCCACGTCGTAGGCGACGGCGTAGCGGTGGATGTCGAGCGCGCCGGTCTCCACGTCGGCTTCCAGGGCGACGAGGTGCAGCCCGTAGGGGAAGCTCATGTCCGGGCTCTCGAAGCGCGCCTCCTCCTCCTCGGGGGCGCCGTCGATGAGCTCGGCCAGGGGCACGCCGACCGCCGGCGACCCGCGCGCGATCACGCGGTCGCCCTCGATGATGAGGTCGTCGGGCGAGGCCTCCAGGCGCTCGGCGGCGGCGTCGACCAGGCGCTTGCGCACGGCCTCGGCCGCGATGGCCACGGCGCTGCCTCCGAGCATCGTCGCGCGGCTTCCGAACGCGCCCATGCCCTCGGGGACCACGTCGGTGTCGCCGTGGCTGACCGTCACCGCGTCGTAGGAGATGCCGAGGGCCTCGGCGCACACCTGGGCCAGCACGGTCTCCACGCCCTGACCGACCGAGGCCGAGCCCACGTAGGCCACGGCGCCGCCGTCGTCGCCCACGGCGACGCGGGCGTACTCCCAGCGCGCGATCCCGCTCTTCTCCACGAAGTAGCTCACGCCGACGCCGCGGCGCCGCCCCGGCCCAGGGTCGGCGGCGCGCCAGCGCAGCATCTCCTCGTAGTCGAAGCACTGCAGGCCCTTGTCGAGCAGGAGCTCGAAGTCGCCGCTGTCGAACACGACTGGGTGGTTGTCGGTGTGCGTGCCCACCTCATAGGGCATCTCCGACGCGGGGATGAGGTTCTGGCGGCGCAGGTCCGCGGGGTCGCGGTCCAGGCGGTGGGCGGCGATGTCGAGCAGGCGCTCGCGCACGAAGTTGGCCTCGTAGCGGCCGGGCGCGCGGTACGTGCCCGCCGGCGTCTTGTTGGTGACGACCTGCAGGGCGGTGCAGTCGTAGGCGCCCCAGCGGTAGGGGCCGGGCAGCAGCGCCACGCTCATGTTCGGGACCACGGCGCCGTGGGTGCGCACGTAGGCGCCGGTGTTGAAGTAGAAGCGGTCGCGCAGGGCGAGCAGGGTGCCGTCGGCGCGCAGGGCGATGGCGGTGTCGTGGGTCTGCTCGCGCGAGTGGTTGAGCGCGCGGAGGTTCTCCTCGCGGTCCTCGGTCCAGCTCACCGGCTTGCCCGCGCGCAGCGCGCAGAACGGGATGAGGAAGTCCTCGGGGTAGAACTCGCCGCGGCCGCCGAAGCCGCCGCCCACGTCGAGCTCGACCAGGCGCACGCGGTCCTCGGGCAGGCCGAGCAGCGCCGCGAGGATGCGGCGGTTGGTGTGCACGACCTTGGCCGCGCCCCACACGGTCACGCCGCCGCCGTCGGCGCCCTCGGCGACGAGCCCGCGCGGCTCCATCGGCACGGCGCCGTGACGCTGGCTGTACAGGCGCTCCTCGACGACGAGGTCGGCCTCGGCGAAGGCCGCGTCGACGTCCCCGAAGCTCACATGGATCTCGCCTGCGAGGTTGGTGCCCGCCTCGGGGTGCAGCACCGGGCTCTCGGGGTCGAGCGCCGCGGTGGCGTCGAGCAGGGCGTCGAGCGGCTCGTACGCGACCGCGATCAGCTCGAGCGCGTCCTCGGCCGCGTAGCGCGAGTCGGCCAGCACCACCGCGACCGGCTCGCCCGAGTAGCGCACCACGCCCTCGGCCAGCGGCGACTGGAGCAGCCTCTCCATGCCGTCGATCCGGAACATGCGCATGGGGATGCGCGGCAGTGGGTGCGGCAGGTCGTCGCTCGTGACGACGTCGACCACGCGCTCGTCCTCGAGCGCGGCCGTGGCGTCGATCTCGACGATGCGCGCGTGTGCATGCGGGCTGCGCAGGATCGCCGCGTGCAGCGCGCCCGGGCGCTCGAAGTCGTCGACGAAGCAGCTTCCGCCCGTGAGGAGCCGACGGTCCTCCTTGCGCCACAGCGAGCGCCCGACGACGCGCTCGGCCTCGACGCCCGTTACCACCGGTACCTGATCTCGACCCAGGCGCCCCGGCGCGTGCGCTTGCCGCGCAACAGCGCCGCGGCCAGAGCCACGGCGCCGGCGGCGCCCACGGCGCCGAGGGCGGCGGCCGGGTGGACCGGCGGCCCGCGGCGCTCGGAGGGCGCCGGGGCGGGCGCGGCGAGCGGCGAGCGGTCGGCCGAGGCGGTGGGTGCGGCGGCAACCGGCGCGGCCGCCGCGGGCGCGGCCTCGGCCTGGGTCGCGCGTTCGGCCAGGCTCGACTCCAGCCTCGCGGCCAGCTCGCCGAGCAGGCGCTCGGCCTCGGGGCGCGAGGCGTCCTCGGAGACGCCGGGCGCCGCGACGCGACCGTCCAGGGAGACGGCGACGCGCGAGCCGCCGTCGGCCTCGGCCACCTTGCCGCGCAGCAGCGCGGTCGCGAAACCGGGGCCGCCGACCTGGTGCACGTGCAGGGCGGCGCTCGCGCTGCGGCCGTCCTCGTCGGCGTCGACCGCGCGCAGGGTCCCAATGCATGGGAGCTCGCTGCCGTTGACCTGGGGCCGCACCGCACCCTGGAGGGTCGAGTCGCCGTCGACGCGGCTCAGGCTGGCACCAGGCAAACAGGCGCCCAGAGCGTCAAGATCCAGCAGTGCATTCCAGACCCGATCCGGGGTAGCAGGAACGGTGAAGTCGGTCTCGAGGATCATGCAGGCACGCGCAGGCTCTCCTGCGCAAAAGTATAATGTTGGACCATATCGCTTCCGCCGACTCGGGGGGATCCATGAAGCTTGAAAACGAATTCAGCGTCAACGTCCCCCTCGAACGGGCCTGGGAGACGCTGCTCGACATCGAAACCGTGGCCGGATTCCTCCCCGGCGCGAAGATCGAGCCGACCGACGAGGAGGGCGTCTTCAAGGGCGCCATGAAGATCCGCGTGGGCCCGATGTCGATCTCCTACCAGGGCACCGCCCGCCTTGCCTCCGTCGACGAGGAGAACCGCACGGTCGACCTCGAGGTCCGGGCCAAGGAGGCCAAGGGCCAGGGCACGGCCGCGGCCGTGATCCACAACCAGGTCGTGGACGAGGACGGCGCCACCAGGGTCATCGCGGTCACCGATCTCCAGGTCACCGGCCGCCAGGCCCAGTTCGGCCGCGGGATCATGCAGGACGTCGCCGGGCGCATGCTCACCGACTTCGCCCGGCGCTTCGAGGCCTACCTGCTCGAGGGCGGTGAGAACGGCGCCGCCGCCACGGCCGAGGCCGAGCCCGCCGCGGCCGCCGCCGACTCGGGCGAGGCGCCCAGCGCCGCCCCGTCGCGCCCCACCCCGCCGCCGCCCGCGCCCGCCGAGGAGGACGCGCTCGACCTTGGCTCCGTCGTCGGCCAGATGCCGGCCGTGCGCTACGGCGTGCCCGCCGTGGTTTTGCTGGCGGTGCTCGGCATCGTCTTCGGCGTCCTGCGCTCCCGCCGCGGCAAGCGGCGCGGCGCGACCGTGCGCTTCGGCATCAAGCTCTAGCCGGCGCACATGGACAGGGCGGTCAGGGCGTAGACCCGGCTGGCGCGCAGCAGATCCTCCTTACGCACGGCGAAGGTGCCCGCGCCGGCCACGCCGGGCGGGCCGTAGGTGAGGGCGGGGATGCCCGCCTCGTTGAACACGTTGTGGTCGCGCCACATGCTGCACTCGGGCGGCGTGGCGATCTGGACGTCGTCGTCGAACTCGTACCGATGCGCCTCGTCGATCGCGTCGGAGAGCGGCTCGATGCCGTGCGCCTCGTAGCCGGGCCGGTCCACGAACTGCTCCACGCTGCCCTCGAGCCCGAGCTCGTCCAGCAGCGCCCGCAGCTCGTGGCGGATGGCGCCGCCGTCCTGCCCGGGCACGGTGCGGATGTCGAGGTAGAGCATGCACACCTCGGGGTTCTGCAACACCAGCCAAGGCTGGCCCGCGCGGATGGCCGACACGTTGACGCGCGGCACGACCGTCCCACCCGGTGACGCGTACGTGTGGCGCTGCTCGTACTCGAGCGCCCACTCCTCCAGCCGCGCGATGAGCGGCAGCGCCCGCACGATCGCGTTGGGGTGCTCGCCGGGCGGGTAGGGGCGGGCGACGTAGGGCGTGTACAGCACCGGCCCGCCGTAGACGGTGATCTTGTAGAAGGCCTTGCCCGCCTCGATCCAGCCCTTGCGGAACCCCGTGGCCTCGGCGCACAGGCAGAAGCTCGCGCGCGGCGTGTGGTTGACCAGGTAGCGCGCGCCGACCTCCTTGCTCAAGTACCGCTTGCCCTGGAATTCGTCCACCGGCTCCTGGCCGATCTCGCCCGGCACGGCAGTGAGATACATGGGGCCCACGAGCGTGACGCCGGCGTCGCGGATGGCCTTGGCCGCCAGCAGCCAGGCCGCCATCGGGCCCTTGTCGTTGACCACCGGGTTGCCGATGAGCAGGTCGCCCTCCTCGCGCCCGACGTGGTAATCGGGCTGGGCCGGGTCGCGCCAGATCAGGTGGTCCTCGGGGTGCATCCACGTGTCGATGTGACTGTTGAACGCGAGCGCGGGGCCCTGGCCCTGCGCCGGCACCTCGGCGAACACGTTGAACCGGTCCTCGAACAGCCCCACCCGCCGAGGGGAGAAGCCCTCGTCGGCCAGCCACTGGTAGATGACCTCGGCGCCCTCGCCCTCCCCGCCCGGGGGCGCGGGGACGCTGGTGATGTGCAGGGCGAGCTCGACCAGGTCGCGCTCGGTGATGCGGCCCAGGACCGCGTCGGCCGTCTTGGCGTCGATCATGCCGGCGTCACCCGCTTGAAGACGTGAGGCTTGGTGTGGTCCTGCGGCCAGAAGTTCGCGTCCCACTCGCGCGCGAGCTTCACGAAGCGCGGGGCCTCCTTCTGCATGGCCCGCAGGATCTCGCCTTCGTCCATGGTCAGCACCTCGCCGCCGCGCACCACCACGCGCCCGTCCACGAGCACGCTGTGCACGAGGCTGCCCGTGCCCGAGTAGACGAGGTTGGCGAGCAGGTTGTCCTCGTGCCAGGGCACCATCGAGGGCTGCATGAGGTCGAGCAGGATCACGTCGGCGCGCTTGCCCGGCTCCAGCGAGCCGATCTCGTCCTGCATGAGCATGGCGCGGGCCGAGCCGAGGGTGGCCAGCTCGAGCGCCTGGTAGGGCGAGATCAGCGTCCAGTCCAGGCGGGCCTCCTTGTGCCCGGTCGCGGTGAGGTGGACCTCGCGGAACATGTCCAGGAAGCAGGCGGCGGCGGGGCCGTCGGTGCCCAGGCCGACGTTGCCGCCGGCCGCGATGAGCTCCGGATAGCGCCCCTTCGAGAGCGCGCCGTAGGCGCCCTTCATGCTCGCGCTCGGGCAGTGGATGGCGCCGGCGCCGGTGGCCTCCAGGAGGTTGACCTCCTTGTCGCTCAGCCAGGCCATGTGGGTGCCGACGAAGCGGTGGTTGAGGATGCCGAGCGAGTTGAAGCGCTCGATCGGGCGCGAGCCGAAGCGCAGCTCGTGGGCCTCGATGTCCTCGCGGTCGACGTTGGAGTGGGTGACCACGCCGACGTCGAAGCGCTCGGCCAGGTCCATCGAGCCGACGCAGAGCTCATCGGAGGACGAGGTGACCTGGATCGGGCACGGCCACGCCCGCACGCGGCCGTCGGCGGCGCGGTCGTAGGTGTCGATGAAGCGCTCGGCGTGCTCGAGGTTCTCGCGCGTGACCGTGTCCGAGCGGGTCAGGAACTCGGCCAGGTCGTCCTGCACGTCGGCCATGGCGCGGGCCAGGACGGCACGGTTGCCCGCAGTCTCCACCCCGCGGACGGCCGCCTCCTCGAGCTCCTGGTACGTGCCGCAGTCCAGGAACGCCGTCGTTCCGGTCTTCAGCATCTCGATGCTCGTGAACTGCGTGCCCAGGTAGTAGTTGTCCGGGTTCAGCCCCTTCGAGGTCACGTAGAACTTCTTCTGGATCCACGGGGTGAAGGACAGGTCGTTGACGAGCCCGCGCGCGAACGCCCCGAACAGGTGCATGTGGGTGTTGACCAGGCCCGGCATGACGAGCTGCTCGTGGGCGTCGATCGTCTCCTTGGGGTCGTAGGCCTCGCGCAGGTCGGCGGTGGCGCCGACGGCGATGATGCGCCCGTCGTCGATCGCCACCGCCCCGTCCCAGAACAGGTCGTGCTCGCCGGTCATCGGCAGCACGACCCCGCGCTCGATCAGCAGGTCGACGGACTCAGGCATGCAACGTCCTTTCCAGTCGGCTCTCGGCCACCAGGCGCCCGCCGTAGAACACGAACCGGCGCGGCGGGATGAGGCGGAGCGCCTCGCGCACGGTCGGAGCGTCGATCACGCACAGATCGGCCCGGTCGCCGACGTCGACCCCGTAGCCCTCGAGCCGCATGGCCCGGGCCGCGTTGACGCCGATCATGTCGAACACGGTCTCGAGCTCGGGCAGGTAGGTGAGCTGGGCCACGTGGGCCGTGTACTGGCCCACCTCGAGCTGGTCGGGCCTGCCGAAGGGGTAGTACGGGTCGTTGACGTCGTCCTGCGACGAGAGCACGTTGACCCCGGCGTCCAGGAGCTCGCGCACGCGGGTGATGCCGCGGCGGATGAGGCCGCGGTCGGCGCGGCCGTCGAGCACGAGGCTGATCTGCGTGTTGGACGAGATCGAGACCCCGGCTTCCTTGATGTAGCCGACGACTCGCGCGGCGTGGTTGTCGTCGTAGGCGGCCAGGGCGCCGCAGTGGCTCGCGGTCACGCGGCCGCCGTAGCCCTCCTCGAGCGTGCGCACGGCCAGGTACTCGAGGCTGCGCGAGTACGGGTCGTCGGTGTCGTCGGCGAGCATGTGGATGTCCTTGCCCGTCCGCTTGGCCAGCTCGAAGCAGAAGTCGATGTGCTCCTCGACGTGGCGGTCCAGGCGCTCGTACCAGGGCAGGCCGCCGACGACGTCGCAGCCCAGCTCCATCGCCTCCTCCATGAGCTTCGCGCAGCCGGGGTCGCGCACGATCGCCTCCTGCGGGAAGGCGACGACCTCGAAGGTGATCAGGCCCGCGAAGCGGCGCTTGAGCTCGAGCAGGCCCTGCACGGGCACGAGCCCGCCGATGGTGTCCACGTCGGCGAAGCCGCGCATCGCCGTGGTGCCGTTGACGATCGCGGCCTCGATCACCGGCGAGGCGCGTTCGGCGATCTCCTCCACCGTGTAGTTGCGCTTGAAGTCCCAGGTGATCTCGATCGCCTCCTGCAGCGTCTGGGACTCGTTCTGGCGCATGACGTCGCCGAGCATGCACTTGTCGAGGTGCTGGTGGGCGTTGACGAGCCCGGGCACGAGCAGGCCACCGCCGCCGTCGTGTTCGGCATCCGCGGCCGCGTCGATGCGCGGCTCGACGGCCGCGATGCGGTCGTCCTCCAAGGCCACGTCGAACGCGCCCTCGCGTCCGCGCAGTGCCACGTTCCGGATGATCTGCTTCAAGACGACTCCTCTCCGACGACGGCGAGCATCGCGCTGGGGGTCAGGGGCAAGCGGCTGAGGCCGGGGTCGTCGCCGACGGCGTCGGCGACCGCGTTGGCGATCGCCGCGCCCGAGCCGACGATGCCGCCCTCGCCCGCGGCTTTGGCGTGCAGCGGGTTCCCGGTCGACTCATCCCAGTGGGGCAGGTCGAGCTGGACGGTGTCGACCGGCGGCACCTCGGCGGCGGTGGGCATCAGGTAGTCCATGAACGACGTGGCCAGCGGCTGGCCCGAGGGGTCGTAGGCGAGCTCCTCGAACAGCGTGCCGCCGACGCCCTGGGCGGCGCCGCCCACGAGCTGGCCGTCGACCAGCCGGGGGTTGACCGCCGTGCCGATGTCCTGGCACACGACCATGCGCTCGACGCGCACGGCGCCGGTGTCGCGGTCGACGGCGACCTCGGCCATGCACGCGCCCATGTCGAAGGTGGGCAGCGGCTTGTCGAAGCGGTGCTCGCCCACGCAGCCGAGCTCGGCCATGGGGAGGCCGCGCCCGGGGTTGCCACGCGGGGCCACCATGGCGCCCGGGCCGACCTCGAGGTCGGCCTCGGCGATCTCCAGCCGGTCGGCCGCAGCCGCGATCGCCTTGCGCTTGAGGTCGTCGGCCGCGCCGACCACCGCGCCGCCGCCGATGATCGTCGTGCGGCTGGCGTAGGCGCCGAAGCCGAGCGGGACGAGGTCGGTGTCGCGATGGCTGATCTCGACCTCCTCGAGCGGGACCTGGAGCTGGTCGGCGACCACCTGGGCCAGCGCCGTGCGCACGCCCTGGCCCAGCGAGGCCACGCCCACGTGCGCGACCCAGCCGCCGTCGTCGCGCGGGGCGATGGTGGCGTACTCGTAGCGGCCGAACGCGGTCTCCTCCACGTACGCGGCCAGGCCGGCGCCGACGAGCTCGCCACGCCCGCGGCGCCGCTCCCGCTCGACGCGGCGGCGCTCGTGGCCGGCGTGGCGCAGCAGGGTCGAGACGACCTCGGGGAAGTCGCCGTTGTCGTAGATCACGGGCGGGGTGATGTCGGTGAGCTCCATGCGGTAGGGCATGGCATCGACGGTGATGAGGTTGCGCGCGCGCAGCTCGGCCGGGTCGGCGTCCAGTGCCGTGGCCAGGCGGTCGACCATGCGCTCGCGGAAGAACGCGGCCTCGTACTGGGAGGGGGCGCGGTAGGTGCCCGACGGCGTCTTGTTGGTCAGCACGCTACGGGCCTCGACGGCGAAGCCCTCCCACACGTAGGGGCCGGCCATGTGGTGCACGAGCACCCAGGGCATGAGCAGGGTGCCGTGGGTGCGCGCGTAGGCGCCCTGGTCGACGAGGCAGGCGGCGCGGAAGCCGAGCAGGCGGCCGTCGGCGGTGGCGCCGATCTCGAAGTCGCACCAGGTCTCGCGGGAGTGGTTCAGGGCGACGAAGTGCTCGCGCCGGTCCTCGACCCACTTGACCGGGCGCCCCGTCTTCACGGCCAGCCAGGGCACGAGGAAGTCCTCGGGGTAGAACTCGCCGCGGGCGCCGAAGCCGCCGCCGACGTCGGGCTCGACGAACCGCACCGCCTCCTCGGGGAGGTCGAGGAAGCCGGCCAGCAGGGTGCGGTTGAAGTGCTTGACCTTGGTCGGGCCCCACACCGTCAGCCGGCCGCTGTCGGCGTCGACCTCGGCCAGCAGGCCGCGCGTCTCCAGCGGGATCGCGGCGTGGCGCTGCACGCGCAGCCGGTCGCGCACGACGACGTCGGCCCCGTCCAGCACCGCCCGGGCGTCGCGGCCCCAGCGCGAGCGCAGCGTGTTGACCACGTTGCCGTTGGACGCCTGGGGGTGCAGGGCGGCCGCGCCGGGCTCGGCCGCGCCGGGCCCGTCGAGCAGCGGCGCCGTCGGCTCGATCTCGACCTCCACCTCACCGGCCGCGTCCTCGGCCGTGTAGGCGTCCTCGGCCAGCACGATCGCCACCGGCTCGCCCACGTAGCGCACGACGTCGCGGGCCAGCGGCGGCTGCGTGACCGGCTTGGCCTCCTCCGAGGGCATCATCCGCACGGGGATGCGGATGTCGGGGATGTCGGTGGCGGTGATCACCGCCACCACACCCGGGCGCCGGCGCGCTGCCTCGGTGCGCACGGCCACGAGCCGGCCGGCGGCGACGTCGCTGCGCACCACCCGCGCGGTCAGCTGGGACCCGCGGCCCAGGTCGTCCACGAAGCAGCCGGTGCCGGTGAGCAGGGGCCCGTCCTCGACCCGGGGCACCGAGGTGCCGACATAGCTCATGGCTGCAACGCCAGCCGTTGCACCGTCTCGGGCATGATCGGCAGCGAGTCGAGCTCGCCGCCCGCGGGCCCGAGCGCGTCGGCGACCGCATTCGCGATGGTGGCGCCGGCGGCGATGATGCCGCCCTCCCCACCGCCCTTGGCGCCCGCGAGCGGGTCCTCGTCGGTCGTGTGCCCGAGCTCCACGATCTGCACGTCGATCGGGGGCATCTCGGCCGCCGTCGGCAGCGCGTAGTCGAGGAAGCTCGTCGACAGCGGCTGGCCGTCGGGGCCGTAGGAGAACTCCTCGAACAGCGCTCCGCCAAAGCCCTGCACGGCTGAGCCCTGCACCTGCCCCACGAGCAGCTCCGGGTTGACCGCCTTGCCGACCTCGTAGGCGATGGCGAAGCTCAGCAGCTTGACCCCGCCGGACTCGCGGTCGACCTCGACCATGCCGACGTTGGCCCCGACCTGGATGTGCGAGCCGCCCGGCGGCTCGTAGCGGTAGAAGGCCTCGAGCCCGAGCTCGCCCAGGGGTACCTCGAGCTTGCGCTGGCCCTCCTCGATGCGGGCGACGCCGCCCTCGATGCGCACGATCTCCGGCGGCGCCTCGAAGTGGTCGGCGGCGGCGTTGCGGGCCTGCTCGATGAGCTCGGCCACGGCGCCCGAGATCGCGTAGCCGCCCCACACGGTGGCCCGGCTCGAGAACGCGCCCTGGCCCTCGGGCACGGTGGCGGTGTCCTGGTAGCGCACGGCCACGCGCTCGATGGGGACGCCGAGCAGGTCGGCGGCGACCTGCGAGAGCACGGTCTCCACGCCCTGGCCGACCGAGGCAACGCCCACGTGGGCGGTGAAGGTGCCATCGGCCTCGGCCACGACGCGGGCCTGCTCGAAGACGCCGGGGTTGCCCATCTCGATGAACGCGGTCACGCCCAGGCCCACGCACTCGCCGCGGGCGCGGCGGGCGTCGACCTCCTCGCGCAGGCGCTCGTGGCCCACGCGCTCGAGCAGGCCCTCGTAGACCAGCGGGAAGTTGCCCTCGTCGTAGAGCACCGGGTTGCCGGTGTCGACGTCGGGCAGGCCGCTGTCGTAGGGCATGTCGGCCTGGCTGACGAGGTTGCGGCGGCGCATCTCGGCCGGGTCGAGGCCGACCTCGCGCGCCACCAGGTCGACCATGCGCTCGCGCACGAAGGTGGGCTCGTACTGGCCCGGCCCGCGGTACGTGCCCGCGGGCGTCTTGTTGCTGAGCACGGTGCCGGCCGTGGCCGCGTAGGCCTTCCAGCGGTACGGGCCGGGCATGTGGTTGAGCATGAGCATGGGCAGCAGCACGCTGCCGTGGGTGCGGGCGTAGGCGCCCTGGTTCCACCACGCCTCGGCGCGGAAGGCGAGCAGCTCGCCCTCGTTCGTGGCCGCGTAGGAGACCTCCCATTCCTGCTCGCGGGAGTGGTTGAGGGCGATGAGGTTCTCGCGCCGGTCCTCGGACCACTTGACCGGCCGGTTGAGCTCGATGGCCAGCCACGGGATCAGGTAGTCCTCGGGGTAGAACTCGCCGCGCGCGCCGAAGCCGCCGCCGACCTCGCCCTCGATGCAGCGGATGCGCTCCTCGGGCATGCCCAGGAGGTCGGAGAGGATCTTGCGGTTGAAGTGCTTGACCTTGGCCGCGCCCCACACGGTCACGCTCTCGGCCTCGGGGTCGTACTGCGCGAGCAGCGTGCGCGTCTCCATCGGCACGGCGCCGTGGCGCTGGATGTGGAAGCGCTTGGTCACGACGACGTCGGCGTCGGCGAAGACGGCGTCGAGGTCGTCGCCGTGGGCGATCTCGACCTCGTCGATCACGTTGGTGCCGATCTCGGGCATGAGCAGCGTGGCGTCGTCGGCGGCGGCGTCGAGCGCGCCCAGCACCGGGGCGAGCTCCTCGAGGTCGACCTGGACGTCCTCGCCCGCGTCCTCGGCCACGTACGGGCTCTCGGCCACGACCACCGCGACCGGGTCGCCGACGTAGCGCACGCGGTCGCGCGCGAGCGGGGCCTGCAGGGCGCGCACGGCGTTCTTGGTCGGGAACAGCCGCACCGGCACGGAGACCTCGGGCACGTCCGCGGCGGTGATGACGGCGACCACGCCGGGGCGTTGCTTGGCCGCGCTGGTGTCGACGCCGCGCAGCACGCCGTGGCTGACCGGGCTGCGCACCACGTGGGCGTAGAGCTGGCCTTCGCAGTCGAAGTCGTCGCCGTAGCGGCCCGTGCCCGTGAGCAGGCGCTGGTCCTCGACCCGCGGGATCGAGCGACCGACGTAGGCCTCGGTGCGTGCTGCCACCTCAGGTCGGAGTATCGGAGGGCGCCTGAGCGCCGTCATCGGGGGAAGGCCCCCCGCGGGAGCGGGTAATCCCTTCCTTGGCAGCGGCCTCGCGCACGCGCTCGGGCGTGAGCGGGAGCTCGTTGAACTCGACCCCCAGCGCGTCGCCCACGGCGTTGGCGATCGCCGCCGTCGGGGCCAGCGTGCCGCCCTCGCCGACGCCCTTGGCGCCGTTGGCCGAGTCGGGCGAGGGGATCTCGAGGTGGTCGATCTCGACCTCCGGCAGCTCCATCGCCGTGGGCACGAGGTAATCCATCAGCGACGTGGTCAGGAGCTGGCCGCCGGCGTCGTAGACCAGCGACTCGAACAGCGCGCCGCCGATGCCCTGGGCGATGGCGCCGTGCGCCTGGCCCTCGACGATCTGCGGGTTGATGACCGTGCCGCAGTCCTCGGCCACCACGTAGCGCAGGAGCTTGACGTGCCCCGTGTCGGGGTCGACCTCGACGGCCACGATGTGGGTGGCGTACGGGTAGACGGTCTTCTCCTGGTCGAAGACGGCCGAGACGGCGAAGCGCTCCCCGTTGCCGGCCGCGAGCTCGGCCACGGGGACGCCGCGGCTGGGCGAACCGCGCACGGCGACGCTGCCGTCCACGATCTCGAGGTCCTCGCGTGACGCCTCGAGGTGGTCGGCGGCCGCGTCGAACAGGCGCGCGCGCAGGTCCTCGGCCGCCGCCGCGACGGCGCCGCCGCCGCTGACCGCGCTGCGGCTCGCGAAGGTGCCGGTGCCGCCGCCCACGCCGGCGTCGGTGTCCGAGCGGGCGACGATCACGTCGTCGACGTCGACGCCGAGGCCGTGGGCGGCGAGCTGCGCGAAGGTCGTGGCCACGCCCTGGCCGATGCCGGGGAGCGAGGTCCACACGGTCACGCGGCCGTCCTCGCCCACCCGCATGTGGGCGCTGTCGTGGCCCGCGATCCCGACCATGCCGCGGCCATGGAAGATCACCGAGCCCATGCCCGAGTACTCGACGTAGGTGGCGAGGCCGAGGCCGAAGCGGTTGCCGCGCTTGCTCGCCGCCTCGCGCTCGGTGGAGAAGTCGGGGTAGCCGATGGCCCGCAGCGCGCGCTCGAGCGCGAGCGCGTAGTCGCCGCTGTCGTAGCGGTGGTGGGTGACCGTCGTGTGGGGGAGCTCGTCGGCGGAGAGCAGGTTGCGCCGGCGGATCTCGGCCCGGTCGAGCCCGAGCTCGGCCGCGAGGATGTCCATGGTCCGCTCGTGCACGAACACGGAGACCGGGAGGCCGACGCCGCGATAGGCGCCCTCCGGGCCCTTGTTGGTGGCCACCGAGCGGGCGCGCATGCGGTAGTTGGCCAAGCGATAGGGGCCGGGGATCATCGAGGAGGTCCCCATCGCCTCGAGGATGTGGCCGTGCGGGAAGACGCCGTAGGCGCCCGTGTCGCAGATGACGTCGGCGTCGATGGCCTGCAGGCGGCCCTGGCCGTCGGCGGCCACGCGCACGCGCACGACCTGGTCGCGGGCGTGGCTGGAGGCGAGCAGGTTCTCGCTGCGGTCCTCGAGCCACTTGACCGGGCGGTCGAGCTCCAGCGCCAGCCAGGCGGTGAGGATCTCCTCGGGGTAGGCGTGCGCCTTCTGCCCGAAGCCGCCGCCGACGTCCATGGTCGACACGCGCACGCGGGCCCGGTCGAGGTGGAGCAGGTCGGAGATGACCTCGGCCAGCCGGTGCGGGATCTGGGTCGAGGCCCACACGCGCACGCCGTCGCCGTCGGGGGCGGCGACGGCCGCGCGCGACTCCATCGGCGTGGCCGAGTAGCGCGGGGAGCGGAACGTGCGCTCGACGATCACCGCGGCGTCGGCGAACGCGCCGTCGACGTCGCCGGCCTCCATCCCGGTGTCGAAGAGGATGTTGGTCGGGTGGTCGTGGATGGCCGCGGCGTCGGCGGCTTCCAGCGGGTCGACCACGGCGGGGAGCGGGTCCAGGGTCGCCTCGATGAGGTCGGCCGCGTCCTCGGCGGCGTAGGGCGAGTCGGCGACGATCACCGCCATCGCCTCCCCCACGAACCGCACCACGCCCTTGGCCAGCTGCGGGCGCGGCGGTGAGTGGGCGTCGGGGTTCTCGATCGGTGGGTGCAGCGGCGGAACGGGCACGTCGTCGGGCCCGAGCACGGCGACGACGCCCGGGACCTTGCGGGCTGCTTCGAGGTCGAGCGCCTCGATCTTGCCGTGGGCGATCGGGCTGCGGAAGAAGCGGATGTGGAGCATGCCCTCGAGCTCGAGGTCGTCGACGAACTCCGCCTGTCCGGTCAGCAGCGGCCGGTCCTCGACGCGCAGCATCCGCCGCCCGATCAGGCTGGTCATCGGCGTGCTCTCCTCGGCCTCAGCCATGGCTCCAAAGGTATAATGTCGGACCTTGTCGCGCCCACTGGCCCCCGACCTTCCGAGGCAGATCGGCCAGCGGGTGGCTCGGGTGGAGGACCGGGTACTGCTCGAGGGCGGCGCGCTGTTCATCGACGACGTCGGCGTCGAGGGCGTGCTGCATCTGGCCTTCGCGCGCGCGGAGCATGCGCACGCGCACGTCCGCGGCGTCGACGTGGCCCCGGCTTTGGCCCTGCCCGGCGTGCGCCTGGCCTTCGGCCCCGACGACCTCGACGGCGTCCCGGCGCTCACGCCCGACCTCGCCCGACCCGGCGCGATGCGGGTCGAGCGCCCCGTGCTGGCGGGCGCGCGGGCGCGCTTTGTGGGCGAGCCGATCGCCGCCGTGGTCGCGGACACGCCGTACCGCGCCGAGGACGGGGCCGACGCGGTGGCCATCGACTACGAGCCGCTGGCCGCCATCGCCTCGATCGACGACGCCCTCGACGCCGACCTCCCGCCGCTGCATGGCGACACCAACGTGATCTTCCGCGAGGAGCACCATCAGGGCGACGTCGACCGCGCCTTCGCGGAGGCCGCCGTCGTGGTCGAGCGCACGTTCCGCAACCCGCGGTACAGCGCGGCGCCGATGGAGAACCGCGGCGTGCTCGCGCTGCCGGAGGGCGACGGCCTGCTGGTGTGGTCGGGGACCCAGATCCCCCACATCCTGCAGGAGTCGCTCGAGTTGCTGCTCGGACTCGAGGGCCGGGTGCGCGTCCGCTGCCCCGACATCGGCGGCGGGTTCGGCCAGAAGGCGCACGTGTTCCCGGAGGAGATCGCGGTGGCCTGGGCGGCGCTCCGGCTCGGCGCGCCGGTCAAATGGGTGGAGGACCGGCGCGAGAACCTGCTCAGCTCGTCGCACGCGCGCGAGCAGCGCGTGCGGGCGCGCGTGGCCGCCGATGCCGAGGGCCGCGTGCTCGCCATCGACGCCGAGGTCTTCTGCGACGTCGGCGCCTACGGGATCTTCCCCTGGGGCCAGGTGCTCGAGTCGCTGGGCACGCCGATGATCCTGCCCGGCCCCTACGAGCTGCACCACTACCGCTACGTCACCCACTCGCTGGCCACGAACAAGGCGCCGCAGGGCGCCTACCGCGGCGTCGGGCTGCCGGTGGCGGCGTTCGTGCGCGAGCGCATGATGGATGTGGTGGCGGCTGAGCTCGGCCTCGACCGAGCCGAGGTGCGGCGGCGCAACTACATCCCGCCGCAGGAGTTCCCTTACGCCACCGCGACCGGGTTGCGCTACGACAGCGGCGACTACCGGTCCGCGCTCGACGCGGCCCTGGAGGGCATCGGGTACGCGGACTTCCCGGCCGAGCGCGAGCGCGCGGCGCGCGAGGGCCGGCGCCTCGGCCTCGGCTTCGCCTCCTACGTGGAGTGGACGGGCACCAACTCGGCCACCTACCGCGCGCGCGGCATGACCAACGTGCGCGGCTACGACGCAGGGCGGGTGGCGGTCAACGCCGACGGCACCGTGTCCGTGTGGACGAGCTGCCCGGCCATCGGCCAGGGCGTGGGTACGACGTTCGCGCAGATCGTGGCCGAGCACCTCGGCGTGCCTTTCGCCATGGTGCGCACCGAGCTCGTCGACACCGCAAACTCGCCGCCGGGCAGCGGGAGCTTCGCCAGCC
>Ga0207708_10000724_pt1 | contig 24799 bp, 14 predicted proteins | sample KBSK5101metaG_FD_184340 | JGI IMG/M metagenome (GOLD analysis project Ga0207708, IMG submission 184340) | Corn, switchgrass and miscanthus rhizosphere microbial communities from Kellogg Biological Station, Michigan, USA - KBS K5-10-1 metaG... | ecosystem: Host-associated > Plants > Roots >...
CTCGCCGACGGCTCGAAGGCCTACATCGGCAACTACGGCGCTCACTGGGTGGGCGTGGTGGACGTGCGGCGGCACGAGCTGCTCAAGAAGATCCAGATTGCCGCCATGCCCGGCAACGCCAAGCTCGATCCGGACAAGTACCTGGGCGAGATCAAGGGCATCAACATCGCGGCGCTGTCGCAGGACGGCAAGTTCCTCTACGCCGCCGACGGCGACCTCGGCCTGGTCGGCGTGATCGATCCGGTGGAGGACAAGGTCGTCAAGACCATCCGCGTCGGCAAGGATCCCTGGCGCATCTATCTGAGCCACGACGGCAAGTACGGCATCACGCCGAACAACGGCGACGAGACCATCTCGATCATCGACCTGAAGGCGCAGAAGGTGGCGGCCACGCTCGAGGCCGGCCCCAACATGACCGGCGTCAACTTCGCCGCCGGCAAGGCGTTCGTCATCAGCTCGACCAGCGGCTTCGTCTACGTCTACGACATGAACACGCTGCGCCCGGCCGGCCGGATGAAGATCGGCACCAACATCCAGCTCGAGACGGCGACGACGGACACCAAGGACGAGACGCTGTACCTGGCGGACTCGACCGAGAATGCGGTGGTGATTATCAACGCCAAGAACCAGACCTTCGAGAAGATCACCAAGGTCGGCCTCTATCCGTGGGGCACCCACGTGATGGACAGCAAGGACAACTACTGCCACTGATCGCGGATTTTTCCCCGGCAGCCGCCCGCCGCATCGAGCGGCCGGCGGCTGTTATCGTTTAGGGCGATGGTGAAGCGTCTCTTCGTCTTCTGCGTTGCCGCCATGCTGGCGGCCGGCTCCGCCTCGGCGCAGGGGATCCGCGATCGCATCCGGCAGGCGCCTCGCGCCACCAAGATCACCGAGGCGCAGGCGTCGGATCTGACCCTCACGCTCACGTCGGTCGCGATTCGTCCCGTGCAAGTGTGGCTGCGCACCGCCGGCGCCATCGACGGCGCCCGCAAGGTCATCTCCGTGCATCTCACGGGCAAGGAGGCGACGCTCGTAAGAGCGGGTCAGCGCGCGCGGGCGTTTCCCGTCGATTCCCGTTCCTCGATGTTCCAGGCCTTTGTCACCAGCGTCGTGCCGGACAAAGGCGGCGTGACCGCGGCGCTGCAGCTCTCGTCGATCGGCTGGGCCACGACCAAGGGCTATGTCGTTGAAATCGTCAGCGACTACGGCGAGCTGCTGTCGGTTCCAAACGAAGCGATCATCGAAGAGGGCGCAACGCGAGTCGTCTACCGCCAGTCGGCCGACGGGCAGTACGAGCCGACGCCGGTGAAGACGGGCGTGCAGGGCGAGCTCTACACGCAGGTGACCGGCGGGCTGAAAGACGGCGATCAGGTGGTGACGTTCGGCAGCTTCTTCATCGACTCGGAATACAAGCTCAAAGGCGCCGCGCAGGGCCAGAAATGATCGTCCGCCTGCTGCACCTCGTCCTGCGTTTCCGGCTGCTCGTGTGGGTGCTGCTGGCGGCGGCCGCCGCGGCGAGCGTCGTGGCGATGGGGCGGGCGCCGCTCGACGCCATTCCCGACATCTCCGATCCTCAGGTCGTCATCTACGTGAAGTGGCCGCGCAGCCCGCAGCTGCTCGAGACCAACATCACCGCGCCGCTCATCCGCGCGCTTGCCGGGTCGCCCGACATCCAGACGATCCGCGGCACGTCGCACATGGGCTACTCGTTCATCTACGTGGTCCTGGCCGACAGCGCGTCGCGCCCGCGCGTGCAGCAGCTGGTCACCGACCGCATCAACGCCATCCGGCCGCAGCTGCCGTCGGATGCCGTCGTCACGCTCGGCCCCAACGCCAGCAGCATGGGCTGGATTTATCAGTACGCGATCGTGGACCGCGAAGGGCTGCACGACCTGCGCGAGCTGCGGCTGATGAACGAGGGGCAGATCAAGACGGCGCTGCAGGCGGTGCCCGGCGTAGCCGAGGTCGCGTCGGTGGGCGGCCTCGAAAAGCAGTATCAGGTAAAGCTCTTTCCGCCGATGCTGGCCCGCACCGGGCTGTCGCTCGAACGCGTGATCGACACGCTGCGCGGCGCGTTCGAGGAGGTGGGCGGCCGCACGATCGAGGTCACCAACCGGGAGTACCAGCTCCGCGGCGTCATCGGCACCGACAGCGTTGCGGACCTCGAGAACCTCGTCATCGGCCGCGACCCGGCGGGCGCCGCCGTGCGGCTGAAGGACATCGGCTACCTGCAGGTCGGCTACGACCTGCGGCGCAGCACTGCCGATCTCGACGGCAACGGCGAAGTGGTCGGCGGCATCGTCGTGATGGAGCAGGAACAGAACGTCCTGGCCGTTACGCGCGCCATCGAGCAGAAGCTCGAGACGATCCGCGCCTCGCTGCCGCAGGGCGTCAGCATCCTCACCACCTACGACCGGTCCGCCTGGATCTGGGCCACGCTGAAGCAGTTCTTCGCCACGCTGCTGTCCGAGCTGATCGTCCTCGTCCTGGTGACCGTGCTGTTCCTCGGCAGCTTCCGCTCGGCGATCGGCCCGATCGCCATCCTGCTGCTCAGCACGCTCTTTACCGTGCTGCCGCTCTCGGCCTTCGGCCAGACGATCAACCTGTTCTCCCTGGCGGGGCTGTGCATCGCCATCGGCGCCATCGAAGACGCGACCATCGTCATCGTCGAGAACTGCGCGGCGGAGCTCGCGGCCGCCGGCGTCATCGGCTCCGTGCGGCGGCGCGAGGTGATCCTCCACTCCATCTCGCGCGTGGCGCGGCCGCTGCTGTTCTCGCTGCTCATCATCGTGGCGTCGTTCCTGCCGGTGTTCTTCCTGGAAGCGCGCGAGGCGCGGCTCTTCGATCCGCTCGCCTACAGCAAGACGTTTGCAGTGGCGGTGTCGACGCTGCTGACGATCCTGCTGCTGCCGATCGTGATGATGTGGGTGTTCGATCGCGAACCGGCGGCGGCCTCCACGCGCGGCGGACTGCTCGGCCGCCTCCAGTCGCACCGGCCGCTGCTCGGTGCGCTCGTCGTCGCGGCGGTGTTGCTGACGGGCGCCGGCCTCCTGCGCGCCTTGGGCCCGGAGTTCCACTTCGAGATCTATCAGCTCACCGCCTTCGTGTCGGCGATCGTCGTCGTGTGGATGCTGATGCGCCGCTCCTCGGCCGCCGGCCACGACTACCAGCACAGCCGGCCCGTACAGCTCTATGCCGCGGCGCTGCGATGGACCATCCGGCACCGCTACGCCTTCACCGCTGCCGGCCTGCTGGTCGTCGTCGCCGCGGTGATGCTGCTGCGCGGATTCCAGCGCGACTTCCTGCCCGACGTGGACGAAGGCTCGGTGCTCTACATGCCGACCACGTTGCCGGGGCTGCCGACGCGCGAGGCCGGCTGGATTGTCCAGCGGATGGACAAGCGGTTGAAGGCGATTCCGGAAGTCGAGCGGGTGTTCGCCAAGCTTGGACGCGCCGACACTTCCACCGATCCGGCGCCGGTCTCGATGATCGAGACGACCATCATGCTCAAGCCGAAGGCGCAGTGGCGCCCCGGCCTGACCAAGGACAAGCTGGTGGCGGAGATGGACGCCGCGATGCAGATCGCCGGCTACGTCAACACCTGGGTGCAGCCGATCCGGGCGCGCGTCATGATGCAGACGACCGGCATCCAGACGCCGGTGGGCGTCAAAGTCAAGGGGCCCGACGTCGCCGAAGTCGAGCGCATCTCACAGGACGTCGAAGCGGCGCTCCGCGAGGTGCCGGGCACGAAGTACGTGCTCGCCGAGCGCATCTCGGAGGGGTACTACACCGACGTCCGCTACGACCTCGCGAAGCTCGCCGAGCACGGCGTCACCGTGGAAGAGGCGATGCTCACCGTGCGCTACGGCATCGGCGGCGACAACGTCGTCGGCATCAAGCAGGCCGACAGCACCACCGTGCCGCTCGCCGTGCAGTACTCGCCGGAATATCTCGACACCATCGAGAAGGTACGCACGTCGCCGGTCATGACGGGCGACGGCACCGCGGTCCCGCTCGGCGACGTCGCCGACGTGTCGGTGCGCAAGCTGCCCGAGATGATCCGCAACGACAACGGCATACTCGCCGGCTTCATCTACGTGGACATCTCCGGCGTGACGGCCACCGACTACGTCGATCGCGCGCAGCGCCTGCTGGCGTCGAAGCTGCAGCTCCCGCCGGGCTACAGCGTGGAGTGGACGGGGCTCTACGAATACACGACCGCCGCGAGCGCCCGGCTGCGCGTCATCATTCCGATCACGCTGGTCATCATCTTTCTGCTGCTCGTCTTCGCCTTCCACTCGGTGAACGAGGCGTTCCTGGTGTCGATGTCGGTGCCGTTCGCGATGGCCGGCGGTGTGTTCCTGCAGTGGGCGCTCGGTTACGCCATGACTACGGCCGTCATCATCGGCTACATCTCGGTGTTCGCCGTGGCGGTGCAGACCGGCATCATCATGGTGATCTTCATCCGCGAGGCGCTCGAGCACCGGCCCGCGGACCAGTCGTTCCTCGACGCCGTGGTGCAGGGGTCCACGGCGCGCCTGCGGCCGAAGCTGATGACGGTGGCGACGATCGTCCTGTCGCTCTCGCTGATTCCCCTGTCATCGGGGCCCGGCATGGAGATCATGAAGCCGATCGCCGCCCCGAGCATCGGCGGCATGGTCACCTCGACGCTGCACGTGCTGTTCATGACGCCGTGCCTGTTCGTCATCACCGAGGACGTGAAGCGCTGGCTCGCGCGGCGGCGCGGCAAGGCCGTCGAGGCCGGCGCGCTGGTAGGCGCCGAAACCGACACGCCATGACATCCCGCGCGCTCGTGACGGTCGTGACGGCGCTGGTCTTCGCCGTTGTCAGTTGCCAGCGAGCGCTGCAGCCCACGAGTGAGCCCGCGGCCGTGACCACGTCCGCGAAGACGCCAGACCCGTCCACGGACACGGTCTACATGTGTCCGATGGACAAGGACATCCGCGCCCACGCCCCCGGCAAGTGCCCGCGCTGCGGCATGGCGCTCGTCACCAGCATCCCGGAGCCGGCGGAGTACCACCTCGACGTCACCGCGTCGCCGGCGCCCGCGCCTGGTTCGCCGGTGCGCTTGACCTTCGACGTCACCGATCCGTGGAAAGGCAATCCGGTGACGAAATACTCGGTCATTCACGAGAAGCTGTTCCACGCGTTCATCGTCAGCGAGGACCTCGACTTCTTCCGCCACGTGCATCCCGAGTGGCACGACGACCTCCACGCCTTCACCTACGACGTGACGCTGCCGAAGGCGGGCATGTATCGCATCCTCGGCGACTTCTATCCCGAAGCGGCCACCCCGCAGCTCCTGTCGCAGACGCTGATGGTGCCGGGCGCGCCGCCCGCCCACCCCGGGCTGGGGCGCGACTACGCGCCGAAGCAGGCCGAGAACATGACTGTGACGATGACGACCAGCCCCGAGACGCCGGTGGCGGGGCTCTCGGCGCGGGTGCGTTTCGCGCTCGATCCTCCCGACGGCCACGAGCGCTATCTCGGCGCCTGGGCGCACATGCTCGCGGCCAGCGATGACCTCATCGATCTGATCCACACGCACCCGAAGATTGCCGACGGCACCCACGAGATGCAGTTCGATATGGTGTTCCCGCGGCCGCGCGTTTATCGCATCTGGGTGCAGTTCCAGCGCAAGGGTGTGGTGAACACCGCGAGGTTCGACGTGCCCGTCGTCGCCCCCCCGGCGTCATGACCCGAGCCATCACCGCGGGTGCACGCCTTCAGGCGTTCGTAGCTGCAGGCCTTCAGGCCTGCCCGATCGCGTTTCTGCTCGTCACGATGGCCGTGCTCCCGGTCGAGACGCACGACTTCGGCTCCACCATCACCTGGAACCGCGAGATCTCGCGCCTCTTCTTCGACCGCTGCGCCACCTGCCACCGCGAGGGCGGAAGCTCGTTCCCGCTGATGACCTATCAGGACGTCCAGCCGCGGGTGGTGGCGATCAAGAACGCCGTGCTGTCGCGCCGCATGCCGCCCTGGGGTGCCGTGAAGGGGTTCGGCGAGTTCCGCAACGATCAAGCGCTGACGCAGGAGCAGGTCGAGCTCGTCTCCAGCTGGATTGAGAGCGACGCCCCGCGCGGCAACAACCGGCGCATGCTCCCCGAAACGCCCACGAAGTTCGAGCCGCCGCCAGCCGCGCCGGCCCGGCTGCCGCGCGCCAGCCTGGTGGTCTCGCGCGAGCAGACGCTCGACCGCGACTTCCTCGTGGACGGCCTGGTGCCCGACGGAGTGCGCACACCGGCGTCGATGAAGGTCGTCGCGGTACGGCCGGATGGATCGGTCGAGCCGCTGGTGTGGCTCTACGAATACGATCCGCGGTTTCGCCACGCCTTTCTCTTCCGCAAGCCGGTGAACCTGCCGCGCGGCACTATCATTCGAGGAGTGCGGGCGCCGGCGCGGATCACGCTCCTGCCCGTCGAGCCGGGACAGGTCCCGGCCGGAAAGAGCGGGGGATGATTCGACGGATGGGGTGGGTCGCCGCAACGGCGATCGTGATGGCCGCGGCGGCATGCGGCCCGGCGCCGCAGAACACCATGAAGGAGATCCAGCGCACGAAGTCCGGCGCGCTGGAGGTGGTCCTGCTGGCGCCGTCAGAGGCGCTGCCGCAGGGCAAGGGCTTTGCGATTCTCGAGTTCCACGACGGGAGCGGCTCGCTGGTGGACGTCGGCACCGTGAAGGTGAACGCCACCATGCCGATGGCCGGCATGTCGCCGATGATCGGCGGCACCGACGTGAAACCGACCCCGGCGCCCGGGCGCTACGAGATTGCGACCGACTTCAGCATGGCCGGTACCTGGCAGCTGGCGATCGAGTGGGACGGCCCGAAGGGGCATGGCTCCGCGCGAATGCCGGGAACTGTCCGGTAGGGACAAAGATGTCCAAGGCACTCGCGAGTTCCCACAGCGATGTGCCATCCAGCGAGCGCTCCCCACGTTTTTGGGCCCATCGCCGTTCGTCGTTTCGTCCGCATCAGCGATTTTCCCCGTCATTCCGCCTGTTCTTGCGTCGGGACGAAACCGGGAACACCAATTGCTATGACACGCAGTGGCTCCCATGTTTCAACCGTCGACTCCCGCGAAGTGGATCGATGCGGAGCCTCGTGCGTCGCATGAGGAACCCCGCGAGCTGACGCTCGTTCGCGAGGTCAGCCAGCTGCTCGCGGAACAGGCGGACCTGCGTGCCGCGTGCAAGCAGGTCGTCCACAGCATGGCGGCGCAGAGCCGGCTGGGAATCGCGGGCGCGATGGTCCTGCTGCCCGGCGAGCGGGGCGACCAGGCCGACATCTGCGTGGCGGAAGGCTCGGCGTTGCTGCGCCCACGCGGACCGGCGGCGCCCGATGCCGTGAGCGCGGCCGAGCAGGTCGTGCAGCGCGGCCGTCCGGTGGTCGTGTCGCGCATCGCGCGGACGCCGCCGGCACGGATGGCACCCGGCGCCGTGGCGCCCGAGCTGTCGCTCGTGGCGGCACCGATCCTGCTCGGCGGCCGCGCGGCCGGTTCGCTCTCGCTGGAGTTCGCCTACGCGCGCGATCGGGATCTCCAGCACATGCTGCGCTACGTCACCCTGCTGGCGTCGACGATGGCGCAGGCGGTGGCGGGCTCGCGCCGGGCACAGGAGCGGCAGCGCCTCAGCGACGAGACGAGCGACCTGCGCAACCGCATCCTCGAGCAGGTCGAGTTTCCGCGGCTCGTCGGCACCTCGGCGCCGCTCGGCGAGGTGCAGACGCAGGTGGCGCAGGTGGCGTCGGCCGACACCACCGTGCTGCTGCGGGGCGAGTCGGGCACCGGCAAGGGGCTCATCGCGCAGGCGATTCATCACAACTCGCCGCGGGCGCGCAAGCCGTTCGTCACCGTGAGCTGCGCGGCGTTGCCCGCCGATCTGATCGAGTCGGAGCTGTTCGGCTACGAAGCCGGGGCGTTCACCGGCGCGCAGGCGGCGAAGAAGGGGCGCCTGGAGATGGCCAACGGCGGCACCCTGTTTCTCGACGAGGTGGGCGAGCTGACGCCGGCGGTGCAGGTGAAACTGCTGCGCGTGCTGCAGCAGCGCGAGTTCGAGCGGCTGGGCGGCACGCAGACCATCGCGCTGAACGTGCGGGTGCTGGCCGCGACCAACCGCAATCTCGAGAAGGCGATCGCGTCCGGCGAATTCCGCGAGGACTTCTACTACCGGCTCAACGTGTTCTCGATCTTCGTGCCGCCGCTGCGCGACCGCAAGGCCGACATCCTGCTGCTGGCCGACCACTTTCTCGAACGGTTCGCGCGCGAGCACGGCAAGAACGTGCGCCGGATCTCCACCCCGGCCATCGACATGCTCGCCAGCTACCACTGGCCGGGCAACGTGCGCGAGCTCTCGAACGCCATCGAGCGCGCGGTGGTACTGTGCGACGGCGGCGTGGTGCACGCGCACCACCTGCCGCCCACGCTGCAGACCGCGGAATCGTCGGGCACCGCCGCCAACCAGTCGCTGGAGGAGATTGTGGAGGCGGTGGAGAAGGATGCGCTGCAGGACGCGTTGAAGCAGTCGCGCGGCAACCGCGCCCTGGCGGCACGCCTCCTCCGCACCACCCGCCGCATCTTCAACTACAAGGTGCGCAACTACGGCATCGACTGGCGGCGGTTCGAATAACGCCGTGCCTTCGTAGGGGCCGCCTTCAGGCGGCCCGTTCCATGTAGAGGGCGGTCTTTAGACCGCCCAGAGCGTTCCGACCCCCGGGCTGCCAGAGGCTTCTGTCGGGGCCTCCGATCAGACGCCGGGGAAAAACTCCTCGCACGCGGCCTCCGGGGAAGGCCGCGTCTCGTCGTTTTTCTTCTGTCGCTGGCGCTCCCGGCGCTGATAGTCGGCCCGACAGAACCTCTGGCAGCCCACGGGTCGATGCGGACGCCCTCAGGCGGCCCCTCGGGCCTGAGCCCTGAGCCGGCCGTGAGTGGCAACCATGTACTAAAATTTCGGCCCGGTCATCCAACGCTCCGCGTCACTGATGTGATGCAGGCGGGGCTTGCTCGAACCATCGCGTCAAGGAGGCAGCATGAACAGCGTGGGCAGCGTTGCTATCGGCCTGGTCGCTTTCACTATGTTGGTTTTGCAGGGCGCAGCCATGTTCGCCATCGTCTACTTCGGTGCGCGGCTGGCAATCCGCCACGAACGGCGAGGTTCAAACTGACCCACTCGCCCTGAGCCCTGAGCCTTGAGCCTTGAGCCCGCCTAGAACCTGAACAACCGATTGAATTTGACGATGAAGGACCGGTTGTTGAGACCAGGGAAGCGCGGCGTGAGCGTGTTGCGCTCCTCGTTGTAGACGACGAAGAGCTCGCTGCCGGGCCGGTATTCCCACCGCAGCCGCGCATTGGTCGAGACGGCGTCGGTGCCCGAGTTGTACTGCAGCAGCGCGCTCACGAACATCAGCGGCGTCATCGTGTAGGTGACGCGCGAACCGGCCAGGTGGGTGGTGAAGTCGCCCACCGACAGCCGCACGCGGTTGTAGGAGTAGGTGGGCTCCACCGACAGTTGATGGGTGATCGGCATCCGGCCACGCGCGACGCTCACCGTCGTCTTGTGGCCGTCGTAGAAGCTGCCGTAGTCCACTGACAGATTCGCCGACACGGTGCGCTGCTGTCCCATGTTGTAGTTGAGACGCGTCGTGTTGAACTCGTAGCCGCCGACGGGCAGGGTCAGTCCGCCGCCGATGCGGAACGGCACCGGCAGGTACTCGTACTCGTTGGTGAAGAGCACGCCGACGCGGTCGGCGTTCTTGAAGTCGAGCGCGAACTCGCCCGTGGCCAGGCGGGTCTCGAGGCGCCCCGTGCCGTTCTCGATGTAGTCCGCCGTGGCCTGGTAGACGTACTTGCGGATGGGGCCGCGCCCGCCGGGGCGCGGGCTGAAGCGCGCCTGCGCGAAGTTGCGGAACATGTCCAGGCGCTTCACGAACCCCACTTCCGGATTGAAGGAGTTGCCGATGCCGAGGCGCTCGAGCTGCAGGCCGTAGCGGTCGCCGTTGTAATCGAGCTGCGCGCGATAGCTGGTGTCGTTGCCGTCCGGGCCGAGAGGCCGATCGCTCTCGGTCCGTGCCCAGTAGGTGTTGATCTGCAGGTTCTTGAAGAAGATGAACGAGCCGTCGAGGCCGTAGGCCAGATTGCGCCCGCCGCCGGCGGCCGACACCGATCGGTTGGTGACGATGGCGCCGATGCTGCTGCGGCCGAAGAGATCCCGCTTGACGCGCGCCACGGTGAAATTGGTGGCGAGAGCGCCGCTCGCGTCGTCGTCGGACTGGATGTTGATCGCGCCGATGCTGTAACGGCCGGCGCGGCCGGTCAGCCGCCCGCCGGCGTCGATCGGCACCTCGCGGCCCGCGTTGAGTCCGATGCGGCGGCTGTAGAACAGGATGGGGGCGTCGGACGTGCCGGCGTTGAGGCTGCCCACGGCCACGCCGCCGAAGGAGAACGTCCCCTGGTTCTCGAGGAAGAACTCGCGCTTTTCAGGAAAGAAGAGGCTGAACCTGGTGAGGTTGATCTGCTGCTGGTCCGCTTCGACCTGGGCGAAATCCGTGTTGACGGTCACGTCGGCCGCGAGGTTTCGCGTCACCGCGTACTTGGCGTCGAAGCCGACGGCCGCGTGGCCGTCGTTCGAGGTGCGCGGGCTCGCCGTCCGATCGGAGCTGACGCTCGACGTCACGTACGGCTTCAAGTCGACGCTGACGCCCTGGGGCGGCGCCTCGATGCCGAGCAGCCGCGCGGCGTAGGCGGTCTGCTCGACGCCCTGGGCGCCCTGCGCGCGCGGCGCGGGTGAGAGCATCGAGATCTCGTTCTTGGATCGCTTCACCCGCATGGCGTTGAAGCCCCAGGTCTGCGCCGTGCCGGGCTGATACCGCAACGACTTGAACGGCAGCGCGCCCTCCACCGTCCAGCCGCCGTCGAAGCGGCCGGTCTTGAGATCCCACACCGGGTTCCAATCCGGGTTGAACTGCTTCTCGTTGATCACCTGTCCGTCGGCGCGGCCCCCGAGCGCGTTGACGGTGAACGACAGCGCGCTGCGGCGATCGTTGAAGGTGTCGAACACGAACACCACGTTGTCGTTGCCCGACCAGAGGATGCCGTTGTCGCGCCGCATTTCCGTCGCCACCAGGCGATCCATCTGGGAGTCCCAGACGCGGAACGACACGTAGACGTTCTCGTTGTCGAAGGCGAGCCAGAGCTCGGTGCGTTCGCTGGCCACTTCTCCGTCGTTCGGTTCGATCTGGATGAAGCCGGTCATCGGTGCGACCCGGCGATAGAGATCTTCATCGAGCGCGCCGTCGATCCGCAGCGGCGTGTCGATACGCACGGCGCGCACGGTGGTCGCGCCGTTGATCTCGCGCGTCATGACGCTGATCGGTTCGTCGTCAGCGGCGCCGAGCGATCGGGACAAGAGAACGAGTGTGATCGCGCAGACACCGATGAGACGCATGGAGAGCGAGTATCACCAGTTGGCGCGCGAAACGATAGGGACATTGCTGTCCACGGCGTATGACGCGGATGTAAGCGATTACATCCAGCCGATATCGATCGCGCGCTTCGATCGCGGTTCACACACAACTGTCGGCGAGGCGCGGAGTGTGGACCAAATTGTCCACTACCTCTGTCGGGTGTACCGGTGCATGACGCTGCGCGCCGACAGGGAGCCGGCTGTGCACACGGGCAGTCGCGGCCGCGAGCCGGCCGCGCGCGAGTCAATCACACGACCTTGTGGCGGTCCCGGGCGTGCGTGTCCATTTGTGTCCACGCCGAGGCGGCGTGGCCGGCGCCGTGAAACCGCATTGAAAGCCCGGTAATTCAGCCAATTCATCGCACCGCCGCCGCGCGGACGTGCGCGGCACTTCGCTTGCTCTTACAAGCGCATCGGCGATCGAGGCATCGCCAATGAATTCCCTTCCAGCTCCGCGGAGGTCAGTTTGATGCGTCGCTGTTACCGGCTTCTCGTATTCATCGCTCTCCTGCTCTGTCTCGGCACGTCGATGCTGGCGCAGGCCACGTCGTCGCTGCGCGGCAAGGTGGCCGACGCCCAAGGCGGGGCGCTGCCTGGAGTGACCGTCGTGCTGGCGAACGCCGAGACGGCGTTCAACCGTCAGGTCGTCACCGACGAGACGGGCTCGTACTCGCTGCTGCAGGTGCCACCAGGCGCTTACACGATCACGGCCGAACTGCCGGGATTCCAGACCGCGTCCGCGAAGATCGCGCTGCAGGTCAACACACCGGCCACGCTCGACTTGAAGATGGACATCGGCGGGATCACCGAGTCGGTGAAGGTCGAAGCGGCGGTTGCGATGGTGAACACGACCGACGCGACGGTCGGCAACGCCTTCAAAGAGGTGCAGGTCCGGCAGCTGCCGCTGATGACGCGCAACGTCGTCGAGCTCCTCAGCCTGCAGCCTGGCGTCACCCCCACCGGGGAGACGATGGGCGCGCGCCGCGACCAGAACAACATCACGCTCGACGGCGTGGACATCAACGACAACCAGACGTCCGGCCTCGAGAACCCGACGCAGAGCGCGCAGCAGGGCGGCCTCAACACCGGCAGCCAGCGCGATAGCGGCTTCAACGCCGCGCTGCCGGTGCCGCTCGACTCGGTGCAGGAATTCCGCGTGACGGTCAGCGGCCAGAACGCCAACCAGGGGCGCAGCTCGGGCGGTCAGGTGTCGCTGGTCACCAAGAGCGGCACCAACCTGCTCCACGGCTCGGCCTACGAGTACAACCGCGACACGGCCTTTTCGGCGAACAACTGGTTCAGCAACCGCTCGGGCATCCCGCGCGAGCAGTTGAAGCGCAATCAGTACGGCGTCTCGCTCGGCGGTCCGATCAAGAAGGATCGCGTCTTCTTCTTCGGCAATGTCGAACGGCGCAAGGACGACAGCGCCGCCAACCAGCTGCGCAAGGTGGCCTCGAACACGCTTCGCTCCGGCACCATCATGGCGAAGGCAAGCGACGGCCAGACCTACACCCTCGGCCCGGACGCGCTGAAGGCCATCGATCCGCTGCACCTGGGCGCCAGCTCGGCGATCTTGTCGCTCCTGAGCTCGATGCCAGAGGGCAACGACACCTCGGCCGGCAGCGACGGCGGGTTGAACTTCTCGGGCTTCCGCTTCAACGCCCCGATGGTGCTCGACTACCGCGCCTACGTGGGGAAGGTGGACCTGAAGCTCGACTCGATGAGCAAGCACAACCTGAGCGTGCGCACGACGGTCGCCGACAACTCGCGCGACCTGGCGCTGGCGCAGTACCCCGGGCAGTCGGCCAACTCCATCGAACTGAATACGAGCTACGGCGTCGGCGCCTCCTACACCGGTGTCCTGAGCCAGAACGTGATCAACACCGCGAACTTCGGGCTGACCAACATCCGCATGCAGCGGACCGGCACGCTCGGATCGGCGCTCAACCTCGACCAGATCGACGTGCCGACCGACCTCACGCGTCCGTTCAAGCGCGAGGCGCCCACCTACAACTTCATCGACGACCTGACCTGGAACAAGGGCACGCACACGATCACGACGGGCGGCAACCTGAGGTTCGTGCGGAACAACCGCACCAGCTACGCCAACTCGTTCGCGAGCTACTCGTACGGCCGCGGCTCGCTCCTCGGTCTCGGGTCCGACATGGTCACCGCCACGCAGGCCTACCTGGCGCAGCTGACGGGCAATCCGACCATCCGCCTCACCGACGCGACGAACGTCACGCGCGCGATGGGCGACCTGTTCGGCGTCATCACCACGGCGTCGATGACCTACAGCTACGACGCCGACGGACACCCGCTGCCGGTGGGCGATCCCACGGTGCGCAACTTTGCCAGCAACGAGTGGGAGCTGTATTACGGCGACAACTGGCGGGCGACGCCCAATCTCACGCTGACCTACGGCGTCCGCTACATGTATCTGGGCGTGCCGTACGAGACCAGCGGGCTGCAGGTCGCGCCCACCTTCCCGCTGCAGGACTACTGGGACGAGCGCCTGGCGGCGATGGCGGCCGGCACCCCGATGAATCAGATTCAGCACAGTCTGCTGAGCTATGACTTCATCGGGCCGGTGAACGGCAAGAACAGCTGGTACGCGCCGGACCGCAACAACTTCGCGCCGCGCGTGGGTGTTGCCTACTCGCCCGACGGCGGCTTCCTGGGCGCGCTCACCGGCAAGGGCGGTGTCATCCGCGCCGGCGGCGGCCTGATCTACGACCGGTTTGGCAGCGACCTGGTCACCAAGTTCGACAGCACCGCGTCCTTCGGCCTCTCCGACATCGTGCGCTCGTCGTCGGTGAACTTCACCACCGGCCAGCGTTACAACGGCACGCTGCCGGACATCAGCGCGGCGCCGCAGCACGTGTTCCCGTTCACGCCGCCGGAAGTGAACTTCATCGGCGGCAACTACATGGGCATCGACTCCACGCTGCACACCCCGCGGTCGTGGAACGCCAACGTGTCCGTGACGCGCGAGCTGCGCGGCGGGCTCACGGCGGAAGTCGGCTACGTCGGCCGCTGGGGCCGCGACCTCCTGATGCAGACCGACGCTGGCGGCTGGTCGATTCTCTTCAAGGATCCCACCTCGGGGCAGACGTGGAAGGACATGGCCTACGCCATCCGCGGCATCCACGACGCCGGCATCACGCCGACGCAGGTGCGCGCCAACCCGGGCCTGGTCACGCCGCTGCCGTGGATCGAGAACATGGCGCCGGCGCTGGCGAACATGTTCTTCCCTGGAAGCGCCACCGCGAACTACTACGACCTGATCTGGGGTCAGTACGGCGGCAGCGACGCTGATGCGACCCACGCCATCGACCGCGTGAAGTCGGCGGCGTTTCCGAACTGCATCATCAAGACCGGCTGCTACACGATGTATCCGACGCAGAGCAGCGGCATGTCGATGTGGACCAATGCCGGCTACTCCAACTTCAACGGCGCGACGTTCTCGCTGCGCAAGGCCTACAGCAAGGGCATCTCGTTCGACGTCAACTACACGCTTGCGAAATCGATGGACAACGGCGGTGCGCCGGAAGCCGGCGGCGGCAGCGCGGCCGGCATCATGCTCAACCCCTACAATCTCGATTCGTTCTACGGCCCGTCCGACTTCGACGTGCGGCACAACGTGAACAGCAACGTGCTGTTCGAGCTGCCGTTCGGCCGCGGCAAGGCGATGCTCGGCAACGCCGGCGACCTGACGGAGGCGCTCGTGGGCGGCTGGCAGCTCTCGACCATCTTCCGTTACCGCTCGGGCCTCCCCACCTCCGTCGCCTACGGGGGGCTGTGGCCGACCAACTTCTCGTTCACCACCCTGGCCGACCCGATCGGTGCTTACGACGACGGCGTGACGGTGAACCAGAACGGCAACCCGGCGATCTTCTCGTCCACGACCGAGGCGGCCAACTGGAAGCCGATGCTTCCAGGTGAAGTCGGCACGCGCGGCTCGGTGCGGCTGGCGTCCTACTACAACACCGACCTGTCGCTCACGAAGTACTTCTCGCTGCCGGGCAACCACCGGCTGCAGTTCCGGGCCGAAGCGTTCAACGCGTTCAACAACGTCAACTTCACCAAGGTCTCGCTCGACGCCTCCTCGCCGAACAGCTTCGGCGTGTTCACGGAATCGGCGCCCGCCCGCGTGATGCAGTTCGCCCTTCGCTACGAGTTTTAGTGGTGTCCTTCGTCGGAGGAAGCGGCATGAAACGGTTACTCCTCGCGCTGGCGGCCTTCGGGCCGCTGGCGCTCTTCGTGTTCTCGAGCCCACAGGTGGAGGCCCAGTCGCCGACTCCTACCCAGACTGAGTTCTTCGAAAAGAACGTCCGGCCGGTGCTGACGGACAACTGCGCGAGCTGCCACGGGAACGGCGCCGCGGGCGGCCTCCGCCTCGACTCGCGCGAGGCGGCGCTCAAGGGCGGCAAGACGGGCCCGGCCATCGTGCCCGGCGATCCCGACAAGAGCCTGCTGATGGCGGCCGTGCGGCACACCGGCGCCCTGAAGATGCCGCTCGGCGGCGACAAGCTGAGCGACGCCAAGCTGCAGGCGCTGGCGGCGTGGATCAAGGACGGCGCGGCGTGGCCCGAGGTGCAGGCCGGCACCAAGCCCGAGTCGGTGCTGAGCGATCAGTTCGAGTCGCATATCCGCCCGGTGCTCGCGCAGCAGTGCTTCGCCTGCCATACCAACTCCAAGAGCGGCGGCTTGCGGCTCGACTCGCGGGACGACCTGATTGCGGGCGGCAAGTCGGGCACGGCGCTCGTGCCGGGCGATCCCGATCGGAGCCTCCTCATCGCGGCGCTGAAACACAGCGGCACGTTGAAGATGCCGAAGGGCGGCACCCGCCTCACCGACGAGCAGATCGGCTTCTTCGTCACCTGGGTGAAAGACGGCGCCTACTGGCCGGTGGACAAGATTGCGACGAAGGAATACTCCGACGCGCAGAAGCACCTGTGGTCGGTGCAGCCGCTGCGCAGCACGCAGGTGCCGGCCGTCAAGGACACCGCCTGGCCGGTGAACGACATCGATCGCTACGTGCTGGCGCGCCTCGAGAAGGACGGCCTCAAGCCGACCACGACCGCCGACCGCCGCACCCTGCTGCGCCGCGTCACCTACGACCTCACGGGGCTGATGCCCACCTACGAGGAGGTTCAGCAGTTCGAGAGCGACAAGAGCGCGAACGCCTGGGAAAAGGTGGTCGATCGGCTGCTGGCCTCGCCGCGCTACGGCGAGAAGTGGGCGCGCCACTGGATGGACGTGGTCCGCTACGGCGAGGACGACTACAACGTCGGCGGCCGCCCGGACCGCACCGAAAAGTATCCCTTCGCCTACCTCTATCGCGACTGGCTGATCCGCGCCCTCAACGACGACATGTCCTACGACCTGTTCGTCAAGGCGCAGCTCGCGGCTGATTTGCTGCCCGAGAACATCCGCGACCAGCACATCCCGGCGCTCGGCATGAACGGCAACGGCATCTGGGTGTTCCAGGCCAGCCCGGCGCCGATCGAGCGCGCCGACGAATGGCACGACAAGGTGGACGTGACGAGCAAGGCGTTCATGGGCCTGACCGTCGGCTGCGCCCGCTGCCACGACCACAAGTACGACGCCATCTACCAGAAGGACTACTACGGGATGGCGAGCGTGTTCGCCAGCTCCAACTTCAAGTCGTACCCGCAGGTGCCGAAGGCGGTGGCCGACGCGTGGGAGAAGGAGAACAAGGTCCTCGAGAAGAAGAACGCCGCGCTCAAGAAGTTCCTCGACGAGAGCTCCGAGCTCTACGCGCAAGTGCTGTTCTCGCAGGCCGAGGACTACATGCTGGCAGCCTGGAAGCTCGGCACCGAGAAGAAGGCCACGGTCGACGAGATCGCCGAGTCCTCGAAAGTCGATCCCGAGCTGCTCGCGCGCTGGGTGCGCTTCCTGAAGAAGCGCCCGGACAACTACTCGGCGCTCAAGGGCTGGCAGGAGATGGTGGCCGGCGGCGGTAGCGAGGAGGACGCGAAGAAGCTGGCCAAGGAGTTCGTGGCCAAGGTGACGGAGATCAACGCGAAGCGCGAGCGGCTCGAGAAGGAGAACGAGGCCACGCTGGCGCAGGTGAAGGGGCCGTCGGCGTTCGACAAGGACGAGGAGTCGAAGGATCCGTTCGACCCGCTGCCGAACGGCAAGAAGCGGCGTCTCAACGCCTACCAGATCGACCTCAAGAGCCTCGATCGTGAAGACCTGGTGCTGTGGCGCGACGTGTTCGAGCGCGACGTGCCCGAGATCGCCGGGGAGGACGCGGACGACAACATCGATCAGCGCGGCAAGCCAGGGCTGCTGAAACTGAGCGACGGAGCGCTCGAGCGGCGGCTGTCGGCCGACTTCCGCCTGCACGTCGCCAAGCTGCGCGCCGACATCGACGCCTTCAAGAAGGCGATGCCGCCGCGGCCGCCGTCGGTTTACGGCATCGGCGAGGCTGAACAGCCGTCCGATCTCAAGACGTTCGTGCGCGGCAACCCCTACACCTTCGGGGTGGCGGCGCCGCGGGCGCTGCCGTCGCTGATGAACGGCGGCGAGCCCAAGCTGTTCACCAAAGGCAGCGGACGCCTCGAGCTGGCCGAGGAGATCATCAAGCACCCGATCTCCTCGCGCGTCATCGTCAACCGCATGTGGCGGTGGCACTTCGGCCGCGGCATCGTCGACACGCCGAGCAACTTCGGCATGGCCGGCGATCAGCCGACGCACCCGGAGCTGCTCGACTACCTGGCGTCGAAGTTCATCGCCGACGGCATGTCCTTCAAGAAGCTCCACAAGGACATCCTGATGTCGCGCACCTATCAGTTGAGCGCGGTGCCGGTGGTGGCCAACGTCGCCAAGGATCCGAGCAACACGCTTTACTGGCGCGCCAATCGCAGCCGCGTGGATTCCGAGGGCGTGTGGGACCTGCTGCTGCAGGCCTCGAACACGCTCGACATCACCGGCATCGGCGGGCCGTCCGACGAGCTGAACGAGAAGATGAAGCGGCGGGCGGTCTACGCGAAGGTGAGCCGGATGTACCCGGCCGACTTCCACGCCACGTTCGACCTGCCCACCGCGACCATCTCGACGGAGAAGCGCTACACCACCAACGTGCCGCAGCAGCGTCTGTTCTTCCTGAACAACACGCTGGTGCACAAGCAGGCCGACGCCATTGCCGAACTCCTGAAATTCGAGCCGACACCCGAGGCGCGCGTGAAGAAGGCCTTCGAGCTGATCTATCAGCGGGCGCCGACGGCCGAGGAGCTCGCCGCCTCGATCCTGTTCGTGGACAAGCCGGCCTACAAGGGGCCGCCGCCGGTGGCCCCGGCGAGCGAGGCGGACGTGAAGGCGGCGCTCGGCGCCAACAAGAAAGAAGACAAGGACGCGCCGAAGCCGCTGCCGGATTCGCCGCTCCGATCTTTCTGCTGGGCGCTGCTCAGCTCGAACGAATTCCTTTTCATCGACTAGGGAGACGCCCCCACATGTCCTGCAACCACAAGTTCATGCCCGTGACGCGACGCCAGGCGCTGACGCGCCTGGGCGGCGGCTTCGGCCTGGTCGCGCTGTCGCAGATGCTGAACACGTCGCTGGCGCAGGCGGCCGCGACCGCGCCCATCATTCCCACCGGCGGCACGGGCGGCGTGCTGCCGGGGCTGCACTTCAAGCCGAGAGCCAAGCGCGTCATCTTCCTGATGATGAACGGCGGCATGTCGCACGTGGACACGTTCGACTACAAGCCGATGCTCGACAAGTACGACGGGCAGCCGCTGCCCGGCGGCCCCATCCTGACGCAGCGCAAGACCGGCAACCTGATGAAGTCGCCGTTCAAGTTCGAGAAGCACGGAAAAAGCGGGCTCGAGATGAGCGAGCTGTGGCCGAACCTCGGCACCGTGGCCGACGACATGTGCGTCATCAAGTCGATGTACGCCGACATCCCGAACCACGAGCCGACGCTGACGATGCTCAACACCGGCGCCAACTTCATCGGCCGGCCGTCGATGGGCTCGTGGATCACCTACGGGCTCGGCACGATGAACGAGAACCTGCCGGGCTACGTGGTGCTGACGCCCACCGAGCCGCTGACCATCGGCAGCCCGCTGTGGACGTCGTCGTTCCTGCCGGCCGTGCACCAGGGCTCGCTCGTGCACAACAAGTGGGTGGAGGACGAGAAGTTCAAGGCCGACAAGGTGATCCCCAACATCGTGCGCGGCGCCGCGGACGACCCGCAGCTGCGCGACATCGGCTTCCTGCGTCAGCTCAATCAGATGCACATGAAGCGCATCCAGGACAAGGACTCCGAGCTCGACGCGTCGATCCAGACAATGGAAACGGCGTTCCGCATGCAGACCGACGCCCCGACAGTGTTCGACGTCAGCAAGGAGAGCAAGGCGACGCTCGACATGTATGGGCCGGGCAACACGGCGCTCGGCTGTCTCATGGCGGCGCGGCTGGCAGAGAAGGGCGTGCGGTTCGTGCAGACCTACTACGGGAAGGGCGACCCGTGGGACGCCCACAACGACATCATGACCTACCGCAAGCTGGCGCGGGACTCCGACCAGGCGTATGCGGCGCTGATCAAGGACCTCAAGCAGCGGGGTCTGTTCCAGGACACGCTGATCGTCGGCGCCACCGAGTTCGGGCGCACGCCGGCGATCCAGACGTCGAACGAGAACGTGGCCGGCGTGGTGAACGGCCGCGACCACAACGTCACCGGCTTCTCCATCTGGTTGGCCGGTGGCGGCATCAAGGGGGGCACGTCGTACGGCGCCACCGACGACTTCGGGTTCAAGGCCGTGGAGAAGAAGGTGCACATCCACGACCTGCACGCCACGATGCTCTACCTGCTCGGCATCGACCACACCAAGCTCACGTATCACTACAGCGGACGCGACTTCCGCTTGACGGATACGGCGGGTGAAGTCGTGCACGAGATTATCGCGTAGCGAGGTCGGCACATGACGAGAACAGCCTCGCTCACGCTCGTAGTGTCGCTCGCCAGCGCCGGTCTGCTGGCACAACAGCAGGCGGCGGTGCCAAAGCCGGGCGTCAAGGCCGTGCAGCGGCCGATGTCGATGATCGTGCCCGACGCGGAGTATCCGACGCCGGGCGGTCCAGACTGGCTTGCCGCCGGCGAGAACCAGGTATGGACGAACAACCGCCGGTCCGATCTCGTGGTGCGGATGGATCCCGACACGGGGCAGACGGTCGCGACCGTGCCGGTGAAGAACCCGTGCTCGGGTCTGGCGATCGCCGCCGGTACGCTTTGGGCCCCGAGCTGCGCCGAGGGTGTGATCTATCGCATCGACACCGTGACGAACCAGGTGGTGTCGAAGGTGCCGGTCGCTCCCGCGAACAACGAAGGGGGTATCGCCTACGGCGCCGGCTCGATCTGGATGCCGACCGACAAAGGCAACGCGATCGCGCGCATCGACGCCGTCCGCGGTGACATTCTCGCCACGATCCCGATGCCCGCCGGCTCCTTCACCGCCGTTTACGGCTATGGGCGTGTGTGGGTCTCGAGCACCGAGACGAGCACCGTCTCGGTGATTCACCCGGCGAGCAACAAGGTCATCGCCGAGATCCCGGTCGACAAGCGCCCGCGCTTCATGTCGGCGGGCGAAGGCTACGTGTGGACGCTGAACCAGGGCACCGGCAGCGTCAGCAAGATCGATCCGTCAACGCTGAAAGTGGCGGCGACGATCCAGGTCGGCGTGCCGGGTACGGGCGGGGACATCGCGGCGGACGAGGGCTCGGTGTGGGTGACCATTCACGACGTCCCGCTCTCGCGCATCGACGTCCACACCAACACCGTGACGCATCAGTTCGTCGGCCCCGGCGGCGACGGTATGCGCGTGCTGCACGGAGCGATCTGGCTGTCGAACGGCAGCTTCAACAACGTGTGGCGCATTCAGACCGCCAAGGTGCTCGACCTCGTCCCGCTGTCGTGGACGAGCAAGGCGCAAGCGGTCGATCTCGACAAGAACGGCAGTCCCGATCTGCTGGTCGAGGACCTCGACGTGTGGTTCCCCGGTCAGGTGACGACGTTCCGCGTCAAGCCGCTCTCGCAGGCGGCCGGCACGAGCTTCACGCTGAAGACGTCGCTCAACGACAAGAAGGCCGAGGTGCCGTTCGTGAAGACAGGCGACGAGTACGTGGCCACCTTCAAGGCCAGTGAGCCGCGCTGGATCCACTACTCGGTGTGTGCCGGGGCGCGCTGTTCAGAAGAGCTGGTGGTGGCGTCGCCAACCACGCCGCTCGAGTTCGCGCTGAAGACGGCGGAGTTCGTGCCGCCGACGTTTGTCGCACCGGGTCCGCCGAGTGTCGGCACCTACGTGTGGAACATCCTCGAGCCGACCATCCTGTCGCCAGACTACCAGGCGCTGCTCGATCGAGAGGGCCGCACGGGGCCGGTGACCATCACCAAGCCGCAGGACTACGGCGAGCTGAAGCGTCACCGTTGGGAGTTCCAGCACCACACGGCGTTCTCCTGGGGCGTGATGACGCCGGACAAGCAGAGCACGGTGGCGTGCGTCTACGTCAATCCGAGCACCAAGGCGGGCTACGACGCGACGGTCCGCATCTGGGTGACGAAGCAGGGCGCCGCCGCCGGTCTCGACCCGGTGCTGGAGAAAGCGGTGCGCGCGTGGGTGGCCGCGAAGTTCCCGTTCAAGAAGGTGGCGTTCCCCGGCCGCGACATGCCGATGTCCGAGTGGAACGCGCTGCCGAACAGGAGCTTGTCATGATTACGTGGACGGGCCGCCTGAAGGCGGCCCCTACGAGTGCCGGACGTACGTGGCTGCAGGCCTTCAGGCCTGCCTTCATTGCGGCGTTCGCCATCGCCTCTCTGAGCGCGCAGGCGCCGGCTCCCGCCATTCCGCCGCAGCCGGCGAGCGCGTTCGTCGAGCCGGGCGTGCTGCCGAAGTCGTGGATGACCGGCGGGCCCAAGTGCATGGAGCAGCCGTCGTTCCAGGTGCACGAGTACAACCCCAACTTCTTCATCCTGCGGGAATCGGGCTGCATCCACTACGAGAAGCCGTTCCTCTATCTGATCTTCGGGCGCGACAACGTGCTGCTCGAGGACACCGGCGCCGGCACCATCGACACCGCGTCGGTGGTGATGGATCTGATCGCGAAGTGGCAGAAGCGCAACAACCGTGCGACGCCGCCGCAGTTGATTGTCACGCACTCGCACTCGCACGGCGACCACACGGCCGGCGACAAGGGGTTCGCGGCCCTGCCCAACGTGCAGCTGGTCCTCGCCAAGGTGGACGAGCTGCAGAAGGCGTTTGCCATCAAGACGTGGCCGACCGACATCGTCCAGATCGATCTCGGCAACCGCATCGTCGATCTGATCCCGATTCCCGGGCACGACGTGGCGGGTATCGCGCTCTACGACCGTCAGACCGGCACCTTGATGACAGGCGACAGCTTCTACCCGGGGCGTCTCTACGTGGGTGACGCCGAGTTCGCGACCTTCGCGGCCAGCCACCAGCGCCTCGTGGACTTCACGGCCGACAAGCCGGTGGCGCACATCTTCGGCACGCATATCGAGCAGACGAACACGCCGTTCGTGGACTACCCGCGCGGCACCACCTATCAGCCCGAGGAGCACGTGCTCGAGCTGACGCACGGCGTGCTGCTCGAGCTGAACGACGCCATCAAGAAGTTGAACGGCAAGCTCGATCGCGTGGTGCTGCGCGACGTGATCCTGTCGCCGCGCGAACGGAGGCCTTCGTGACCATCATGTTCTGGCCCGTCGTCGTCTTCATGGCGATCTCGCTGGCCATCGGCCTCTACACCTACACGAAAGTGCGCGGCTCGGGCGCGCGCTTCGCCGTGTGCGACAAGTCGCTGCCGCTGATCGTGGTCGGCACCACGCTGATGGCGCAGGCGGTGGACGGCAACTCCACTCTCGGCGCCGTCTCGATCACTTACGGCTCCAGCGTCTGGGCCGGGCTGATGATCTCGCTCGGTCTCGGCATCAGCCTGTTCGTGGTCGGCCGCTTCCTCGCCGCGCCGCTCAACCGCATGAACCTGTTGACGCTGCCGGAGTTCTTCTACCGGCGCTACGGCAAGCGCACCGAATTGCTGGTGTCGGTCCTCACCATCGTGTCGTTCACGGTGCTGATTGCCGGCAACCTGAGCGCGGTGGCGTGGGTGCTCTCGGTGGTCAGCGGCACCAGCTACCTGCCGGCGCTGGTGGTGACGACGCTGGTCATCGTCACCTACACGATTGCCGGCGGGCTGTATTCGGCGGTGTGGACCGACTTCCTCCAGGTCTACGCCGCGCTCGTTGGCTTTGCCGCCGCGGCGGTGTGGCTGATCGCCACCCGGGGGTTCGACGCGATGGTCGCCGCGGTCCCGGCCGCCACGGTGGACTTCAGCACCGTACTGAGCCGGGACAACGGCGCCCTGGTGAACTGGGCCGGCATGATCGCGCTCGGCCTGGGCAACACCATGGCGCTCGATTTCATGGAGCGCGTGTTCGCGGCCAAGGACGGGCAGACCGCCAAGCGCGGCTGCTACTACAGCGGCACGATGACCATTTTCGTCGGCGCCTGCGTGGCGATCGTGGGTCTGGCCGCGGTGGCGTCCATCAAGGACGTCGCCGACGCGCGCATGGTGCTGCCGTCGATGGCAGTGAACGTGCTGCCGTACTGGATCGGCGTGCTGGTGTTCATCGGCGTGCTCGGCGCGTCGATGTCCACCGCCAACGGCGCCATCCTCGTCATCTCGGTCGTGCTGGCGCGCAACGTGGTGCAGCGATGGCGTTCGACGTCGTTCGACGACGGCCAGATGCTCAATCTCTCGCGCCTCATGGCGCTGCCCACGGCGGCGGCCGCCGGACTGGTCGCGTATCTGCGGCCCGAGCCGGGCATCCTGCTGATCATCGCGTTCGACATCGTGTTTGCCGGCTGCGTGGTACCGCTGTTCGCGGGGGTCTATTGGAAGAAGGCGAACGCGGCGGGCGCGATGGCCGCCATCGCCGTCGGCACGAGCGCGCGGCTCATCGCCCACTTCGTGACCCCGGCGGCGTGGGGCGGCCTCGACACGCTGCTGCCGCCGCTGCTGAGCGCGACGACGTTCGTCGTGACCTGCCTGCTGACACAGAGGACCCAGGAGAGCCGCCATTACGTGCTGAGCGAGGCCGTGCAGGAGGGTATCTGAGCGTGAAACGGGAAATCATCATTCCAGGGATCTGTCTGTTGCTGGGCGCCACGTCGATCGAGGCGCAGGCGCCTGCCGCGCGACCGCCGCGGCCGGGCATTGCGACGCCGGGTGTCAAGCGCGACATCGCCGCCATCAAACCGGTCGGGGT
>Ga0207708_10000726_pt1 | contig 24752 bp, 31 predicted proteins | sample KBSK5101metaG_FD_184340 | JGI IMG/M metagenome (GOLD analysis project Ga0207708, IMG submission 184340) | Corn, switchgrass and miscanthus rhizosphere microbial communities from Kellogg Biological Station, Michigan, USA - KBS K5-10-1 metaG... | ecosystem: Host-associated > Plants > Roots >...
TCCTGAGGCATTCTTATATCTCCCGCGATATTGGGCTGCCGGTCGTTGTACATCTGCTGCAAGTTCCCAACTAGGCTGTCCCCTATCAAGCTTTTCAGCCTCACGATAGAACCTAGCAACACTCTGCCTAATATTGGTAGGATTAGGATAAAGAGATCGCCTTTCCTGCCGCCAACCCGCACTATCCCTATCCCCACCACTAGGGTTTGTGAAATTGGATTCAATCCGTCCTGTTTCCAGAGCAGCCTTGACGTGCCGCTTATTGCGGCCCCTGCCCTGACGTAAGATTTCTTTGATTACAGCGTTTGACTTAGCCATGAAGTGTGGTACAATCCCGGTACCTCAATCGGAGGTCATATGCAATCGGTACCTGGCTCTTAGCCCCGGTGGATCGCGTTCTGCTGGGGCTTTGAGTTTTCTAGGGACTGTCGTAAAGACTTTTCTGCTTAGTAGTCTTAGTATCGTATAGAGACTTCTGCTTAGTCTCCTGAGTATCAAAGAGAGACTTAGCTTTCTTCTTCTTCCCTTCCTTGGACTTAACCTGTACGAATGGGTTCGTGAAGGCATCAAGAATTTCCCCGCCGGATTTAAGCTTAACAATCTCCTTGGGTGTACGTGCCCCCTGTGCTGCATATCTATCAGAAGGTCCAAAGATTTGCTGTGAACCAGGGGTAATACCCTCAAGTAAGGTAAGAGCAGCGGCAATGGATAACTGATTCGGGTCTAATGGAGTCCCGTCAGGGTTCTTAACCTTCTGACCCTTCCAGTTAATCTCATGTGCTGCTAAGTTGTATGCACCCTCAAGCTGAGGGAGTAATGAAGTAGCTAGTGTGTCAGGGAATCCAGCAGAGAAAGCGAATGGAGTGTATCTAGTTGGGAATCGAGCGGAACCATCTTTCGTTGGTACAGAACCACGAAGGAAAGAAGGTAAAGCGCCCTTCACGAATGCGTTTAGTCCCTTATCCTTCAACCACTCATCAACGTAAGGTTGGGATGAAGCGACGGCTGCGGTTAGTACCGGATGATCTTTTGGAAGATAACGGTAGAGCCAATTCAAAGAGTTCATGGTCCAAGCAATGAACGGAGTATAGTTTGCAATCGCTCTACGCATTTCGGGAGAGAATTTCCCATACTTGCCGTACATACGATCTACTGATCTACCTAAGGCCACTTGATTATGGGTTTCTCTCATACCCTTGGCCGCATCTGCAATGGCTGCTTTGGAAGTCTTTAGTACGTGACCATCCATTAAGGGATTACGAGCTAGTTCTTTGCCGAGCATCCCCGTCTGGAAGAAAGACTCAGCCTTGCCAGATAAAGTACCCATTGTAAAGTCTGTGACATTATTCCATACATCTGCTGTCTGCTTAGGGCCATAAGGATTATCGCGGAACTTCTGTACTTTTCTAACGGTATCTGCAAGAAATGTATGTCCTGTAACGTCGTGTCGTGTTTCTTCCGGTAGGCGAGCCTGCATGGCTAAGTGACCACCCTTAGTGGCATGGCCTGTCATTTCAGCGTATGCCTTTGGATCAATCTCCTTCAATTCCTTAAGAGCTTTATACCCACGAATGTAGGCAGTTGGTCCTACACCGGATACAACGGAACGTAAAGCAGCTTCGATTACGTTACCCGTATACCATGTGGGGTGTAAGGCTAGAACGTTCTTACGCCACAATGTATTGTACCCCTTAGCAATAGCTCCAACAGGACCGATTTCAGTCTTAGCCTCATGCTGTTTAAGACGTTGAACCATAGTCTCAGGGACTACAGCATAACCACCCTTGACTTGATAGGGAGTGAAAGCAACCTTAGTTGAAGGATGAGCGTTGTATCTATTGGCGGCTGCTACAGCTTTACCAAAGTCCTTATGGAGTTCTAGCTTACCGCTCGCCGGTTTGACTAGTTGGGCACCACCACCAGGCTTGGCTACATAATGGGGACGTTCTAACAGTCCCATTCCTTCAGCAATAGCTAACTTCTGCTCGTCGCGTACCTTCTTCTGTGTTTTCTTAGCAAGTAAGGCCGCTTCATTGATCGCTTCCTTCTTTCCAACGACTTTCTTCCGTGCCCGGTAAGTCTTTCTATATGTGGTGGCTTGGGCGCGTCTGGATAAGTCCTCCATAAGTGCGACTTGTTCATCTACACGAGTCTCAATGTGTTTGTCCTCAACTTGTCCTTGTTTCTTTGAATCTCTCTTAGCCTTGAAATATGACTTGGAACGCGGAGCTACTTCCTTCATAGCTGTACCGGGAAGTTCCTTGACTACCGCTTCAGGCATCTTCCCTGCACGTCTAGCCACACCACCGGCAATCATGCCCGGACCCCTAGGAATAGGAGCCACAGTCAGAGCCGTTGAGAGGGGACGTTTCTTGAAGGTGTCACTTACACCCTGTAGTCCCTTATCCCCATAAGCCTTAACGTATTCTTTGGGGAGACTGATAGCTGCTTCACCCGCACGCTTGCCCGACTCTAAGTAAGCCTTAGGACTAGTAGGATGCTCATAAGCAGGTTTAGCGATATGGACAGTAGAAGGAACAATCTCACCTGGGATATTGACAGCTTCTCTAGCTGCGTTTTCCAATACTTTGCCTGAGTAACCAAGAGACCTACCAGGGTGGATCGCCGCTGCAATGACTTTCTCTTGGTGGAAGGGGAGATGTGCCGCCGCGAACTGGAAGGCATTGGGTCCCTTTTTCTTAGGCTTATTGAATCGTGCTGCTGTCTTTAAATCCGCGTCAGTGACAACATCATGTTGAGCTTTGCCTTTTTCCAACTCGCGTCTACGAGCAGTACGAGTAGAATGTTCCTTTTGGATAACTCGATGTTCAATTGAATGGGGAGCACCCTTTAGGAGAGCCTGCTTGCGTGCTGGTGAAGCCGCGTGGTATGCTTCCCGTACGGCCTTCCTATAGGCAGGAGTTTTCTTAAACTTCTTTGCACGGTTTAGATCACTAGCTGATTTTGTGTCGCCAGTGGAAGGCTTATATGCAGGACGACGACCACGTTTCAGATCGTTTTTAGTATCTCCATGAGATGCGGGAGCAGGTTTCGCATAAGGAAACTTCCGCATATTGGGAGGGGCCTGAACACCTAATTTGGGTTTAGGCTTAGGTCGTTTATACCGTTTTGGTTTCTTAACGTCTGAAGGAAGAGGCATTTTGCATTACGAGGTTAGTAAACTTAATTGGAGCAAGTTCAAGTTCTTTGAAGAGTCCATTGTCTACTTAGGTAAGGATGATACGGCAGAGCATCCTACGGCTTCTATGAAGTTATCGGGTCCTGCTGTTGCTACTTACACACGAGAGAAGGATAAGCCAATCAAGGTGGTCTGTAATCCCATCACTCAATGACATATCTATAGCGCAATCGCTATAGTTTGTTAATAACCGAATTCCAGTGTGAGACAGAACGGGCGTCTAAGGGACTCCGAGACCCAACCGAGGGTCAGGGGTAAGGGTCGGCCTGAATTGCCGGGAGAGGGGCCGGAAGGGGCCTCTCAGTCGAAGGGGTTCACCAAGCCCTTGGCCTTGCTGCCTTTCTTGCTATGAGACCTTCTCCATTCGGTATATGTAGGGATACCAAGGGCTTTAGCAATCTCTGTAGCTTTGAAACCAGCCTTTTGTAATCTACGCGCGGTTTCCCGAGAAAGATGCTTGTCATACTGAGCATCTAATGCAGCACTTACTAAGACTGGTTCAGGAGCCTTAGCGTCAGAAAGAATCTTTTTAGCTGCATCATGGCGACTAATACCCTTGAAATCCTTAGAGCCAAGAATCTGTTTAGTTTGACTAGCTCGACTTGCGCCCTGACCACGTTGATTAGGAGTTCTCCAATCAAACTCAGTACCCTTATCCTTAGGAGTCTTTCCACCACGGATTAAAGCTGACCGCTGTTGAGGTTTGAGAGCCTGCCAATCATCTAATGAGTAACCGTACTTAGCAGCCTGCTTGATTGCTTCCTCTTTTTCGATACGACCAAGAGACTTAGGCTTAGTACCGGAACGAGTCTGTGCTTCTTGAATTCTCTTAGCTCTACCCTTAGGACCAAGTAATGCCCAATCGTGAGGGCTGAAGCCATGCTTAGAAGCCTGCTTACTAAACTCTTTCTCGTAGGTGGTTTCAGACTTAGGCGTGTTCTTAGCTTCGATACGCTTGGTCTTAGCATCCTCAACATCAAGACCAAATTGTTTAGCTGCTAGTGAGTTCTCAAACTCAGACTGTCTACGCTTCTCTGTGTAGGTTGAAGCGAAGTCACCCTTACGACGCGCTAAGTCTGTACGTGCCTTGCCTACCTGCTCATACTTCTGATTACGAGAGAGCGTAGCTACACCTTGCATCTCAGTGTTTCTAGTCTGTGCTGCGCCCTGCTGTTGGATCAATGCACCCTGAATAGCTTTAACAATGTTGTTTCTAGCATCTGCCGCTTTTTGGCCTTCAGGAGTTTGACTATGGACTGCTTCAGCTAATGAGGAAGCCTGATTCTGTAATCCCTGATACTGAGTTGTGGTCTGTGTCTGAAGTCCCTGTAGCTTCTTCAGGTAATCATCATACCAAGCAGGGATTTGATTCTGCGTTGTATTTAAGTCTTGTTCTTCAGGACCAAACTCCTGATTGACCGCTGCTGCGCGTTCTTTTCGGAAGTCTCCAACACTAGTCATTCCACCAGGAAAGAAAGGCTCTTGAAGCCGATCAGTCGGACGACCCCTGCGATTCTTTTTCTTATTCTTTTTATGTCCGTGGGGGATACGCCCTTGACCTTGGCGTCTGTTTCCTGTAGGGTGGGGGTCTCTAATCATCTCTTCCTCTTCACCTTGGTTGCGTCTTTAGTGAAGTATCCGTATTTGGCGATAGCTTCCTTCTTGAGATTATGCATATATCGCTTTGCACCAGCCTTTCCAAGCTGACGCTCTTTCTGTGCGGCTATTGCTTTAATCTGTTGTCTAGTCCAGGGCATTATGTAAATAAGAATGGAGTTTACTGAATGGACCTTATTGCGCATTGCCAGGTCGAACTATGCGCCAACTGCGAGGCCGGGCGAACGAAGCGGCCCTACATCGAGTGCCAGCACATCGGCCCCGATGACGCAGGAGCGGTGATCGAGTTCGTCCGCGCCGACCTCCACCGGGGGGCCGTAGAGGCGTTACGTCAGTTCGGGGCGCACAAGGGAACCTGCGCATGGTGGATTGCCAAAGGTGCTGCGCCGTGCGATTGCGGGCTGTTTGCGACCCTCGACCGCCTCGGGGGGCAGTAATGAAGCCTAAGTCAATTGTAGATGAGTGTGAGGACCTTCGACACTGGAATAGAGTCTTGTTAAAGGAAGTAGACGATCTTACGAGACAGAATAAAAAGCTTTGGGATAGTAATGCTGAACTAGCAGAATTAGTTGAAGAGTTGCAGGAAAGGCTAGAAGAGGCCGGTGTGGTGGAATAGGCAGACACGAAGGACTTAAAATCCTTTGTCCGTAAGGACGTACAGGTTCGATCCCTGTCACCGGCATCGGGCATTACTTCCCCAGCCCCCGTAACTCAGTGGCTAGAGTTCCTGACTTTTAATCAGGGAGCCGTAGGTTCGAATCCTACCGGGGGTATCCAACTACTCATACGAGTATGAATCTCTTCAAGCTTACGATCACAGTCAATATAGTAACCCTGATCGTAGAGTTCTTTGGCTTCCATACCCATCTTTAGAACAGCTTCCTTGCGTTGCATATCCATTAAGCTCTTGATAGGAAGGTAATCCCACATATGTTTACAGTTGCTCATGTATAAAGGTCAGAAGTTAAAGAAGTGTCCTAAGTGTGGAGCGGACGAAGGATTGATTAAATGTCCTGTGTGTCATAATCCTGAGAACGGTAGACTTACCAGTAAGGGTATTGGACTATATCGAGACTGGCAGATTTGGCCTAAAGAGAAGCCAGTTCCTCAATCGGAACAGTCTGAATGTCCCTCTTGCGGCGAAGATAGTTCTTGACGTAATCTTCAAACCCTCTACGTAGAGTGTCGTAACCTCTATCGTATTGATGCTGGGTTTCACCCTTGGCAGCCTTGTACGCACCTGAGTACAACTGACCACTAGCGGCAAATGAGGTATTCTCTCCCCTATCTCGGTTCTTCTTAGCTTCCATCAATAAGGCAGCTTGTGAGAACGGGTTGGTAGGATCAAACCCACCAAATTGACCAGTCGCCGGATTGTAAGAAAATCCTGTTTCTTGTGACTGCTGCTGTAAGTCTACATCTTGGTCACTCAGTAGATTAGTACGTCTTTGTGCGTTAGCTGTCTGCTGGGCGATAAGAGCGGGGTCTTGTTGAGGGGCCTGCGCGGGACCAGGGGAACCAAATCCCTGACTAGGGTTATAGTTTTGCCAGTATTGGGGGGAGCCGTAGGGTGCCTGAGGATTCGCCGCGTTGTAGGTATTGATAAATCCTTGTGCGTTCTTAGACCTTTTCGCCATTACTACCAATCCTCAGAAGAATACCAAGTAGTACGCTGGAATGTTGGGTCCTGCTGTTGTAGAAGATCATCCATCATCTCTAACACTTGCTGATTAATCTCAGGACGCATCGCTTCAGCCATAGCATGAGCATCCATATCCCGATAAGCCATTTGGACAGCTAAGTCCACATAAAGCATATGATATCTGTCGGGTGCCTCCGGGGTATTAGTTCCCGTTAACTCTTCTGTGATCTTCCAGAACTGTACACCGATGATATCGGTAGTGCTAACGGGATACGTAGCTACAATTGGATCGCCAGATACATAAGCGCGATACCAATAACGAGGGGGGCCTTCAGTTGTTAGGTCCCCATACCATTCAGTTAAATCTTTGTAACTACTCTCCGAGAGAGGGTAATCCCCTTGAGATTGATTGGTTACTGCCTCGACCTGTCCAAGAGCAGGAACAACTAATGGTGCAATACCAATCCCATTATCTTCTCTATAGGGCCACCTATACATACCATCTAATCTCGCTACTGCACGGTTGACGTAACGACCTAAACGAGTATCAGAAAGATGTTGAAATCCCCTGTCAGACAATTCAGTTTTAAGTTCAGAGAAATTCATGGATATTGTCCGATCTTGATACCGGAGATAGACCAGGGAGATGTACTGCTAATCTTAGTACTAAATAACTTACCCTTGTATGATGGATTATGGAGTGCTCTAGCTAGCAAGGGATTTGTACCAAGAGTAACGACTGCCGCAAGACTGTCAGAGGTATTATAGTCGGTTAATAGGGCAATGGTAGGTGATCCAGAACCCCTAACGGTAACCCCACGTAAATAGGTATCCTCATTCAGCCGTCTACCTCTACCGTCTTGTTCAAACCATCCAGTTTGATAATAAGAAGAGATACTAGTACCATCATCATCGGTAAAGGATGGAGAATGACGACCGATATCATTAGTTCCAGTAGCGTATGAGAAAAACAGTTCTTCCCCATCGCTAGCACGAAATGTTGTCATACCATTAGTTGCGATATTCCATAACAACCACATATCTACCTGTGGATCATAGACAGCTAATCTATCATTTGTAGTGGAGGACCCCGAAGGGTAAGCGAAGTATAACCTCTCATCATGCCACCATAATTGACAAACAGAAACAGCAGCATCGTTCAACTCTGATCCAGAGAAAAAGCTTGAGAGACCACCACGAAAAATAGGATCAAGAGCACGCGAGATAAGTGTAGGGTCTCCGCCCGTTGTTCTGTAAATACCACGCCTAGAAAGAAAGTAGACACCAGTAGGTGTAGCAATAGAACACCCTCTAGCAATAGAACCAACACCAGCAGCTACAGGGCGATAGTTGAAGATTGGTAATCCAGTAGCACCAGCACTATTACCAGTAAATACAAAGAACTTTGTCTCTTTGAACACAAAGACTAACTCCCGCCAGGAAACAATGTCAACAATACGTTCCCCATCGCCAGGCGTCAAATCGAGAACACTTGTTGCAGTCCAAGTACCCGGAGCACCAGCATCAGAGAATGCGATACGTGAACTGTTTGAAGCGATGGTAGCTGCTACTAATCTATTGTCTAGGGCTTGTACATCAAGGGCAAATGTGTTGGCAGGGAATCCACCAGCTACAGCCCACGCCGCCCCATCCCACGTACGTACTGAATTCGCTGAAGTACCGACTACTCGCCAACTTGCTACATAAACAATCTCAGCAGCAGGACCACCGAATCTAGTAAACTGAGCCTGAGCTAAATTGTTGAATGTTACTGTTGATGCAATAGACGCACCCGCTGTAGTGTAGGCTGCTAAGAACGAATTAGCCCCTGCATCTACAGATGATGCTAATAACTGTTTTGTACCAGTAACATTATAATAAACACCTAGACTATTAAGACGTTGTGACGCCGCTGAAGATAGGAAATTATTGTACCCATCTCTTGAGCGAATACGTCCCCGACGGTCGATATCTACATTAAGTAGATCAATGGCTCCCTTAATCCCAATCTCTTCAGGGTCATCTACAAGGTCTAAACCACCGAATTGACTAAGCGAAAGCATTCCAGGCCGCACCAGACCAACAATAGAGGGTAGTTCCTGCACCACCATTGAACCTAATGTAAATCTGTCTACTGGTAGGCGTATGAGCAGGAGCACCATTACCCCATGAGAAGAATTGTGCTACATCATTAGTAGCAATAAGCTTCTCGAAGTTACGATTAATAGCCGCGTTCTCGTCGTTTGTATGCTCAAGATTCATCTAAGTGCTTCCCTAGCAATGATGGCTGTTTTGATCCATCCATAATCAGTATTGGCTTCGATAAAATCATATAAAGGATCGCGTGTTTGAATGTTTCTAGCAAACCAACATCGTACTGCTATGTAATCAGATGCCGTGGTCGAAGATGCAATGAACATTCCACCTGATTGATAAGGCCAATGGTGCATTCTTGCATCGAAGTTACTACCTACTCCATACTGAATAACTGTCCAAGGACCGTTTGTCGATGCAGAACGGACGAGTTCACATGAACCAAAGAAGTTCGTATTGTAACTTGTCCAACGTGTTTCATTATCAAACTCATCACTTGTAAAGATGAGGATAAGATCACCCTGTAAGACATTCGTAGGGAGTTGTACTCGCCGCGTAATGAATTCAGGAGTGGAATCACCTGGGGGAGAAGGAAAGTAATAACGTGTCCAACCAGGCTGCCATGTTGTACTAACCTCATATCCCTGTGCAGGCGAAACAAAGACAAGGAAACAGATCAGGAAAACAAGGATCAAATCGTCACTCGCAGTAACTCATGCCATTCCGCCGCAGCCTTATCCCATAGAAGCATTATATGGTCGCGGGTGGTAGCAAGCGTGAAAGCTACACCACCTACTGTTTGAATATTACCGCCAGATACTCCTAAGTCACGGATAGAGGGGTCTCGCGCGCTTGTACCGCTACGTAGGATAATTATTGTCCCATCAGGAAGGTTTGCGTTTGTAGTGATTACATCTAGATCATCTGTAGCCGCTGCTGCCTCTGTATCAATCTGAATAACATTAGGACCCTTACGACTTAAGAGACGTGGAGCAATAGCACCACTAGCAATAGTAAGAGATTCCTTCAGACGGTTCTCTTGTTGGTGACCGACACCCGTCGTGATATCAATGTTAGCAGTTGTAGCTCCAAGAATAACAGAGTCAGACTCAACACATCCAACTGTACCAGTACCATCAACTAGCATACCTCTAGATAAGCCAGTCCAACTTTCAATACGGTTACCACGTAGTTCCACATATCGAGCGTTAGTAAGACGAATAGCATTAGCAGCTAACACTTGACCACAGTTGGTGATTGTATTACCCGATACCGAGCCGGTAAAGTAATCTTTACAGACTGTGCCAGCAGAAAGATTAGTGGTGAAGTCAAACGCCGATCCACTAGGGGTAGTAGATACTTGGAACGTATCAGTTGCTTTGTTAATAACAAAGTATGTATCACCAGTGATTAAACCCGTACCACCAGTCATACTTGAGAAGATAACGATATCTCCGTTCGAGAATCCATGAGCAACACTCGTAAAGATATCTGTAGCAGCTACGCCAGTTACAGATTTGCCCGCGCCCGCTCCTGCAACAATGGAAATAGGTGTGTAACTAGTATTCTTGATACGGTTCATATCAACGCGAATGCCCTGCATAACCGTACCCGACTGAGTAGCATTAAGTTCAATAGCACTCTCAGTATTCTGAATCACATTACCCGTAATATCTAGCTCACCCGTAGATTGAGCAGGGTTGATTTGAGTAGCTAGGGTAATACCAGTCCAACAATTACGAATATTGTTGTTCTTAATGTGAACGCCATTCCAGTGTTTAGCAACCTGGATAGCGCCCTCAGACCCATAGATAACATTCTCTGTAATCTCTGTACCCTCTGCATATCTAACCGTGATAGCAAGGTTACACCCATCAAATACATTACCTGAAATAATACCGTTATCGTACCCCTGATGAGTGGAGATAGCCCCAAGCCAGGAACCCGAATGGAAATTACCAGTGATGGAAATATTACGACTAATCCCCGGACGCGCGCTGCCCGATGCCTGAACTACTTGGTGGCGACCATTATAGAATTCATTACCAGTAACGGTTCCATCCTCCGCGCCGTTAGCGAAAGAACAACCGTATTGAACATAGGCATGGCCTGATACTCGACCCGATACGTTGTATTGATCGAAGAGAATCTTGTTGTTAGCGAACTCCCAATCAAGTCCCATACGAAACTCGCAAACAACTGTGTCAATATCTGTGAACTCGCATCCCTGTACTGACACTGACTGGAAGTAGTCAAACCTAATACCCTTATCCGCCGAGACCGTGGCAGAGATGTTCGTACCCTTACCATTAAAGATCAAGTCCTTAAGGTGCATGTTCTTACATGGTGTGACCTTTTGAATCTTAGCCGCATCGGAGACTAAGTAGTTGTCACGGACAGGTTTCTTGAGCTTCAAGACTGTAGAGTTAATAACCCTCTCTACAATATTGGGTTCACCAAGATCAATGGTCTCTGATCCCTCATCCACTCGGAAGGCATCCGACGAGACAACAACTTGATCGTCGGCTCTAAATCCCGACGTACTAGCAATGACAACAAGAGGGCCGAATGGAATAACATGCGCTACGCCTGTTAATGTTGCATTAGGTGTAGCAGTAACTAGTGTAGGTGCCGTAATGTCTGTTGTGAAGTTAATGGCAGCCCCAGCAGGAGCAGCAGCTACTTGGAAGGTATTAGTGGTAATGGTCCTAGCGTAATAGGTTGTACCATTAGAAAGACCCGTACCACCCGTAAGTCCACTAAAGACAAGTGGAGTATCTACAACATAGCCGTGACCAATGACCGTGATTACGTCTGTGGAGGCCACTCCCGTAGCAGGTTTCGCACGACCCGCCATAGCGTACGTGAGAGTTGTTGCACTACCCGAGCCAGTCACGACTACGGGATCGGTCTGGACACCATTATTAGCTTCTGTGTAATAACCTTCATCGCCAGGAGTAACGGAACCACCGCCACCACGGATAAAGAACCAATCACCAGTAGCCATACCATGTGCAGATTTTGTAGTAACTGTTGCTACACCGGCAGCAGAAGTGATTGAAGTACAATCAATAGGAAGGTCTGGAAGTTTCTTAGCATCCTTAGTAAGGGTATTATTAGACCCGATAGTACCTAGTCCAACAATGAATGCGTTATCAGACCCACTAGTCCATGTAGTGCGTCCTGAGAAATCTAGGATACTTGCTCCACGTACCCCTCGTAATGTCACGTTTGAGGGTACAGAGAAGTGTGTTGTTGAAGAACCAGTGAAGAAATACCTACCAGGAGGGAAGAATACCTCTCCACCATCAACCCCAGCATCTAAAATTGCAGCAGCCACATTTGAAGTTTGGTCAAATCCGAATGTTGCTGTAGCATTAGTGACTGTAAATCCAGCATTAGTAGCTAATGTTGCCACTCCACCCGAAACCGAACTAATTGTGGTGAGAAGAATATCACCCACAACAAAAGCAGCACTTAATTGCGTACCGGCACCTTTAATCGCAATAGTCTTACCTCTATCACGGTTAGTAAATGCAGCCTGTGAACTAGTAAGTGTTGCAGTACCACTTGTAATGGCTGCGTCAGTGACTACCCGTCCATCACCCACAGCCCCGTATTCAGTAACGTCAAAAATAGCCCCTGAGGACTGAAGAGTATTTAGGTCCGTTTCAAAGTCGATAGGGGGTTTAAGTGTCAACGCTTACGACCCTTCAATCCTGCTACGTTCTGAGACCAACCAGGCAACATAGAGACTTGAGTACGTGTAGCCGCTGCATAACGTTCAAGTAGTTCCTCTTGCCGTGCCTGACGTTCACGTTCCTTACGCCGTTCCTTGGCCTCTTCAATAGCCTGTTCCTTCTTACGCCGTCTGTGCTCATTCGCCGGATTCCACATATCCATATCCTCTTTGAGCATACGGAACACTTCAGAGTTAGGCTCTACGTACTCACCGTTTCTACCCTGAATAATCATCACTGAAGGTGGCGCCCCCGGATTATGCCGAATTACATGCCAATAACCGGGACGCAGAGGATTACCTGCTAGAACCTTTTCAGTTGCAAGTGCTAGCTCAAGGTACGGATCAATGGCTTTCAACTCTTTGTTGAATTCATCCATTACACCCTTGAGGTAGACCATCTGCATAAGTTCCGCAGTAGCCTGACGGGTATTGTCTTGGAGTTCGGCAGTCACCTTAGGAGGCAGCCACATTCAGAGGCCCTTTCCGGCCCGTCTGAGGGCCGTTGAGGGGCTGACCTTAGTCAACCCTTGTCCCGGTCGGATTTGACTCTCTCAGCCTCTTTCTCGACCTTACGTAAGAAACGGTAGAGAGCGCCTTCGTGTTGATCTAACTGGTTAAGACTAGCCCGCATGGTGGCGGTGTCTGCTAACCATTGAGTAAACTGCGTTTTCTTAGAGTTGGGCACTATCGACCAATCAATACAAGGTGTCCGACAGTGGCAGTCGCGTAAGCAGCAGCAGCATGTTCAGTAGCGCCAGTAGCACCAACAGCAGCCCCAAAGAGCTTGAGTTTATTGTTAGCAAGGTCCCAATGAGGAACCCACGCCGTAGTCTGCCCCGCCGCTTCCGTGACACTACCAACAACCTGCATAATACGCTTCATACCAAAGTCAGTAGCGGTAAGAGTTTCTCCACCAGTAGCGTAAGAGCCAGAGAAGGTAACATCGACAATACGAATTTTCTTGTTACCCCAAACAAACTTACCTGCTGAACCATCTGTAGTAGTAACTGTATAAGCCATGAGCTTCTTCCTTTATAGGGCTTGAGTAAATCGTGGTATGAAAATAGGGAGGACCCGAAAGTCCCCCCTATCAATTAGTTATGCGGTAAGTGCGGTAGCAGCAGCGTGAGTATTACGACGCTGAAGGCCGACTTGGAATGGATAAACGACACCATCCACGAAACCAGTCTGACCCTGCTTCCAACGGAGTTTACCACCATCACCCTCAAGATCGGAAGCCCAAGTAGGCTTAGTGATAGCGCCAACAATCTGAACGAAGTCAGAGAGCGTAAGGCAGTACCAATCCGAATCGAGAATGTCAGGGTAACCCTTGACGTTAATACCGTTCCAAACCAGCCCACCAACATTACCGGCACCTAAGTTCATCTCACCCTGGAATCGAACCTGATTCTGAAGGAGAGAATAAAATGCCGACTGCTGCTTGAGACCAGTCCAAACGTCCGTCATGTACTTAGCGGACTTCTGCATAACCGCGCGCTGTAGGTCCAGAACGAGATCGAGAGAGAACACAGAAGTAGTGGTATCGCGCTTGGCTGCCTGCCAAAACTCTTCACCACCAGTAGCCGGGTTAAGGCCACCGAGAGCACCCGTCGTATTGACGAGGTTACGAAGGCCGTTCAACTCAGGGTTGGCGGCAGTCGTAGAGTTCGGGTTCGCAATGTAAACAAAGTGCGTACCATTAGTAGTGGAGATGGAAGTACCGATGGTAATATCCGGGTCGGTAGGATCTTCCTTAATAGCTGTAATGACGGAACCAGTAGCTAACGCATCCGTGTCAGCCGTAGTACCAACATCAACAGGAAGTCCAACATAGAGCCAACCACGCTGTAAAGCATCGAATCCCCACGCCGTACCGGAGGGGGAAGCAATAAGCTCAACAGTAGTGGAAGCACCACCAGTATCACACTGAGCAACGATACCGTCACCATTCGTCACTAACTGACGCATACACTGGTTACGCATATCGTTAACGGCACCTTCAATCTCAAGGTCCTTCGCACCAATAACCGACTGTACGTTAGACCCCCCTGCCTGGTTAAGAGCAGAGACTTCAAGGTCAACCTGGAACCAATGGTAGACCATAGTGTAAACTGCCTGATCGACACGTTGCTGATCGGCAGGGTTGAGTGAACCACCGGCAGGGCCGGTAGACACATAGCCGCCTGAACGTCCCTTATGAATAGGAACCTGGGCCTGCTGACCAATCATCGTAGCTTGAACCTGCTCTAAGCGTTCAAGCGGGGGATGATCGTCATAGAACTGCTTCTGAATACGATCAGAAGTCCAAGTATCCTTCAGAACGTCAGCCAGCGAGGTAGCTGTCTGAGCCACTATTTCCTCTCTATTTAATTTGGACTCAGACGAGCGACGAGCCGTTCTGACTATGACTGACGGTTATTAGCCTGAAACCGTGCCATCATATGTGCTACACGCGCAGAGTGCGACTCATCTAAGTCTTGCTTTTCAGTACCTTCTTGACCCTGTGTAGGCGTTGTAACCCGCTTGGAGGAAGCCCATTTGGATTGCCGCGAGTTGTCAATGTTCTTGTATAGACCAATAGCCTGTTCAATCCCCGGATTACCGTCATCCGTACGATTAATCAGAGCATGGCCTACTAACAACTCCACTTCATCCTTATCAAGCTCCCTACCAAGCTGGGTCTCAAAGCCTTCTAGTGCCGTATCCATGAAGTCGGCATCTTGTGACTGTAGACGCTCCATCTGTTCCTGTTCATCCATATTCCCGAAACGGGACTCTAGACGTTCCAGGCGTTCAAGGAGGATTTGGTCCTGTGACTTATCCTGACCACCATCTACAAATTGAATCCCTAAGGCCTCAGCAGCTTGAGCCTGAACCTCAGGATCATCCGACTGCATGTTATCTACTAGCTGTTGGTATTGGCGAAGTTCAGCGGCCTCTTGTGAGGTCTTTGTATACGTGGATTGCAGGTCCTTGTATCGCTGCTCCCAATCAACAGTTTCCTGCGTGGAATCCCCTTCCGGGGGTGTTCCTTGGTCTGACACTAGAACTCCTAACTTGGAAGTAAGAGTATCCTATCTAACTTGAGTCAACTTAATGTACTGTGTCCTACCTCTTCGGTTCGGACAGGTCCACCTTTTACCCTTCTAGACTAGGATTCCTACTGGCTTATTCCATCCCCCTAGGTGACGGGGGTGGTTTCTCTCGGGAAGGTTTACTTGCGTTACCCATCCCAAGTTTTTCTGCCTCAGCGGCTTGTGCTTCCATAGCACGCATTTGTTGCTGAGACTCAAGCATTTGTAGACCCCTAAGAATCTGGCGGCATACTTCCTGCCTACCAGCATCTAGGCGGTCAAACTCTTCCATCTTCATAAAGTCCGATAGCTGCATACGCCATACAGTGACGTTATCTTGTTCATCTGGCATGAAGCCAGGAACTTGAAGAGGCTGACCATCGGGACCGATAACAGGGAGACCAGTCATAGGATCGGTCTGTGTTCTAGGCGGTAATTGGTCATACGTATCATCCACGATTTTACGGATAACACGGTTAATGCGAGAGATATCAAGCTCGTACGACTCGATAAGCTTCTCTGCAATACCACCATTGATAGCTGCCATAGCAGCTTCAGGAGTAATCCAACCACGATCAGCGAAAGCAAAGATTCTCTGCTCTTGTTCTTGTCTAGTCATAACTGCAAGGCTAGAAGGAAGAACAATAACCTCTTGTTGATCCATGAGTTGAGCACCGTGGAAATCTTCAAGAGCGTAAGCACCGAGGCGAGAGTCTAAGATCGAAAGAGTGCGAGGCTCCGAATAATGTCGGGAGACAATCAGGAGACAGTGACGCATGTACCGGGAGTGGAACTCAGCCAGGTCACCGAGGAAGTGTCCCCACCTAGCTCTGGAAGTCTCAATGACAGCCTGCACGGTTTTAGCTGCTACGTCTGCACCGGCCTCAATCTCTTCATCCGAGGCAACCGCGCGCATATCACGTAGGAAGGATTCCTTGATCTGGAATAACTCCTGTGGGATTTGGACTGGCTTTTCCCACTCTGGCGCTTGCGAGCCTGTTGGCTTATACCAGTCAATACCACCGGGTTCATCATCGGGTTGCTTGATAAGAGACCCGATAGGTGCCTTCATGCGCGGATTCAGGGTGCGGTTCTTCCACTCAAGAATCTTGTTGTAGGTGTCCTGAATGGATCGCTGGAAGTCAATTAACTGCCAGACGAGACCTAAGTCACGCTTATCATCTGGATCATGGCAGTAGACAAGACGGTGAATGACTGGCTCATCTAGAACCTGACCCTGAGGGTATTCCCGGCTAGGGGCTGTTCTTACGGGGTATTCTGCTCTAGGGAAGATTTGACGAGCGTTGGAGATTGTAAGCTTACGACCGTTGGGGATTCCGGGGGAGGGTCGCTCGTAATACTCAACGACCATAACGAGATTTTGTGTCCCATGTTTGTCGGAAGGGACCTCCGAACCGGAGGCATCCGGCACCAGTTTCCCGCCAATATAATTGGGGTCGGAGACAATAACGTCAATCGGGACGGCTTGCTCTGTTGCCCACCATTTTGACTCTTCGAACTTGACATGCGGCTCCCAATAAACCTCATTACCATTAAAGATTTTGTTCTTGAGTTCACCCTGACCAATGGTCTTTAAATCATCACCATCACGAATGGTAGTGTAAGGACCAACGTTAGGATCGAAGTACGGCATGGCGAATCCCTCGCCACCACCAGCTAATGCTAGTTTAATGACATCAATTGAAAGACCACGTAGGTTCCATTTGTCGTATCCGTAGCGTGCCACTCGTTCTGAAAGGCGCGCTGCACTAACCCGCTTAGGATCAGTACCAGTGGGGAGGACTTGGTATCCGGGGATACGGGCAACTGCGGCGGAGATTTTCCCATCCACAATAGGCCGAATGAAGTTATACTGATTCCGGATTCTATGTGGAGCCTTACCTCCCCCACCGACATGTGTAATGGTAGACTGCCAAAGTAATGCGTTTCGCTCATTTAACCACCAGTAGGTTTCCCCGCGTTCGAAGCGCATACAAAGACGCCGTTTATTGGCATCCCTAAGCATTTCCTCTCGACCACGCTTAAGACGTTCCTTAACCGCTGTAGGGATTCTGTGTTCCTCTACAGTGAGGAAGTCTTTTACATTCTCAAAAACAGCCACTAGGCGCTTTCGTAGGTCTTTCTGAAGTCCTCTAGGTCCATAGCGGTAGGCCAACCATCTTCATCGAGAAGAAGGTAACCATCCTCGCAATGCTTGAGACCATCACGAGTCTCCACATCAAACGGACCCTCAACGCGCATAGCCCTAGCCCGCTTCTTATGACGGTAGGGAGTGAATTTCTTACTCTCAATAAGAGTATTGATAAAACCCTCAGTGAAGTGAGTAGTCAGGTCACTCTTATGGAGATGTTCGGGTGTGCCCTGGGCACGATTACGCAGTTCTTCTAGGTCTTTATCGGCCACGAGCCTCTTCCTCAAAACCGTAGGGGTATGATCCTTCTTCCTTCAATGTTGTCTCATGTGCATCCCACCAATCTTCATCGGTGCGGATTGTTTCAAACGTCTGCTCTAGGTCTACGTTGGGGATTTGTGCTGTCTCGGGTTTAATACGGTTAAGGAGTTCCCGCCGTTCTTCCCGAATGGCTTTGTTCTCATCACGGATCATTAGTTCACGACCGAGAACAGCTACAACAAAGAGAACGCCTAGGATAATGGTTTCCATTAGTAATACTTACTCGATCCATACTCGAAACGCTTGGCTTTCTTGTTGTACATCTTATAGCGCCGAGTCTTAGGACGTTTACGGGGATCGTTTCTATGGGGCTGTGGATCAACACTAGACAGCTTGGCTAAGACACCACTCAGATGTTTCTTCTGACTAGTGGTCTTTTTCATAGCCCCCTTAACGAGAGCCTTTCTGGACATTAGATGCCTGTGACAGTGGCGGTAGCAGTAGTGGGCGAATCGCCAGAGCACTCATTGACCAGCTTGTTGACAACAGACTGAAGCTGCTTCAACTGATATGCCGTACAATCAATAGCTGCCGCATTGAACGTAATCGTGGCAGTCATAGGTGTACGCGCGGAAACCGCAATAGAAGTTAACGCTGCCATGACTTCTGCTCCTTTTTCTCTTCTTGCTGTTTTTCTAATTGGGCTAATCTCTTCTTCTGTTCCTTCTCGGCCTTAGCCTTAGCCTCTTCCTCATCTCTCTTCTCTGCTCTACGCTTTGCATTGGCCTTCTCTCGCCGTACGGCAAGTTCCTCTTCATGCTCTAACCGCTGACGTTCCTCACCAGTAAGAGAGCGAAGGGGATAACGTTCATTACGCTTCAGAAACTCTTCCTTTTTACTCCGAGTCATTATACTCCGTCACAAACATACGGGCTTTGTCAGTTGAACCAAACCATGCCTTATTGGTAATGAGGTACTCTTCATCACCCTGTTGCAACACCTTACGGTGGTTAATATCATCCTCATTGTTGAACACAAACACCGGGTCCTGAACAAGAATCCCTAGCGTATTCCCCAGCATAGGCTCAAGCGGGACTTTTCCTCCCGAGATTTTCACATCATACTTCAGTCGTTCATAATTAGGGCTATTCATCTTACCTCTAATTGAATAAGTAACTGAACGCTAGAGCTAGCCGCACCAGTAACGCTGTTCACGATCCTGAATACAAACCATCCAGACACAGACGGCCAAGAAAACTCTTCACCTTCTGTATGAAGGGCGGTATTAGCACCCGGCTGTGTAATTGTGATTGTACTTCCCGCAATAGCAGGACCAACAGTGAACCCAACTACTGCTGCACCACCAGTAACAGTTAGAATCTGATGTAGACTAACTGTATAGTCCGAGGTAGAGGCCACATCATTAGATAATGTGGATAACCTCATCCGTAACTTAGTACCGATGTAATCGTCAGGCTCTAGGTAGAACGAACTGAAAGCATTGTTACCACCCAAAGAAACAGGAGCGGCATTCATCAATGCTGGATAGCGAGTACCAGCAGCTAACGCGCTGAGAAGTGAGCCACGTTCAACAATAGTCCGTGACGGGTTACGAGGCATATATTAAATATGGTCGAGAAGCGCGAAGAGAACTACAATGAGAACGATAGCTACAATGACATAGAGAAGGAGGTTAATAGGTCCCATCTCAATCCTTTTATTAGAGTTCAACCCAACGGATACTAGCTGTCCACTGATCTACTAATGCGGTGTGAGCTACTACACGGTTGACTTGAATATTGATACCGTCTGCCGAACCACCACGTAAGATGATGCCATTACCTACTGAACTAGCTTTGAAAACTTCAAACCTCTGAGAACCAAGTGGCTGTGTTGCATGTTCAACGCCCTGTCTAATGAGTGCTGTACCTAGCGCACCGCCACCAGTCTTAACTTGCATAACATTTGCTGCTGCGTTGGTAATGATTGCTGAAGTACCCAAACCACCACCTACGTCTGCTGCTGCAAGGTTTGTCCCGCCTGTACCGGCAGAGGTTGACTTAAAGACTTCTACGTTGGTCCTACCACCCGTAGTCGAAGCAGTTGTAACGAGGATCGAGACAACAATCTCAACAATGTAGGCATCTTGAGTTACTGCTGCCGGGTGGAAGAAAGTAAGCAGTTCTTTCACTCCGATAGTAATAGCCGGTGCGACTTCCGCTGTGACACATTGGTATGTTGCCAACCGTGTCGGAAGTTCAATTGTAGTTAGGGCTTTTTCAGTAGTAGCAGGAAGGGAGCGGACGGGTAGGACAGTGGCTACATCTGTACCATCTGAGATTTGTACCTTGCCGATTTCTGCTGTACCAGCTACTAGTGCGGGTAATGTCAGTACGTCAACATCACCAATGTTGGCAGTACCAGCACCAATAGTCACAGAACCATCTACTGTGAGCGAGCCTCCATTATCGTCAACCGACAAGACGCCGGTCGAGTCGTTGGCGATTGTGACTCTGTGGGCTGTAGCTTCAGTACCACCACCCGTAGTAGATAACGGAGCAGGAACAGTAAGTACATCTACATCTCCGATATTTGCAGTTCCAGCGGGAAGAGAAGGCAAACTCAAAACATCAACATCACCAATATTATTGACGCCCGCTGCGAGGGCCGCTGTGACCGGGACGGAGCTAGCCCTTAGCTGGGCATCGGTCAGGGGTCCCGAGGCCGTTACGGTGCCGCTGACGGGGACTGCGACGGCTCTGAGTTGGGTGTCTGTCAGCGGACCAGTAGTAGGAAGAGGATTAGCACTACCTACCAATGTGGCCCCGCCGGATTCTGCTCTTAGGAGACCAACAGTTGCCCTAGGGTCTGAACCGGCACCTGTGTCTAAGTCTGAGGTAGATAATTCTGTGTCTACCGGGAGAGGGGCTGCTGCTGATACGTCTGTTGCTGCACCGTCAACTCCAAAGTTAACCTTGACACGTTCGTACTTCACACCACCTACATCGTCTGTGGCGATTACATCTCCACCGGAACCAGCATTGAGTGTAGTGTTATCAGCCACGAACCGCCCCATGCCTAATAAGAGACTTCTTGAGGTCTACTGCTTCTTCACGCCAGTAATCCCGGTCAGCTTCCAGTTCATTGACCTTACCAAGTAGACGCTTATTCTCGGAAGTCAGGAGACGGACCTTACCCATAAGTTCATTCTCTGTCCGGTCCTGAGTATCTACCAAGGTCTCTAAAGCATCCACCCTCTCGTTCTTCTTCTTGGAGAGACCAAAGACAATCACGAAGAGAGAGATAATCAGAGAGCTATTAACAATGGTGATAGCGATAGTCACTATGGACCTGCTCCCTGCTGCTGCTTGAGGGGTAGATCGGTAGATGGAGCAGGACCACCACCATCAAGCATTCCAGTGAGATTAGCTAGTTTGATAATGGTCATACGTTACTACGCTACGGTGTAAGTAATGTGTCCTGCAATGGCGGTAGCCGCGCCGAGTTCAATGTTGAGGGGTTCACCCGGACCAGTGGCGAAAGCAGGACAATCAGGACCACCATCCCAAACAATACCGCCACCAATGGAAGAGGGGATACCGATAACTCCTGTCACTCCTGTAGTGGTGGAACGGAAACGGACAGACTGAGCGGTAGCTACAGTATTGGTTAAGGCGTAACCGATAACAACAATGCGCTTACCAGGGACAGCAGCGATAACATCGCCAGTAGCAGCGATGCCTAATGAAGCGAATCTAGTGTCTCTGGAAAAGGGCATACTATTCCTTAGCCTTTTTATCCTGCTTGAGTGCAAGTTCGATAAGCTTAGACTGTTGCTCAAGCTGAGCCTTGAGTTGTGCGAGTTCAGCATCCCGACCAGCATTAGACTCATTGGCCTGTGCTGAGGCGAGGGCAGCGGCACGTTCCGCACCCTTGAGACCCATACCGGGACCCACGCCGTATTGGGCTAACTTAACACTAGGAGTACCTGAGATATTCATAGGTGATCCACAATCATCACACTTGAGGTACTTGGTATCTTGAGGAAGGAACCGAACGTGAGTATTCTCGATACCGGGCATATCTCCACCACGGTCAGCATAGGTGAAAGAAGTCTCTTCCCGAATACCGGGAATCTTTTCCTCAAAGTCTAAGTTCTCCTGCTTGTTGTGGTACTTGAGACAAGCCTGATTGTAGCAATGAACATAGACGTGAACAGGAGTTCTGTACTCTTCGAGAGTACCATCTTCCTGCTGCTCCGTTCTGACGATTTCCTTCTGGCGAATAACTGTAGGCATTTAAGAATACTTTCCCATAGGTGCTGTAGATGGTTGCTTTCTAAATCCTGTTAGGTTAGGAGCCTTCATAAGTCCTGTTGTTGTGTCGAACTTCAATCCCTGATGAGGGGAACGGAGGGTAATATCTGTGTGAGTCCAAGGGCAGAACATAGCGGCATACCGGATAGTATCCCAAGTGTGGTGGGGACCCTTTGTAGAGAACGACTCTTTGGTACGGTCTGTATCTGACTCGTCCCGGTGTACAACCCATCGTTGCCTCTCTTTAATAACGTTGGGACATTCATTGGAAACTAAAAGGGAACGTGAGGCTACTCTTGATCGAAGTTCAAGAATTCCTGCCCTGAGAGGATTCTGACCAGGAGTTGTGTAGATGCCTTCCCTTGCGAAAACTCCCTCAACGTTTTCCCCGTTGGTGAGAACCGAATTTCGGGCTGAGGGGTCGATAACGTAGATAATGCGAGATTCTGGAATCTTCCACTCATAGTTCTTCCGCCGAATCTCCTGTGCAATGCGGTCAACATTGGTATTGGGGGAATTTGTAGGGTATAGCTCATCAAATACCAACTGTCGGTTACGCTTGTCGAAGGCGTTCCATGTGACAGCAGCTTGTGTTGCACCCGGATCAATGGAGACGATAATGGTTTCGTGGGAATGAACGTGTGGAATCGTTGGAGGGGGAATCTCATTAGCAGGGGTCCAATCCGCTAATACCAGTCCGTGAAAGTGGACGAAATTACCTTCAATGATTGCCTGACGTTCTGCTTCCGGTAGATACGACAGGGCTGCAATCATCGCTTCGTGGTCGATATGGGGGTTGTCTCTCATCGAGGCAACTACACAGGTAGTGTCATCGTGATCCCGTTTTTCCCAAATCTCATCATAAGTCCATGAGAGACCAAAGAGAGGGGTCATAGTAAACATCACTTGTGCGTTGGGCATGGCTGATCTGAGGCGAGCCATGTTCTCTGTGAAGATACCGAACCCTTGTTCTCCGGGTGGCTCTTCATCGAAGTGAACCCTGTTTAGTTCGACCGCCGAGTGTGCGTCCCGGTCCTGATCTGCTGTATTGAATAGGAAACGAGACCCACAGTCGAATTGAAGCCTCATCTTCTGTTTACTAAAGGCATCATCAAAAGACTTCTTCCAGAGAGCATCTTGTGGGACTAATGCCCTGAGTTTTTCAATGACAACATCAACGACATTCCACTTTGGACAGACGATACGACAATGGAATGGGGGTTCCCATTGCTTGTGAATGAGCAAGTGCTCCGGTAGAAACTCTCGGGGTACTGCCTGGATAAGGTCGTCAGTAAGGCCAATGTATGTCTTACCTGATCCATTTCCTCCGAAGAAAGCTTTTCGAAGAGTATGTGCTGACAAGAACTGTTCTTGTTTACCATAGGGTCTGACAAAGGCTAAAGGGTTCCTGTCTTGAAGAACACCTAATTCAGCTAGGAGGGTATCCCTCTCTAGTTTCTGTTGTGCTGTTAGGTTTGTCTCGTTCTTTAGCTTTAGTTTGATTTAGTGGGCCTGGGACAAGTAGCGTTCTTTTTAAAATACCTACTAGATGCAACACCGAATTGGTCGCATCGTCTAATCAACCATTCGGAACACTCGGGAGAGTTGATCCAACCTCCCGCCGCTCTCGGCCTCTGTAAGGCCTTGGGAGCCGGACCCTTCCCGTCCCTAGGGGTAGCCGCTCGCTGGGCGGGAGAAGGGCTGCTAGGGGCCTCTCGACGCATTTCTGAGGGGAGTGAGTCAAGGATGCGGGGCATTTGGAGCTAAGTAACCTCTCGGAAGTAGAAATAATCAGTAGTGCTATCTGAATCAGATGAGCCAAACTCAAGGGTCTTACCTGATAACTCTTCCAGCTTGGTTTGAGCGTAAGCTAAATCCTCGCGGAAATGGTGACTACTACGATTGAGTTGGTAGTAGTGATAGTTTGCACCTACAGGTCCGGTAGGATCATAAAAGAGAGCAACCGTTCTATTTAAAACTCTCTCCATAGTCTTAAGACAGCCTTTTTGTTGTAGAGAATATCACGGATAAGGAGACCTCTATAGCGACTAAGAATAAGCCATGCGATAGGTGCAGCTATAGAGAAAGACTTTTCAATCATGTAATGCAACTTCGTAGGGGACCTCTTTAGGGGAAAGGAAGTGAGAGCAAGGCTGCCTTCGGCCCACGCCCACATTAAGGGAAGATAAAACCCCTCCCCTCCCCCTCTAAAGATTAGCTAAGGATAAGGTAAAGCGCAGGTAAAGGTAAAGGGGATATAAGCTAAAGCCTATGTATGCGCTAGCTAAGCGTGAGATAAGGTCATACATATAAGCATAGGGTAAATAGGTGTAGCTACTCTATGTATGTAGGTACTCAATGTATGTAGTCGTAAGCACAAGGGGTTTTCAGTAAAGAAGGAAACAGGAGTTTGGCAGCAGGTCTGAGCAATGCGAGTCTGAACGCTCAGGGTACGCAGAACAAACACACGTTCGTATGAGTTATGGTCAGATAACTATATGTGCATAGCCTAAAGCTTCGCTGTGTGTGGGCCGTACGGGTGTACGCTTGGCGCTCACCAATCGTTAATGGAGGTCACCGCCTGCCCTGAACCTAGCCGATGTACCAGACGCCGCGCCTGCCAGCGAGACCCGTAGCACGCGGTTACCCCATAAG
>Ga0207708_10000728_pt1 | contig 24746 bp, 20 predicted proteins | sample KBSK5101metaG_FD_184340 | JGI IMG/M metagenome (GOLD analysis project Ga0207708, IMG submission 184340) | Corn, switchgrass and miscanthus rhizosphere microbial communities from Kellogg Biological Station, Michigan, USA - KBS K5-10-1 metaG... | ecosystem: Host-associated > Plants > Roots >...
CACGGACCGACTTGATGAAAGCGCTGATCACGTCGTAGTGCTGATCGCCGTCGCGGTCATAACGCACGGCGGCCTTGTCCAGCGACTGCTCGATGGTCGCGACCGTCACCTGCTCGCCGGCCGCTCCGGCGGTTTCAGACGCCACCTCCAGCGCCGTCAGTGCGCGCCGCGCATCGCCCGCAGAGAGCTGCACCAGCAATTCGACGGCGTCCTCGGTGACATCAACCTGGCCTCCGAGACCGCGCGGATCGTCGATGGCCCGGCGCACCACGGTCTGCACCGCGGCGGTGTCGAGCGGCTGCAGCTGCAAGATCAGCGACCGCGACAGCAGCGGAGCAACGACGGAGAAAGACGGGTTTTCCGTGGTGGCCGCGACCAGCAGCACGACCCGGTTCTCGACGGCCGAGAGCAATGCGTCCTGCTGGGTCTTGGAGAATCGGTGCACCTCGTCGATGAACAACACGGTCTGCTCACCGTGCGCGGCGGCCCGGCGCGCGAGATCTATGACGGCGCGGACCTCCTTGACGCCCGCCGACAGCGCCGACAGCGCCTCGAACCGGCGGCCGGTTGCCTGCGAGATCAGCGACGCCAGCGTCGTCTTGCCCGTGCCGGGAGGGCCGTAGAGGATCACCGACGCCGCGCCTGACCCTTCGACCAGCCTGCGCAGCGGCGAGTTCGGCTTCAGCAGGTGATCCTGCCCAACTACCTCGTCGAGCGTGGCAGGCCGCATCTTGACCGCCAACGGCGCCGACGCGCCGACGGGTCCGCCCGCGCTCGCGGTCGGTTCGCCGGGAACGTCAAACAGACCGTCGGACACGCTCTCTGCTTACCACGTGGCGCGGACATACGATCGATTGGTGAGCACGAAACCTGTGAATCTGACCGCCGCTCTGGCGTCCTTCGACGAGACCTACAGCCCACGAATCGTGGCGCAGGTGAACGACTATGACGTTCGGATCGCGCACGCCAATGGCGAGCATGTGTGGCATGTCCACGAGGACACCGACGAATTCTTTCTCGTGCTCGACGGTGAGTTTCACGTCTCGATGCGAGATCCCGAAGGAACGGAGTCGACGGTCGCGCTGCGCCAGGGCGACACGTTTGTCGTGCCGAGGGGCACCGAGCACAAACCATCTTCGCCAGGCGGATCGATCCTGATGTTCGAGCCGCGCGGAACCTCGTCTACCGGAGATCGTCACGAGGGAGAAATCCCTGAGCACGTGGAGAGCACGACGGGCCACGCCCTCGGCCCCTAGGGCTGCGTGACGAAGTCGATCAACTCCTCGACGCGGCCGATGAGTGCGGGCTCGAGGTCGTTCCAGTCCCGCACCCGGCCCCGGATCCGCTGCCACGCTCTGGCGATGTCGGCCTGCTGGCTATGCGGCCAGCCCATCGCCTTGCACACGCCTTTCTTCCAGTCCATGCCCTTCGGAATCACCGGCCACGACGAGATGCCGAGGCGGCCCGGCTTCACCGCCTGCCAGATGTCGATGAAGGGATGACCCACGACCAGCGTGTGCTCGCCGCCTGGGCCGCGGCGGACGGCTTCGGCGATCCGGGCCTCCTTGGCGCCGGCCACCAGGTGGTCGACGAGCACTCCGAGGCGACGCCCCTGCCCGGGCTGAAACTCCTCGACGATGCCTGCGAGATCGTCGACGCCGCCGAGGTATTCGACCACCACGCCCTCCACCCGTAGGTCGTCGCCCCACACCTGCTCGACCAGTTCGGCGTCGTGTCGGCCCTCGACATAGATCCGGCTGGGCAGTGCGACCCTCGCCTTCGCCTGTACCGCCACCGAACCGGATGCGGTGCGCGCCGGTGCCGCCGGCGCCGCCCGTCGTGGCGCAGTCAGGATGACCGGCCGCCCGTCGATCAGGTAGCCGGGTCCGATCGGGAACGGTTTCCTTCTGCCGTGCCGGTCCTCGAGTTCCATCCGCCCGTACTCGACGCGGACCACCGCGCCCACGTAACCGGTCTGGGCGTCCTCGACGACCATGCCGATTTCCACCGGCCGCTCCGTGGAACGGGGCTTTCGGTGCGGGTTGTTGGCGAGGACGTCGGCTCCATAGCGATCAGCCACCGGGAGATCGTAGGGTCACACGTGTGCTGCTGACCCGCGACACGGCCGAGGGAATTGCGAACGGCAGCATCACACTTGTGCTGCGGCGGTGGGATGCGCCGCGGGCCATGCCGGGTGGCACTCAGCGAACCGTCGCGGGCACGATCCGCATCGACGACGTCGCCGAGCACCCGGGGAGTTACCGGGTAACGGCCGCGCAGGCGCGCGCCGCGGGGTATCCGGACGCCAAGACCGCACAGCGGGAACTCGACCGCAGGCCGGCCAAGCACACATATGTGATCACGGTGTCCTACCTTGCACCGGACGAGCGTCCGGAGTTGGCCGCCGACGATCGGCTGTCTGCCGCCGACGTCGATCTGATCGCCGCCCGGCTGGCCCGTTGGGACGCGGCGGCCGAAACCCCTTGGACGCGAGAGTATCTCGAGATGATAGGCGCGAACGAGGCGGTGCGGGCACCCGATCTGGCCGCACGCGTCGGACTGGAGGTACCCCGCTTCAAGCGCCGCGTGCGTCAGCTCAAAGGACTGGGTCTGACCATCAGCCTCGACGTGGGTTACCGGCTGTCGCCGCGCGGCAAGGCATTCCTGGCGCGCTAGTCGTCGACGCTGCCCATCTTGACGTGCTCCCGGCATCCCGCCCGCCCGCTGTTCGTCGACGGCGGCAGCCACATCAACGGTGTGGCATGGGCACCGGACCTGGACGCGGAGTAGCGTCCTGCGATTGTGCAGCTCGCTCTGACCCCCGACGGCCGCTGGGATTACCCGACGGCCGACCTGGTCTCGTCGGCGAGCGCGGCGGGCTTCACCGCGGTGGGGATCAATGCCGACCGGGTCGACGCCGTTGCCGTCGACGCCTACGCCGCGACCGGGATCCGCTGTCACGAATTGCTCGCCCTCGTGGTCGGCGACGACGAATCGGCCATGGTGGCAAGCGCCGAGGGGCTGGCCGACCGTGCACAGACGATCGGCGCGGAATGGGTGCTGACGGTCTTCACGGAGAAGGTGCCACTTGCGCGAATTGAGCACTGCGCCAAGATGTTCGACGGCGCCGGCGCGGGCATCGCGGTGGAGTACACCCCACTGGGCGCAATTCCGACGATCGGCGACGGCATGGAGTACGTGCGGGCCGCGAGCCGTAGTGGGCGGGCAGGTCTGATGATCGACTCCTGGCACTTCGGGTTCAGCGAGAACACATGGGAGGACCTAGTGGCGGTGCCGCTCGACGACATCGCCTATCTGCAGTTCACCGACGCACTCGAGCCTGAGTATCGAGACCGCATGATCCGCGAAAGCCTGCACCGTCGCGCGCTGCCGGGCGACGGCATTCTCGAATTACACCGGTTCGCGGATGCATTTCTCGACCGTGGTTGGGACGGCACGGTCAGCGTCGAGGTGCTCAGCGCGGAACTTCGGGAGCAGCCCGTCGACGTACTGATCGGCCGGCTGTACGCCACCACGGCGCGGTACTGGAGCTGAACCGCCGTCCTCGGCAGCCTGCACCGCGCGAGCGACCCCTTTTTGTACAGCAGTGATCGGCGTGTCGTGTAGAGACACGGTCGCTCGCGGAGGTGGGCTATAGGCTGCTGATCTCGGCGAGCTTGGCAGGGTCCGAGGTGATCTCATCGATGATGGTGTGGATGAACCGCATCTTGTCCAGCACCATGGGAGGCAGCACGAACGGGTAGAGATCCTCCCTGCCCATCGAGCGGTTGATCATGTTCAGCGCCCACGCCAGCGGCAGCCACATGTCGATGATCGCGTCGAACCCGCTGGGGCCCAACGCCCGTCGCTCAAACGTCGCGGCGGCAGGCGCGAAGCCGAAGGCGGCGGCGGTGTCCAGCGTGTCACGGATGTGCAAGTAGTGCGCGAAGGTCTCGGCCCAGTCCTCGGCGGGGTGCATCGTCGCGTAGGTCGAGACGTAGTTGTCCTCCCACCCAGGCGGCGCGCCCTCGTTGTAGTGACGGTCCAGCGCGGCCTGGTAGTCGGCATCGGGGTCGCCGTACAGTTCGCGGAATCTCGTCGCGTAGGACGGTGACGGCTCGACAAGCCGATAGAAGTAGTAGTGCCCGATCTCGTGGCGGAAATGGCCGAGCAGCGTGCGGTAGGGCTCGGCCATCGCGACCCGGAGTTGCTCGCGATGCACGTCGTCGCCCTCGGCGAGGTCCAGCGTGATCACCCCGTTGTGGTGGCCGGTCATCACCTTCTCGTGTTCGCTGGACAGCAGGTCGAACGCCAGGCCATACTGCGGGTCCTCGTCGCGGCCGATGATGGGCAGCTTCAGGTCGACGAGTTCGGCGATCAGCCGCCGCTTGGCATTCTCGGCGGCCGCGAACGCCGCCAGCGCCTTGACGTCGTTGTCGCCGGGGCGGGTGCGGGTGAGCATGCACGATGCACAGAGTCGAGGGACGGGACCCTTCTCGACGAGCCAATTGCATTCCGCCAGATGCAGATTCGCGCACAACTGGTAATCGTTGGAATCCACTGCGCCGCCGTGGTCGCTCTGCTCCCCCGGCGCGATCACCAGCAGCGCCGTGTCTTCCAACGAGAAGCCAAGGGCGCTGCCGCAATTCAGGCAGACCGAATTCTCGAAGGCCAGGTGCTGGCCGCAGTTCGGGCAGATGAAATCACGCACGCAGCACGCCACCCTCGTACGGCGCCACATCGACGGCGACGTCGATCACGCTGCTCTCCGAATCGGTGTAGATGATGCCGCGCAGCGGCGGTACATCCGCGTAGTCACGGCCGAACCCGACGAAGATGTAGCGCTCGTCGACCATCTGGTCGTTGGTGGGGTCCAGACCCAGCCATTGGTTCTGCGGCGTCCACACCGACGCCCAGGCATGAGTCGCGTCGATGCCGATCATGCGCTCCTTCCCGGGCGGCGGGTCGGTCGCCAAATACCCCGACACATAACTGGCCGCCAATCCGTTGGCGCGCAGACAGGCGATTGCGAGCCGCGCGAAGTCTTGACATACCCCTTCGCGCGCCGCCAAAACCTCGCTGACCTTCGTGGACACCGTGGTCGCCCCGGATTGGTACGTGAAGTCCGAGTAGATTCGCGACGTCAGGTCGCGCAGCACCTCGATCAGCGGCCTGCCGGGCTCGAAACTCGGTGCGGCGTAAGCACGTAGCTCGTCGGTAATCTCCGCTGGCTGCAGGTCGAGGGTGAACTCGGTGGCCAGTGCGCCGTCGAGACCGACGGGCCGCGCGATCTCCCACGGCGCCCGCGCCGACCCACCGCCATACAACTCGGGCGGCGGTGGATCCACCTCAACCACCGACTTGCTGGTGATCGACAGCGTGTTGTGGCGCTCCGTGACATGGAAATAAGAGCTGATGTTGCCGTAGGCGTCGCGGCTGGTCGAGCTGTCAGCCGCCTCGGGTTCGATGATCAGCTCGTGCGACAGGCAGCGCTGCCGTGCCGAGTCGCGCGGAATGAGAAAACCCCGGCCGTAGGAGCTGGTGACCACGTCCGAGTAGCGGTACACCGTGTGGTGCGCGATCTGATAACAGCGGCTCACTGCCGAGGCGATGGGCCCGTCGGTCACGGCACGACTCGGAACTCGTCGGGACCCCAGAGATGCTGCATGCCACCGGGCAGCGACAGGTGCGTCGCGGTGATCACGCCGGACAGCTCACGCAGGTCGCGGTGCATCCCGTCGACCAGATCGGCCAGCTCTGCGCGCTCGCCGTCGGCAGTGACCTCTTCCAGGTCGGCGGGGTCGAGACGGCGCAGCCGGATTGCGATCTCGTCCACCAGCCGCTCCGGCCGCGACGACCCGGAAGATCCCGGCAGCGCCTTCAGGTTGGCCCGCAGCCGCTCGAGTTGGAAGACGAGCGAGCGCGGGTTCTCGGTGTCGAACAACACCAGGTCCGCCACAGCAGCCACACTAACCTTGCCCAGCGTGCGCCGCCGGTAGATGACCGACGATTCGCAGGCCACCAGCGTGGACTCGGTGATGGTTTGCTCTGCACCCGGACTGCGGACCGTCGTCAGGGTCGCACGCAGCAGCGCCGTCAACGCCAGCCCGCGCTCGATTCGTTTGCCGATGTCCATCATCGTCCAGCCGACGTCCTGGACCATCGACTCTGCCGCGACGCCGGACAGCGCCAGCATTCCGGCCAGCGTCAGGTTGTTCGTCGACGAGAGGAACGCGTCACCCTCCGTCTGCGACTCGGGCGGTGTGTCCGGCGCGTGCAGCAGAGCGCGCTCGACGGCTGCCAGCACCATCCACGTGTCATTCGACATCTGGTCACGCACCGCGCGCGCGGCGAGCCCGAGTCGCTCGGCCGACTGCGCCAGCGAGCCAGCGCGGTGCCGGTCGGCGGTCAACGACCACAGCGTTGTCTGGGCCGTCGCGACCATCTCCGCGTAGTCGCTGCCTGCGCCGGTGTCGGTCCCGGTGATCTGTCCGAGCGCGGCCAGCAGGACCGGCACGCACTCGCTGCCTTCCATCTCGCGGCGGAAGCGGTATTCGTGATAGCGCTCACGGGTGACGGTGAGCAGCCGCGCCATGTTCTCGGCTCGTTCCGCGTATCGGCCCATCCAGAACAGGTCGGACAGCACACGCGGGGAGCTGACGGCCCTGGTCGGACTGGGCGTCATCGCGGGCAGTTCGACCGCGCCCGGAATCCGCTCGACGGTGGTGACGCGTGTCGGCGTGCGCACCCAGATATCCTTGGCCGCAACGTTATTCAACCGGTAAGCGGCACTACCGGGGGCCAGCAGGTAACCCAGGCCGCCGACCATCGGCGCGTACCCGCTGCGCTGCGACACCGTGAACAACCGCATCCCGACGCTGGCCGACGACAGCCCGCCCGGGTAGTAGTCGGTGGGCGCCGACGAGAACTGCGGCGGCTCCTGGCCCACCCACTGCCACGGCGTTGCTTCGATGCGCACGCCGAGTTCCTTGCGCTGCGCGGACGACAGAGCCGGCCCGACGATCGCGTCCCCGCCCGTCACCGACTTGATCAACAGCGACGACAAGTTGGTCAGCAGGTGCGAACGTTCCGTGTTGATGCCACCCCAGTACATCGGTGCCGTCTGCAGCAGCGGGGTCTCACCCAGCAGCCGCTCGGCCAGTTCGGGCAGAAAGCGAAGCAGCCCAGCGCTTTCCAGAACGCCGCTGCCCAACGAGTTGACGACCGTTACCGCGCCGCGGCGCAGCACCTCCACCAGGCCCACCACACCTAGCCGCGAATCTGCGCGCAGGTCGAGCGGATCGGCGTACTCGGCGTCGACGCGGCGTAGCACCACGTCGACACGCTTGAGCGTGCCCATCGACCGCATCCACAACTTGCCGTCGCGCACCACCAGGTCGGCGCTCTCCACCAGTGGGAAGCCGAGCACGCTGGCCAGATAGGCCTGGTCGAACGAGGTCTCGGAGTGAATGCCTGGGCTGAGCACCACGACCACCGGCTCCTCGGCCGACTCGGGGGCCGCGTCGATGAGCGCCAATCGCAGCGCCTGCGCCCACGGCGAGGCGGGCCGCGGGCCGATCCGTTCGTACAGGTCGGGAATCGCGTGCGCGACCACTCGCCGGTCGGCCAGTGCGTAGCCCGCCCCCGACGGTGCCTGGGTCCAGTCGGCATTGACAACGAAGGCCCCGGATCCACTTCGACTGACGTCGCAGCCGTGCAGGAACAACTGATGCCGGCCCGGCACCTCGATCCCGCGGGCGGCCCTGACATAGCCCGGGTGTGCGAACAACAGCTGAGGTGGCAGCACCCCGCTGATGATCGAATGACGCGGGCCGTACAGGTCGGTCAGCACGGCGTCGAGCAGCCGGGAGCGTTGCACAAGACCCGATTCCAGCGTGTCCCAGTCCGACGCGGATAGCAGCAGCGGCAGCGCATCGAGGTGCCACGGCCCCGGCTGCGCTGTCCCGTCGCCGTTGGTCACCGCATCGCCGTGCCGGTCGACCTGGATGTAGGTGATCCCGTCGTTGTCGACCGAGCTCCGGATGATGGACCGCAGCTGTTCCAGTCCGCCGCGGCCCCGCTCGCCAACACATTCGGCGAGTTCCTGCCAGGCGGGTCGCACATTGCCTGCTGCGTCGACGAATTCGTCATAACCGGTCCCGGCACGCTCGCCGCGCACGTCGAACAGCGCCTGCTGGGCGCGCGCGGTGCGGTACCGGGCGAGCAGGTGGTCGATGTCGTGCGTTTCAGGCGCGGGAAGGACCATTACTGCAGAACGGTACGCATTCGGCGCAGATCCAAAATGCCCGGCGCGCCTACATCGGTGGATTGCCGAGCCTGCTTCTCGCGGATGTCCGACATGTCCACCTTTCCGGGGGTGAAGCCCGTCGCGTCGAAGCGGCGGCCCCGCCGGGACTCGGCCTCCACGGCGTTGACCGGCGGGGAGTCGTAGGCGCGGCCGCCCGGGTGCGACACATGGTAGGTGCAACCGCCGCGCGAGACTCCCGTCACGGTGTCGACCAACTCGAAGCGCAGCGGCCCGTCGACGGTGATGGTTGGGTGCAGCGCGCTCGGCGGCTGCCATGCCCGGAACCGCACCCCGCCGACTTGGACGTCGGGGTTGTCGGTGGCCAGCAGCGGGATCGGGTAACCGTTCGCGGTCACGACATACCGGTGCCGGTCCGCGCCGATCAGCCGCACCTGGATGCGTTCCACCGACGAGTCGACGTAACGGGTGGTGCCGCCTGCGGTGGATTCTTCGCCGAGGACGTTCCAAGGTTCGATCGCACCGCGCAGTTCGATCTCGACGCCCTCGAACACCGCGGTGCCGATGCGAGGGAACCGGAACTCGGTGAACGGGTCCAGCCAGCTGGTGTCGAAGTTGATGTCGTGTGCGCGCAGATCGGCGGCGACATCGGCGATGTCGTGAATCAGGAAGTGCGGCAACAGGTATCGGCCGTGCAGGTTGGCGCCGTGCCGGATCAGCGGGGCCCTCAGCGGCTCGTCCCAGAACCAGGCCACCAGCGAGCGCACCAACAGCGACTGCACCATCGCCATTTGATAGTGCGGCGGCATCTCGAAGCCGCGCAGCTCGAGCAGCCCGAGCCGGCCGCGCGCGCTGTCGGGGCTGTAGAGCTTGTCGATGCAGAACTCGGCGCGATGGGTGTTGCCGGTGATGTCGGTGAGCAGGTGGCGCAGCGCGCGGTCGGTCACCCACGGCTTCGCGCCGCCTGCGCCCTGGCCGAGCCGCGCGATCTCGGCGAACGCGATCTCCAGTTCGTAGAGCGCCTCGGCGCGGCCCTCGTCGACGCGCGGCGCCTGCGAGGTGGTGCCCACGAACCGGCCTGCGAACAGATACGACAGTGACGGATGGCGCTGCCAATAGGTCAGCAGCGACACCAGCAGGTCGGGGCGGCGCAACAGCGGCGAATCGGCGGGCGTGGTGCCGCCGAGCGTGATGTGGTTGCCCCCGCCCGTGCCGCCGTGTGTGCCGTCGACATCGAACGACTCCGTAGACAGGCGAGCCAGCCGGGCTTGCTCGTACAGGGTCTCCAGCTGCTGCTTCTGCTCCGCAAAACTGGCCGTCGGCGCGACGTTGACCTCGATGACGCCCGGGTCGGGCGTGATCGTCATCGAGCCGATCCGGGGATCGGGCGGCGGGCCGTAGCCTTCGACCACCACGGGGCACTCGGCCTTGGCGGCGGCCGCTTCGACCCGGCTGATCAGGTCGATGAAGTGCTCGAGTTCGTCGGTCGGCGGCATGTAGATGTACAGCAACCCGTCGCGGATCTCAGCGACCATCGCGGAGGTAGGCGCGGCATCGGCGTCCTCGACAACCGCCGCGGCGGCTGCCTCGGTGTCGATGGGCAGGGTGGTGGACCGGGTCAGCGGGTCGGCGTGATGGGAGGGCGGCGGCGGGTGCCAGCTGATCGAGTTCAGCGGCAGCCGAAGCCCGGCAGGCGAATCGCCCTCGAGTAGCACGATGCGCCCTCGACGCAGCTGCCAGTCGGCGCTGGCCCAGCCGGAGTCGTCGGCGCGGCGATGAAGCGGCAGCACGTAGGCGGCGGGTTCGGTGACGGGCGCCTCGAGGCGCGACATCAGCGCGGCGCGGGCGTCGGGCGCATCGGCCGCCAGATCGTCTGGCGCGGCGACCGGTTCACCTTCGGGCTGCCGCACCGCGGCGGCCAGCCTGCTCAACGCGTCCTCGTAGGCCGGCCGCACCTGCGAAGCCGGCAGCCCGAGGCCCTCGGCGACGGCATTGAGCACCTGGCCGCCCACGTCATGCGCCAGCGCCGGCGGTTCGCCGTCGGCCTGCCAAGGGTCGGCCAGCAACGCCTGGTCGATCCACAGCGGCTGGCCGTCGATACGCCAGAACAGTCCAATCTGCCAGCGCGGCAAGGGTTCTCCTGGATACCACTTGCCCTGACTGCGCTGCACCAGTCCCTGCGGCGCCCACAGCTTCTTCAACTTGGCCGCTAACGCGGACGCCCGCTCGCGTTTGTACGGCCCGTCGGCGTCCGTGGTCCATTCCGGGTCGACCTGGTTGTCGATCGAGACGAATGTCGGCTCACCGCCGACCGTGAGGCGCACGTCACCGGCGGCGAGCCGCTCGTCGACGCGGGCACCCAGCGCACAGATCGCGCCCCATGCCGCCTCGGTGTACGGCAGGGTGACGCGGGGATCCTCGTGAACCCGGGTGACGACGTTGGAGAAGTCGAGCGTGGTTTCGCACGGTTCGGTCGCGCCGGTGATCGGGGCTGCCGACTCGGGATGAGGCGTGGCCGACAGCGGGATGTGGCCCTCGCCTGCGAACAGCCCCGACGTCGGGTCAAGCCCGATCCAGCCCGCGCCAGGGATGTACACCTCGGCCCAGGCGTGCAAATCGGTGAAGTCGGCGGCAGGCCCGGACGGCCCGTCGAGCGCTTCGACGTCGGACGTCAGCTGCACCAGGTAACCGGACACGAAGCGGGCGGCCAAGCCCAGCTGGCGCAGGATCGACACCAGCAGCCACGCCGAGTCGCGACACGAGCCGATTCCCGTGCGGAGCGTGAAATCCGGCGTCTGCACACCGGGTTCCATCCGCAGGCTGTAGCCGACATCGGCGTTCACCGCCCGGTTCAGGGCGACCAGGAAGTCGATGGTGCGCGTGCCGGGGGCGACGGCGAAGTTCTTCACCCACGCCTGGACGAGGTCGCCGGGCCCCGAGCCTTCCCCGGCCTCGTCGACCGGCCGCAGATAGGGCTTGAGGTCTTCGGCGAGCGCCTTAGGATATTCGAAGCCGATCTGTTCGGCCCAGTCCTCGATGAAGAAGTCGAACGGGTTGATCACCTTCATGTCGGCGATCAGCCCGACCGTGATGGTCAGGCTGCGGGCACGATTCGGGAACACCAGGCGGGCCAGGAAATTGCCGAACGCGTCCTGCTGCCAGTTGATGAAGTGATCTGCCGGCTCGACCTGCAGCGAATAGGCCTCGATCGGAGTGCGCGAGTGCGGCGCGGGGCGCAGCCGAACAACGTGGGGGTACACCTCCACCAGCCGATCGAACGTGTAGCTGGTGCGATGCTCCAGCGCCACCTTGATGCCCATCCGCTGATCCCATCACAAGGTTTCATCGCGCGCAGCGGACTGCCGGGCGCAGAATCGGGAGTGTGGCCACGTGGGACGACGTCGGGCGAATCGTCGGTGAGCTTCCCGAAACCGCGGAGGCCTCGCCGCGTAACTGGCGGGTGCGCAAGAAGCTGATCGCGTGGGAACGGCCGCTGCGCAAGGCGGACTACGCTGCGCTGGGCGCGGACGCCCCCGATGGAGACATTCTCGGGGCCCGGGTCGCGGACGAGGGCGTGAAGTTCGCGCTCGTCGCCGACGAACCCGGGGTGTACTTCACCACCCCCCATTTCGACGGCTACCCGGCGGTGCTGGTGCGCCTGGCCGAGATCGGCGTGCCGGAGCTAGAAGAGCTGATCACCGAGGCTTGGCTGGCGCAGGCACCGAAGACGCTCAGCAGAAAGTTCCTTAACGGAAGCTGAAAAGCGCTGGCAGACAACGGGCCACCGGCGGAGATACGCTTTACGAGGTGAGGACTTCGCTTCTCACGACCACCACAGCGTTGGCGTTTCTCGCGGCGAGCGCAGCGTGCTCGAGCGGCCCCTCCGCGCCCCCGACCGCGACCACGTCGGCAGCGCCCAACCCCTCGGTCTCGGCTTCCGCATCGCCTCCCGGTCCGATGAAGATCACCGACCCGTACTCTCCGACGATCGTCCCGTCGGTCTTCACGACCAAGATCGACAATCCGTACTTCCCGCTGACGCCAGGGACCCGCACGATCTCTGAGGCGGCCACCGCAGATGGGCTGCAGCGCACAACCACCGACGTCACCCGCGACACCAGGAAGGTCATGGGCGTCGACACCGTCGTCGTCCACGACACAGTCACCGTCGACAACGAGCCGCTAGAAGACACCTTCGACTGGTATGCGCAGGACCGCGACGGCAACGTCTGGTACTTCGGCGAAGTCACCAAGGAATACAAGGACGGCAGCGTGGACACCGCCGGCTCGTTTGAGGGCGGCGTCAACGGCGCCCTGCCCGGCATCATCATGCCGGCGCACCCGCAGGTCGGCGATCAGTACCGGCAGGAGTACGCGAAGGGCGTCGCGGAGGATACCGGCGAGGTGCTCAGTCTCACCGGGAGTGAAACGACCCCATTCACCGGGCCCGCCAAGGATCTGTTGGTGACGAAGGACTCCGACCTGCTCGATCCCACGGGGCCGGGCGAGAACAAGTACTACGCCCGCGGTGTCGGGCTGATCCTCACCGTGGTGACAACGGGTCCACCCGAGCGCGACCAGGCCACCGTCGTCGAAAAGTTCTGATGTGATCGTCCTCGACGATGATCGTGAGCTCTCCGACGCCATCGATGAGCCGCGGCGCGAACCCTGCTGATCTCGTCGTATCGCGCGAACCGGTGGGGCAGACAGGTGCGGTCGTGCCGACGATCCCGATCACCATCACACCGCCCCCGCCGGCCCCGACCATGGCGCCGACGATCGCACCGACCAGGATCGAAGCCGCGTCACCAGCGCCTGCCTATACCCCGTGAGCAAGCCCGCCGGCGCCGGTCGAACCCGGCGCGACGCAGCCTCGGCCGAGGCAAACGAGCCGACGCATCGGCCGTTCCCCCAGGAAACCACCGACTTCTTGGGGCAGCCGGGAACGAACCATTAGTGGTGTTGTCAAACGTTCCTGCACGACTGCTGTGAATCTTTACCCCCGCGTCGACGCCGCGGAGGATGATCTGCAGGCATGGCTGCAACAGATCCCACCTTTTACCGCAGCCCGGGTGCCGCCATCGCCGCAGCACCCGAGCAGCTTGCTTACGTTGTCGCATTCGACCCGGCCGGCCAGGCGAAAGACGCGGTTGCCGTGGTGGACTGCGATTCCGCTTCGTCGTCGTATGGCCGGGTGGTCGGCTGGTCGGAGCTTCCGACGGCAGGCAACGAACTGCACCACTTCGGCTGGAACGCCTGCTCGAGCGCGCTGTGCCACGACGGCCACGAGGGTCATGACATCGAGCGGCGCTACCTCGTCATCCCCGGCATCCGGTCGTCGAACACGTACGTCCTCGACACCAAACCCGACCCGCGAAACCCGGTGTTGGCGCATACGATTGACGCCGACGAACTCGCGTCCAAGGCCGGATACTCGCGCCCGCACACCGTGCACTGCGGGCCGGGTGGCATCTTCATGTCCGCACTGGGCGGACCGAACGGCGACGACGGTCCCGGCGGCGTCGCGCTGCTCGACCATGACACGTTCGAGGTGATCGGGCCGTGGGAGAAGGACCGCGGACCGCAACAATTCGCCTACGACGTGTGGTGGCATCTGCGCAACGACACCGTGATCACGTCGGAGTGGGCCTCGCCGTCGATGATCGAGAACGGGCTGAACCCCGAGGACCTGCTAGGCCGAAAGTTCGGGCACCACTTGAACTTCTGGAGCCTGTCCGAGCGCACTCTGACCCAACGGATCGATCTCGGCGACGCTCACCAGATGGTGCTGGAACTGCGGCCCGCTCATGATCCGTCGAAGACGTGGGGGTTCGCCGGCGTGGTGATCAGCGTCGAAGATCTGTCCGCCTCAGTGTGGCTGTGGCACCGCGACGGCGAGCAGTGGGCCGTCGACAAGGTCGTCACGATCCCTGCCGAACCGGCCGACGCCGATGACCTGCCGCCTGCGTTGAAACCTTTCGGCGCTGTGCCGCCGCTGGTGTCAGACATCGACCTATCGGTCGATGATCGCTGGCTCTACGTATCGTGTTGGGGCACAGGAGAACTCAAGCAGTTCGACGTCAGCGATCCCAGCCGCCCGCGCGAGACGGCGTCCGTTCGCCTCGGTGGGGTGATCCGGCGGGAGCCCCATCCTGCGGACCCGGAACTACGACTCGCAGGCGGCCCCCAGATGATCGAGATCAGCCGCGACGGCCGCCGCGTATACGTCACAAACTCGCTGTACGCGGCATGGGACGAGGTGTTTTACCCAGACGGTGTCGGCGCGTGGATGGCCAAGCTGGACGCCGACGTCGACGCGGGCGGGCTGGTTCCCGACCCAGGGTTCTTCCCGCACGGCGACGACTTCCGCGGCCTGCGGGTGCACCAGACCCGGCTGCAGGGCGGTGACGCGTCGAGCGATTCCTACTGCTTCACCGACTGAGGCGCCTGCGTCCGGGCGTGGATCAGCTTCGTCAACTCGAGAATCTGATTCGACAACTCGATCAGCTGCCTGTTCTGGTCATCCTCTTCCTGGACCATCTTCCACTGCAGGTCGGCGGCGGCCTGCCGCTTGAAGTCGGCGCGATTCTGGCTGATCATCACGAACGTCGACAGGAAGATCGCCTCGAGCGACACGATCATCGTCAACAGCCCGAAGGGATAACCCTCGATGCCGAAGATGATCCAGACCGCGAACCACAGGACGTGGAAGTAGACGAACGCCATCGACCGGCGAATCGGGTGATGGCATCAGCTATCCGGTTCTGGACGCTGGCGGCACGGGCCTCGTAGTGCTTGGCGAGCGCGGGATTGATCGGCTTGGGCAGCTTCGGGGGTACGAACCCGTGGTGCACCGAGCGGTCAGCCGTGGTGTTTGACATGGCTCACCGTAGCGATGGGCAACCGCGGTCCAGTTACCTTCGGCTGTGAATCCTCTTCGGATCAGCTGTTGGCCAGCTGCACCACGAGCTCGTCGGCCGGCACGTGATGGCCGCGCTCGCAGTAGATCTCGACGGCGGCCTCGGCGCCGCAGTCCCTATGGGCGAGGCGCAGCTGGGGGCTGTGCGGAAGGTGCCGCCTCCCCCACTCGAACATCGCCCACACCACCGGCATGAAGTCGGTCCCCGCGTCGGTAAGGACGTACTCGTCGCGACTTCGCTGACCGGGTTCCTTGTACGGCCGGCGTTCGAGCAGCCCGGCGTCGACCAGCTCGTTCAGGCGCGCCGATGCGGCAGCCTTGGTGACCCCGACCCGCCGCCAAAAGTCCTCGAACCGGGTGGTGCCGTAGTAGGCCTCCCGCATTATCAGCATCGCCGACTTGGTGCCCAGCAAGGCCATGGTCTTCTCGATCGGGCACTTGCCCACCGCCGACCAGGCGTCACGGTCGGCGAGCCGCCCCTGCAGCACTGTCATACAAGTCACTCCTTTCCTGGGTTGTTATCACTATACCTAGGTGTTATAGCTGGATATAGCGAGCACTACTCAGAGTCGAGTCTTCAGGAGGCAGCAATGGCCGGATACGTTGGCCGGGACGCGGTCATCGTCGGAGCGGTACGCACCCCGATCGGAAAGGGGAAGGCCGGAGGCGCGCTGCATGACGTGCTGCCCGTCGATCTCCTGGCGCACAGCCTGAAGGAACTCGTCAACCGGACAGGAATCGATCCGGTGGAGATCGACGACGTCATCGCGGGCGCGGTCACCCAGGTGGGCGATCAGGCGGTCAACATCGCACGCAATGCGGTCCTCGGCGCGGGCTTCCCCGAGAGCGTGCCCGGCACGACCGTCGACCGCCAGTGTGGCAGCAGCCAGCAGGCCATCAGCTTCGCCGCCCAGGGCGTCATTTCGGGCGCCTATGACATCGTGATCGCCGCGGGCGTCGAGTCGATGGGCCGGGTCCCGATGGGCTCGAGTGTGCTGCCGGGCAGCGACCCGTTCGGCCAGATGTCTCAGCGCTACCCCGAAGGCCTTGTGCCGCAAGGTATCAGCGCCGAGCTGATCGCCGCGAAGTGGGGCTTTTCCCGCCAGCAGCTCGACGAGTTTTCCGCGGGCAGTCACGAAATGGCCGCGGCGGCAACCAAAGAGGGCCGGTTCGACAACGAACTGGCGCCGATCGCAGGCCTGTCGACGGACGAGATCATCCGTCCGGGCACCACGGTCGACAAGCTCGCCGGTTTGAAGCCCGCGTTCTACAACCCGGGATATGAGGCCCGCTTCCCGCAGATCAAGTGGGAGATCACCGCGGGCAACTCGTCGCCGCTGTCGGATGGCAGCGCGGCCCTGCTGATCACCACCAGCGAGGCGGCACACCGCCTGGGGCTGCGTCCGCTCGCGAGGATCCACACCGCCACCGTGGTGGGGTCCGACCCGCTGTACATGCTGACCGGCGTGATCCCGGCGACCGAAAAGGTCTTGCAGCGCGCGGGATTGACGCTCGCCGACATCGACCTGTTCGAAGTGAACGAGGCGTTCGCACCCGTGGTGCTGGCATGGGCCCACGACACCGGCGCCGACCTGGCCAAGACGAACGTCAACGGCGGTGCGATCGCGATCGGCCACCCGCTGGGCGCCAGCGGTACGCGGATCATGACGACGATGGTCAACGCGCTCGAGCAGCGCGGTGGCCGATACGGGCTGCAGACGATGTGCGAGGCCGGCGGCATGGCCAACGCCACCATCATCGAGCGGCTCTAAGGCTTGCCTCCCCCGGTTGCACTCAGGGTCGTGATCTGGTGCCTTTCACGACCCTGAGTGCAACCTCAAGCCCGGGCTAACCGCGCTGCAGCTCGAAGAGCGGGATGATGCGGCTGGTCTTGGCCTGGTACTCACCGAAACCCGGAGCCGCGGCGACCACCTTCGGGTACGCCTCGTCGCGCTCCGCGGGCGGCAGCTCGCGGACGGTCACGTCGTATGCGTCGATCCCCACCTCGATGTGCGCGTGCGGATTGGCCCGAAGGTTGTGCACCCAGTCCGGATTGGTCTCGGCGCCGGCCTTCGACCCAATGATGATCATCTTCCCGTCGATCGTCAGGTAGGCCAGCGGCGCCAGCCGCGGCTGACCCGACTTGGCGCCGGTGGTGGTAAGCAGCAGAAGAGTCGCGCCTTCGAACGGGCCGCCGACCTTGCCGCCGTTGGCCCGAAACTCGTCGACGATGTTCTTGTTGAACGCCTTCATGGTTTCCGCGTCAGGTATCTCAGTCATGCAATCTCCTTCAGTGCCGGCAACAGTTGTTCGGCCACGGCTTCGGGGCGCGCGGTCGGCGACCCTATCCGCAGGATCAGGTGTCGCGCGCCCGCATCGACGTAGCGTGCCAGCCAGTCCAGGCATTCGTCCACGGTGCCGCCGCGGATCGCCTGCACGCGGCGCATCACGTCGAGTGGCTGGCCGTAGTAGGCCCGCAGATACTCATCGAGTTCCGCGCCGGCACGCGCGCCGTTAAGGTTGACCGTCGCATACAACGCTGGCGTGACCTCACGGACGGCTTTCGCACGGATCCGATCCCACGCCCGTGCATATGCATTCACGTCCGGCAAGTAGGGCAGCCAGCCGTCATAGGTGGCCGCCACCCGTTCGATAACTTTTGTCGTGTCGCCACCCGCCAGCCACACCGGCGGCCCGCCCGGCCGCGCCGGCGGCAGCGCGTCGGCGAATTCGCCCCGCCCGCGCCATGTTTCGCGCCACAGCGTGACCGTCTTGTCGAGCCGGCCGCCGCGACCAGCGAACGGCATTCCGACAGCGTCGAATTCGCGGCGGCTCTCCGGCAGCGGTGCGCCGGAACCGAGCCCGAGTATCAGTCGCCCGGCGGAGAGCTGGTCGACGGTGGCCGCCTGCGCCGCCGCGAGCAGCGGATGACGCAGCGGACCGATCAACGCCGCGGTACCGAGCGCCAAACGTCTCGTCACCGCCGCGACCGCGGAAAGCACCGACAACGGTTCCGCCCGCGACCGCGCGAGCAATGAGTCACCGACCCACACCGAATCGAAGCCGGCCTCTTCTGCAGCCTTTGCGAACTCAATCAGCCCGCGCGCGTCATGCCGGCCCGTCATCGCGGTTTCCCTACTGGGCAGCATGATTCCGACGCTCACCGGCATCGCCGCTCAGACCTCGTTGAGTTCGAAGATCGGGATCACTCGACTGGTATTGGCCTGAAACTCCGCGAAGGCGGAGCCGAGGGCGTTGACCTTGGGAATGATGTCCTGGCGCTCGTCAGGCGGCAGTTCACGGGCCGTCACGTCGAAGGACTCGCCTGCCAGTTCGACGCGAGCACGCGGGTCGGCCCGCAGGTTGTGCACCCACGCCGGGTTGACGTCTGCACCGCCGTATCCGGCGATGATGAACAGCTTCCCGTCGATGCGCTTGCAGGACAGCGGGGACAATCGCGGTTGACCCGACTTGGCGCCTGTCGTTGTGAGCAGCAACAGCTCATTACCCTTGAATGCGCCACCGACCTTCCCGTTGTTGGCACGAAACTCCTCGGCGACCTTGGCGTTGAACGCGTTGGCCGTCTCGATGTCGGGTGGCTGTCGGGTCATGCTCGTTGAAGCCTCCGGCGAATTGGCGTCTATTCCCGCGGGTGGGCCGAAATGGAGTATCCCATTACTCAAGACGCGGGTTTGGAGGCACGTGATGATCGGCTGGTGACTGATTCAGCCAGGACAGACCGGCCGACTCCCGATGTAGATGTCGTCGTCGTCGGCGCGGGCATTGCGGGCCTCTACCTTGCGTACCGGCTCAGCCGCGCCGGCCATCGACTGCGCGTATTCGAAGCGGGCGACGACCTCGGCGGCACGTGGTACTGGAACCGGTATCCGGGTGCCCGGGTCGACGTACCCAGCATCGACTACATGTACAGCTTCGATCCCAACTGGCAGCGCGACTGGCAGTGGTCGGAGAAGTACGCCACCCAGCCGGAGATTCTGCGTTATCTGAACCATATCGCCGATAAGCACGACCTACGGCGCCACATCACCTTCTCGACACGAGTGCGTCAGGCCGGCTGGGACGACGGTGCGTCGCTGTGGCGAGTGCGCACCGATGGCGGCGACGATGTCAGCGCTCGTTTCGTCGTGATGGCCACGGGCTGTCTGTCCATGCCCAAACAAGCCGAGGTCGACGGACTCGAGAGCTTCACCGGCGAGGTCTACTTCACCAGCCGATGGCCGCATGATCCAGTCGACTTCACCGGTAAGCGCGTGGCGGTGATCGGCACGGGTTCCTCTGGGGTGCAGTCGATTCCGGTCATCGCCGAGGAGGCGCGGGAGGTGGTGGTGTTTCAGCGCACCCCGACCTTCTCGATCCCGGCGCGCAACGGCCAGGTGTCGCCCGAGAGGCTCGCACTTTTCGCAGCGAACGAGGCCGATTACCGCAGCGCGGCGAGGATGTCCCCTGGCGGTATCCCGATGGAGCGCAGCATTACCCCAACGTTCAGCGTCTCCGAGGCGGAACGGCAACAACGCTATGAGCGCGCCTGGGGGATCGGCGAGCTGTTCGAGGCGATCAACGTCTACGCAGATGTGCTGAGCAACCCTGCAGCCAATCACGAGTTCGCCGAGTTCTTCCGGAACAAGATCCGCGCCATCGTCGACGATCCTCAGACGGCGTCCGATCTGTGCCCGACGGATTATCCCGTCGCGACAAAGAGGCCGTGCCTGGACACGAACTATTACGCCACCTACAACCTGCCGCACGTGCGCCTTGTCAACGTCCGAAAGCATCCGATCCGACAAATCACAGAAACCGGCATCGACACCGCCCACGAAGCCTTCACCTTCGACGCGATCGTCTTCGCCACCGGCTTCGACGCCGTGACGGGTGCGATAACGGCCGTCGACATCACGGGCCGTGACGACGCGGCGTTGAAGGACAAATGGGCAGACGGGCCGCAGACGTATCTCGGGTTGACCACGGCCGGCTTCCCGAATCTGTTTCTCATCACCGGACCCGGAAGTCCTTCGGTGCTGTCGAACATGGCCGTCTCGATCGAGCAGCACGTGGACTGGGTGCTCGACTGCCTCGGTCACCTCCGCGCACACGGCTTCGCCGCCATCGAGCCGACGGCAATGGCCGAAGCGGGGTGGACGCAACACGTCAACGACTGCGCCGACATCACGCTCTTCCCCGCCGCCAACTCTTGGTACATGGGTGCCAACGTGCCAGGCAAACCGCGGGTATTTCTGCCCTACCCTGCGGGAGTCGACTTCTACCGGGCCACCTGTGACGAGGTGGTCGCACGTGACTATCTGGGCTTCAAGCTGTCCGGCCCCGAGGGCTCGATGTGCAACGACGGCTTGGTGCGCCGGTTGCAACCGGACGTGGAGATGATCCTCATCCAGATGGCGGCAATGAATCTGCCGACCCTGGATTCGATGCCAGTTGACGAGGCCCGCGCCTTCTACGCTCAGATGTCAACGACTCGTCCGCCTGGACCGGACGTCGGCGAGATCGTCGATGGTGTACTACCCGGAGCGACAGGCGACCTGGCGTACCGGCTTTATCGGCCGCCGACCCCGGGCCCGCACCCGATCGTCGTGTTCTTCCACGGCGGGGGTTGGGTTGTGGGCGACGCTGTCTCGGACGATCCGCTGTGCCGGGACCTGTGCGTGCGCAGCGACGCGATCGTCATCTCGGCGGACTACCGTCATGCGCCGGAGCACCGATTCCCCGCCGCAGTCGATGACGCCATGGCCGCGGTGCGGTGGGTCGCCGACAATGCCGAGGCACTCGGCGGTATGCCGGGACGGCTCGCGGTGTGCGGCTGGAGCGCGGGTGGCAATCTCGCGGCGGTGGTTTCCCGGCTCACCCGGGACGCGGGTGGACCACACATCGTCGGGCAGGTATTGCTGACGCCGCCAACCGACGGCGACCTGACACGCGCCTCCTACGTCGAGAATGCGGACGGCTACGGTCTCACCACCGCGCTGGCCCAGTGGTGTTACGACCACTACATCGACCCGGCCGATCGACGCGATCCCCGCTTCGCGCCCTTGTGCGCGGGCGATCTGTCCGGGTTGCCGCCTGCGATCGTGGTCACGGCCGAGTTCGATCCCCTACGGGATGAAGGTAAGGCGTACGCCGCTGCACTCGATGCGGCAGGCGTCCCAGTCGAGCACGTCCGTGCCCGCGGCCACACACACCAGTCGTTGACCATGGTCGACGTGGCACTCTCCGGCGCGCCCGTCCGCGCGCGAATTGCCAACGCGCTGCGTGGCTTCTTCTTGCCGACGCGCACGCCGGAAACGGCCGCCTAGCCGTCCTTCGCGGGCTTGGCGTCGATTCCGGACTCCTTGCGCTGCTGCGGCGTGATCGGCGCGGGTGCACCGGTCAGCGGATCGACGCCACCGCCCGACTTCGGGAAAGCGATGACCTCACGGATCGAATCCATGTCCGACAGCAGCGCGTTGATCCGGTCCCACCCGAACGCGATGCCGCCGTGCGGCGGCGCGCCGAATGTGAACGCTTCCAAGAGGAATCCGAACTTCTCCTCGGCTTCGGCCTTGTCAAGGCCCATCACCGCGAACACCCGTTCCTGAATGTCGCGGCGGTGGATACGAATCGAGCCGCCGCCGATCTCGTTGCCGTTGCACACCACGTCGTACGCGTCGGCCGGCACGAGGCCAGGATCGGTGTCGATGCTGTCCTCGAACTCCGGCTTGGGCGCGGTGAACGCGTGGTGCACCGCCGTCCAGGCGCCCGACCCGACGGCGACGTCGCCGTGTGCGGTCGCCTCGTCGGCGGGTTCGAACAGCGGCGGGTCGACCACCCAGGTGAACGCCCACGCGTTGGGGTCGATCAGGTCCTGCCGCTTGGCAATCTCGATGCGGACCGCGCCGAGCAGCGCCCGCGACGACTTGGCCGGTCCGGCGGAGAAGAAGACGCAGTCACCGGGTGACGCGCCGACATGGACGGCCAACCCGTCGCGCTCGGCGTCGGAAAGGTTCTTGGCGACGGGGCCGCCCAGCGTGCCGTCGTCGTCCACCAGCACGTAGGCCAGCCCGCGGTGGCCGCGCTGCTTGGCGAACTCCTGCCAGCCGTCGAGCGTGCGGCGCGGCTGCGACGCCCCGCCCGGCATGACGACGGCCCCGACATAGGGCGCCTGGAACACGCGGAACGGGGTGTCCTTGAAGAAGTCGGTGCACTCCACGAGTTCCAGTCCGAACCGCAGATCGGGTTTGTCGGAGCCATAGAGACGCATCGCGTCGGCGTAGGTCATCCGCGGCAGCGGCAACGGCACGTCGTAGCCGATCAGCGCCCACAACGCCTTGATGATCTGCTCGGAGATCGCGATGACGTCCTCGGTGTCGACGAAGCTGAGCTCCATGTCGAGCTGGGTGAACTCGGGTTGCCTGTCGGCGCGGAAGTCCTCGTCGCGGTAGCACCGCGCGATCTGGTAGTAGCGCTCCATCCCCGCAACCATCAGCAGCTGCTTGAACAGCTGCGGGCTCTGCGGCAGCGCATAGAACGTCCCCGGCTGCAGCCGCGCGGGCACCAGGAAGTCGCGGGCCCCCTCGGGCGTCGACCGCGTCATCGTCGGCGTTTCGATCTCGACGAAGTCGTGCCGGGACAGCACCTCGCGGGCGGCGGCATTCGCCTTGGAGCGCAACCGAATTGCGCCACCCGGACCCTCGCGCCGCAAATCGAGGTAGCGGTACTTCAGCCTCGCCTCTTCGCCTGCAGGCTCGTCGAGCTGGAACGGCAGAGGCGCGCTCTCCCCCAGCACGGTCAGCGACGTTGCGTTGACCTCAATGTCACCGGTGGCGATCTCGGGGTTGGCGTTTCCCTCAGGCCGGATCTCGACGACACCGTCGACGGCGATGCAGAACTCCGCGCGCAGCCGGTGCGCCTGGGCCAGCACGTCACCTTCGCGGAACACCACCTGCGACACGCCTGACGCGTCGCGCAGGTCGATGAATATGACGCCGCCGTGGTCGCGGCGCCGCGCCACCCAGCCGGCGAGGGTCACCTTCTGCCCGGCATCGGTAGTCCGCAGCGAACCGGCGGCGTGTGTGCGCAGCACAAAAACTCCTTGTGAAAGGCCTGAAGAGACGACTGCCACAGTGTAGAGGGGGCCAAACCGGCGGTAGCTTGGCGTTCGTGGGCACCAGCATTGCACTCATCGGACCCGGGGCCATCGGCGCGACCGTCGCCGCATATCTGCACGCCGCCGGTCACCCAGTCCTGCTGTGCGGGCACACCGCGCGCGAATCGATCGAGGTCCGGCCCGACGACCAGGATCCGATCCTGCTGCCGGGGCCCGTGTACACCGATCCCGGCGACGTCGACGGCCCAATTGACGTGGTGTTTGTCGCCGTCAAGGACACCCAGAACGAGCAGGCTGGAGCCTGGCTGGCGCGACTGTGTGACGCGCACACGGTGGTATGTGCCCTGCAGAACGGCGTCGAACAGCTGGACCGGGTGGGGCGGTTCTGCCCCTCGTCCACCGTCGTGCCGGCCGCCGTGTGGATCTCGTCGGAGATCCAGCCAGACGGCTGGGTGCGGGTGCGCAACCAGCCGCGGCTGGTGCTGCCCGACACCGAGGCGGCCGCGACGCTCGCGGAGTTGTTGCGAGGCGCAGGGGTGACGGTCGAGCTGGACCCCGACTTCAGCACCGCCGCGTGGCGGAAGCTGCTGGTCAACTCGGTGGTCGGATTCATGGTGTTGACCGGCAGGCGGTCGGGCATCTTCCGCCGCGACGACGTGGCCGCCCTCGGACGTCGGTATCTGGCCGAATGTCTGGCCGTGGCCCGCGCCGAGGGTGCCGACCTCGGCGACGAGGTGATCGACGAAATCGTGGACATGCTGGCGCAGTCGCCGGCGGACATCACCACGTCGATGCTCACCGACCGGGAAGCCGGCAAGCCGCTGGAATGGGACATCCGCAACGGCGTCATCCTGCGCAAGGCGGCGGCCCACGGGCTCGCGACCCCGATCAGCGAGGTGGTGGTGCCGTTGCTCGCAGCCGCAAGCGACGGCCCCGGCTAGACACCCTGCTCTACTGTGTATGGCCATCCACCAACGTGAACGCGTCGGCCTGGACTTCATCGCCGGTGCACCGTTCCGCTTCGTCAGCACAGTCGATCTGACGATCACGCCCGAGCAGGTGTTCGAGGTGCTCGACGACGCCGGGTCATGGCCGCATTGGGCCACGGTGATCACCAAGGTGACGTGGACCAGCCCGCAGCCGCACGGCGTCGGTACCACGCGGACCGTCGACATGCGTGGCGGCATCGTCGGTGATGTGGGGGTACTCCCCCTCGCAAGCTGGGGGTACCCCCACCCGCTTGCGGGGGAGAGTTCTTGGCCTGGGAACCGCACAGCCACATGGCCTTTCGGTTCAACCACGCGTCGACCCGCAGCATCGCGGCGTTCGCGGAGGACTACCGCGTCGCGCCGACGGCCGCGGGCCGCAATCTGACCTGGGTGCTCGGCGGGCCGGTGATGGCGCGGATGTTCCCGAGGTTCCTGCACAACTTGCGCGCCTACGCC
>Ga0207708_10000730_pt1 | contig 24744 bp, 20 predicted proteins | sample KBSK5101metaG_FD_184340 | JGI IMG/M metagenome (GOLD analysis project Ga0207708, IMG submission 184340) | Corn, switchgrass and miscanthus rhizosphere microbial communities from Kellogg Biological Station, Michigan, USA - KBS K5-10-1 metaG... | ecosystem: Host-associated > Plants > Roots >...
GATTCTCGCCTGCGTTCGGGGCGCGCCACCTCGCGTCCTCGCTCGAGGCGATCTGCAACGTCGAGGTCTCGAAGAAGGTCCGCCGCGACGACCGCAGGAGCGGCGAGCAACGCGGAGCTCTCCTCGCCTGGCTGCGCGAGCTCCGCGAGGGCGGGCGCACGTACGAGGCGGGAGAGGTCCGCCGGCGCGTCCTCGGCGAGGTCCGCGCGAGCCTCGAATACGACACGCTCGCGATCGGGTTCGAGGACGGGGAGTTCACGTACCGGCCCGCGCGGAAGCAGCGCGTGCGGTCCGCCCAGCAGGAGCAGCGGGGCGCCGACCAGTGCGATCGCCGAGTGCTGGGCCATGTGCCAGGCCAGCGACCGCTCGGCCAGCGCCTGCCCGGGCGGCGACACGGCCGCGAGCATGATCAGCGCGCCCAGCCCGGCCGTTGCCCGGCGCGCCCTCACCGCCGCGCCTCCCGGCGCATCGCCAGCGTCTCCCGCACGACCCCCGCGGCGGCGACCAGAGCGATGCCGCCGCCCAGCCAGGCCAGCCAGGTGCCGGCCACGAAGGCGCCGGCGGCCACCGCCACCCCAACGGCCAGCAGCGCTGCCGGAGGGCTGAGGTCGGGAGCCATCACCAACCGTGGCGTCCTCCCCCTCCAGGCGGCGACCAGGCCGGCGGTCACGCTGGCTAGTCCGGCGGTCAGCAGCAGAAGGGGCGACCAGCCCGGCCCCTGCCAGACGAACAGCACCAGCGAGTGGAGCACGAGGATGGCCCCCCAGGCCGAGATCACCAGCCCCTCGCGCCTCATCGCCGCTGCTCCCGTAGGTCGAGGAGGGGCGCGAACGAGCGGATCGGCGGCAGCCGGTCGAAGTTGTGCCGCGGCGGCGGCGAGCTGGTCGCCCACTCCAGGGTGTGCCCGCCCCAGGGATCGTCGCCGGCCGCCCGGCCGGCCGCCAGCGACACCGCCAGGTTCCAGAAGAAGACCAGCATCGCCAAGCCGGTGATCGCCGCGCCGGCCGACGACACCGCGTTCAGCCAGTCGAGGCTGGCCCGCTCGGGATAGTCGGCCACCCGCCGGGTCATGCCCAGGTAGCCGAGAGCGAACATCGGGAAGAAGGTCACGTTGGTGCCCACCACCAGCAGCCAGAAGTGCGCGCGGCCCAGCCGCTCGGACAGGAACCGCCCGGTCACCTTCGGGAACCAGTAGTAGACGCCGGCGAACAGGGCGAACATGCTGCCGGCGAACAGCGTGTAGTGGAAGTGGCCGACCACGAAGTAGCTGTCGTTCAGGTGGTAGTCGAGCACCGGTGAGGCCACGATCACCCCGGTCAGGCCGCCGATCGCGAACTGGGCCAGGAAGGCCAGGGCGAACAGCATCGGCACCGAGAACCTGACCACGCCGCGCCACAGCGTCGCCGTCAGGTCGAAGTACTCCACACCGGCGAAGATCAGCAGGCTGGTGGAGGTGATCGCGAAGTACTCGTTCAGCACCTGCCCGGTCGTGAACATGTGGTGGGCCCACACCGTCATCGAGCCGGTGGCGAAGCCCAGCAGCGCGAGCACCAGTGCCCGGTAGCCGACCAGCCGCGCCCCGGAGAACACCTGCACCACCTCGGCCACCGCGCCCAGGAAGGGAAAGAACATGACGTACACCGCCGGGTGGCCGAAGAACCAGAACAGGTGCAGGTAGGCGACCGGATCGATGTCGGCGCCGAAGTGGCGCTGGGCTTCGATCAGGCCCAGGGCCGCCTCCAGCGCGGGGAACCCGAACAGCGTCAGCAGGCAAGTGACGAGCACCGTCCAGGTGAACACGGGCAGCCGCAGCATGGTCATGCCCGGCGCCCGGCGGGTGAGGATGGTGAGCAGGATGGTCGCGGCGAGCAGGATCGCCGCGGCGTCGGCGAGGGCGACGCCGATCACCCACATGTCGGTGCCCGGCCCCGGCGAGAAGCTTTCACCCGACAGCGGCAGGAACTCCGTCCAGCCGTTGCGGGCGGCGCCGTGGGCGGTCATGAAGCCGCCGTAGATGGAGAGCCCGCCGAGCACGAGCAGCCATGATGCGAACAGGTTGACCCGCGGCGCCACCAGCTCGGCGGCGCCGATCTGCAGCGGCACTAGGTAGGCGCCCAGCGCCAGGGCCAGCGGCACCATGACCAGGTACACCATGGTCGTGCCGTGGGGGGTGAAGAGCTCGTTGTAGGTGTCCCGGAACGTGACCTGCATGCCCGAGTGCGCCAGCTCGGCGCGCATCACCAGCGAGACCGCCCCGCCCAGCACCATGAAGATGCCGGCGGCCGCTGCCACCCTGGCCGCCACGCTCTTGTGATCGGCCGCCACCGCCCACCCGATCACGCCCCGCCCGGGAAGCACGGCGACCGTCATGACCCGTGCTCCGCCAGCCAGGCATCGAAGCCCCGCCGGTCGAGCACGTGCACGGTGAACCGCATCGTGTCGTGCTCGAGCCCGCAGAACTGCGCGCACAGCCCCTCGAACGAGCCCGTGTCGGGAAACTCGAGGTCGAACCGGTTCGTCCGGTCGGGGAACGCGTAGCGCTTGAACCGCACCTCGGGCACCCACATCGAGTGGATCACGTCGGTCGAGCGCAGCGTGATCGCCACCGTCGCCCCCTGCGGCACCACCAGGTCGGCCGCCGGTGCGGCCTGCCGGCCGGCCTCGGAGACGGTGAACGACCACCGCCACTGCGAGGCCACGGCGGCGACGCGGACGTCTGGCGTGGCCGACCGGGCGTCGACGTTGCGCTCCGTGACCAGCGAGACGGCGATCAGGGCCGTTGCAGCCAGCACGAGCACCCCGACGTAGGCCAGCTCCAGCCGCGACGGGTCGGACCCGGGGCGCGACCCACGGCGTCTGCCTCGCAGCACCGCCAGCGTCAGCGCCAGCCCGATCACGAGCAGCGCGGCCGTGGTCACGACGACGTACGCCGAGAAGAGGGCGTCGAATGCCTGGCGCGTGCCGTCACCACCCACGTCGCGGAAAATCTACCCGGCCGTTGCCTCCGGCGAACGTGAAATCGGGTGGCCGGCCACCGGGGGTGCGGCGGGGCCGGTCAGGCCGCCGAGGCGGTCTGACGAATCACGACGAGCGAGCGCAGCGCGCGCAGGATCCGGCCGCGCGGGCGGCCCGGCCGCTCAGGCGTGCGCTGAGGGCGAACGGCAGGAGTCCAGTGGCACAGCATCGGCACATGCTCTCGCATTTGGACGCCGATGTCACTCCCTTGTGGGAGGCATCTCGCCCGCCGCCCCACCGGCCATGTGTGCCCGCCGCCCGCCCTGGGCACCACTCCGGGAGAGCCCTTGCGCGTTGACGAGGAGGATCGAGCATGGCAGGCGACGAGCAGCACCGCACCGACGACATCCCCGAATCGGAGGGCCCCAACACGTCCGAGGAGGATCTCCGCGAGGAGGCCCGCCTCGAGGACGCCGAGGCCGGAGAGCACTGGGAGATGACCGGCGAGGGCGCCGTGCCCTCACCCGACACGGGCACCGAGCCGCGAATGGGCGCCGACGGCTCCCACGTCGTCGCCGAGGACGGCCTGCACTCCGAGATGACGGGCGAGGGCGCCGAGCTCGAGCCCGACGGCGTGGGCGCCAAGACCCGGATGACCGGCTCCGGCGCCGTCCCCACCGACAAGATGCCCGACGAGGATCGCCGCACCGACCGGTAGCCGGTCAGGGGCGGCAGCGCGGCTGCGGTGCCGGTGGTGAGCCAGCGGCGGTCGGTGCCAGCGGGCGATGGTGCGGTTGCTGGGTGGTTGGGCGTGGCCGAACTCGGCGCCGGTGATCCGCCTGGCGACCACGGCTGGGGGACGCCCCGGGCGAACAGTCGCTCGGCTGCTTGGCGGACGCCCGGCCAGGCGTATGACCCCTGCTTGGCGCGTGGTGGTGGGCCGGCCAGCCGGGCCAGGTGGGCATCCAACGCCTTGTGGCGGGCGCTGGTCAGACACCCATTGGCCTGCCAGATCCGCATCAACGTGACCACCACGTCCCGGCCCCCACGACGGGTCAGAAACTCGTCGCTGGCATGCCCCTCACACAACTGCACCGCGACCCCATAGGTCAGCTTGACCAGCCTGGTCTTGCCCCGTGTGCGGTCGACACAGATCGCGCATACCGGCTGTTTCACCGGCACTCCCCGCGCCTTGTGCAACGTCACCAACCCCACGCCGGGGAGCCTGCCAGACAAAAGCGTGCACGGGGCACACGACTGGTTCCAGCTCAGTCACGAAACCCAAATGACATTCACCACCACCGCCAACCGGCAGACCCCTCCTCGGACTCGTCACCTGATGGTCAGGAAACTCAACTGTCATTCACAGCCACCGCCAACTGGCAGACCACGAACACGGGGGCAAAGACGCGGATCACCCATCCCCAGCGCGTCGCACCCACCACCCTCCACCCATCAATCATTCGATCAAAAAGCCTGAAGGGCCACGAAAACGCCACCCAGCCGGGTGACGCCGCCCAACGACCTCAACAACCACCCCTCGCCACATCGATCAAGAAGCCGCAAGGGCCACGAGGACCCCGCTCCAAGGCAGCCTCACGGGGACCCCCACGGCCAACAGATCTTCAAGCGCCCCGCTGGTACCCTTAGCGGCATGGGAGTCCTCGACAAGATCCTTCGCGCAGGCGAGGGGCGCACGCTCAAGCGGATGGAGCTGCGGGTGCGCGACATCAACGCGCTCGAGGCCGAGTACGAGGCGCTGACGGATGACCAGCTGGCGGCCAAGACGGTGGAGTTCCGGGAGCGGTTCGACGAGGGCGAGCACCTGGACGACCTGCTGCCCGAGGCGTTCGCCGCGGTGCGCGAGGCCTCGAAGCGACAGCTGGGGATGCGGCACTTCGACGTCCAGCTGATCGGCGGGATGGTGCTGCACGAGGGCAAGATCGCCGAGATGAAGACCGGCGAGGGAAAGACGCTGGTGGCGACCCTGCCGCTGTACCTGAACGCGCTGGCCGGGGTCAACGTGCAGCTGGTGACGGTCAACGACTACCTGGCCCGCCGCGATGCCTCCTGGATGGGCCCGATCTACCAGGCGCTGGGCATCAGCGTGGGCGTGATCCAGAGCATGATGCCCGACGACGAGCGGCGTGCGGCCTACGAGAGCGACGTCACCTACGGCACCAACTCCGAGTTCGGCTTCGATTACCTGCGCGACAACATGGCGCCGTCGGCCGAGTACACGGTGCAGCGCGGCCACTGGTTCGCGATCGTCGACGAGGTCGACTCGATCCTGATCGACGAGGCGCGGACGCCGCTGATCATCTCGGGCGAGCCCGAGCAGGCGGCCGAGACCTACTACGCCTTCGCCAATGCCGTCCGCGATCTCGAGCCGACCGTCGACTACGAGGTCGACGAGAAGTTCCACACCGCCTCGCCGACCGAGTCGGGCGTCGACAAGGTCGAGCGCGCGATCGGTGTCGAGAACCTCTACGCGCCCGAGAACGGGCAGCTGGTCAACCACCTGATCCAGGCCATCAAGGCCAAGGAGTTGTACAAGCGCGACGACGAGTACGTGGTGATCGACGGCGAGGTCAAGATCGTCGACGAGTTCACCGGCCGGATCATGGAGGGCCGCCGCTGGTCGGAGGGGCTGCACCAGGCCGTCGAGGCCAAGGAGGGCGTCCGGATCCAGGCCGAGAACGTCACCGTCGCCACCGTCACCATCCAGAACTACTTCCGGATGTACGAGAAGCTGGCCGGGATGACCGGCACCGCGGCCACCGAGGCGGCCGAGTTCCACGAGATCTACGGCCTCGAGGTGGTGCCCATCCCCACCAACCAGCCGGTCGCCCGTGACGACCGTGACGACCTGATCTTCAAGACCAAGGACGACAAGTTCGCCGCCGTGGTCGAGGATATCGGCGAGCGGCACGCGATCGGCCAGCCGGTGCTGGTCGGCACCGTCTCGGTCGAGGTCTCCGAGCACCTGTCGACGCTGCTCAAGCGCCGCGGCGTCCCGCACGAGGTGCTGAACGCCAAGCAGCACGAGCGGGAGGCGGCGATCATCGAGAAGGCCGGCCAGCCGGGCGCGGTCACGATCGCCACCAACATGGCCGGCCGAGGCGTCGACATCAAGCTCGGCGACGGCGTGGCCGACATGGGCGGTCTGTACGTGCTGGGCACGGAGCGCCATGAGTCGCGGCGGATCGACAACCAGCTGCGAGGCCGCTCCGGCCGCCAGGGCGACCCGGGCGAGACCCGTTTCTACCTGTCGGCCCAGGACGAGGTGATCAGGCTGTTCGCGGGCGACCGCATCTACACGATCCTCGACAAGCTGGGCCCCGGCGAAGGCGAGCCGATCGAGCACGGGATGCTGACCAAGCGGATCGAGGGCGCGCAGAAGAAGGTCGAGGAGTTCCACTTCGTCAACCGCAAGAACGTGGTCAAGTACGACGACGTCCTGAACGAGCAGCGCAAGCAGGTGTACGCCCGCCGCCAGGAGATCCTCCGCGGCGACGACCTGTCTGAGAGCGTGATGGAGTGGGTGGAGGACGTGATCGAGGCCGCCATCGACTCCCACCTCGACGGCGAGTACGCCGAGAACTGGGACTGGGACGGGATGTGGATCGCGATCAACTCGGTCTACCCGACCCGCGTCCCGCTGACGTCGATCGACCGCGACTCGACCACCCGCGAGGATCTGCTCGACCAGGTGTTCGAGGACGCGGTGGCCTACTACAAGGAGCGGGAGGAGGCCTGGGGCGAGGAGCTGACCCGCAACATCGAGCGCTGGATCGCCCTCCAGGTGACCGACGTCCGCTGGCGCGAGCACCTCGACAACATGGACTACATGCGCCAGGGCATCGGCCTTCGCGGCTATGCCCAGAAGGACCCGCTCGTGGAGTACCGGCGCGAGGGCCAGGCGATGTTCGACGAGATGAGCTTCCTGATCAAGCAGGAGGTCGTCCGCGCGCTGATGCACGCCGAGGTGGAGGTGGAGCGGGCGCCCGACTTCGACCACGGCCCCGACCGTTCCTCGAACCTCCAGTACCAACATGCCGACGCCGCCGGCCTGGAGGCCATCGCCGGGGCAGACTCCGAGCCGATCGACACCATGCCGGTGGTCGAGCAGCGCACGGTCGACCCCGAGCGCGACGTCGGCCGCAACGACCCGTGCTGGTGCGGGAGCGGCAAGAAGTACAAGCGGTGCCATGGCTCATAGCGAGCAGGTGGCCGAGGGCCCCCGTTCGCTGGACGAGCTGCGGGCCGCCGTCGAGGAGCTGAGGGGCCAGCTGCACTGGGCCCGTGAGTACCTTTGACCCCGCCTCGCTGACCACGCGGCTGGAGGAGCTGGACGCCGCCATGGAGACGCCCGGGTTCTGGGACGACCAGCGGGGGGCGGCCAGGGTGTCGTCGGAGCGCTCGCGCACGCAGCGGCGGATCGACACCGTGGAACGGCTGGAGGCCGAGGCCGGGGAGCTGGACGGCATGCTGGAGCTGGCCGCCGAGGATCCCGAATGGCGGGGCGAGCTCGAGCAGGCGCTGACCCGGCTCGACGCCGACGTCGCCCGGCTCCAGGAGGAAGCGCTGTTCACCGGCGAGTACGACAGCGGGCCGGCGGTGGTCACCGTGCATGCGGGCGCCGGCGGCACGGACAGCCAGGACTGGGCCGAGATCCTGCTCCGCATGTACCTGCGCTGGGCCGACAGCCGGGGCTTCAAGACCGAGATGGTCGAGGCCACGCCGGGGGAGGAGGCGGGCATCAAGAGCGCCACCTTCTCGCTGATCGGCGACAACGCCTACGGCATCATGGGAGCCGAGAAGGGAGTCCACCGGCTGGTGCGGCTGTCGCCGTTCGACTCCGCCCACCGCCGCCACACCAGCTTCGCCCAGGTTGAGATCGCGCCGCTGGTGGAGGACGACGCGCCGGTGGAGATCGACGAGGGCGACCTGCGGATTGACACCTACCGGGCCCAGGGGGCCGGTGGCCAGCACGTCAACAAGACCGATTCGGCCGTTCGCATCACCCACCTGCCGAGCGGTATTGTCGTGCAGTGTCAGAACGAGCGCTCCCAGCTGCAGAACAAGGCTCAGGCGATGCGCATCCTCAAGAGCCGCCTGGTCGAGCGCGAGCACGAGCGACGCGAGCAGGCGCTGGCCGCGGAGCGCGGCGAGGCGCAGGACATCTCCTTCGGAAGTCAAATCCGTTCCTATGTGCTGCATCCCTACACGATGGTCAACGACCATCGAACGAACATGAAGATCGGGAACGCGCAGGGCGTGCTCGACGGTGGGCTCGACGAGCTGATCCACGCCGAGCTGCTGCGGCGCGCCGCCCGGCGGGACGAAAGGTAGACAACCGCGCTATTTGCAGGCATAACGCTTCCTGTCGATTGCGTCCGACAGACCGCATGGCTACCCTGAACCAGGGCACGCGCGCCGCCCGGCGCCCACAATGCGACCCATGACCGACGAGACACACCTCCCCGACACGTCCCTGACCGCTGCGCTGCAAGCGCGCGCCGCCGTCAGCGACCCGCCGGTCGCCGAGCCGGCGGCCGAGCCGGCCGCCCACCAGCGGGCCAGCGCGGCGATGATCGTGTTCGACGACGTGTCCAAGATCTACGAGCCGAACATCGTGGGGCTGAAGGACGTCTCACTGCAGATCGACAAGGGTGAGTTCGTGTTCCTGGTCGGCGCATCGGGGTCGGGCAAGTCGACCTTCATCAAGCTGCTGACCAAGGAGATCGACGTCACCAAGGGCAACCTGATCGTCGGCGGCCGCTCGCTGCCGAAGCTCAAGCGCTCCAAGGTGCCGATCCTGCGCCGCAACATCGGCTGCGTGTTCCAGGACTTCAAGCTGCTGCCCAACCGCAGCGTCTACCAGAATGTGGCCTACGCGCTGCAGGTGCAGGGCAAGTCGCGGGCCGAGATCCGCAAGAAGGTGCCCGACATCATCGGCCTGGTGGGCCTGGCCGACAAGAGCGACCGGTTTCCCCATGAGCTGTCGGGCGGCGAGCAGCAGCGGGTCTCGGTGGCCCGCGCGTTCGTCAACCACCCGCCGCTGTTGATCGCCGACGAGCCCACCGGCAACCTCGACCCCGACACCTCGGTCGGCATCATGCAGTTGCTGTACCGGATCAACCGGGCCGGCACCACCGTCGTGATGGCGACCCACGACCGCGAGATGGTCGACAAGATGCGGCGCCGCGTGATCCAGCTCGAGGACGGGTCGATCATCCGCGACGACCGCCGAGGCGGCTACCAGGCATGAGATGGCGGTTCTTCGTCGGCGAGGCCATGCACTCGATCCGCGGCAACGTGGCCACCACGCTGGCGGCCAGCATCACGGTGCTGATCGTGACCCTGCTGCTGGGCGTGTTCGCGGCCATCTTCCTGTTCGTCCGCGACCGCACCGACGCGGTCAAGAACGACGTCACCGTGAAGGCGTACGTGCCCAAGGCCCTGCAGAGCGACCAGGCAACCCTGAGCCGGGTGCGGAACGAGCTGGCGGCCATCCCCAACGTGAAGTCGATCGAGTACGTCTCGCCCGACGACGCGATCAAGCAGCTGTCCAAGGAAGAGCAGGCCAACATCGCCGTGCTCGGGTACAACCCGCTGCCGCCCGCGTTCTACATGAAGCTGGCCGATCCCAACCAGGTCGACGAGGCCAAGGCCGCGGCGCTGCAGATCCCCGAGGTGCGCAACTGCGGCGACAAGAACCCGGAGAGCTGCGTCACCTACGGTGAGCAGATCACCAAGCGGGTGCTGTTCGCGGTCAAGGTGATCCTGATCGGGGTCGGCTCGGTGATGCTGCTGCTGGGCATCGCCGCGGTGGTGCTGATCGCCAACACCATCCGGCTCTCGATCTTCTCCCGCCGCCGCGAGATCGAGGTGATGAAGCTGGTCGGGGCGACCAACTGGTTCGTCCGCGTGCCTTTCATCCTCGAGGGCATGCTGACCGGGATCCTGGGCGCCCTGGGCGGCGTGCTCGTCCTGGCGGCCGTCTACACGGCGCTGAAGCGGATCAACAGCGGGCTTGCCGAGCCCGCCAACCTGTTCCCGGGCGGCGTGATCGCCCTCGCCTTCGCGCTGGCGGCGTTCGGCGCCGTGCTGGGCGCCTTCGGGTCGGGCATGACGCTCCGCCGCTTCCTGAAGGTCTAGCTTCCCCGCCCCCTTTTTGCCTGCTCCCGGCCGCGTTACCCCATCCGCTGGCCACAGGCGGTACAATCGTTTCCCGTACATGGGGCGTCGCACACTGATCGTCATTGCAGTTGCGGTCGCAATCGGAACGGCATTCGGAGCGGGCTTCGAGCTGCACGCCCGCTCGATCGGCGCTCCGGAGCCGCCGGCCAACCGGGATCCCCGGCCGCTGCGGGCACTCGTTCTGGCGGAGCTCGAGCGCCACTACTACGCTCAGCTGCCGCGGGGGATCGCCCAGGCGCAGACCATGCGGGCCGTGCTGAAGGAACTGGACGATCCCTACACGGAGTACCTCGACCCCGCTGACTACCGCGACCTGGTGGAGTCGCAGGAAGGCGGATACGGCGGCATCGGACTGGCGCTGGCGCGTGGCCGCGACGGGCTGGTCGTCCGGGCGCTGCTGCCCGGCCTGCCGGCCTACCGGGCGGGGATCCAGCCCGGTGACGTGATCACCGCGGTCGACCAGACCGACCTGGAAGGCGTTCCCTATCGCGATGCGGTCGGCCTGATGCACGGCAACCCGGGCACGGCGGTGCAGCTCTCGATCCAGCGTCCGGGGGCGGCGGCGCCGCTGCTGCTGACGCTGGAGCGCCAGCCGGTGCGGGTCACCCGGGTGACCGCGCGGCGGATCGGCAACGGCGGCCAGCGGTTCGAGTACATCCGAGTGCCCGCCTTCGTGGACGGATCGGCCCACGACATCCGCCGGCTGGTGAAACGGGCGGCGGCCGACCACACGCGGGGCGTGATCCTCGATCTGCGCGGCAACCTGGGCGGCCTGCTGAACGAGGCGGTGGCCACGGCCCGGGTGTTCATCGACCAGGGCGTGATCGTGTCCACCCAGAGCATCACCGAGCCACCGCACACCCTGGTCGCCGACGGCACCGCAGTCGCCGGTGCGCCCAGGCTGGCGATCCTGATCGACGGCAACACCGCCAGCGCCGCGGAGGTGGTCGCCGGCGCCATCCAGCGGGTGCTGCCGAAGTCGCGGGTGCTCGTGGTCGGCAGCCGCAGCTTCGGCAAAGGCACGGTGCAGGCCGTCCATCCGCTGCCCAACGGGGGCGCGCTCAAGCTGACCGTGGCCGTGTTCCGGCTGGCCGGCGGTGTGGGGGTGGACGACCGGGGGGTGCGCCCCGATCTGCTCGGCCCCGACCGGCCGCAGACCGACGTCGACGAGACGCTCCAGGTGGCACTCACCGCTCTCAGGGGTTCGTGAGCCTCGAGGGCGACGCGCGGCCGCTGGTCTGCGTGATCGGACGGAGGGGCAAGCTGCTGGTCGCCGAGCCGTTCTTCGACTACGGCTCCCCGCTGACTCTGGGCCGCCGGGGGGCGCTCGACGCCGCCGAGGGCGACCTGGTGGCTGTCGCCCCGGCCGGCCGCCGGGCCCGGCTGCTCGAGCGGCTGGGCCGCCCCGACGAGCTGGCGGCGGTGCTGCGCGGGGTGGCGATCGACAGCGGGGCGGCGGTGCCATGGCCGGCGGCCGTGCTCGAGGAGCTCGACGCCCTGCCGGCCGGCGCTCCCGGCCCGGAGCCCGGCCGCGTCGATCTGCGGGAGCTGTTCACGTTCACGATCGACCCGCCCACCGCGCGTGACTTCGACGACGCCATCAGCGTCGCGACGGAGGGTGACGGCATCCGCGTCCACATCCACATCGCCGACGTGTCGCGGTTCGTGCCGGCGGGAGGCCCGCTGGATCAGGAGGCAGCCGACCGCGGCTGCTCGGTGTACCTACCGACCGAGGTCGAGCCGATGCTGCCGGAGCGGCTCTCGGCCGGCCTGTGCAGCCTTCAGGAGGGCCAACCCCGGCACGCGGTGACGGTGGAGATCGGCCCCGGCGGGGACGTGCAGGTCTACCGCAGCCTGATCCGCTCCGATCACCGGCTCACCTATCCGCAGGTCGAGCGAATGCTGGCCGGCGAGGAGGCTGCGTCCGGGCCCCTGGGCTCCGCGCTGCGGGCGGCGGCGGCCGAGGCGCGGCGGCTGCGGGCGGCCCGCATCGCTCGTGGAGCGGCCAGCGTGGAGTCCCGCGAGGTGGAGTTCCGGCTCCGGGACGGCGAGGTGACCGGTGCGGAGATGGCCGCGGAGAGCGAGGCCCATGCGCTGGTGGAGGAGTTCATGCTGCTGGCCAACGAGCAGGTGGCCGCGATCCTGGCCGGATCGCGGTCGCCGGCCCTGTTTCGCGTCCATCAGCCGCCCGACCCCTCGGCGGTGGAGCGGCTGGCCGAGCGGCTGGCGGCGCTCGAGGTGCCGACGCCGCCGGCACCCGACCTGCGCTCGCCGCTGGCAGCTGCCCGGTACGCGGCCGAGCTGTCGTCCGCGGTGCGCGCCTACACCGAGCGCTCGGGGCGGGGGAGAGAGGCGTTCCCGGCGCTCTGCCTGCGCGCCCTGCAGCGTGCCCGCTACGACGTCGAGAACCTCGGCCACTCCGGCCTGGCCGCGCCGGCGTACTGCCACTTCACGTCACCGATCCGGCGCTATCCCGACCTGGCCTGCCACCGCGCACTGCTGGCGCACCTTGGCATCGGCGACGACGCGGTGGCCGACAGGGGCGTGCTGGCCGGAGAGGCGGAGCACTCGTCGGAGATGGAGCGCGACGCCGACCGGATCGAGCGCCGCGGCGATGACGTCGCGCTGGCCTTCCTGCTCGAGCGGCAGCTGTTCGAGGAGGGCTGGGACAGCGTGTACGAGGGCGAGGTGGTGGGCCTGATCGGCGGGGGGCTGTTCATCCGGTTCGGCGGCGTGTTCGAGGGGCTGCTGCCGTCGCGGGCGCTGGGAGGGGAGCGGTTCGAGGTCGACGAGCTGGAGGTGTCGCTGGTCGGCACGAGCAGCGGCCGCCGCCACCGGCTGGGCGATTCGATGCCGGTTCGGGTGCGGCGGATCGACCGCCCGCGCGGCCGCGTGCAGCTCGACCGCACCGGGGCCGGCGGCGCTTGAGGCAGAATCCCTGGGGCATGGTCCCGGACGTTCGGAGGAGGCGACGGGTGCGCCGCATCGCGGTGGCCGGCATGCTCGTTGCGCTGTTGTGCGCGGTCGCTGGAGGCGTGTTCTTCGCGCTCGATCGCCGCGTCGGCCTGGCTGAGAAGGATCCCGACCCGGTGGCGCCCGTGCGAACGTTCATGCAGGCGTGGGTGCAGGGCGACTACCGGGACATGTATCGCGAGGTCGCTCCGGTCGTCCGGGCGGCGACGCCGTACAAGCGCTTCGTGGCCGGATACCGGCACTCGGCGAGTACGGCGACGATCAGCAGTGTCCGGGTTTCGGGCCAGGTCGTCCACGGCACCGACGGCACCATCGACGTCCCTGTCGTCGCGCGCACCCGCGTGTTCGGCGCCGTCCGGGGCACGCTCCACGTCCGCGTGATCCGGATCGAGGACCGCTACCGGATCGGCTGGGATCGGTCGCTCACCTTCCCCGGGCTGGCGGAGGGCGAGCGGCTGAGCAGGGTGGCCCGGCCCCCGCACCGGCGGGGGGCGATCCTGTCCAGCGACCGCGAGGTGCTGGCGCGCGGCCCGGCGGATGCCCGCGAATACCCCGAGGGCTCGGCGTTCGCGATCATCACCGGCCACTGCGACCCGCCGCAGCCGGGCGCCGAGGCCGGCGAGCGACGGGCCCAGGGCTGGAACCCGGCGACACCGTTCGGTCAGAGCGGCCTCGAGGCATCGCTCGACGATGTGCTGGGCGGCAGCCCCAGCATCCGGCTGGTCGCCGAACCGTCCGGCGGCCCACGGCGGATCCTGGCCAGCCGGCCGGGCACCACGCCCCGCGACGTCGTCACCACGCTGTCGGTGCCGGTGCAGGAGGCCGCCACCGCCGTGCTGGGCGACGCCTACGGCGGTGTGGTTGTGCTCGACTCCCGGACCGGGGCCGTGCGAGCCGGCGCCGGGGCCGGCATGGACCTGCTGCAGCCGCCCGGCTCGACCTTCAAGATCGTCACCGCAGCAGCAGCCCTGACCGCCGGCAAGGTCGATCTCGGCACGTACTACGAGCCGGCCCACTTCGTCCAGCTGGGCGGCTTCCGGCTGCGGAACTTCCACGGCGAGCTGTGCGGCGGCACGCTGGTCGAGGCATTCGCCCACAGCTGCAACTCGGTGTTCGCACCGGTGGCGATCGAGACCGGCGCCGAGAAGCTGACCGAGATGGCGGCGGGCTTCGGCTTCAACCACCGGCCCTCGGTGGCCTATCCGACGCCGGGCAGCGTGATCCCGCGCCCGGCGGTGCTCAACTCCGACCTCGAGGTCGGAGTGGCCGGGATCGGGCAGGGCGGCGTTACAGCAACCACGCTGCAGATGGCGTCGGTCGCCCAGGTGATCGCGTCGCACGGCATCATGCACCCGCCCTTCCTGGCCCGCCGGCCGCGCTCGGGGAGTGACCGCCGGAATCCGCGGCGGGTGATCTCGCGCGGGGTGGCGGAGGATATCGGCCAGATGATGCAGGCGGTGGTCAGCTACGGCACCGGCACCGGCGCCACCGGCGGCCTGGCCTCGATTGCGGGCAAGACCGGCACCGCAGAGGTGGGGCCAGGCAAGGCCGACGCCTGGTTCGTCGGCTATTCGCCGGCGACGGCGCCCCGGTACGCGGTGGCCGTGCTGGTCGTCCGCGGCGGCGTGGGCGGCGCGGTGGCCGCGCCGATGGCGCGCGACGCCCTGAATGCGGCGCTTGCGAACCCGTGACCGGCCTGCACGGCATCGTGCTGGACATGGAGGGCGTGCTGCACGTCGACTGGGAGGCGATTCCCGGGGCGGCGGAGGCGGTGGCCGAGCTGCGCGGGCAGGGCCTGGAGCTGGCGATCCTCACCAACACCACCGGCAAGACCCGCGAGGCGCTGGCCGACCGGCTGGCCGGCCTGGGCATCGAGTTCGCACCCGAGCGGATCGTCACCGCGGCCTCGGCCAGCGCCGCCCACCTGCGGGCGGCGCACCCCGGTGCCGGCGTGTATGCGCTAGTCGAGCGGGGGGCAACCGGGGACCTCGACGGCATCCGGCTGGTCGACGATCCGGCGGCGGCCGACGTGGTGCTGGTGGGCGGCCCCGACGATGGCTGGACCTACCAGCGGCTGAACGGCGCGTTCCGCGCCCTGCGCCGCGGGGTGCCGCTGGTCGCCATGCAGCGCAACCGCTGGTGGCCGACAGCGGCCGGCGAGGCGCTGGACGCCGGCATGTTCGTGAGCGGCCTCGAGTACTCGGCCGGCGTGCGGGCGACGGTGGTCGGCAAGCCGGCCACGGAGATCTATCGGGCCGCCTGCGCACTGGTGGGGGCCGAGCCGGCGCGGGCCATGATGGTCGGCGACGACCTGGAATCCGACCTGCCGCCGGCCTCCGAGATCGGCATGCGCACCTGTCTCGTGCGCACCGGAAAGGGTGCCAGCTTCGGCGATGCCGAGGTCGACCTCGACCTGGCCTCGCTGGCCGAGCTTCCGGCCGCTTTGCTACGCTAGAGCCGATGAGTACGCGCAGCACCGATACCAGTCACGCCTCCCAGGCTGTCCGCCTGCTGCTGCGCCACATCATCTCGCGCACCACGGGATAGCGCGGGCCCGTCGACGGGAGAGGTGCGTCCTCAGACCGTCACACCGGCCCAGGCAACGACCACCGAATGCTTCCCGAGGAACCATGAACGCGCGAGTCTTCAAGATCTTCAAACTCTTCCAGCTGTTTCGCGGCGTCGACTTCGCCGGTCCGGTGTGGGCCGTCTTCCTGCTCGAGCGGGGCTTCAGCCTGCCCGAGGTGGGCATCATCGAGGCCGTGCTGCACGTGGGCATGCTGGCGGCCCAGATCCCCACCGGAGCGCTGGCCGACACCCTGGGCAGGCGGCGGATGCTGGTCGCCGCCGGCTTCTTCACCGCCGTCTCCCAGCTGGGATGGGTGTATGCGCCCGGGCTGCCCGGCGTGTGCGTCGCCGCCTTCATCTCCGGCATCTCGTTCGCACTGGTGATGGGCTCCGACGAGGCATACCTGTTCGACGCCCTCGCCCATGATGACGCCGAGGCCCACTTCCCCCGCATGCTGGGCGGTATGTGGGCGGTGTTCCAGTTCGCCGGAGCGATCTCGTTCGTGCTCGGCGGGTTGATCGCCGAGTCGTTCTCGCGACCGCTCGCCTTCTGGCTGACGGCCGGCTGTGCACTGATCGCGAGCGTCCTGGCCACGCAGCTCCCCGACGACCGCCGCGGCCACGCGGCGGCCCACGGGCTGCGGGTCGCCGCCGGCGCCGTCCGCGCCCTCCGCCGGTGGCCCCGGCTGGCCGCCCTGACCGTCGCCTGGAGCCTGCTGTGGGCCGCGATCACCACCTGGTGGCTGTATCTGCCGGCGCTGCTGCAGGATCGCGGTGCGGACGACTCGACGCTGGGCTGGGTGATGGGCGGGATGATGCTGGTCGGCGCCGGCTTCGGCTGGCTGGGCGGGCACCTGCCCGGCCGCGTCTCGCTGACCTGGTCGATGGGCCTGTCGCTGGGCCTGTGCGCGGTCGGCATCGCGCTCACCCCGGCGTTCGGCACGCTGGCTGTAACCGCGGCCGTCGTCCTGATCATCTCCGGGCTGCCCGACATCGCCTACGCGCCGCTGTCGAACTACCTGCAGCACAACACCGAGTCGGAGTACCGGGCCACGTCGATGTCGATCGCCGAGAGCGGCTTCTCGATCCAGATGCTGTGGATGTTCCCGCTGGCTGGGTTGGTCATCGATCGCGCCGGCTGGGAGACCGCGCTGATGCTGGACGGCCTGCTGCTGGGCCTGGCCGCCGCGCTGGTGGTCGCGTCGCAATGGCTTCCCGGGCGGCTCGACGAGCCCGAGCCGGCGGTGCCGGCGCCGGCCGCTACGTAGAATCGAGGGCTCAGTGGCACGGGCGACCAAACGCAAACCGATCGTGGAGAACCGCAAGGCGCATCACGATTTCCATATCCTCGAGCGGCTGGAGGCCGGCATCGCGCTGACCGGCACCGAGGTGAAGTCGCTGCGTGACGGCGGCGGCAACCTTCGGGAGAGCTATGCCGTGCTGCGCGGCGGCGAGGCCTACTTGGTCAACGCCAACATCGCCCCCTACAAGCAGGGCAACCTCGCCAACCATGACCCCCTGCGCGACCGCAAGCTGCTGCTGCACCGGCGGGAGATCAAGCAGCTGGACGAGAAGGTGTCGCAGCGGGGCATGACGCTGGTACCGCTGTCTCTGTACTTCGCGGACGGCAAGGTCAAGCTCGAGCTGGCCCTGGCCAAGGGTAAGGAGGGGCCGGACAAGCGACGGGCGACGGCGGAGCGCGACGCCAAGCGGCAGCTGGAGCGCGAGGTGAAGGAGCGCTACAGGCGGTGAGCCGGCATGCCGGCCGGGTCGCCCAGCGCCGCCAGCAGAGCGCGGCTGACCGAAGCGGCGAGGGCCATCGCCACCGCCGGACCGGTGTGATCCGAAGCCCACAGCGCGCAGACGGCCGCGGCGAACACGACCACCTCGCAGGACAGCCGGCCGCCCGGCGGCAGGTCGACCGCGGCCTTGGGCGCGACGAACAGGCCCCAGACGAGCGCCGCCAGCCCGGGCGCGCCCAGTCCGAGCAGGATCGCGGCAGCACCGTCGTGCTCGGCGAAGCCCCAGTAGCCGAGCGCCGCTAGCGCCGCCAGCTCGAGCGCGAAGCGCAGGGTCAGGTTGGCGTAGCGCAGGGCATCCACCGGGCCAGCATCGCAGGCCCGCCGGGCGGCCGCCAACGGTTGGGCGTATCGTCCGCCCGGTGAGCGACCAGCGCGTGCAGGAGTTCTGGGCCCGGTTCGTCGTGGAGACCGGCGTCGACGGCGAGCACACCGCATTCGGCTTCGGGAGCGACGCCGAGATGGCGACCGAGCTGGGGCTGCTCGTCCGCGACGGCCCCAAGCGGGCCACGGCCAGCCTCCGATCATGGTACGAGCAGGACGGGGAGCCGATGCCGCAGCCGGGCGACCTGAGCGTGGTGCTCGACGGCCACGGCGACCCGCTGTGTGTGATCCGCACCACGACGGTCGAGGTGCGGCGGTTCGCCGACGTAGACGAGGAGTTCGCCTGGGAGGAGGGGGAGGGCGACCGCAGCCTCGACCACTGGCGAACCGTCCACCAAAGCTTCTTCGCCGCCGAGGGGCGGCCGGTCGACGACAATTCCGAGATCGTGCTGGAGCGGTTCGAGCTGCTGTGGCAGCCGGGCGGCTGAACCCGCGGGTCAGCCGTCGCCGTCCAGGCAGAGCGCGGCCAGGTCGATTCCATACACCGGGCTGATCGTCACGCAGCCCAGCCGTGCCGACAGGAACACGTGGTCGACCTGGTCAGCGTAGGCCGCCCACGGAGCCGGCCCGCGCAGCATCGCGCCCTCCAGCCTGGCGTAGGCGTCATATCGGCCCCTGGCAGCGTCCAGGCCGTCGGCTGCCTGCTCCTGCGCCTTCCAGGCGGGATCGGCGAAGCCGGTCGGCTCCGGCACGTACCCCGGCTGACCGAACATGGCCGTACCGAGCATGTTGTGCGGATCGAATTCGTCGACGTACCAGGCGGCGTCGCGGATGTCGAAGCCCGGCCCGGCGGCATATTGATCCTCGAACTTGCGGACGCGAAGCTCGATCCCCACGGCGCTCAGGTTCGCGCTCAGGATCCGGGCCCGCTGTGAGCAATCGGCGGCGTCGCAGGTGTAGAGGGTGAGCGTCGGATGGCGGCCGTGCAGGAGCGCCGTGGCGTGGGCGACTTCGGGGCCGTCCAGCGGGTAGACGTGGCCTTCTGACCTGCCCGGCATGCCCGGTGGCAGGTAGTGGTCGTCCGGCGTGCGCCCGTTGACGGCGGCCAGCGCCGGACGGTCGAGGGCGTAGCTGATGGCGCGGCGGACGGTGGCGTCCTGAAGCGGGCCGTCCAGCGAGTTGAGCTGGAAGAAGGCCGCTCCGCGATCGGGATAGGTCAGGTACTTCGGCTTGCCCGCTGCGGCGGCGGCGTAGTCGTGAGCGATTTCGGTCTGCGGGGACAGCCCCTGTCCCTCGACCTCGTACACGCCGTCGAACGTGCCCTTGATCACCCGGCTGGCGGCGGTGCCGGTGTCGACGTCGATGTTCCACACGATGGCGTCGAGCCGGTGCGGCCGCGTCCCGTGATAGTTCGGGTTGCGCTTCATGATCACGTACCAGTCGTGGAGTGCCAGGTAGTACGGACCGGCCGAGGGCATCGGGCCGTCGATCTTGCGCATCGGGGTGCCGTCCGGCACGACGCTGAAGTAGCGCATGGCCAGCACTGCCGGCAGGTCAGGCACGGGCCTGGTCAGCCGCAGAATGATCGAGTCGCCGGCAACCCGTACCCCGGCCAGGTGGTCGGTCTTGCCGTTGGCGTAGTCGTCGGCGCCCACCAGCTCGGGCAGGATGAACATGCCCGGCGGCGACTCTCCCATCTCCGGGGAATACGCACGCTCGATCGAGTGGCGGACGGTCTCCGCGGTGACCGGCTGGTTCGAGGGCGGGGAGAATCGGAACCCGGGCCGGATCTGGATCGTCACGGTGAGGCCGTCCGCCGACGCCTGCGGCGGGCCGGCGGCGATCTCGGGCGCCGGGATGCCGGCGTCCGGCCCGCCGTCGGGGTAGTTGTAGAGCTTGGCCCACATGGCGTAGCCGACGGTGTCGCCCAGCCGCGAGAAGCCGGTGCTGGGATCGGTCTCGCCGTCCAGCCAGTCCTCGCGGATCGAGAACGTGGCCACCTTGCCGGTGATTCCCTTCAGCTCGTCCCACGGGCTTGCCACCAGGCCGACGATCACCCGCCCGTTGAGCATGGTCAGCCCGGTCGGCGCGTGGCCGACCGAGAAGGTCTCGGTGCGGCTCGTCGTGACGTCGACGCGGGTGACCGTGCCGGCCTTTGCGTTGTCGACCCAGACGGCACCGCCGGCCTGCTCGACGTTCTGCAGTCCCGCGCGCACCGGGATGGTGCCGGCGATGGTGCCACTGGTGTCGTCCAGCTTGATCACGCTGCCGTCCGAGTTGTTGATCACCCAGTCGAATCCGCCGGACGAGGCCAGGTCATACAGCCAGGGGTGGAGGTTCGCCACCCAGATCCGCTCCTTGGTGGCGGGGTCGAGCTTGACCACCTTGCCCAGGTTGGATGCCAGCACGTAGAGGCCGGTCGCGGTGTGGACGACCCCGTGCGCCCAGGGGATCGGCAGCTTGTCGACCACCTTGCCGCTGGCCGCGTCGATCTCCAGCACCCGCCGCTCGCCCTGCGCCACCCACACCGAGCCGCCGGCGACGGTGATGCCGGTGGCGCCGGTCGGCCATCCCGGCTCGACGTCGGTGGGCAGGTCGATCCGTTGGGTGGTGGTGAACGCGGGATCGACCTTGACGATCGATGGCTGGCTGTCGAGGGTGACCCAGACGGCTCCGGCGCCGACGGCCAGCGCGCCCCCGTCGCCGCCGATCGCGATCCGCTGCGCCACCTGCCACGTCCTGGGATCGATCTTCACCAGGGTGCCGCCCTTGACCACTGCCCAGATGGCCCCCTCGCCCTCGACCACGTCGTAGATGTCGCCGCCGATCGGGATCGGCTTCACCAGCTCGTGGCTTCGCATGTCGAACACACCCACCGATCCCGGTTGGATCTGCGATGCCAGCGCCGGCTCGGCCGAGCCGTCCCGGCCGATCACGATGGCCCCGGCGACGAGCGCCAGCAGCCCGGCGGCCACCGCCGCCGGAACCAGCCAGCGCCGTCCCTGGGCCCGCCGCCGCAGCCGCCGGCGGAGGGCGTCGCCGCGCTGTGCCGGCACAACCTCGACCACCCGCACCGGCTTCTCGATCCCCTTCAGCCGCTCGATCCTGCCGTGCAGGTACCGGACTCCCTCGACGCTACGGGCGAGGTGGGTGACCGCCTCGCTGGCCAGCACCTGGCCCGGCTCGGCGATCGAGCAGAGCCGGGCCGCCATGTTCAGCGCGCCGCCCCGGTAGCCGGCGCCGACCGGCACCGCCTCTCCGGCGTCGAGCCCGATGCCCACGCCGCGCTCCAACCCCTGGGCGTCCACCAGCTCCTGGATCGCCAACGCCGCCCTCAGCGCTCCGCGCGCGGTCTCGAACACGACCAGGGCCTCATCGCCCCGCAGCTCGATCAGCCGGCCCTCGTGCGCGGTGACCGCCCGACGCACCAGCTCGGCGAACGTGGCGGCCAGCGCGGCGGCCGCCTCGTCGCCGTACTGCTGGGTGTAGCGGGTGTAGCCCCGCACGTCGCAGATCAGGAACGTGCGCAGGATGGCGGCCCGTGGCGGCGTCGCGGTGACCTGGCCGCCGCCGACGGCAGACCGGGCATCGGCCGTCAGCTCGGCACAGGTCGCGTAGCGCTCGTCGGGATTCTTCGCCATCGCCTTGGCGATCACCCGGTCGAGGGCCTCTGGCAGGTCGGGGCGGAGGGCGGACACCGACGGCGGCGGCTCCCGAAGGTGGGCGAACACGACGGCCAAGTCGTTCTCCCGGGGGAACGGCGCCCGGCCGGTGAGCGCCTCGAACAGCACGCAGCCGAGCGCATAGACGTCGGCCCGGCCGTCCACCTCGACGCCCTGGATCTGCTCGGGGGCGATGTAGTCGACGGTGCCGGCGAACCCGCTGCCGCGGGTCAGACTGTTGACGGTGGCCGCGTGCTTGGCCAGGCCGAAGTCGGCCAGCCACGCCCGCTGACCCTCGACCAGCACGTTGCCCGGCTTGACATCGCGATGGATAAGGCCGGCCTGGTGGGCGGCATCGAGGGCCGCTCCCACCTGCTCGACCACCGCGATCGCCTCGCCGGCCTCCAGCCGCCCGTGCTGCTCGATCCGCTCGCGCAGGTCGGTCTCCACCCGGCGCATGGCCAGAAACAGAGTTCCCTCCGACTCCCCGGCGGCATAGATGGGCACGATGCCTGTGTGCTCGAGGCCGGCCGCGATCCGCGACTCGCGCAAGAACCGCTCGCGGAACCGGGGGTCACGGGCCAGGTCGGGGGCGAGCAGCTTGAGCGCCACGGGGCGGTCGAGCGCCTCGTCCCGGGCGAGATACACCGTGCCGGTCGCGCCGCGGCCGAGCACCCGTTCCACCCGGTACCCGGACAGCACCGTCCCCTCGGGGATCTCGATGCCCATCTCGTCCATCTCCTTCTGGACGCCACATAGCGGACGAATCTTCCGGCGAGCCAGCGGCTCGCCAACCGCCCGCCGGGCGACCCCCGGTGCCCGCGCTGGCGGTGATCGACTCGGCGCGACCCGCTGCGTGGCAGGCAGGATGCTGCGATAGTCCGCGCCAGCCAGAACAGGAGGAAGCCATCGTGGACACCCTGCCCCGCACCGAGGGCCACATCCCGTTTCGCGGACACAGCACCTGGTACACCGTGGTCGGCGAGGCGGAGGAGCCCGGCAAGCTGCCGCTGCTGTGCCTGCACGGCGGGCCCGGCGGCGCCCACGACTACCTCGAGAGCGTGGGCGAGCTGGCCCGCACCGGGCGGCGGGTGATCCTCTACGACCAGCTTGGCTGCGGCCGCTCACCCGCGCCCTCCGACCCCGGCATGTGGACGGTGGAGCTGTTCGTGGAGGAGGTGGACGTGGTGCGAGAGGCGCTCGGCCTCGACCGGCTGCACATGCTCGGCCAGTCGTGGGGCGGGATGCTGGGCATGGAGTATGCGCTCACCCACCCGCCGGGGATGGCGAGCCTGGTGATCTGCGATTCCCCGGCCAGCATTCCCCAGTGGGTGTCGGAGGCTAACCGGCTGCGGGCGGAGCTGCCCGCCGAGGTGCAGCAGGCGCTGCTTCGCCACGAGCGGGCGGGGACGACCGCCGACCCGGAGTACGAGCAGGCCTGCAGGGTGTTCTACGACCGCCACGTCTGCCGCGTGCCCTGGACCGACGGCGTCACCCGGTCGTTCGCCCAGATGCCCAACGAGGTCTACATGACGATGAACGGGCCGAGCGAGTTTCACTGCATCGGCACGCTCAAGCAGTGGGACATCACCGGCCGATTGGGCGAGATCGACGTCCGGACGCTGGTCATCAGCGGGCGGTACGACGAGGCGACGCCGCTGATCGCGCGCACCGTGCAGGAAGGGATTCCCGGCGCCCGCTGGGTGCTGTTCGAAGAGAGCTCGCACATGCCGCACGTCGAGGAGCCGGAGCGGTTCCAGCAGGTGGTCGGCGACTTTCTGGCCGAGGTGGAGGCCGCGTGAGCGCGGTTGCCGCCCGGGAGGGGACGATCCCGTTCCGCGGGTTCGAGACCTGGTACCGCGTCGTCGGCGAGGATACACCGGGCAAGCTGCCGCTGCTCTGCCTGCACGGCGGGCCCGGGTCGGGGCACGATTATCTGGAGCCGATGGAGGATCTGGCCACGGGGCGGCGGGCGATCTTCTACGACCAGCTGGGCTCGGGCCGCTCGCCGGCGCCGCCCGACCCGTCGCGGTGGACGATCGAGCTGTACCTGGACGAGCTGGCGGCGGTGCGCGAGGCGCTGGGGCTGGAGCGGATCCACCTGCTCGGCCAGTCGTGGGGCGGCATGCTCGCTCTGGAGTACATGCTGACCAGGCCAGCCGGCGTCGAGAGCCTGCTGCTCTGCGACACGCTGGCCTCGACACCGCTGTGGATCGCCGAGACCAGCCTGCTGCGCGCCGAGCTGCCCGCCGACGTCCGCGAGGTGCTCGACCGCTGCGAGCGCGACGGCACGACCGAGGGCCAGGAGTACCAGGACGCCTGCCAGGCGTTCAGCGACCGCCACCTCTGCCGGGTGATCCCCAATCCGGACTGCGTCAAGCGATCGCTGGAGGGGATGCCGAACGAGGTCTACCTGACCATGTGGGGGCCGAGCGAGTTCTACGCCACCGGCTCGCTGCGCGACTGGGACGTCACCGACCGGCTGGGCGAGCTGGAGCTGCCGACCCTGATCCTGAGCGGCCGCCACGACGAGTCGACGCCAGCCGTCTCCGGCGCACTCCAGCGGGGGATCGCCGGCTCCCAGTGGGTCGTGTTCGAGGACAGCTCGCACGTGCCGCACGTCGAGGAGCCGGAGCGGTTCCTGGAGGTGGTCTCCGGCTTCCTGGCACAGGTGGAGGCCGGCGGGTAGAATTGGACGCGTACCTCACGGGGGCGACCAGGTTTCGACACGGTCGACTTTTCGTTGAGGGCTGCAAGCCGAGGTTCCAGGTGGCCTCGTAAAACCCTGGACTTTAGTAAGTGCGGATAACGAACTCGCACTCGCCGCCTAGACACTAGGTGACGCGCCGGCCCCTCAAGCCCGCGGGAGGGATTGCCGGCGACAGCAGCGGGCTTACCGTCCGGCGGAACGCCTCCGCCGCCGTCCGGGACATCGAAGATGGGCTAGTCCGCGCGGTGGCCCGTCTGGGGGCAGCCGCAGGGCGAATACCAATCCCAGACTACGCTTGTAGACGCTTTCAACGTGCGGTCGTGGACGCGGGTTCGATTCCCGCCGCCTCCACTTTTTGGCTTAACCATGCGGTTTGCGGGCACCTGTTAGTGGAATCGAACCACGGCAAAGCGCGGTGGTTCGTTCCCTATGCTAGCGATATGTTGGGCCGTCGCTGCGGCCGTGGCTCAATGGTGCGCTCTGATAAATTTGCGTCAAGTCACTTTTGATCTGGGCCGCCTCTCGGTACTCTTCGCCTGTGGTCGAT
>Ga0207708_10000737_pt1 | contig 24533 bp, 26 predicted proteins | sample KBSK5101metaG_FD_184340 | JGI IMG/M metagenome (GOLD analysis project Ga0207708, IMG submission 184340) | Corn, switchgrass and miscanthus rhizosphere microbial communities from Kellogg Biological Station, Michigan, USA - KBS K5-10-1 metaG... | ecosystem: Host-associated > Plants > Roots >...
CGGGCTCGTCGGGCAGGAACGTCGACCCGACGGCGGACACGCCGCCCGCGGTCACGATCGAGAAGATCGGCTCCATGCCGCCCCCAGAGCCGATCAGCGCCTCGATCCCGGCCTGCTCGAGCACGTGCCTCGGCGGCTCGGGGAGCCGCACCTCGACGTTCACGCCCCACGTCGGCGCAAGATAGGTGTCAGGCACCTTTCTTGCGAGGCGCGTCGTCCAGGGGCCGGCCGCGAGCGCGACGGCCCCGGCCGGCTCGGCTCCCGCGGCCGTGCGCACGCCGGTCGCGCGCCCGTCCTGGACCTCGACGGCCTCGACGGCCTCGCCGATCCGCAGCTCGGCGCCGGCCGCGCGCGCCCGCTCGGCCCAGGCCTGCGTCGCCGAGGCGGGCGGGACCGGGCGGCCGGTCTCGAGCCGGTACGCGTAGAGGCCCTCGCCGACGCCCGGCTCGGCGGCGCGCAGCGCGTCGCCCTCCAGCCACTCCGGCGCGACCTCGGGGAAGCGGGCGGCGAGCTCGCCGCACTCGCGCCGCAGCGGCTCCGGGTCGTCGGAGAGCACGAGCGCGCCGACCGGCTCGGCCGGATGGTCGAAGCCGTGGCCGAGCGTCTCGTAGAGCGCCAGCGAGCGCTCGTGCACGGCGACCAGCGCCTCGTCGAGCGGGTGCTGGAGCACGCCGGAGTTGCGCCCGGAGGCGCCCGCGGCGATCGCCTCGCGCTCGTACAGGCGCACGCTCGCGCCGGCCTCGGCGAGCAGCGCGGCGAGCGCCGCGCCCACGATCCCGCCGCCGGCGATCGCGACGTCGGGGGCGCTCACGGGTCGGGGACGTCGGGGCCGCCGGAGAGCTCCTGCGCGAGCACCAGCGCCTCGTCGAGCGAGATCTCCGAGTTCGCGGCCAGCCAGCACGCGATCGGCGCGGCACGGCGCTCGGAGGCGTGGGCGGCGACGGAGGCGAGCTTCAGCACGACTTCCTGCTGCTCTGCGGTCGGCGGCGGCTGCCCGAGGGCGGCTGCGAGGGCCTCGATCCACTGTTCGGCGGACGGCGGCACCGTGCCCAGCCTAGCGGCGGCGGCCAGCTCGCCCGGCGTGTTGACGCCGAGCAGCGCCTCGCGCGGCGCGCCCAGCTCGGCGGCCTGCAGCGCCGCCAGCGCCTCGCGCGCCGGCGCCTCGCGGGCGAGCGCGTCGCGCAGCACCGGCAGCGCCGACGGCTCGTAGCGGCCGGGGAACGGATGGTCGAGCCGCGCCGCCGCGATCCCGTCGGCGGCGGCCAGCCGCGCGAGCAGCTCCGGCCCGACGTGCGGCATGTCGCAGGCCACCGCGACCACGGGCCGCCCGTCCGCCTGCTCGAGCGCGAACACCAGTCCCGCGAGCGGATGCGTGGGCTCGTCGGGCTCGATCCACACGGGCACCGCGAGCGGCGGCAGCGGCGTCGAGGCCTTGGCGACCACGACGGCCTCCAGGCCCGCCTCGCGGGCGGCCTCCAGCGGCCACTCGACGAGCGGCATCCCCTCGAGCTCCGCGACCGGCTTGGCGCCTCCGAGCCGCCGGCCGCGCCCGCCCGCGAGCACGGCCACGAGCGCCGGCGCGCTCACCCGCCGACGGCTTCCGGCCCGAGCAGCTTGCGCAGCTTGACCTGCAGCTGCAGCGGTGAGAACGGCATCGAGAGCCGCTCGTCGGCGCCCGCCGCGGTCACCTCGCGGTCGGCGGCCTGGGCGAAGTCCACGAGCAGCAGCACCTTGGCGTCGCGCGTGAGCGCGTCGTCGCGCAGCGACCCGACCGCGCTCCCGGCCGCCAGCCCGGCGCCCACGTGGTCGAGGATCACCAGATCCGGGCGTTCCTCGCGCGCCCGCTCCACGAGCGCGCCGCCCTGGTCGGCCTCGATCACGTCGACGCGATCCCCCAGCGCCAGCCGCGCGACGGCGCGCGTGTTCGCGTCGACGCCGCCCAGCAGCACCCGCGGCCGCCGCGCCGCCGCGGCCGCGTCGCGCATGCCCTCGATCGCCTCGCCGACCTCGGCACGACCGCTGTTGCCGCCGATCACGCTGCTCTCGCGCGCCCCGCGCGGGGCGGAGGTGTCGAGCGGGCCGGCGGCGTCGATCGCGCCGCGCGCGGCGTTGACGAGGTCGGTGCAGGTCGGGAAGCGCCGGTCGGGCGACTTGTCGAGCGCCTTGGCGATCACGCCGTCGAGCCCGGCGGCGAGCTCGGGCCGCTGCGCGGTCAGCTTCGGCGGCGGCTCGGAGAGGTGCGCGTAGATGACCGCCACGTCCGTGTCGCGCGAGTAGGGCACCTGGCCGATCAGGCAGTGGTAGAGCAGGCAGCCGAGCGAGTACACGTCGCTGCGGGCGCTGACCTGGCCGCCCTCGATCTGCTCGGGCGCGACGTAGTGGATCGTGCCGACGACGTCGCCGGCGCGCGTGAGCTCGGTGTGCGTCCCGTCCGTGCGCTTGGTGAGGCCGAAGTCGGTCAGGAACGCCGTGCGGCCCTCGATCAGCACGTTGGCGGGCTTGACGTCGCGATGGATCAGCCCCTGCGCGTGGGCGGCGTCGAGCGCGGAGGCGACCTGGCGGATCACGTCGATCGCCCGGTACGGCCGCAGCCGGCCGTCCTTGCGCAGCACCGCGGCCAGGTCCTGGCCCTCGATGTACTGCATCGCCAGGTAGAGGATCCCGTCGACCTCGCCGGCGTCGTAGACCGTGACGATGTTCGGGTGCTGCAGCGCGGCGGCGATCCGCGCCTCGCGGGTGAAGCGCTCGCGGAAGCCCTCGGACTCGGCGAGATCGGGCGCGATGATCTTGATCGCCGCGCGCCGCCGGAGGTTGAGGTGCTCCGCGCGGTACACCACGCCCATGCCGCCGCGGCCCACGCGCTCCTCGATCCGGTAGCCCGCGATGACCTTGCCGATCCGCGGGTCGTCGGTCCTGTCCGCCATGATGCCCCGATTATGGACGCCCTGCATGGTCTGAGGGTCCTCGTCGCCGGTGAGGACCCCAAGACGCTCGACGCCGCGCGCACCGGACTGACCGCCGAGGGCGCCCACATCCGGGTCTGCGACGCCGATCCCGGCTCGGTCGTGGCGGCCGTCGCGAGCGATCCGCCCGATGCCGTCCTGGCGCTCGACGAGAGCGAGGAGCGCCTGCGCGCCGGGCTGGATCCGCTCGGGCTGATGATCGGCCCGCCCGTCGTCCCCGTCCTGGACGTCGTCGGCCCGCGCGACCCGTTCGACGCGATCGCCGCGCGCCGGCTGAGCGCGCTCGTGCAGCTGCACGCCCTGCGCGAGCGGGCCGCCGAGCTCGAGGGCGTGATCGCCGCCCAGGCGGTCTCGCGCCGCCGGGAGCTCGAGGCCGCGCAGGTCGACGGCCTGCGCCGGCTCGCGCTGGCGGCCGAGTACCGCGACGACAACACGCACGAGCACACGGAGCGCGTCGGCCACATGGCGGCGCAGCTCGCCCGCGGCGTGGGCCTCGGCGACCGGATGGTGTGGCTCGTCCGCGAGGCGGCGCCGCTGCACGACCTCGGCAAGATCGCGATCCCCGACTCGATCCTGCTCAAGCCCGGCAAGCTCTCCGACGGCGAGTACGAGGTCGTCAAGACCCACGCGCTGCTCGGCGCGCGGGTGCTCGCCGGGGCGGAGTCGGAGCTGCTCGAGGTCGCCGACAAGATCGTCCGCCACCACCACGAGCGCTGGGACGGCGGCGGCTACCCGGACGGGCTGGCCGGCGACGAGATCCCCGCCGTGGCGCGGATCACGGCCGTCGCGGACGTCTTCGACGTGCTCGTGCACGAGCGCCCGTACAAGGACTCCTGGACCGTCGAGGCGGCGGCGGAGGAGATCCGCAAGGGCGCCGGCACGCAGTTCGACCCGGCGGTCGTGGAGGCCTTCGACGCACTCGGCCCGGCCGGCTGGCGGCCCGAGGTGCAGCCCCTCTAGGCAACGACTTGCGTGCGGTGGGACCATCGGTGGACCACGCCGAAGGGAGCTGCGATGGAGTCCTCAACGCCCACCCGGGTGCTCGTCGTCGCCAACCGCACCGCCGCCACGCCGGCGCTGATCGAGGCGGTCCGTGAGCGGGCCGGCCGGGGTCCGTGCGCGTTCACGCTGCTGGTGCCGCACACGGCCAGCGGCCTGCATCGCGTCGTCGACCCCGAGGATCAGGGCCAGAACGAGGCCGAGGAGACGCTCGAGCTGGCGGTGCCGCTGCTCGAGAAGGCGGCCGGCGCGCCCGTCGAGGGGATCGTCGGGGACCCGGAGCCGCTGGCCGCGATCCAGGACGCCGTGAACCTGCACGGGTTCGACGAGCTGATCATCTCGACGCTGCCGAAGCGCTTCTCGCGCTGGCTGCGGCTCGACCTGCCCCACAAGGCGGCCGGGCTCGGCCTGCCCGTGACCACCGTGACGGCCGAGGGCAGGGAGACGGCTAGCGTCTAGGGGGTGTCCCCGTTCTGGATCTGGATGCAGGTGCTGATCGTGATCTGCGTGCTCGCGAGCATCACGATCGCGATCGTCAAGCTCTGAGCCGCTAGCGCTTGAAGCGGCCGAGCAGCGAGCGCTTGCGCGGCAGGGGCGGGCGGGGCGGCAGCTTCTCGCCCGCCAGGATCGCGGCCGGGACGCCGTCGGTCATCCAGTCGAACAGCGCCCGCGGGTCCTCGTAGCGGCGCTCGAGCGCCTCCAGCGCGCAGTGCAGGTCCGGCGGGCGCCCGTCGGCGCCGTGGGCGTCGGAGGCGATCACGTGGGCGTGGTCGCGCTCGAGCATCTCGAAGGAGACCTTGCGCACGATGTCGCCGAAGCGGCCCGCGAACGAGGTCGACGTGATCTGCGCGAGCGCGCCCATCCCGACCAGCCGCTCGAGCGCCCGCGGGGAGCGCATGAAGGTGGGGGAGCGCTCGGGGTGGGCGAGCAGGATCCGCAGGCCGCGCTGTTGCAGGGCGGCCACGATCGGCTCCATCGGCGGCGCCTGCGGGGACAGCGGGCACTCCAGCAGCAGCCACGGGCCGCCGCCCAGCGTGAGCGCGCGCAGGCCCGCCTCGTCCAGGCCGTCGACGCGCGCGATCGAGACCTCCCCGCCCTGGACGACCTCGAGCGGGATGCCCTCCTCGCGCAGCCGCGCCGCCACCTGCTCGCGGGCGAGGGCGAGGTCCTCCGGCAGCAGCGCGAAGCCGCGGTTGACGTGCGAGGTCGCCGCGAGCACGCGCGTGCCGCCGGCGACCGCCGCGGCGGCCATGTCGGCGCTGTCCTCGAGCGTCGCCGGCCCATCGTCGAGGCCGGGAAGGATGTGCGCGTGGAGGTCGATCACCCCGCGTATGATCGCGCGTCGCATGTTCCGCTCGATCGTGGTCGGCACCGACGGCTCTGACACGGCGCGCCAGGCGGTGCGCGAGGCGGTCGAGCTGGCCGCGACGCTGGGGGCCTCGATCGAGCTCGTGAGCGCCTACGAGCCGGTCGCCGGGCAGCGGCTGCGCGAGGAGGCGCGCGAGGCGCCGCGCGACCTGCAGTGGATGGTCAACGTCCGCGAGGACGTCGAGGCGACCCTCCGCGAGGCGGCCGCCGAGGTCGAGGCGGCCGGCGTGCCGGTGCGGACCTACGCCCGCGAGGGCGACGCCGCCGATGCGATCCTCGACGTCGCCGAGGAGCGCGGCGCCGACCTGATCGTGGTCGGCAACAAGGGCATGACCGGCGCCAAGCGGTTCCTGCTGGGCTCCGTGCCCAACAAGATCTCCCACCACGCGCCCTGCAGCGTGCTGATCATCCGGACCGCGCCCTGAGCGGGGCTACGGCGTGACGGCGCGGGCGGCGTCGAGCAGCCCGTAGCCGTAGCGGAAGTCGGGACCGGCGGGCCCGAGGTCGCGCGCCGTGACCTTCAGCCGCTCCTCGATCGCCTCGGGCGACGGGTTGGGGCCGATCACGCCGGAGGCGATCACGAGCGCGGCGGCGGCGCTGACGTGCGGGGCGGCCATCGAGGTGCCCGTGTAGCGGCCGGGCAGGCCGAAGCGGCTGAGCGAGCCGTCGAAGGTCATCTGGTAGATGCTGCCGGCGGAGCCGCGGTCGGGCTGGCAGTTCGCGTCGCCCGGGATGCGCGCGTCGCGCCCGCCGCCCGGGGCGACGATGTCGAGGCTCGCGCCGGTGTTGGAGTACCAGGCGAGGCAGTTGCGCTTCGTCGAGGCGCCGACCGAGAGCACCTCGTCGGCGCGCGCCGGATAGGCGATGCTGCGCCCGCCCTCGTTGCCCGAGGCGCCGACGACGAGGACGCCCTTGCGGCGCGCGTAGCGCAGCGCGGCGAGGATGTCGGGGATCTCCGCGCGCGTGACCTGCGTGCCGAACTCGAACGAGAGGTTGATCACGTCGGCGCCGTGTGCGGCGGCCCAGCGGATGCCGGCCGAGATCGCGACGCTGTCGCCCTCGCCCACCCGGTCGAGCACGCGCACCGGCATGATCCGCGCGCCGTAGGCCAGGCCCGTGACGCCGACGTTGTCGCCGGTGCCCTCGCCGATCGTGCCCGCGACGTGCGTGCCGTGCCCGTTCTCGTCGTTCGGGCGCCGGTCGTCGTCGACGAAGTCGTAGCCCCGCACGAAGTCGCCGTCGCGGAAGTCGGGCGAACGGCGGCAGGTGACCGTGCGGGCGGAGTTCGAGCGGGCCGAGCGCGGGCAGCGGCCGCGGTCGGAGTAGGCGACGCCGGTGTCGAGCACGGCGACGGTCACGCCGGTGCCGCCGGGGCGGCCGACGTCGATCATCCGCTGCCACGCGTCGGGCGCGTTGACGCCGGTTCCCGCCAGGAAGTTCCACTGCAGCTGCTGCCAGCCGCCCGGGACGGCGGCGCGGCCGGGATCGGCCGGGATGAAGCCGGTCACGCGCGCGACCGGGTTCGGGGCCGCCGTTGCGACCTCGGGCCGGGCGCGCAGCTCGCGCAGCGTCTCGGCCGTCGACTGCCCGTCGCGGATCTTCAGCACGCGGGTCCGCGGGGCGAACGCGCGCGGCCGGCCGACGCCGGTCTCCCGCTGCACGGCGGCCCGCGCCGCGCGGTCGGCGGAGCGCTTGTAGCGCACGACGACCTCGCCGGAGACGTAGCTCGCCCGGGCGACCGGGCCCTTGGAGGCGGCCGCCGCGGACGGCAGCGCCAGCCCCGCGAGGAGCGGGAGCAGCAGGAGGGGGATTCGACGGTTCGGCGTCATTCAGGGGCCAGGGCGAGACGCCGGGGTGGCGGATACGCGGACGTAGAACAGTCTCCGCGCCCAGAAGTTTCACGACAACCCCAGATTCGTGCCGGAACTGACAACTTAGAAGCCGTGACCGACGGCGTCCAATCCGACGACGAGCGCTTCATGCGGCTCGCGCTGGCCGAGGCGGAGCGGGCGCTCGAGCACGACGACGTCCCCGTCGGGGCGGTCCTGGCGCATGCCGGCGAGGTCGTCGGGGCCGGCCACAACGAGCGCGAGCTGCGCCAGGACCCCAGCGCCCACGCCGAGATGCTGGCGCTGCAGGCGGGCGCGCGGGCGCTCGGATCCTGGCGCCTGCTGGACACCGTCCTCTACGTCACGCTCGAGCCGTGCGCGATGTGCGCGGGCGCGATCGTGCTCGGCCGGGTCCCGCGCGTCGTCTACGGCACCGCCGACCCGAAGGCCGGCGCCGCCGGCAGCGTGCTCGACATCCTCGCCGAGCCCCGCCTCAACCACCGCCCGGCGGTCGAGGGCGGCCTGCTCGCGGACGAGTGCGCGGGGCTGCTGCGAGCGTTCTTCGCCGCACGTCGCTAGCCTGTCTGACCGCGCCCGGGGCGCCCGCGGAGGGGTGCGAGAGTGGCTGAATCGGGCGGTCTCGAAAACCGTTGTGTGGGTAACCCCTGCACCGAGGGTTCGAATCCCTCCCCCTCCGCCTTTGGGCTAGATTGCGCCGTCCATGGACGACGGCATGCTCACGCGCCTCGCCGATCTCGCGATCGGCTTCGGCTGCAACCTGCAGGAGGGGCAGATCGTCGCCATCAGCGGCGAGCCCGGCAAGGAACGGCTGATCCGCGCGCTCGCCGAGAGCGCCTACAAGCGCGGCGCGAAGTTCGTGGACGTCGGCTGGTTCGACCCCTACGTCAAGCGCGCGCGGATCCAGTACGCGGCCGAGGACACGCTCGACTTCGTCCCGCCGTGGATCGGCGGGCGCGTGCTCGAGCTCGGGGAGCAGCACGCGGCGCGCGTGGCGCTCTCGGGCCCCGTCGCGCCGGGCCTGCTCGAGGACCTCGACCCGGTGCGCGCCGGCCGCGACCGGCTCCCGTCGGTCAAGGAGGCGGGCAAGGTCGTCAACGACCGCACGACCAACTGGACGATCGTGCCGTGCACGACGGTCGAGTGGGCCGAGCTCGTGCATCCGGACCTCTCCGGCGAGGAGGCGCTCGCCAAGCTCGACGAGCAGATCGTCCACGTGCTGCGCCTCGACGAGGACGATCCGATCGCGGCCTGGAAGCAGCGCGCGGACACGCTCGTCTCGGCCGCCGGCACGCTCACCGGGCGAGGCTTCGACGCCCTCCACTACGAGGGGCCGGGCACCGACCTGACGATCGGCCTGCTGCCCGGCGCGAGGTGGGAGGCGGCCCGCTTCGAGACCGTCGACGGCGTCGTGCACATGCCGAACCTCCCGACGGAGGAGGTCTTCACCTCGCCCGACCCGTTGCGCGCGGACGGGCACGTGACCTCCACCAAGCCGCTCGTGCTGATCGACGGCACCGTCGTGCGCAACCTGCGCGTGCGCTTCGAGGGCGGCCGCGCCGTCCAGGTCGACGCCGACTCCGCCCAGGACGTCATGCGCACGATCGTCGGCCGCGACGAGGGCGCCGCCCGCCTCGGCGAGGTCGCGCTGGTCGACGGCGAGGGCCGCATCGGCCGGCTCGACACCGTCTTCTACGACACGCTGCTCGACGAGAACGCGGCCAGCCACATCGCGCTCGGCCAGGGCTTCCCGTTCCTCGCGGAGGACTCGGAGTCCGAGGTCAACGAGAGCGCGATCCACATCGACTTCATGATCGGCTCCGAGGAGCTGAAGATCACGGGCATCACCGCCGACGGCGAGCGGGTGCCCGTCCTGCACCGGGGCGCCTGGCAGATCTAGGCGCGTTACCCTTTCCGCCGCTCCAACCTGGAGAGGTGCCGGAGCGGCTGAACGGGCACGATTGGAAATCGTGTGACGGGGGTCAACCTCGTCCGAGGGTTCGAATCCCTCCCTCTCCGTCAGAGCGGCGCCAGGATCCGGGCCGCCAGCTCGGGCGGGCACCCGCGATCGACGAGGTTGAGCAGGTCGTGCAGGTCGACGTCGCCCCGGTCGGCGAGCTCGCTTGCGAGGGCCCGCTCGAAGCCCGCCTGCTCGAGGACGTGGCGCCGCCAGTCGCTGACCTCGCGGTCGACGCGGCCACCTGGCGATCGGTGCAGATCCGGCTCCATGACATCGTTGGCGCCGGAGCCGGCTGCCGTCTTACCCCGTCGGGCGCGTGCCGTCGCCCGCGACGAGCTCGCGCAGGCTCTCGTGGTCCTCGTGGCAGGCCGGGCAGCCCTGCAGGTGCGCGCGCATGCCCGGGAGCCGGGCGTCCGCGTCCTCACCTGCGACCTCGAGGTCGACGTACTGGTCGAGCAGCTCGAAGCACTCGTCGCAGCTCACCTCGGGGTCCGCGGGTCCGAGCAGGCGCCCGATCAGGGCCCGGTCCGGATGGTCGGTGGTCACTGTTCACCTCCCCTGTCGTCGAGGTCGTGTCCGGCGCCGGCGAGCGTCGCGCGGAGCTTGCGCCGGGCATCGTGGAGCGTCTTGTAGAGCGCGCCGCGCGTGGTGGCGAGGCGTTCGGCGAGCACGTCGATCGGGACGCCGTTGAGCGCGAGCGCCGTGAACACCTCGCGCTGGTGAGCCGTCAGCCCGGTCTCGATGGCGCCGGCGATCGCGCGCAGGAGCTCCGCGTCCTCGACGCTCCGCTGGACGCTCGGGGCCGTATCCGCCAGCCGGCGCCAGGAGTCGTCGTCGAGGACGACCTCGCGGCCGTGCCAGGCGCGGCGCCGCGCCTTCACCCCGGCCTCGAGCAGGACGAACTTGTACGCCCATGTCGTGAACCGGCTGGCGCCGCGGAACGTGTCGAGCTTGGCGAGGACCATCGCCAGCGCGTCGTCCGCCGCCTGCGTCGCCAGGTCGTCGAGCTCCGCGTGCGAGACGTGCGCCAGGAGCTCGCGCCGGCGCCGCAGCTCGTGATGCGCGCCCCGCACGAGCAGGGCGTGGAGCTCCGTCAGCGCGGCCTCGCGCGCCGCTCCGGCGGCTCGCAGGCCGTCCAGCAGGCGCTCCGACTCCTCCGCCCGCCCTGCGGCCGGCTTCATCGCCCGCGGTGCATCGGCCGGACCGCGCGCGGCCGGCGCGGCGCCGGCGGTCGCGAGGGCCATGCGCTCAGGCACGCCCGCCTCCGGTCAGCGCCAGGAACTCCTGGCGCGTGCGCGGGTCGTCGCGCAGGCGCCCGTGCAACGCGGACGTCACGGTGCGCGCGCCGGCCTTCTGAACGCCGCGCAGCGACATGCACAGGTGCTCGGCCTCGAGGACGACGCCGACCCCCTGGGGCGCGAGGTGCTCCACGAGCCAGCCGGCGACCTGGGTCGTGAGGCGCTCCTGGACCTGCAGGGAGCGCGCGAACAGGTCCACGACGCGGGCGAGCTTCGACAGCCCGATGATCCGCGCGCCCGGCAGATAGCCGACGTGGGCCACGCCCACGAACGGGAGCAGGTGGTGCTCGCACAAGGAGTGGAACGGTATCCCGGTGGCCACGACGAGCTCGTCGTAGCCGCCGTCGTTGGGGAACGTCGTCGGGCGGAACGGAGCCGGGGTGAGCAGCTCCGCGTACATCCCGGCGATCCGGCGCGGGGTGTCGCGCAGGCCCTCGCTCGCGAGGTCGACGCCGAGCGCGCGGAGCAGGTCGTGGGCGGCCTGCTCGGCGGCGGGCACGTCGATGGCGCCTGCAGGACCCGTCGGCGGGTGCAGGTGGGCGAGTGCGTGGGTCACACCGGGCTTCGCGCGGCCCGCGCGCCGGTTCTTACCTCAGGACTTTCTCGGCCACCACTCCATGTCCATCTCGCTCTCGCCGTCGCCGTCGACGTGCTCTCCGAACGCGAGCAGCTCCATCCCGTCCGGCCCGGCCTCCCAGCCGCGCCACGACTGCGGCTCGACGCGCACGACGTCGTGCGCCGCGACGTCCAGGGTCTCGTCGTCGACCCGGAACGTCCCCGTGCCGGCGAGCACGACATAGGCCTCCTCCATCGAGCGGTGGCGGTGGCCGAACTCCAGCCGCTCGCCCGGATTGACCTTGTAGTGCGCGAGCCCGATCCGCTCCGCGCGGAGTTCCTTGCGCGCGAACCGCGCCTCCTGGCTGGTCAGGCCGTAGCCCTTCGCCTGGTCGTCGAGCTGGTCGAGGTTGATCTTCGTGTAGGCCATGCGGGCAGCGTAGGCGCGGCGCCGCGGCCGTTCTTGGAAAAATGCGACACGGATGGAGGACACCCGCGGCATCCTGCATCCAGGCCAGGTGGGCCGGGTGTTCGAGCTCGAGCGGCCGCCGGTGACGGCGCGCCTGCGCGTCCTGGTGGCGTCGCACTGGTCGGTCACGTGGAGCCTGCCCGCCGGCGAGGCGCGCCGCAGCGAGGTCCTGCCCCACCCGGCGCTGCACCTCGTCGCCGAGCGCGACGGCGTGTGGGTCTACGGCGTCCCGCGCGTGATCGACGCCCGCGTCCTGGAGGGGAGCGGCTTCGCGACCGGCGCGCGCTTCCGGCCGGGGGCGTTCGGCGCGCTCGTGTCCCGGCCGGTGCGCGAGCTGACCGGGCGCCGGGTGGCGGCGGCCGAGGTGTTCGGCGCGCCGGGCGCGGGGCTCGGGCGCGCGGCGGCCGGCGCGGGCGATACGGCGGAGCGCGTGGCGGCGCTGGAGGCGTTCCTGCTCGAGCGGCTTCCCGAGCCGACGGCCGAGGCAGAGCTCGTCCGCACGATCGTCGACGACATCGCCGCGGCGCCGCCCGGCACCGCGGTCGCGGACCTCGCGGCGCGCCACGGCGTCTCCACCCGCACGCTGCAGCGCCTGTTCGCCCGCCACGTCGGGGTCAGCCCGAAGTGGGTGCTGCGCCGGCTGCGGATGCACGACGCGCTCGAGGTGCTCGGCAGCGGCCGCGGCGACACGGACTGGACGCGCTTCGCGCTCGAGCTCGGCTACTTCGACCACGCGCACTTCATCCGCGACTTCCGCGCGGTCGTGGGACGCTCGCCGGCCGAGTATGCGCGCGAGGCCGCCGCCGCGTAGGGCGGTTGCGGCGTTCGCCGGCGCTACGAAGCGGCGGCGACCCGCTCCCCGAGCGTCGAGCGCAGCCGTAGGAACGCGGTGGTGCCGATCAGCGCCGGGATCCAGAACACGATCGCGTGGTAGAGCAGCACGGCCGCGGCGGCGGAGGCCGGGTGCGCGCCGTAGGCGACGAGCGCGGCGACGAGGCCGCCGTCGAGCGCGCCGATGCCGCCGGGGACGGGCACGACGTTGGCGAGGTAGCCGATCAGGAAGGCGAGCGTCACGGCGCCGATCGGGAGCGTCTCGCCGAACGCGCGGAAGCAGATCCAGAGCATCGCGACGTCGGCCCACAGGTAGGCGACCGCGCCGGCCAGGCCGAGCGACGGGCGGCGCAGCTCGGCGCGCGTGGCGGTCACGATCCGGGCCGTCGTGCGCAGCGCGCGGGCCCGCTTGCCCTCGCCGCGCAGCCGGCGCGCGAGCGCGGGCAGCAGCGCGAAGCCGCCGATCACGAGGACGCCGATCACGCCGGGCACGAGCCCGAGCAGCCGCCCCGGCGCGCCCAGCACGCCGGCCGCGACGAGCAGCCCGGCCAGCGCGAGCGTGCCGGCGTTGACCGCGCTCGTGAGCAGGAACAGCACGCCGGAGCGCTCGAGGAAGCGCTTCACCGGCGCGCCCTTGACGTTCGCGATCCAGGCGCCGGCGGCGATCCCGCCCGCGCCGCCCGCCGGCACGACCGCGGTGAAGGCCAGCTCGGTCAGCGCCACGCGCGTCGCCAGCCGTGCCGGCAGGCGCGCGAACACGTGCCGGAAGGCGAGCACGAAGCCCGCGCAGGAGACCAGCTCGAGGCCGATCGCGAGCGCGATCCAGCCCGGGTCGACGCCCTCGATCCGCGCGAGCACGTCGTGCAGGCCCGGGACCGCGAGCACGAGCGCGCCGAGCAGCAGCCCGGCGGCGGCGACCGAGATCATCCCGGTCCACAGCCGGCGCGCCTCGTCGGCGCCCGCGCGCGCGGGCGGCGCCGGAGCGGCCTCCTCCTCGCGCACCGGATCCGCCGTGACGAGTCCCACGGCTACGCCCGCGCGGCCTGCTCGGCGGCGATCTGGATCCCGCTCTTGGTGCCGAGCGGCCGCTCGCGCATCAGCGAGAGGGCGATCAGCGCGACCAGCCCGAGCGGCGCGGCGAACAGGAACGCCTCCGCGATCCCGGTGCCGAACGCGTGCTCGACGACGTGCGCGACGGGAGCGGGGAGCGCGTCGACGTCCGGCACGCCGCTCGCGCCCTTCCCGCCGAGCCCGGAGGCGTCGGCGCCGAGCCCGCGCAGGCCGTCCGCGATCGTGTCGCGGGCGTGCGTGGCGAGCACCGCGCCGAGCACGCTCACCCCGATCGCGCCGCCGAGGCTGCGGAAGAACGCGATCAGCGAGGAGCCCGCGCCCATGTCCTCGCGCCGCACGGAGTTCTGCACGACGAGCACGAGGTTCTGCATGACCATGCCGACGCCGGCGCCGACGATCGCCATGAAGACGCCGATCTCGGCCAGGTTCGTGGTCTCGTCGATCGTGCCCATCAGCGCCAGGCCGACGGTCAGCAGCGACGCGCCGAGGACCATGAAGCCCTTGTAGCGGCCGGTGCGCGTGACGAGCCGGCCGATGACCATCGACGACGTGAACAGGGCGGCGACCATCGGGATCGTCAGCAGGCCCGACTCCGTCGGCGACTTGTCACGCGCGATCTGCATGTACTGGGTCAGGAAGACCGTGGTGCCGAACATCGCGATGCCGACGGCGATGCTCGCGATCACCGCCAGCACGACCTCGCGGTCGGCGAACAGCCGCAGCGGCACGAGCGGCTCGCGCACGCGGCGCTCGACCCAGACCGCGCCGGTGCACAGCGCGACGCCGAGCGCGACCAGCAGCGCGGTCTGCCACGAGCCCCAGTCGAACTGCTGCCCGGCGAGCGACACCCAGATCAGCAGGCTGGCCACGCCGCCCGCGATCAGCGTCGCGCCGAGGTAGTCGATCGAGACGTCGCGGCGGCGCTTGCGGGGGAGGTGCAGCGTGCGCTGGAGCACGACGAACGCGGCGATCGCGAACGGCACGCCGATGTAGAAGCACCAGCGCCAGCCGAAGCTGTCGGTGACGATGCCGCCGAGCAGCGGCCCGATCACGGTGCCGACGCCGAACACGGCGCCGAGGTAGCCGGCGTAGCGGCCGCGCTCGCGCGGGGAGACGAGGTCGGCGAGGATCACCTGCACGAGCGCGGTGAGGCCGCCGACGCCGATGCCCTGGACGACGCGGAAGCCGATCAGCATCGAGGTCGACTGCGAGAGGCCGGCGAGGAGCGAGCCGCCGACGTAGATCGCGAGGCCCGTCTGCACGAGCAGCTTGCGGTCGAAGAGGTCGGCGAGCTTGCCCCATACCGGCGTCGAGACGGTGAGGGCGAGCAGGGTCGAGGTGACGACCCAGGTGTAGGAGGACTGGCTGCCGCCGAGGTCGGCGATGATCTCCGGCAGCGCGGTCGAGACGACGGTGCTCGAGAGGATCGCGACGAACATCCCGAGCAGCAGGCCCGAGAGCGCCTCGAGCACCTCTCGGTGGGTCATGCCCGACTCCAGCCGGGCGGGGGCGGGGGCGGGAGCGATGGCGCTCATACGGCGGTCTCCTTGGGTGGCGCCACCGTGTGCCGGAAGTCCTCGCGCAGCCGGTCGAGTCCGCGCGAGAGCGCGGCGACCTCGTCGTCCTCCCAGCCGGCCATGGCGGTCGAGAAGGCCTCGACCATGCGGCGGTGGGATTCCTTGAGGACGCGCGTGCCGGTCTCGGTGGCGCTGACGCGCCGCGCGCGGCGGTCGTGCTCGTCGGGCTCGCGGACGATGTAGCCCGAGCTCTCGAGCGCGGCGACCTGGCGGCTGGCGACGGAGACGTCGATGCTCAGCCGCTCGGCGACGTCCCCGATGCGCAGGGGGCCGTACTTGGCGATGACGGCGAGCGCCGTGAAGCCCTGCGAGCCGAGCTCGGCGAGGGCGTGGCGGGCGATCTCGCGGTGCACCAGGCCGAGCTGGTAGAGCGAGCGGATGAGGTCTTCGACGACGGCGGTGGTGGTCATGGGATCAAATGGTTGCCTTCAGCAAGCAAACAAAAGATAGCGCGCCTATGCACCTTCGATGAGAGGCCTCTCACACAACGAGAACGGGCCGCTCGGAGGCGGCCCGTCGGGGAGAAGCGGTGGCGCCCGGCTACTGCGCGGGCGGCGGCTGGGAGGCCGAGGCGATCGGGATCGGCGTCGGCTCGGAGCCCGTCTCGTCGTAGACGCCGAGCGTCTCGAGCTCGAGCACGAGCACGACGTGGCGGACCGCGATCGCCAGGTACTCGTGGCGCTCGGTCTCGCGACTGCCGTCGACCCAGGTCAGCTCGGCGTCGGTGACCGCGAGGAAGTCGCGCTCGTGGGCGTTCAGGAAGTCGGTGGTCCGGGACCGGAAGCCCTCGTTGGGGAGCTGGAGCGTCCCCTCGATCTCATGACGGTCGGTCTCGATGCGGACGCGCTCGCGGCGGAAATGCATGAGCGCAGTATCGGTCACGCGCGGCCGCCCCTATAGCCTCCGCCGCCGATGCTCGACGTCGACGCACTCCTGCACCCTTACCTCGACTCCCTCTCGGACGAGGTCGGCGGCCTCGCGCTCTATGACGCGCACACGCACGTCGGCGCCAACGACCCCGACGGCTTCACGCAGACGCCGGAGCAGCTGCTGCAGGCGCTCGCCCCCGCGCGCGCCCGCGGCGTCGTGTTCCCCATGCACGAGCCCGAGGGCTACCGCGCGGCCAACGACTTCGTGATCGAGGCCGCCGCGGCGTCGGAGGGCGCGGTGGTCCCGTACTGCCGCGTCGACCCGCGCGACTCGGCCGTGGCCGAGGCCACGCGCGCGCTGGACGCCGGCGCCCGGGGCATCAAGCTGCACCCGCGCGCGGAGCGGTTCGGGCTCGACGTGCCCGCCGTGCGCGAGCTCGTCGCGCTCGCGCACGAGCGGCGCGTGCCGGTGCTGATCCACGCCGGCCGCGGCATCCCGGCGCTCGGCGAGCACACCGTCGCGCTGTCGGGCGAGTTCCCGGACGCCAAGCTGATCCTCGCGCACGGCGCGATCTCCGACCTCGCCTGGCTGTGGAAGGTGATGCCGGAGCACCCGAACCTGTTCATCGACACGGCGTGGTGGAACCCGGCCGACCTGATGGCGCTGTTCTGCCTCGCGCCGCCCGCGCAGGTGCTGTGGGCGAGCGACTCGCCCTACGGACTGCCGGTCATGTCGGCCGTGGTCGCGCTGCGCTGCGCGCTGCAGGCCGGCCTCGGCCCGGACGCCGTGCGCTCGATCGCCGGCGGCCAGATGGAGCGGCTGCTGGAGGGCGAGCCGGGGGCCGACGCCGGCCCGCCGCCGATGCGCGTCGCGCCGCTGGACCCGCACCTGGAGCGCGTGGTCACCCACCTCGTGACCGCGATGGGGCGCGCGTTCGCGCGCACGGACCCCGAGGAGCCGATCGCGCTCGCCCGGCTCGCGTGCGCCGTCGGCGACGACCAGCCCTGCTCGGCCGTGTGCGCCGCGGTGCTCGAGCTGCTCGACCTCTACGAGGCGAACAAGCACCACCCGCCGACCGACGGCCGCCCGTTCCCGCCGGCCGGGCGGTTCGTCGTGACCGCGCTGGCGGTCGCGCGGACCCCGGACGTCGCCCTGCCCCGGGGTTAGCCCTCGCCCGCGCCGCCGCCCTGGCCGGTGCCGCCCTGGCCGCCGCTGCCGGTGTCCGGCGGGCGCGTGCAGTCGGCGTAGACGCGCGTGGAGCGCAGCCGCTGGCCGCCGAGCGTCTCCGCGGAGACGGCGAGGCGCGCGCCGGACTGCGGGATCCGCACGGTCGCGCTCGCGGCGCGCGGCACCCCGGTCAGCCGGACGACCTGGCGGTCGTCGATCGCGATCCGCACCGAGCCGAGGATGGCGCCCGTGGGCGGTGTGATCCGCACCTTCGCGTTGCGGACGCTGCCGCAGCCGGGGGCGGAGTCGGGGAGCTTGAGCAGCTGCGAGGCGGTGACGTTCGGCTCGGGCGAGTCGTACGGGTCGCCCGTGCCCTGGGCGAGTGCGGTGGCGCCGACGGCGAGCCCGGCGACGACGATGGCGAGTGGCAGGGCGCGCTTCATCGCGCGACCGTAGACCACGCCGTGTCTGCCGTGTGAAAACCTCGGCCCAGGTCACATGCGGGGAACCTGCGCACCGGCGGGTCCGGTTGGCGCCCCGCGGTCGCTGTTAGGTTTGCGCGCCGGGATGGCGACTCGATGGTGAAGTTCCTCGCTCGGCGGCTGATCGCCGTGGCCGCGGTGGTCCTCATGGTCACGGTCGTGACCTGGATCAGCATCCACGGGCTGCGACCCGAGGCGTTCCAGTTCGACCAGCGGCCGACGCTCGAGCAGCTCGGCGACTACCTCGTCCAGGCGTTCCTGCACCTCGAGTTCGGCAACTCGTTCCAGCGGCCGAACCCGCCGGTGAGCGGCATGCTGCGCGAGGGGCTGCCCGCCGACGTGGTGCTGCTCGTCGGCGGGATGGCGTTCGGGCTGCTGTTCGGCCTGGCCGCGGGCACCTTCGTCGGCGCGCAGCCGCGGCGGGCGGTGTCGCGGGCGATCGAGGCGGTCTCGATGTTCTTCCTGTGCGCCCCGGTCTACGTGGTCGGGCTGTCGGCGCTGCTGGTGTTCGGCAGCGGGATCGCGGTCTCGGGCATCGGGTTCATCCCGGTCAAGTACGTCCCGTTCGAGGACAGCCCGCTGCGCTGGCTGAGCTCGATGATCGTCCCGTGGATCGTCGTCGGCCTGCCGCTGGCGGCGGTCTGCGAGCGGATGATGAACAGCTCGATGCGCGAGGTCCTGCACGAGGAGTTCATCCGCACCGCGCTCTCGAAGGGCATCTCGCACCGGCGCATGCTGCGCCGGCACGCCGTGCCCGCGGCGGCCGCGCCGGTGCTCACGCTGGCCGGCGTGAGCGTGCCGGTGATGGTCACGAACATGGTGCTCGTGGAGCTGACGTTCAGCATCCCGGGCGTCTTCCAGACGTTCCGCTCGAGCATGGACAACGAGGACTACCCGGTGATCATGGGCATCGTGATCGCCGCCGCCGTCCTCGTCGCGCTCGGCAGCCTGCTGGTCGACCTCGCGCTCGCCTGGCTGGACCCGAAGCTCCGCGCGGGCAACGCGTAGCTACGCGGGCACGCGCGCCGGGGTCCCGGCGCCGAGCTCGTACGCCGTGGGGTCGAAGCGCGACGCGCGGCGGAACGCGAACGTCCAGTCCGGCCACAGCGTCGAGTTGCGGCCCGTGGCGTCGAGGTACCAGCTCGAGCAGCCGGTGTTCCAGACGGTGTCGCGCATCCGCTCGTCGATGCCGTCGTTGAAGTCGCGCACGGCCTCCGGGCGGACCTCGGCGGTGCCGGCGCCGCGGCGGCGCATCTCCTTCAGCGCGTCGATGACGTAGGCCACCTGCGACTCGATCATGTAGACCATCGAGCTGTGCCCGAGGCCCGTGTTGGGGCCGAGCAGCATGAAGAGGTTCGGGAAGCCGGGCACCGTCGAGCCGAGGTGGGCGCGCGGGCTGCCCTGCCAGTGCTCGTCGAGCGTGCGGCCGTCGCGGCCGCGGATGTAGCTCGCGACCGGCATGTCGGTGACGTTGAAGCCGGTGCCGAAGATGATCGCGTCGACGGCGATCTCCTCGCCGGCGCCGGTGACGATCGAGTGCTCGCGGACCTCGGCGACCCCGTCCGTGACGAGCTCGACGTTGTCGCGGCCGAGCGCCGGATACCACTTGTTCGACGGGAGGATCCGCTTGCAGCCGATCGTGTAGCCGGGCTCGACCTTGCGCCGCAGCTCCGGGTCGGAGATCTGCTCGTCCATGTGCCGGCGGGCGAGCCGCTCGACGAGCTTCATCAGCCGCGGCTGCTTGACGAAGCCGAGCACGAGCAGCTCGCGGGCCGAGTAGATGCCGCCGCGCACGAGCTTCTGCAGCAGCGGGAAGCGCCGGTAGAGACGCCGCTCGCGCAGGCTGATCGGGCGGTCGGTGTGGGGCATGATCCAGGGCGCGGTGCGCTGGAAGACGTGCATCTGCGCGACGTCGGGGGCGATCGCGGGCACGAACTGGATCGCCGAGGCGCCCGTGCCGATCACGGCCACGCGCTTGCCCTCGAGGTCGTAGTCGTGATCCCACTGCGCGGAGTGGAAGGTGGCGCCCCGGAAGCGCTCGAGCCCTTCGATGTCGGGGTTCTTCGGGTCGCTCAGCGCGCCGGCTGCGGAGACGAGCACGCGTGCGCTCAGCTCGCCGCGGTCGGTCTCGACGCTCCAGCGCTGCGCGCCGTCGTCCCACCGCGCGCCGGTGACGGTGGTGCCGAGCCGCACGGAGCGGCCGAGGTCGAAGTCCTCGGCGACGCGCGCCAGGTAGCGCTCGATCTCCGGCTGGCGCGAGTAGGTGCGCGTCCAGTCCGGGTTGGGCGCGAAGGAGAACGAGTACAGGTGCGAGGGGACGTCGCAGCCGCAGCCCGGATAGGTGTTGAACCACCAGGTGCCGCCGACGGCGTCGCCGCGCTCGAGCACCACGAAGTCCTCGATCCCGGCCTCGCGCAGCTTGACGGCCATGCACAGGCCGGAGAAGCCGGAGCCGACGACGGCGACGTCGACCTCGGACGGGAGCGCATCGGCCTCGGCGGCCGCGGGGATCGGTTCGAGGATGCTCATGGCGACTTACATAACCGTAACTTACGGCTCTGTAACATCGGCGTGACGATGGCCACACGCGCGCCAGCCCGCATGTCCGCCGAGGCCCGGCGCGAGCAGCTGCTCGACGTCACCAAGGCGATCGTGGCCCGGCACGGCTTCCACGCCGTCTCGATCGAGCGCGTCGCGCGCGAGGCCGGCATCAGCCGCCCGATCGTCTACGGCCACTTCGACGACCTGCCCGGGCTGCTCGACGCGCTCGTGCGGCGCGAGAGCGCCCGCGCGCTGGGCCAGCTGGCCGCGCTGCTGCCGCCGCCGGTCGAGGTCGGCGACCCCGCCGAGCGGCTGCTGGCCGGCCTCGGCGGCTACCTGGAGGTCGTCCGCGCCGACCCGGAGACCTGGCGGCTGGTGCTCGTCCCGCCCGAAGGGGCCCCGCGCGTGCTCCACGAGGCGATCTCGCGCGGCCGCGCGGCGGTGGTGGCGCAGCTGACCGCCACGCTGGGCGACGGCGCGCTCGCCGCGCCGGACCCCGAGCTCGCCGCCCACCTCACCTCCGCCTGGAGCGACGAGGCGGCGCGGCTGATGCTGTCGGACCCGGAGCGCTACCCGCCCGAGCGCGTCGTCGCGCTCGCGCGCTGGTGGTTCGGCCGGCGCGCGGTTCCGTCCGTGTGACCTCCGGACCGCGCGGTGCGCGCCGGACGTGATTCCGGACCGTCGGAGCGGCAAGATGGCGCGCCGTGGGGGCGTACATCGTGCGCCGGCTGCTGTGGGCGGCCGGGATCGTGGTGCTGACGGCGTTCTTCGCCTACGGGATCATCCGGCTGCTGCGGCCGGACCGCTACCCGCCGGGCGAGAGCGTGCTCGGCGGCACCTGGAGCGACGTCGAGCACGCGCTGTTCGGCTTCACGCTCGGGGAGGACTACGTCCACGAGGAGTTCGTGCGCGGGTTCGCCGCCGACCTCTACCTGCTCGCCGGCGGGCTGGTGGTCGCGGTCGGGCTCGGGCTCGCCGGCGGGATCTGGTGCGCGGTGCGGGACCGCTCGCGGTCCGCGCGCGCGGTCGAGACGACGGCGGTCTTCTTCCTCTGTACGCCGGTCTACGTCCTCGCGCTGGGCACGCTGCTGCTGTTTGCCCCACCGTTCGGGCTCTTCCAGCTGCCGTACTTCTTCGATCCCAACTCCTACGCGCCGCCGCTGGAGTCGCCGTGGGACTTCATCCGGTCGATGTTGGTGCCGTGGCTGGTCGTCGGCGCGCCGCTGGCCGGCGCGATCCTGCGCCTCACGCTCGCGCTCACGCGCGACTCGATGGGCGAGCACTGGGTGCGCACCGCCCGCGCCAAGGGACTCCCGCGCAAGCGGGTCGTGCGCCGCCACGCCGCCCCGGCGTCGTACGCGACCGTGCTGTCGCAGTTCGGCGCCTCGGCGCCGATCATGGTCATGAACGTCGTGCTGGTCGAGTGGGTGTTCTCGATCCCGGGCTTCTTCCGCCACATGCGGCGCGCGCTCGGGCAGAACTATGGCGCGCCCGAGAACTACATCGACATCCCGATGCTGCAGGGGCTGGCGATGTGGGCGGCGGTGCTGATCGTCGCGGTGTCGCTGCTGGCCGACGTGACGATCGTGCGCATCGACCCGCGGATCCGCTCCGCCTGAGCGTCAGCTCAGGCGCCGGGAGCGCCGGACCGCGGTGCGGTTGCCGGCTGCGTCCCGGGCGAGGAGCCGGAGCGTCGCGGTGGCGCGGCGGCCGCTGCGCAACCGGCGGGCGACCGTCCTCGGGAGCTTGATCGCGACGGTGCGCGGCCGTCCGCCGCGCAGCGCGACGACGCGCCGGAGCCGGTGGCCGCGGATTCGCAGCACGATCGTGATCCGCGCGCGCTCGTCGGCGCGGAGGCGCAGCCGCACGGCGCCGCGGGTCCTGGGCGCCCGCAGCCAGGTGATCCGCAGACGCGGCGCGCGGGTGTCGTGCGCGGGGAGCGGTGGCGCCGGTGGCGCCGGTGGCGCGGCGGTCGGGGTCGGGGTCGGGGTGGGCGTCGGGGACGAGGTCGGCGTCGGCGTCGGGCTCGGATCGGCCGTGGGCTCCGGATCCGCGTCCGGCGCCAGCTCCGGCGCGTCGGGGGCGTCCGCGCCCAGCCGGACCCAGCGCGCCACGGACGGCGTGCCGGCAGCGTCGATGACGAACAGCATGTAGTAGCCGAGCGGCGCGAGCGTGCCGTCCGCCGGCGCGCGGACGTTGATCCCCTTGCCGTCCACCCTCCCGGTGACGGCGAGCTCGACGTGGCGCTGGTTCATGTCGGCGCCGTGGGTCGTGGCCGCCGGCGCGACGAGCACGGCGCGGGCGGCATCGCGCGCGGCGATGGCGATCCCGAAGTCGTCGCCGTAGCGGACCGCCGCCGGCGCCGACCCGACCGCCGGTCGCGGCGCCGGCCCGTTGCCGTCGAACAGGTACGGCGGCGAGTAGAGCTCGGCCTCGTCGACGGCGGTCCCCGTCTCCCCCCACGGGTCGGGCAGGTCGCCGATGTCCCAGTAGTCGTCGCCGGCCGACAGCACGCGCCCGTCCGGGAGCAGGACCGCCGTCGAGTGGTACGTCCGCCACTTCTCCTGCGCGGGCCCGGACCGCCAAGCCGCGTCGACGCCCGGTCGCAGGAGCTCGACGCGCTTGAGCGCCTGGTCGCGGCCGGTGTACGAGTTGTTCGCCCCGGCCGGGTCGCCGGCCGTCCCGGACTGGAAGCCGGCGCCGCCGCCGACCGCGACGAGCGTGCCGTCGGGGAGGATCACGACGTTCCCGTTGGACCGCGCGACATCGAGCGGCGGCACGAGCGGCGAGGTCGAGGACCACCTCGGGGTCGCGGCGGCGGTGTCGATCACATCGGCATCGCGCACGGCCCGCACCACGGGATACCCGACGTAGCCGCCGATGATCGCGGCGCGGGTGGGGAAGCCGGGGAGGATCACCCCGTTCGCGAAGCCGCGGTAGTACTGGTTGAGCCCGCCCAGGCCGTCCAGCGCACCACGGATCGGCGTCCATGCGGAGCCCGGCTCGGCGTCGCCGAGCGCCCCGGTGTCCAGCAGCCCGGACTGGACGCGGTCGGGTCCGCCGATCAACACGTCTCCCCCGGGCATCGTGAACAGGTGGGGGTAGTACGGGAACGAGGAGAACACCGACGGCACCGCGTCGCCGGCCGGCATGTGCGTGATCGAGCCGTCGCGCCAGTCGTAGATCTCGAGCTCGCGGTTGTCCACGCGCAGGCCGCCCTCGTCCCAGCCGCCGATGATCGCGATGCGCCCGTCGGCGAGCTCGACCTGGCTCGGGTACCAGCGCCCGCGTCGCATGTGCCCCGCGACGCTCCACTGCTCCGTCCACGGGTCGAACAGGAAGGCCATGTCGAGCCCTGCGAAGTCCTTGCCCGCGGCCGGGTCGGGGTAGGCGGACGTGCCCCCGGCCGCGAGCACGCGGCCGTCGGGGAGCAGCGACTGACCGGAGCAGAACAGCGGCACCTCATCCAGGTCCCCGTCGCCGTCGAGGTCGAGGCGCGGGGTCACGTCGACGGCCGTGGCGGTGGGCTGTGCCGGATCCCAGAGGTACGCCAGTCCGAGCTCGTCATGCCGGCCGGTGGCGCGGTTGATCGGCGACCAGCCCCAGAACAGGACCTTGCCCGTCGGCAGCTGGACGGTGTTGAGCGCGAAGCCCGGCATCGGCACCCGGTCGCCGGGGAGGTTCCAGCGCCCGACCTCGTCCGCCGGCGCGTCCACGCTGAGCTGCGCCGCGCGCTGGGCGGTCACTGCGGCGCGGCGTCGCCGCACGCGACGTTCCGCCGGGGGCAACCGCGCCCAGTCGCGCATCGCCTCACGCATCGCGCGCGCGGCGGCGGCGTGCTCCTCGGCGTGCGTCAGGCCGGTCGGCGGCCCGTGCGCGGTCGCCGCTGCGGGCAGCGTGCAGATCGCGGCCGCGGCGAGCCAGGCGGCCATCCGGAACCGGCGGGCATCCATGCCCGCGCCAGCCTATTCGCCGGTGTCGCCGTGCAGCAAGCGCCGGCGCAGGCGCTCGCGCGCCTCGCCGAAGCGCTTGACCTCGTAGGCGACGAGCCCGACGAGGATCGCCGCGAGGCCGCCGAGCGCAGCCAGCGCCGGGACCTCGACCGCGACCGGGATCAGCAGCGGCAGCACGCACGCCAGCACGAGCCGCTGGCGGTTGAGCGTGTGGATGTTGCGCCAGCGGAAGGCGACGTGGGCGAGCAGGTAGAGCGCGGCGCCGCCCATCATCGCCGTCGCCGGGACGAGCTTGAGCGCGTCCTCGGTGTGCTCGAGCGTCTTCTTCAGGCCGAGCGCGAGCAGCACGATCCCCGCCACCATCGCGAAGTGCAGGTAGGAGAACGAGTCGCGCGCGATCTCGTTCTGCTCCTTGCCCGGCGCGGCGTTCTCCAGCCGGCGCGCGGCGACGAGCGCGACGACGTCGAAGTACAGCCACCAGAGCGCGCCGGCCACCGCGGTCCCGAGCACCGCCGCGACGACGACGCCCGCCGTCATCCCGACGACCTCGGCGCCGACGCCGATCGCGACGATCGACTCGCC
>Ga0207708_10000741_pt1 | contig 24495 bp, 19 predicted proteins | sample KBSK5101metaG_FD_184340 | JGI IMG/M metagenome (GOLD analysis project Ga0207708, IMG submission 184340) | Corn, switchgrass and miscanthus rhizosphere microbial communities from Kellogg Biological Station, Michigan, USA - KBS K5-10-1 metaG... | ecosystem: Host-associated > Plants > Roots >...
ATATACGAAGACTACAGACCGAAATCGAAAGCATCCCTGAGAGGCGCGCGGAGATCGAAAAAGAGTTCGATCAGCGCGCTTTTGAAATTCGCGGGCTGGAAGAAAAACGGGACGCAGCTTCTCATCAACGGTCAGAACTGGAAAAAGAGATCTTCGAACAAAAACAACGGGCCGAACGCGCGGATCGAAATTTGATGGCCGCCAAAAAGCCTGACGAATACACCGCAGCCATTCGCGAAGCAGACGCCGCACGAAAACAGATCTCGACGCTCGAAACGCAGATCCTGGAACAGTTCGAAATTCTTGAACAAGCCGAAGCCGCTTTGAACGGACGGGCCGACGAAATTGCCAGTCTCAATTCAGATCGCGAGGCGCGACTCAGCGCCTTCGATTCAGAAACTGGTAAGCAGTCAGAAGAACTGAAGGCAGCTCGTGTTGAGCGCGACCAACTCTTAGCAAGTTTGCCGAAGGCGATGAGCGGACTTTACCAGCGAATCAGCAAACGCATTCGTGATGGTGTTGCCGTGGCGGAAGCTCGAAACGGCGCTTGCACTGCGTGCTTCATGGCGCTGCGTCCGCAGATGATGGCAGAGGTGCGACGGGGAATGGAAATCATCACTTGCGACAACTGCAATCGGATTCTTTACTACGCGGCACCAGACTCAGCACCGACGAATTCATCCGCTCCTCAACCAAACGTAGCGATTACCTAGCGCGACTTTAGGGCTCCGACCGATTTCTACCCTCATCTCCGCAAGTCGTATAGAATCCTCAACCGCACGATCCACTGTCATGTGGTGATCTGTCACCGCCTTAATCTCAGCGCAGCATCGGCAAAGCGCGAGCAAGTCGGTGCACTCCAGATGACGACGGGGCCTCCTGTTCCGTATCTCCATTAAGTCGGATAGAATCTGCACCACGATCCGATCAGTCGAACCCGCTGACTCCACCATCGATGCTTAGCCCTGGAATCAAATTAGGTCGTTACCAAATCCGATCGAAAATCGGTGAAGGTGGCATGGGTGAGGTCTACCTGGCGAACGATACCGAGCTCGATCGCACCATCGCAATTAAGGTCCTTCAGAAAGACGTTGCCGCAGACGCTCAACGATTACAACGCTTCATACTCGAAGCCAAGGCTGCTTCGGGTTTGAACCACCCCCACATCCTTACGATCTACGAGATCGGCACTGCTGACAATCTCCGCTTCATCGCAACCGAATTTATTGACGGCGAAACTTTGCGTCAGCGCTTGCATAAAGGCATGAAGCTGGTTGAGGTGCTCGAGGTTGCGATCCAAGTAGCAAGTGCACTCTCGGCCGCACACGACGCCGGCATCGTACATCGCGACATCAAACCGGAGAATGTGATGTTGCGCCGCGATGGGTATGTGAAGGTGCTCGATTTTGGTTTAGCGAAATTAACCGAACCAAAAAACACCGCGCCTGATACTGAGGCTCCGACTAAAGCCATGGTAAACACAGCAGCAGGCGCTGTCGTGGGTACGGCCAATTACATGTCGCCAGAGCAGGCGAAGGGAACGAATGTAGATTCACGATCCGATCTGTGGAGTCTCGGCGTTTTGATCTATGAAATGATTTCCGGACACGTCCCCTTTGCAGGCGAGACGCCAACGGAATCGATTTCGCTAATTCTGCAGAAGGAGCCCGTGCCATTGATGCGCTATGTCTCTGATGCGCCAGCTGAACTCGAACGCATCGTGACTAAAGCGCTTACGAAGAACCGTGATGAACGATACCAAACGGCCAAGGACCTTCTGATCGATCTCCGCAATTTAAAACGACGCATTGAAGTTGACGCTGAGATAGATAGAACTGTCCCACCAGAGTTGCGAGCCGCCTCAACCGGCAGCCTTGGCGCGGCTGATCCGACTGGCAGTGGTCGAGCAGCACAAACTGTTACCGCATCCGGCCAGCACGCGCACTCGAGCGCCGAGTACATTGTTTCAGGTATCAAGCACCACAAGTTGCTAACAGCGTTCGCAGCACTCGTGCTGGTCGCCCTGATTATCGGAGCCGGCTGGTATCTTCGCGCCCGCAACACAGAAGTCGCGATTGATTCAGTTGCAGTTATGCCGTTCGAGAATCAGAATGGAGACGCAGATTCGGATTACATGTCAGACGGTCTTACTGACAGTATTATCAACAACCTCACGCAACTACCTAACCTGAAGGTGATCGCACGCAGTTCTGTTTTTCGCTACAAGGGCAAGCAGACTGATCCCCTGGTGGTAGCAAAAGAGCTTGGGGTTCGAGCCGTATTGACGGGCCGAATTCTCCACCGCGATGACAACCTAACCATCAGCACGGAACTGATCGACGCACGTGACAACAAGCAGATCTGGGGTGAGCGGTACGATCGAAAGGTCTCAGACCTCTTGAATGTGCAACGGGAAATCGCGCAGGAGATAATGAGCAATCTGCGGCTCAAACTTTCGAGTGCCGAGCAAGGCCAGATGGCGAAGCACCATACAGAAAATCCTGAAGCCTACCAGTTGTTTTTGAAAGGCCGCTTTTATTGGGATAAGCGCACGCCAGAGGGAATTCAGAAGTCGATTGAATTCTTCAATCAGGCAATTGAAAAGGATCCAAACTACGCGCTGGCCTATGTGGGGCTCGGCGACTCTTTGTTCACGATGGGTTGGTACAAGTTGATGAATCCGGCCACTGCGCATCCCCGCGCAAAAGCCGCAGCGACAAAAGCCCTGGAACTGGATCCAAAGCTCGGCGAAGCGCATACCACTTTGGCCATGGTCAAAGCAATGTATGAATGGGACTGGGCGGGTGCTGAGAAGGAGTTCAAGCAAGCTCTTGAGTTGAACCCCCGGTATCCCACGGCGCACCATCGGTATTCGTTGTTCTTACCGATTGTGGGGCGACTCGATGAGGCCGTAGCCGAAGCTAAGAAGGCGCGCGAACTAGATCCCTTATCGCTGATCATTAACGAGAACGTTGGAGACATCCTAATTCTCGCGCGTCGCTACGACGAAGCCGAACAGCAGCTCCTGAAAACGATCGAACTTGATCCAAATTTCGACGTTGCACATCAAACGCTTTCTCAGGTTTATGACGCGAAAGGAATGTATGAAAAGTCTCTCGAGGAAGCCTTTAGGAACAACCCAACTGACCTTGCACAGGTAAAGAAAGACTATGCGCAATCAGGAATCCAGGGCATTTGGCGAAAACAACTTCAGTTCCTGCTAGATAGAGCTAAGACTGGTGAGGCCCGTTCGTTCTCGATTGCGCGTTTTTATGCACGGCTCGGTGACAAAGACAAAGCATTCGAATGGTTGGACAAAGCGTTTGAGGATCGAACGATCCAATTGACTTACTTCGTTGCGGACCCCCGGTGGGACTCCATACGTTCCGACCCGCGGTATGCCGCAATGCTCCAACGCGTCGGCCTGCGAAAATAAATGGTCGATATTCGCTCGTGCTACTAAGAGCACGCGCGCATTGGCATTCCCTAAGTTCATGCAGTGAGTCTTGCCCCAGGCACAAAACTCGGACGTTACGAAATCCGGTCACAAATCGGCGCCGGCGGAATGGGCGAAGTTTATCGGGCGCGCGACACACAACTCGGACGAGATGTAGCCCTTAAGATCCTTCCCCCAAACTATTCTTTCGACCAGGATCAATTGCGCCGTTTTGAGCAGGAAGCCTGCGCAGCGAGCGCGTTGAACCATCCCAACATTTTAGTCGTGCACGACATCGCCGCCCATGATGGCACTCCTTATGTGGTTTCAGAATTACTGGAAGGCGAGACGCTGCAAAAGCGAATTGCCGGAACTGCTTTGAGCCAACGCCGCGCGATAGACTACGCCTTGCAGATTGCAAATGGATTAGCAGCCGCGCACGAGAAGGGAATCATCCATCGGGATCTAAAACCTGACAATATCTTCATCACCAACGACGGGCGTGTGAAAATCCTCGACTTTGGCCTGGCGAAATTAACACAGCCGAATAGCGATAGAGAGCAAACCGATATTCCCACTCGTCGTGTCGATACGGTTTCTGGTGTTGTCCTGGGAACTGTCGGCTATATCGCGCCCGAGCATTTGAAAGGACATGTAGTCGATCAGCGCTCAGATATTTTCTCGTTCGGCGCAATTCTCTACGAGATGCTCGCTGGTCGACGTGCCTTTCAAGGTGAATCACCTGCGGAAACGATGAGCGCGATCTTACGAGAAGATCCGCCTGAGCTGTCGGACACTAACAAAACAATTTCGCCTGCATTAGAAAGACTGGTGAATCATTGTCTGGAGAAGAATCCTCAAGCACGTTTTCATTCAGCACGAGATCTCACGTTTGCACTGGAAGCATTGTCAGGAACTGGTCCGAGCACGCTAACTGTAAAAGATGTTCCCCTACCGTCTTCCGCCGCGAAATGGCGCGACCGTTTCCCCTGGATTGTCGCTGGGCTATTCGCACTACTTGCGGCATTTGCGTTTCTGCTTCCGTACCTGAAACCGTCGCAGAAAGAACAAGTGCATGCAATTCGTTTGACTATTCCAGCACCTGCAAAAGGTGGGGTCTCAACACTGAGTGTGTCACCTGACGGCCAACGTGTTGTCTACGGCGCGCCAAACGCGGACGGCAAGCCAGTTTTGTGGATGAGGTCGCTGGACTCCACGAGTGCTCAACCTTTGCCGGGAACAGATAATCCTTTCTTCACAACATTCTGGTCGCCTGACAGTCGGTTTATCGCATTCGTCAGTAGCACGGATAACAAGCTCAAAAGAATTGACCTAAACGGTGGAGCACCACAAACGTTAGCGAATGCGCCTAACGGTCGCGGCGGAACTTGGAATCGCGACGGCGTGATTGTCTTCGCGCCGGCCGCCGAAGGACCGCTTTCACGGGTGTCGTCGACGGGAGGTCCGGTAACGGAAGTCACGGCGCTTGACCTATCGCGTAATGAGGTCTCACATCGGTACCCGTGGTTTTTGCCTGACGGTCGACATTTTCTGTTTTTCGCTCGCGGTGCCACCTACGAGGGCAACAGTGTCTGTGTCGGATCGTTGGACTCAAAAGAGTTCAAGCATATTGTCAACGCCGATTCAGGTGCGGTGTACTCTCCACCCGGCTATCTACTTTACGTGCGCGACGGCACGCTAATGGCCCACGCATTCGATCTTGAACGGCTTGAACTGAAAGACGAGCCGATCGCGGTCGCGGATGCTCTTATCGGTTTCGATCTCACTAGTAATCTCGCGCGCTTCTCTGTCTCTGAAAATGGAGTACTCGTGTATTACGGTGGCAGCGAATTCAATAAGGCAGAGCTGATCTGGCTTGACCGACAAGGGAAGCAGATTGGCACCGCCGCTAGCGCAGCTGACTACGGATATCTCCGCCTCTCGCGCGACAACAAACGGCTTGCTACATCTTTGCGTGATCCCTCCACGAGGTGGGATCTTTGGGTTTTCGACTTAGCGAACCACGGGCAAACGCGTTTCACCTTCGACCCGGCTAATGAAATCTTTCCGATTTGGTCGCCGGACGGCAGCCGCATAGCATTCTCCTCAAACCGCGATGGCCAGGTAAACATGTACCAGAAGCTTTCGAACGGCAGTGGCCCCGAGGAAGCGATCCTCGTTTCAAACGAACCAAAGTTCTGCAACGACTGGTCCTCGGATGGACAGTTTATTGTGTTCCACAAGCTGTCAGGCAAGACGCGCGCTGATATCTGGATCCTGCCGCTCTCAGGAGATCGTAAACCGTATCCCTATCTTGAGACGCAATTCGGCGAACGTGAGGCGAGATTCTCGCCCAACGGTCGTTGGATCGCTTACACGTCGGACGAAACTGGACCACGCGAACTATTCGTTCAGAGCTTTCCAGTTGGCCGAGGCAAGTGGCAGATCTCCAGAGGCGGAGCAGGGCCATCGAAGTGGCGCGCCGATGGCAAAGAGATCTTCTATGTGAGTGGGGGCAACCTGATGGCTGTCGAAGTCAAAACAGACGGAGATACGTTTGAGATGGGTACACCGCAAATATTGTTTGACATCCGCGGCGCACCCTTACCCGGCGCCCTTGGTGGGTCAGCGTTTGATGCTACTTCAGACGGTCAACGATTCCTCATCGGAATGGCTGTGCAAGAAGCCACGTCTTCACCAATCACCGTGGTGCTGAACTGGGCCGCAGACTTGAAACGTTAGTAACAACCTACAGGACGTAACTCTCACACGATCACCGTCACGCTTTTCCAGACTGTACAGTGATGAGTCTGTCACATGCATAATGCTACGATGTTTGATGCAAAAAGATTCTTAACCTCAAGGGGGAGCGGATAGCTTATGCGTGTTCTCGTCACTGGCGGCGCTGGCTATATCGGTAGCGTCGTCACAGAACAATTGGTAAAAGACGGTCACGAAGTTGTCGTCTACGACAGCCTTTATAAAGGTCATCGAGAAGCCGTTGTCGCCGGCGCGCGTTTTGTTCAAGCAGACCTGCGCGATCACGAAACTCTGACTCGAACACTGCGCGAGATGAGGTGCGAAGCCGTTATTCACATGGCAGCGGATTCGCTCGTCGGTGAGTCGTACACCAATCCCGCGAAGTACTACGACAATAACGTCACGACCGGACTTGTGTTGCTGAACGCGATGCGCGACGCCGGCGTGCAGCAAATGGTTTTTTCTTCGACGGCTGCGGTTTATGGCGAACCTGAGAAGCAGCCGATTGAAGAGACTGATCCAACAAATCCAACCAATCCATATGGCGAAACCAAACTCTCTTTCGAGCGCGCGATGCACTGGTACGATCGCGCTCACGGTTTCCGCTATGCGAGTTTGCGATATTTCAATGCCGCTGGCGCAACCGAAAAGTGCGGCGAGCTTCACGACCCCGAAACTCATCTGATTCCAATTGCTCTTCAAACAGCGGCCGGCAAGCGCGCTCAGGTCGAGATATTTGGCGACGACTATCCAACGCCGGATGGGACCTGCGTGCGCGATTACATTCACGTTATTGACCTGGCGCGAGCGCACATCATGGCGCTGAACGTTCTCAGCGAAGGGAGTCGGGTTTATAACTTAGGATGCGGAGGAGCGGGTTACAGCGTTCGCCAGGTCATTGATACTGCCCGAGAGGTTACCGGCAAAGACATCCCGGCGAAGATCACGGCACGAAGAGCCGGTGATCCCGCGGTGTTAATTGCGAGTTCCGAGAAGATCAAGCGCGAACTTGGTTGGAATCCAACGCATCAGGATCTGCGAGTCATCATTGAATCTGCGTGGCGCTGGATGCAGCACTGACTGTTCATCGCCGCGCGACAATATCAAACGTAAACTTCACTGTATCGCGCACGCGAACTAGTCCATGAAATGCCGACGTCGCCTTTACACCGTAGCCGCCGCGGTCGATCGTAAAATCGCCAATTGCGCGAAGTTCATTGCCCTGGAGCGTCACGTGAGTGTGTATCTCCTCATTCCTGGTGGCCCCGTGTAGAGTCAACTTTCCTCTAATCTCCACATCATAGCCACCGCCTTCGGCTGGTTTCGACTTCACACTGGTGCTTTGAAAGATGATGTCAGGATACTTATCTGCATGAAGCACAATTTCACGCAGTTCCTTATTGATGATTTCCTTCTGTGGCTCTGTGAACGCCGCGCCCGTTTCAACCAGCGAACCGGCCTTTACGACGAGGTGCAACGACGCCGGCGTGATTGAATCAGGAGTTAACTCCACTTCGCCCGAAAACTCGCGCGCAACAAGGTGATGATCGTGTCCTTTGAACCAGAGCAGGCCGCCGGCGAAGGCTCTGGCCATAAATTTACTTCGCGGCGTATCGATGACGTATCTGACTGTTGCTGGTGATGTCGCACTCCGTCGGATCGGCCCAAAGGTTACGATTGAGATAATGATTGCGACCAAAACCAGCACTTGCATCCGGCGAGTACTAATCTTTCTCGATTGCATGCGAACCTCCATAAATGGTCAGGCAGCAATAGGAGTTAGTCGAACTTGAGGGCTTTGGGGGTCGTGAGTGTGAGCCAAAATAAAACTTGTAGCCGGTTACTAATAGTGGAATTGCTGCGCAAGCAGTAACGCGGGAACCTGGATCTATTCGCGTACCGCCCAACACCTAATTCCGTCAGCCATGTTAAGAATCGAACCAACTTTCTGTATTGCGTACAACCCTAGTCTCTCAACTCTATTGATCAAGCCTTTTCCTTCGGGAAGCGAATTGTTCCACCGTTCAGTGCCAATATGAAGAACGCGGAAGCCTGTGGAGTTGAGTACCGCAGCCAGGCTCTGGGGCGAAAAACCCACTACGTGGAATGGCGAGAAGGTTGGACTCAAATTTACCGTCCAGTCTGTTCCGCGGAGACGCATATAACAGTTGCCCATCCGCATCGTCAGCGACCGCTCGTTGGGAACATCGATAAAGACTAGCCCGCCGGGACGTAATGCAGCATGTACTTTATTCAGTATGGAAATCGGGTCATACAAATGTTCGAGGATGGCCGCAAGCAAAATAACATCGTAAGTTTGGTGGTGAAGCGACTTGCTCTGTTCAACTGAAGATTGCTCAATATCTATTCCTTTGCTGCGAGCAACTTCGGCGAACTCTTCCGTCATTTCAATTCCATAAACTGACCACCCGCGATTCAGCGCGCCTAATAATAGTTCGCCTCTACCGCAGCCGATCTCCAGCATCTTACCTTTGGTCCCCAGAACCTCTTCCGCAAACGCCGCAAGATCTTCCCCTGCACTCGTCTTTATTTGTGAGTCATGCATCTGGAAATATTCTTCCGCTGAGTGCGTATCGTAAGGATTGTCCAGGGGAATTAATGTAGGTTTCGTGTAAATGACTTCGCAATGTAAACACTGAACGATGGTTGTTTTTATTCCCTTTCCATGTCGATGAGCCTCTCCTCCCCTCGAGCCAAAGTTTCGAATTGCATTGGATCCACATCCCGGACAGGGACGCTCTTCAGGCGACCAGCGTGTGCCATCCGACGATTGCACATGATTATTGTTGACTGCGGTATTGGCCTTGCTCATTTGCTCAACCTGGAGGACGCGAGAACTTTAGCCCCATGTAACGCTCATCGCAACCAAAGACTGTCTTACCGAGAGTCCTTTTAGAATATCCACCTGATTAACTCTCGCAGCACTCGCAAAAGCTTCGTCGCGACAAGGTGCAACGCGAAGACCAGACATGGTCCATGCTTCTCAGAGTTGTTCGATGATAAGACAGTCAGGTTGTGTGCTTGTGACGTTAGAGTTGTAAAGTTCTGCAAATACTTTAACGACCGGCCAGTTACACTTGCGCGATCATTTGCAGCAACAGATACTGAAAGCCTGATGAAAACAACCGCCCCAATTGAAAAACCCGGAGTGAAGATCACGCGGCAGAAGGCTGGACACGTGATATCGATTGAAGAGTTTTTGTCTTTGAAGCGACCCAGGGGCGACGTAAATCTCAAGATCGGAAAGGAACAAGTCTCTCTTACCAGCCTGGAACGCGTTTATTGGCCAGACCAAAAGCTGACGAAGTTTGATCTCCTTTGCTACTACCTCCGTGTCGGCGATTACATAATGCCGTTTTTGAAAGACCGGCCGGCGATTCTTCAGCGTTGGCCGCGCGGTATCAAAGCGCCGATGTTCTTCCAGCAGGATCTCGAGAGCGCACCGGCTTTCATCAAGACGGCGAGACTAACAAACCAGGAAGGACGACAACTGGACTATGCCGTCTACAGCACCGTCGGGTCCCTGCTACATTTCGTAAATCTCGGGTCGATTGAACAGCACCCATGGCATTCGACCGTCAAGCATTTGGCCAAGCCTGACTGGATTGCGATTGATCTCGATCCAAAGAAGGCGCCGTGGCAGAACGTTTTAGATACTGCTTTGGTGTTGAAGGAGGTGGCCGACGAGATCGGTCTGCAGGCTTTTCCAAAAACTTCAGGTTCTTCGGGCTTGCATATCTACGTGCCGTTGAAGCCCTTGAACAACTACGAGCCAGTCGCGGAATTTTCGCGTTTACTAGCCGGTGAGGTCGCTCGCCGTGCGCCGAAGATCGCCACGATCGAGCGCACAATTGCCAAACGAAAGACAAATCAGGTTTACGTCGATTGGATGCAGAACGCCCGCGGAAAGAGCTTGGCCGCAATCTTTACTGCTCGTGCAAAAGACAAAGCACCGGTATCGATGCCTTTAACGTGGCAGCAGGTAAAACAAGGCGTAAAAATAACTGACTTCACAATCACGAACGTCCCGGATCTCTTAAACAAAAAAGGTGACCCGTGGGCCAGCTTCTTCAAAGAACGACAAGCTTTAAAGTTCAACTAGTGGTTCGACAGGATTTCAGGATTACAAGACTTAAAGAGCAAAGAGGTAAGAGCAAGAAGGTAAGCGGTAAGAGGTAAGCGCAAACGAGATACCGCTTTTGCTCTTACCTCTTAGCTTTAAAATCCTGTCATCCTGAAATCTTGTCTAAAGTCCGGTCCCTCTTGACGGATTCAACCGGGCCTGCTTATTCTGTCCGGGCAATGATGCAGCAGAACGTCTATCGCTATTACTACTATTACGGTCCGCTCTCCGCTTGGAGGGACGGTCGCGATGGACTCTTGCGTGCGCTGATTAGTTAGCACCTAAAACAGGATTCCAAAACCGGCCATCGGTCCTTCCAGGCGGAAGGATCGGTGGCCGGTTTCTTTATGTCCACTTGAGAGGTTAATCATGACGCCTACAGAAACAGATACTAAGCCCTTGCTTCTTGACCATGTCGATATGCGCATGGTCACTGCCGAATCAGATCAAGTGCCTACGGCCGATCGATATTCGATAGTTCAGCTCGATCCCGATCATCCCGGGTTTAGAGATGCAGAATACCGGGCGCGACGAAACCAAATCGCGCAGATCGGTCTGAGCTACCGCGCCGGCGCTCCCATTCCCGACGCACCTTACACGGTTGAAGAGCACGGCGTTTGGCAAACCATCTGGCGGGCACTTGGACCAGCTCACCGCAAGCATGCGTGCAGCGAATATCTCGACTGCCTCGACCGGCTCGACTTCGACACGAACCGCATTCCGCAACTTCGTGAAATTAGTCGAAAGGTGGAGGCGATTAGCGGGTTCCGGCTCGAGCCAGTAGCCGGCCTAGTAGAGCCGCGCGTCTTCCTGGAATCGCTGGCGAGTGGAGTATTCCTGTGTACGCAGTACATTCGTCACCACTCGACGCCGCTCTATACTCCGGAGCCGGACGTCGCGCACGAGATCATCGGTCACGCGGTTACCCTCGCAAGTCCACGTTTCGCCGAAATCAATCGATTGTTTGGGGAGTCAGTCAGGCGCACTACCAATGCGGATGAGTTGGATCGTTTGGCGCGTGTTTACTGGTTCACCATTGAGTTCGGAGTGCTTCGAGAGAACGGAGATGTCAAAGCTTACGGTACCGGTCTTCTATCTTCGGCGGGTGAATTAGAAGAGATGCACAAAGCCGAGTTGCGTCCGCTCGATCTCGAAGCCGCGGCGAACCACGTCTACGATCCGACGCATTATCAGGCGATGCTTTTTTGCGCTGACTCGTTCGACGAAATGGATCAATTGTTAAGAGATTTCCTCGCACGTTGGTAACTGTGATCGACGGGCGTCTCGAGTGCCCTACCAACGAATAATCGTCAACTGATCCAGCAGACGGTTCTCTTTCCCGCGCTTTCGGATGGGGCTTGTCGTTTTTGGATAAATGCGGCTCAGAGATTCGTCGGTTTTAAAGTTTTGCTGAGGAAAACTCTGTCTCCGCAAACTGCTTCTGCGGCATTCTCATTGCTTTGAGCAGAACTACATAGGCTCCCCTCCTAAAGAGTTTTTTCCTACCTGGAGGTACTCATGCTAATCAGAAAGATCGTCTTTGTTTTCTCCCTATTCTTGCTGGCTGGTCTAGTTAGTAGCTCTGCGGTTCAGGCGCAGTCCACGGCGACTGTTCAGGGAACAATCGTAGACGCGAAAGGAGACGTGGTTCCGAACGCGACCGTGACCGTCAGAAACCGAGGCACGTCCGTTGAACGAACCACGCAGACGGACGACAGCGGCAATTATCAGATCGCTGCGTTACCGGTCGGCGTGTATAGCGTTGAAGCACGGGCTCAGGGTTTTAAGACTCAGGTGGCAGACAATGTGACTGTCGAGGTCGCCAAAATCGTCGTGCAGAATTTTCAGATGGATGTCGGCGCAATCTCGGAGCAAGTGCTTGTTTCATCAGCTGTACCGATTGTTGAAACAGCGACGACTTCCGTCGGAACGGTTATCAACCAACGAACCGTACAGGAAATCCCACTGAACGGCCGGCACTTTGTTGACCTCGGATTGCTGTTACCCGGATCAGTAACGCCGCCTCAAAACGGTTTTCTAACCGCGCCGCTGCGAGGACAGGGATCGTTTGCGTTCAACACGGCGGGTAATCGAGAGGACACCGTTAACTTCATGATCAATGGTGTCAATCTCAACGACATGGTCCAGAACCAGATTACTTTCCAACCTTCAATAAATACTGTGCAGGAGTTTAAGGCTGACAACTCAACCTTTAGCGCCGAATACGGACGCAACTCCGGCGCGATCGTAAACATCGCGACACGCTCAGGAACGAATGACTATCACGGTGAAGTTTTCGAGTTTCTTCGCAACAACGTGTTCGACGCTCGTAACTTCTTCGATGGAGTTAAGCCTCCGTTCAAGCGTAACCAGTTTGGCTTCAACATCGGTGGGCCAGTGAATCTGCCGCACTTCGGTGAAGGCGGTCCAGTTTTTGGTTACAAAGGGAAGAACAGGACATTCTTCTTCTTCAGTTACGAAGGCACCCGACAGCGGCAGGGGCTAACGCTAACTAGTAACGTCTTGACGGATCAACAACGTGCCGACGTTACCAACCCGATCGTTCAGAGTCTGTTACCGCTGATTCCTAGGGCGACGAGCGTTGAACTCGTTGGTACCACTCTGGTGGGAAGATTCGCGGGATCAGGAACAGCACCTGTCGACATCGATCAATATACGGGTGACGTGAGTCATAACATCGGCAACAACGATCGGTTGCACGGTTACTACGCATTCCAACGCGACAAGCGTGGTGAGCCCAACCTTCAGCTAAACACGGTGCCTGGTTTCGGCGACACTCGCCAATCGCGCCGACAAATATTCACTTTAAATGAAACGCATATCTTTGGTCCGAACGTGACCAACGAAGCGCGACTCGGGTTCAACCGCATCAACATTACATTCACTCCAAACGCCCAACTGAATCCGACCGACTTCGGCATCGACACTGGAGTCAATCAGCCAATTGGATTGCCGCAGATGAGCATTACTGGATTCAACTTCAACATCGGCGGTCCCCAAAACTTCCCGCAAGGACGCGCTGACACGACAGTTGTTCTCTCGGACACGCTCAATTATTTGCGAGGAAATCACTCGCTAAGATTCGGAGGTGAGGTTCGACGGTTCTACAATAACAACTTCACGCTCGACACCGGCGCTTTCACGTTCCCAAACCTCGCGAGTTTCATGGCGGGTGTGGGCAACTCATTTCAAATCATTATCGGTGATCGGTCCAGCGCGATTATCCAGAATTCGTTTGGCGGTTACGTCCAGGACAATTACAAAGTTCGTCCGAATGTCACGCTCGAACTCGGGTTACGTTATGACTGGAATATGACGCCAACCGAACGCTACAACCGTTTCGTTGTGTTTGATCCAGACACGCGGTCGCTTCTTCAAGTGGGATCGGGCATCGACAAGGTCTACAAGGAAAACAACAAAAACTTCCAACCCCGGTTGGGCGTCGCGTGGGATCCATTCAAGGATGGCAAGACTTCAGTCCGAGCGGCGTACGCGATATTGACTGATCAACCGGTAACCAACGTCGTCACCCCGCTTAGTGCGAATCCCCCTCTGGCACGACCACTGTCCTTTAGTGGCGCGATACCGTTGGGCTCCGCGGAGGATATAGCAGGCGCTGCCGGTCTTGCTCCTAACAACGTCGATGCGAATTTCGACAACGCATACGTCCAGTCATGGAACCTGAACATTCAACGCGAGATGCTTAAGGACTTTGCTGTCACAGTCGGTTACTTCGGCAGCAAGGGAACCCACCTTCGCGTTTCGCGCAACATCAATCAACCGATCAATGGCGGCGCTCGACCCTTTCCAACTGTTTCGGCGTCGAGTCCGATCCGTCCAGGCGCTACGCTAAACAACATCGTGCAGATCGAAGGAACTGGAAATTCGAGTTACAACGCACTCTGGTTGACTGCAGAGAAACGTTTGTCACGCGGGTTTCAGTTCAACGCGTCTTACACGTTCTCGAAATCGATTGACTACAACTCGCTGAACAGTCAGGGCGTGATTGTTCAAGATAGTTACAACTTACGTGACAGTCGTGGCTTATCGGATTTCGACGCGCGTCACCGCTTTGTAATCAATGGACTGTACGAACTGCCGTTCAGAGGAAACAAGTTAGTCGAAGGATGGCAACTCTCGACGATCGTTCAGTCACAGAGTGGAAACCCGGTAAACATCGTCGTCAACAACACGACCTTCACCGGCATAAACAACACTCTGCGTCCTGACGTAAATGGTCCTGTTTCGATCCTCGGCACTCCGAACCGCTGGTTCGACATTTCGCCATTCGTTGTACCGGTAGGACGATTCGGAACTCTCGGTCGGAACGTAGTAATCGGTCCAGGCTTTAACAACACGGACGTCTCGGTTATCAAGCGAACGAACATCACCGAGAGTCAACTGATCGAGTTTCGTTGGGAGCTTTTCGATGTGTTCAATCACGCGAACTTTGGACAGCCCGGCCGCGTGGTGGGAACAACGAACTTCGGCCAGATAACCAACACTCGTTTTCCGACGAGTGATTCAGGTTCTTCACGGCAAATGCAGTTTGCTTTGAAGTACAAATTCTGAAGAACCAGGGGGCAGGAGCAGCACGCAGGAGCAGGAAAGCGAAGATGGATTTCCTGCTCCTGACCCTGAATTAATCTCCGGAAGTTGCGGCGATGGCTTCGCCTTGAGTGGATTGAACCTGGTGGAGTTGACTGGCATCGATCATGTTCAGTCCTTTTTCGCGGACACTGTGAAACGCCGGCGTGATGTCACCAACGAATGGATCCATTCCCTCCGGATTCCGACGATATCCGGTGAAGTCCAGATAAAGTCGCTTCGACATCAACCGATCGGGTACCCCCGCGAACCGCAACAGCGGATACTTGATGCCATGTCCAAAAAGTCGCTTCCCCAATAAACTGTAGTAGAGAGGCACTCCGAGCGACCACTTCAAACTCGTTCGACTTCCGCCACGCCAAAACTCAATGTTGTATTTCCAGCAGGTAAAGAAGAATTCCCACTGCAAGTCAGTCATCTCGATTAGTTTTGCGCTGGCGGTCTTCTCCATGCGCGTGTGTTCGAGGGGGACGAAGAACGTCGGCACGAACATGCCTTTAGCGTGACGAAGATCGTAGAGCATATCGAGCGACTGCTTGGTATCTTCGTCCGTCTCGCCGGGCAAGCCGATGATGAACGTACAAAACGGAAACCAGTTGTACCGGTTCAATATCTCCATGCCCTTCACAATCACGTCACGCCATTGATGAGCTTTGTATGGATAGGCCTTGCCTTTCATGTAGGTATTGAAGAGCCGTGGGCTGCCTGTTTCGAGTCCGATGATTGGATCGGCTATGCGCTTGTCCGGGTCGGTTGAATCTTTGTGGCGCAAATGCGAATAGGGAACGATCAGTGGCGTCAATCGCTCAATGATCGAAGGATCTTTCACCACCGGCGCCATGGTGATATGTGACGTCTGAATGGTTTTTATTCCCGGGACGGCGATTACACTCTTGAAGAGCTTTTCGAGAGCGGGCACGTTCGTTTCGAAGTTCGGCAACTGCTCGTAAAGGAACATGTCTTCCGAAGCGAGCATCACCTCGGTTGCGCCTTCGCGCGCGTTCACTTCAGCGCTGGCGATGATGTGTTCAAGCGGGAAGGACCGCCCGACCTTTGTAGCCGGTGAACAAAACTGGCAACCGCGACCGCAGCCTCTCGTGATTTCGCAAACACCAAACGTCGAGCGATGGCGAACTATCGGTATCTCCTCGACGGTTGGCTGCATTTCTTTTGGTACCTTCACGATTCGAGGAAGTGTTGCATCGCCTTCCACGATGCGTGCAAAAAGAGAGGCAAACACGCGTTCGATCTCACCGTCGATTAGGTAGTCGATCTTGAACTCGTCCAACCGATTCGCTTTTTCCAACTGCCATGCGCCTGGTCCACCAACAACAATCTTTGGTTTGTATTTCAGCACCGCAGGATGCGTGACGATACGAATAAACTCATGCGCGTTTATCGGCATGAGATTCTCGCCGGCGAATTTGGTGTAGACGTCAGTGGCGTAAGAGATGCCGAGTGGATTATGGGCGTGAATCGCCAGTACCTTTGTTTCCGGGCCAATGAACCGATCCAGTTGATCGACGTAGCACACAACCACGTCGTCTTCGCTGTACTCGCGCAGCAGGAGAGTCTCCACGACACGCAAGCCGTTCGGTACATACTTCGCGCGGCCGTCGGGCCAGGACTCGTTTTGAAAGACAGCTTTGTTGAAAAATTGGTTGCTGTATTTCTGGGGGATGGTGGCCGACAGCATTTGTTGCCAAATACTGTGGTGCCACTCGCTGGCCTCAGTCGAGGAGGCTGCCAGGACAAACAATGGTGAGCTCACGGGGCTTGGTTGACTCCTGGTTGTGCTCGTTCACAACTGCTTTTTGACTGCGAAACAATCTGACCTTGATTGAAGTCGCAAAATTCTAGCACTCACTACTTACCTTGCCAATCGCTTTTCGAGTTGTGACGTGCTTATGTTGCCTTTTGTCCTCGTGTCAAAAAGTCAATTACGCGCTTTCGATAGCTGCTCTGACACGCGCGACCAGGCTCTCCAGACTGTCGTCGCTTCCCGTCGCTACGCGAATAGTTGCCGTCCGGTAAATAGGCTGGCGCTGCTCAAACAAGGTTCTTGCCTTGTCCTTCGTTGGTGCCATTGGACGGACCTCTCTTGCCGTTTCGATGCGTTGCCAGCAAACCTCAAAAGGTGCGTCAAGCCAAACTGTCATGGCTCCACTTTCCCTGAGTAGTCTTCGGTTCGCCAACTCGATCCAACCACCGCCTCCAATCGACACCACACCGTCATATCCACTCTGCAACAGATCCTTTAGCGCCGAGGTCTCGATAGAACGAAAAGCCGCCTCACCGTCTTCTTTGATTATCTCAGCAGGCGTTCGCGCGTGTTGTCGCGTTATTAGTTCGTCAAGGTCGATGACTTTGCGATCGAGTAAGGCCGCTAACATCTCAGCGACTGCGGTTTTACCACAGCCCATGAACCCAACGATTGCGATTGGTACAGTCTTCACGCTTCGACAACCTGTTTAAGTAAGTCGAAGAACTCAGGAAACGAAATGTCGACGCAGGATGCGCCCGAAATTTCCGACGGCCCATCCGCGACGAGGGCGGCGATTGAGAAGGCCATCGCTATCCGGTGATCCCCGAATGATTCTAGCTGGGCGCCGCGCAGTTTTGTTGGGCCGTTGACGAATAGTCCGTCGTCAAACTCTTCTACTTCCGCTCCCATTGCTCGCAGATTCTTAACGGTGGCATTTATGCGGTCAGTCTCTTTGACTCGTAACTCCGCCGCTCCGCGAACTTCGACTCCAGCAAGTTGAGAACCGACGACCGCGACAAGCGGCAGTTCGTCTATTAGTGCGGGGATACTGTCTTTGCCGATTCTGAACGGTTGATTGCTTCCATGCGTAATCACTGAAGCCGCGACCTTAATACTGCCTGAGGGTTCATTGCGATCTGATCGGGTTTCAATACTTTCGATGTCGCCTCCCCAGCCGCGAAGGAGTGAAATGAATTCAGTGCGCGTCGGGTTCAAGCACACGTCTTCGATAGTCAACTCGGAGTTTGGCAACAGCATTGCCGCGGCCACAAAGTAGGCCGCTGATGAAATGTCCCCAGGAATCGTCATGTCGCCGCCAACGAAGCGAGCTGGACCATTGATGGCGATTGCTGTGCCTGTGATTTCAACCGGCACACCGAAGCCGTTGAATAAACGCTCAGTGTGATCGCGTGTTGTTGCGGGTTCGATCACGATTGTTCGTCCAGTTGCGTTCAGACCTGCGAACAGCACACAAGATTTTACCTGTGCACTCGCTACGGGCAGTTCATAAGTGATCGCGCTAAGAGGCAGTGTGCCTTGGATTACTAGCGGCGGCTTGCCACCGGAGGATTGAATTTTTGTGCCCATCATCTCCAGCGGCTCAATGACCCGTTTCATCGGGCGTGAGCTTAGCGAATCATCGCCAGTCAATTCGCAAGTGAGATTATTGCCGGCGAGTAATCCAGCCAGCATGCGCATTGTGGAGCCGCTGTTTCCGCAATCGAGTGGTCCAACGGGCACACGCAGTTGGTCTGGTGGCTGAATGGTTACCGTGTTTGCAGACCTGGTAACGATCACGCCCAGCTGCTCGAGACACTTTAGAGTAGATTCACAATCACGGCTGGTCGAGAAGTTTATGAGTTCAGACGGTCCTTCAGCGACACCTGCGATCAGCGCGGCGCGGTGTGAAATCGATTTATCCCCTGGCAGGCTAATAAAGCCTTTAATGCGGCGGACGGGCCAGATCTTCATAAGCGGCAATCTTAACCCGCAATCGACAAGAATGAACCCTGGTTTTCCATCGAACATGTTGCCAATCCGGTCGGCTGGGAATCGACCGCTTCTTTATCCGAACTCAAAGTTGACATGCGCCTAGGCCGCGTGTTACACCCTCGAACCTCCGGATAATGTTGGAGCTTTTTAGATAAGCAGCCAAAGCCCTCGTGGAACTGCCTTTCGGGGAGGCCTTGCCTGATCGTTGTGACGGTAGAAACGTCTGAGCTAAGTTTACCCAGCCGCATCGAGACGGTTGCTAAAGCCGCCAACGCTGTGGCCGACTTTGTGAGCCGCTCGGGGATATCAGAAGAGGCCGCTTTCGGGATCGACATGGCCGTCCGTGAAGCCGTTACGAACGCCGTGGTGCACGGCAACGAGCAGGATGAGCAGAAAGCAGTTGAACTGACCTTGAAGAGCTCGCCTGAGGCTGTCGAAATCTCAGTTCACGATCAAGGCCAGGGTTTTAATCCGGAAGAAGTCCCAGATCCGACAGAGTCTGAGAACATATTGAAAACTTCTGGGCGCGGAATCTTTTTCATGCGCACTTTTATGGATGAAGTTACCTGGTCGATCAGACCAGGCGGCGGCACAACAGTGCGGATGCTCAAGCGACGTTAATCGCCCACATGCGTAAAGGAGATCTCTCAAATGGCTGAGTTGAATATCGCGGAACGTCAGGCTGGTGATGTAACTGTTCTCGACATGAGCGGGAAGATCACTATTGGTGAGGGCAGCGTCGCGTTGCGGACCGCCATTCGCAGGCTGCTGGAAGAAGGTAAGAAGCGCATTCTGTTGAACCTCGCTGGAGTTGGTTACATCGACTCGAGCGGCATCGGTGAGTTAGTTTCGAGCTTCACGGCAATAAACAAAGACGGAGGTAAGCTGAAACTTCTCAATCTGACGCAGAAACTTCAGGACCTTCTCACGATTACGAAACTTCTAACAGTTTTCGACGTTTACGAGAGCGAAGCTGAGGCACTCAACAGTTTCAAGTAGAAACTTAAGAACGCTAACGCCAGCGTGAAACGGAGCAGCAAAAATGGCTGAGCTAGACGTAAAAGAACGACAAGCCGGTGACGTAACAATTTTGGATTTGAGCGGAGCCGTGCGAATCGGTGAAGGTAGTATCGCACTGCGCGATGCGATCAGGGGCCTTGCAGATCAGGGCAAGAAGAAGATGCTCTTAAACCTGGCTGGTGTTAGCTACGTGGATTCGAGTGGCATCGGTGAGCTGATCGCCAACTACACGACCGTGAGCCGTCAAGGTGGACAATTAAAGCTCCTGAACCTGACAGACAAAATTCAAAGTCTGTTGGTTATCACGAAGCTGCTCACCGTGTTTGATGTTTACGAAAACGAGTCTGAAGCACTGAAGAGTTTCCAGTAGGACCGGCAAACGCCTGTCTAGTTGGAATGACAGGGTGAAAGCCTGCCTACGATGTTCCGTTCTACATTTCGCCGTCTGCTTGCGATTGATGATCCACCGGAGCGGACGGCGCTTGCTTTTTCAATCGGCGTCTTCATTGCCTTCTGTCCTTTTCTAGGGCTACACACAATCCTGGCCACGTTCGTGGCTTTCGTTTTCCGCTTTAACAAGATCGCCATCTACGCAGGCACTTTCATCAACAATCCGTTCCTTACGTTGGTGCCGATCATCATTGGTTCGTACGCAATCGGCGCCTTCATTTTAGGTCGCCCGCTGAAGATCCCCGACGAAGGCGTTGAAATGTTGACGCATCCAGCGATTTTTTCCGGCGACTACTACCGGCAAATATTCATTCAGAGCTGGACAATCATTAAGCCTTTTGCCGTTGGCGCCACGGTGCTATCCGTCGTTTGTTCGCTACTGGCGTATCCGCTAACATTAAAAGCCTTGCGCGCTTATCGCCGGCGGAAGGCTGCAGAACCAACGTGATCCTTGGCATCGACTGAGTGCGAGAAGGCATCTTTGATTGAGGTCAGTGCCGGGTGAAGACGGCATCTTATTCAGTACCATTCGCGGTAGCGGATGGCCACCGCTCAACACTCGCATCTCATGAAGTTGAGTCGTGGCCATCCGCTACCGCGAATGGTACTGAATAAGAGGTCGTCGTAACGGACTTTCTAATACCTATATATGAAGCAACATTTGTTTACTTTGTTATTGATTCTTGCCCTTGCGGCAACTGCTTTTCCCCAAACCGTATCAACTCAAAATCGACCGGCACCGCCCCAACAACGTCCGGTGCGTGCCTTCGAATTAGCTGAATATGGAATCGACTTCCAGGCTGATCCGCGACTCATTGTTGTAATGGCGGCGCTCGAAGCAGCGGGTTGGAAGGCTTTACCCGACGGGCGTCAGCCTTCAGCTTTCCGTGCAATGATCCGGAAGGACATGGCCGATCTTGATCCGCAACTCCGCGAACGATTGCGAGTCTTTTATGAGCGCAATCTATTGCCGGCGCCTGCGACCCCGGCGGATCAGGCTTCGCGATATGTTTCACTGGCTCTCTCACTCAGCCCGGCTCCAGCACTTGATGCGCCGGAGCGATCCGATGATTTGCCTTCGGGCCTTCTTGAAGTGCTCGACTTCGCTCCGCTGGTGCGCGAGTTCTATCGTCGTTCCGGTATCGAGGAAAAGATGGTGAGTTACGTCCGTGCTTACCAGGCAGAAGGTGATCGCTTGCGCGGACCAACAACCGAGATGGTTCGCGGTCTTCTCACATACTTGCATACAAGGCCGCTAACGTTTTCGACCGAACGCGTCGAGGTGAAGTCGCCGACAGCGAAGAAGAAGCAGGAGAAGAAGACCTACACATTCCGGCAAAAAGATCGGCGCTTCTTCATTCAGCCCGATCTGCTGGCAGCACCCGGTGCGATTAACTTCCGCATCATTGGAGACGACTATTACGCCATCGTACCAGAGGGCACTGATCCAACGTCGTCAGAACTACGTCGCGCTTATCTGCAATACGTTATCGATGCCCTGGTCCTGCGTTTCAATAAAGACATTGCCGCACAGCGCGACCAGATCAAACAGTTGATAACAGAGCGACAAAAAGCTAATGGCCAGGTGTCGCCGGATGTGTTTCTGACGGTGAGTCGTTCGTTAGTTGCCGCAGCTGATGCGCGTTACGAGGAACTAAGGCGCATCGACACATTGACGAAGAATGCGCGGGCTCGGATGCAATCGGAAAAGGATGAAAAGGTGCGCGCGTCGATTGGTGCAGAAACGCTCGCCGAAACCAAAGCAATTCAGGACGAGACTGTCTCGCGCCTGGCAGACGACTACGAACGCGGCGCGTTATTGAGCTTCTTCTTTGCGGACCAGTTAAAAGGAATTGAGACTGCCGGCTTCGATGTTGCGAATTTCTTCGCCGACATGATGACTGCGTTTGATCCGGCAAAGGAAGCAAAGCGGCCCCAGGAATATGCCGAAGCGCGGAAACGTGCCGTCGCTGCACGCGAAGCACGTCTCGCCGCACGGCGTGCGGAAATCGCTTCGACAACATCGGATCCCGGCAATCAACGAAATGCAGAGCTCGTTAGAGAACTGTCGGGTGTCGAAGAAATTCTGCGGCTGAAAGACTACAACGGTGCTGAGACACGTTTGAAGGCACTGTTGCCGAACTTTCCACGTGAACCGCGAATATTCTTTGCGTTGGCCCAAACCTCGAGTTTGGCGGCTACCGACGCGATCGACGACTCGACTCGAGATGAACGCCTGGGACGTGCCCTAACCAACTACCGGTTGGCATTGGAAGCTTCGTCACCTGAAACTGACAGGGCAGTGATGTCGCGCGCGCATGAAGCAATCGGACGCATCAATGCGTTTCTTGAAAACAAGACTGAGGCGCTGAAGCATTTTGAAGAGGCAATAAAGATTGGGGATGTTCGCGGTGGGGCTTACAAGGAAGCGCTGGAAGGGAAACGCAGGTTGAGTCAGCCGTAAGCCGAAGAGTATCCAACACAATCAGGAGCAGGAGCAGCAGACAGGAGCAGGACGGTGAATGGCGAACCGACTTCCTGCGCCGGCTTCCTGCTCCTGCTCCTGACTGTGTTGGATACTCTTCTACTGAGCGCCGAGTGCCTTCGCGGCGTTGATTCTTCCGCCCGAAGCCACCTTCGATTTCAGCGAATCAAGTTTATCCACCGAAGTCACAACTCTCTTTCTCAACTCGTCGACAGATATTCGAGGTTCGTTCGCTGCGATTAGTGCCGCTACACCGGCGACGAAAGGAGTCGCCATCGACGTTCCTGATTTTTCTTCGTATTCATCACCCAACCACGTGCTCAGAATCTCTGCTCCTGGAGCCGCAATCGCCACGTGCTTTGCACCCCAGTTTGAGAATGACGCAAGTTGATCGTTTCTATCCAGCGCAGCGACCGAGATCACGTTGCCAACGTCGTAGTTCGATGGATAGTGAGGCCGTCGATCGTTGTCGGTGCTCGCGTTGCCGGCCGCAGCCACGAAGAGTATCCCCGCTTCGTAAGCTTTCTTGATTACGTCCTCGAGTGCTTGCGATCTGTTTGTCGATCCCCAGCTGGCGCTGATAACTCTGACGTTTACACCTTTGTTCTTCCGATCGATGACGTAGTTGATAGCTTCAATCGCATCTTTCGTAGTGCCAAATCCGCCGGCATTCATAAACTTCAACGGCATGATGCGCACTTTCCAGTTCACACCGGTGATGCCGATGTCGTTACCACCCTCAGCTCCGATGATTCCCGCGCAGTGTGTACCGTGGCCGTTTTCGTCCATCGGATCAGCGTCGTTCGTGATTGCGTTGTAGCCCTGCAAGTCCTGAATTGTCCCGGCGGCGTCATCGACGTATTTCGGCACATTTGCCGGACGCTGCCAGATGTTATTTTGCAGATCTGAATGCGTGTAATCGACGCCGCTGTCGAGCACGGCAATCACAATGTCGTCATCGCCAGTGGTGACTGACCACGCAGCCATCGCACTGATATCGGCGCCTTGTGTGCCGCCGCGTTGACCGTCGTTTGCGAGTGCCCATTGATCTGTGAAACGCGGATCGCTTGGTCTAACAGGATTCGACTCCAAATCTTCAATCGAGATCTCGTAGTTCGGCTCCGCGTATTCAACTTCCGGCAAGGCGAGGTAAGCGGCTGCAGTCTGAACTGCGTCAGCATTGTCGAGATCGTCGATCGCCTCGAGGCCGCGAACTGATTCGATAGAATCCTCAACACGATCGTTGAACTTCGCAGTGATGCTGCGAATTGTGCTCTCGCTGACACCGGGTTTGAACTTCACTAACACTTCGGGAACGGTGAGAGTGCGCGCTTCAATCTCGCTAACTTCTGCTGTCGTCGTTGCTCTGCGCGTCTTTTCCTCCGCCGGGATTATTCGAACGCGCGTCTTGTATTCCTTCTGCCACCGCCGCAGTTGACCCGCGAACGCAGCAACCAGGACTAGCACGACGGCCAACGCGATATGGATTAGAAAATTATTGCGGTTCATGTTCCTTCACTCCTGAAAAGCGCTAGAGCAGAAAGTTCTTCCCCTTGAAATCATAAAGTCGCACCTGGTTTCGGTCGGCGCGATATTCGTATGTCCGGTTGTTTGCCTGCAGTTTAATACGCCAGCCGCGCGTGATCATCTGGCCGCTCATTTCGTCGTCGCTACCAGCGCCGAGTGAGGTGTCGGGAAAATCGGTTTCCTCGACCGAGCCTTCGCGAACGTCCTGCTCCTTGACACCAAGCCGCTTAGCCAGGTCGTTTCGGGCCTTTGATAACGCATCTTCCTTGCTATATGACATATTTTGA